>Ga0180434_10000792_pt1 | contig 46231 bp, 27 predicted proteins | sample SS_ome_7_FD_132453 | JGI IMG/M metagenome (GOLD analysis project Ga0180434, IMG submission 132453) | Hypersaline lake sediment archaeal communities from the Salton Sea, California, USA - SS_1_D_2 metaG | ecosystem: Environmental > Aquatic > Non-marine Saline and Alkaline > Hypersaline >... | reverse complement strand
CGTGGGTCGCACCTGAATTCGGACGCCTCTACGACGACTACCTCGGCGAAGGCTGGCTGGAGAGGCACGACGAGGCTGAGGTATGGGACCGGGTGGTTGACATCCCCGACAGCGAGCTTTGGGCTGCACATCGGCGCCTGAAACGCAAACTGATTGCCGCAATGCTGGAGCGCGCTCAGAAGTCGTGGCGCAGCGGTGACCTCACGGCTGAGCAGTTGATAATGATGGGCACGTTGCTCGATGTCGAGGTGCTGACAATAGGGTTTGCCCGCCGCTTCGCAGCGTACAAGCGGGCGACGCTTGTCTTTGAGGACGTCGATCGACTGGAGCGCATAGTCACCGACCCCCTCCATCCAGTCCAGATAATCTTCGCTGGCAAGGCGCACCCGGCCGATTTCGAAGCCAAGTACCTAATTCAGAAGGTGTATTCACTTGCCAAGGACCGCAGGTTCCAGGGTCGGATCGCCTTCGTCGAGGACTACGATATGCACCTGGCCCACTATCTGACGCAGGGGGTGGACGTCTGGCTGAATACCCCGGTTCCGGTGTCTGAAGCGTGCGGTACCAGTGGAATGAAGGCGGTGCTCAACGGCGTTCCTCACCTGAGTGTCCCGGGCGGCTGGTGGTACGAAGGCTACAACGGCCGTAACGGCTGGATGGTCGGTGAGCATCCGCGTTCTTCACAGCCCGACCCAACAACTGAGGCGATGCCGCTGTACCGGCTACTGGAGGAACAGGTGGTGCCACTCTACTATGGCAGAGACCGCAGAGGCGTCCCTCACGGATGGACCCGACTGGTCAAGGAGGCTATACGCTCCATAGTCCCGTGTTTCTGTGCCCGGCGCATGGTCAAGGAGTACACCGCGCGAATGTACCTGCCGGCGACGCAAGCAGTGATGGACTGAGTCGCGCCGAGCTGCCGGGCGTCGGGTCCGTTTGCGCCTTTCTGCGGCTGGAAGCGACACCTCCAGGCTGGAAGCGACCGCCACGAGCTTGCTTCACGGACATGACAGTATCGACGCTGTTACCCGGGCTCTTCCGGACCACCTGAAGGTGTCTGTCGAGCCGACTCGTCCTCGCCTGTCGCAGCCAGGGCAGCCTCGGACACCTCTTCAGGCATAGATGCGGCAACTTCCGCCATCGCCTGGGGACCGAGCGCAATCCCAGCTTCCACCGCGCCCTGAGCCAGGTGAACGACAGTTTCCTCTTCGGAAACGCCTATGTGGACCGCTTCCCGCTCGGCCGCTTCCAGCGCTTCGGCAACGGCCTCGCTGACGTCAGCCTGTGTCTCATGTGCCCCCTGGACGACCCCATAGCCTATGCCTCTGAGCACGTCGGCCGGGTCGACTCCTGGTTGCCGCATGCCGCGCAGTACACCCCTGACCGCCTGACGCGCGAGCTGCCCTTCAGTCAGCTCTGTCTCCCCGGCCGCGTGCATTGCGCCGCGGGCCGCGTGCTGGGCCACCTCGGTGCTGTGCATTCTGTCCGGGTGAGTGCTCCTCCATGCGCCGTTCACTGCCCCCTCCAGGGCTTTGGCCACTCGAGTCGTAGTCCTGCGCCCCCGGCTGGCTCCCACTATGGCGAGCCGCACCGCCTCAGCAAGCTGGTGCGTGGTGACGCCCAGCGCGACGTCCATGCCGGGCAGGGGCATACGTCTCAGGTAACCGAAGGGGAACTGGGTGAGGAAGTTGAGGCCGGGCGTGGTGCTCATCGGCCGGCCCATGTGCCTCATGGGCGCCATGAGTGCGTCCAGCACTACCTCGCGACTCACCTCACCCTCCTCCCGAACGGTCGCCAGGATGTACAGGGTGAGGACTCCAACCAGAAAAGTGACGCCGAAGAGGAAGTCAAAACCGGTGAGCGACAATGCCGGAAGCTGGACGGAGTGAGTGGGGTCTACCCAGGTGAAACTGAGACTGAGCTGCCGGACGCTGAAGAAGTCGGCGAATCGGCCTCCCAGTAGCGGGCCCAGCCCGTAGCCAAGATTGGTCGCCAGTCCGGCCACCGCCAGGTATGCAGTGGCTCGCCCTTGAGGAGCCAGCTTCATCCCGATTGTGCCGATCGTCACACTGACGCCAGCGGCGGCGGCACCGGCGAATATGTGCAGTATCACCAGCAGGGGGATGGTCAGCGCGTAGCGCTCCGGCATGGAGGTGAAGACCCAGCCGAGTATCACCAGCAGGTACAGGGAGGCACAGGCGGTCAGGATCGCCTTCATGCCGAAGCGGTCAGCCAGCGGTCCCCACATGCGCAGGAAGATGACGTTGGAGGCCTGGCTCAGGATGCTGAAGCCGATAACGGCGGACACGGGCAGGCCAAGACGCTGCAACATGTAGACAGCGAAGAACGGGATGGCGAGATTCAGGGCCAGCCCCCACAGGAAGAGGAAGAGCACCAGGCGCCGATAGTTGCTGTCGCGAATGGGGGTCGCAATCGTTGACAGCAGCGATGGCTGCGGCCCCACGGGGCGCTGCATCGATGGCTCGGGCATCCTTGACATGAAGATCGGGCTGGCCAGCCCCAGCACCAGGGCACCGGCGAGCAGTGGATAGGCATAGCCATAGGCTGCGGTCTCCGCTGTGCTGTGCCCCACCCAGTAGTCGGCAAACAAGGCTGCCGCCAGTCCGAATACCATGGCCGCCACGTTGGCCAGCATCAAACGTCGGGCGAAGAAGGTGCCCAACATCCGCTGCGGCACCAGGTCTCTGATCCAGCTATTCCACGCTCCGTTGGTCACGCCGTTCAGTGCGGCCCGAACGGCGATCACCACGAGGAGCGCCGAGATGGCGCCAGCGCTGGGCACGCTCAGGTAGAAAGGAATGAGGGCGACGGGCAACCACAGGAGCTGGGCGAGGAGCCACACAGTAACAGCGATGGCCTTCCGCCTTCGGAGCTTCTCCACAAGAGCGATGGTCGGCACCTGAAGGACCTGGCCCAGGAAAGGCAGTGAAGCGAGGATACCTATTTGCAGGTTGTTGGCCCCGAGAATCAGGGCGAAAGCAGCGAGGAATCCGCTTGTGGTGATGCTGCCGAACCCCAGGGAGACAATGCCCTCTCTGGTGAGCCAGCGCAGCCCACTGGCGACCTCCTCATCGGAGATAGTAGGTTTGGGAGTAAACAGCCCCCTGATACTCATCGTCTGTTTCAGCACACGGAAATGGAACCCTCTTGGCCACTATGACTGCTTGCGCGGGAAGCGGAGGAGTCGCAGCCCTGCTCCGAAAAGGGGCGGCCCGGTCATGGCGACCGGCTGCCCGACTCATTCTATCGGTGCGCCACAACCCGCGCAATCCTCCCCTGTCACTTGCGGAGAGCAGGGCGGCACCATCGTCGCCTGCATAGAGCAGCCTCCCCGGCAAGAGGGGAGGCTGCGTCGCATCTTAGTCTCCGACTGCCTACTTCCTGGTGGAGGTCTTCTCGCTGGCCTTCGTCACCCGACTCTTCACGCTCGGCCACCTCATTCCTCTGGCATCAGTCGGCTTGGTATCGCACCGCGCATCACATTGGAATGGCTCCGCCTTCCCCGGCGGGCTCCGGGGCGTGGAGGTGCAGCGGCAGCCTGCGTCTGGTCTTCTCGGTCCGTACAGGTCCGCCGCTAGGCGTACCGGTCGCCGCGCGAAAGCATGGCCTCAAGCAATCGCTCGGCTTTCCTGCCTCGCATCCGCTTGAATCGGGCCACCCATCCGTGGGTGGGGTCCGGCAGGAATCCATCCTCAGTGAGCACTGCTATGCGTTCCGAGTAGGGGCACGGGTCAAGGCAACGGTAGACCCCCATTTGAGCCCACTGTCCGGCGTAGTAGGTTTGATTCTCCTCCGTGCGAGTACTGCTTTGCATACGATTCTCCTCCGCAGACTGGTGAACACGCCCGCGGCGGACTCCGCTAACGCTGTCTCACCACGAGCACCGAGTGCTTGGCGTATCGAGCCACTCTCTGGGCGACGCCGCCCAGGAGGAACCTCTCTATCCCTGTGAGGCCCTTCGCTCCAAGCACAATGAGATCTGGATTCAAGACTGATGCCGCTGCCAGGATCTCATCAGCCGGTTCGCCCTTGCGAACCATCGACGAAACCCGATACTTCTGCTGTCTGAAGGCCCTGGTGGTCTTGTCAACCAGCTCGGCCGCTGCCTCCTCTTCTGCCTTCTGGAGGTCCGCCAGGATACTCTGGGTCGTCTCAAGGTCCAGCGTAGGCGTTTTCATCCATGTGGCGATATTGTGTGACTGAAGCACGGTAACGACGAGGATATCACAGTCACCGGGCAGCGCCAGGTCGAAAAGGAACTGCGACGTTGCATCCGAGTACTTGGAGCCGTCGGTAGCGAGAAGCACGCGTTGGAGCGAACTCACCCGCTTCCTCGCAAGCAACACGCTGCACCCGGCGTACTTCACTACCTTGTGAGCCACTGTCCCCAGTGTGAAGCGCTCGTTGTTGTCAATCCCCTTCGCGCCGAGCACAACCAGGTTAGCCCCCGTTCTGTCCGCCTCTCGTATGATTTCCTCGGCCGGTTTCCCGCGACGCACAGTTCCCGTCGCTTTGACGCCGGCTGCTTCGAGGACACCGACTGCGCTCTGTACCAGCTCATTCGCCCTCTGTTCCTGTGCCTTCTTGGCCTCCTCCCTGTTCTTTGCCGCGGCGTGGCCGCTCAACGTATCGAGTGTCAGCCCTCCCAGGAAGGTGTGCTCCGGCACCACGCTGAAAACGGTCACCTCGCTCTCAGGAGCCAACTGGAACGTTGCCAACGTCTTCGCCGCCCACGTTGAGTACGCCGAACCGTCCACGGCCAGCAGTATCTTCATCGATTCGCAGCCTCCTTGAGCCTCACGCAGGGCGGCAAATGAAATGACGCGGCTACCCGCGGCTGCCGCAATTGCCGCTGCGCTGTCCGTCAGGCCAGCTTGGCCGAGAGGAAATCCACTCTCTCAGCCACTCTTCTCGCTGCCTGGCCCTTGCTTGAGGACTTCGTCAGGTCCCGGGCCAGCTTCGCATCCCCTATCACGTCGTTCACCCAGGTGGCGAAATCGCTCCTCTCGGCGTTCGAGTGATAGGCGAAGCTCTCATCGCTCATGCTGGTGAGGGCCTCGCCCAGTTCTTTCGTGTTCCTCAGGATCCGGTCGTCACAACACCAGAATGCTTTCTCCTGCGGCACGTCGCCCAACAGCCGCTCCGCGTCCTCTTTCAGAATCCGTGCCATTACTTCACCCCCACTGTCCTTTCAGTCTCTCTGGCCTCTCAGGCCACTGCAACCAATTCGCGCTCCCCCGCTTGAGGCACCGTGTCACCCATGCTCCAGTCGTCCGCAGGGATATCCCTGGTGGCGGCGACCGCTATGTCGGTCAATTGAGGCACAACGAAGGTGGACTCTTCGGCGACCGGCTTGCCACGCAGAATCCGCTGCATACGAGCCTGGTTCTCCACCCTGCCTATCAGGTTCTGTGTTGCCGCCTCCCATGTGAACAGGCGTGCGGTTCGCCTTGCCGCTTTGCGCATTCTTGCCGCTTCTTCGGGATACTCACGCAGGTACATGATGTACCCCACGATCTCCTCGGGATCGGCGGTCTCCAGAACGAAGGCATTCACAAAGGGGATAGCGTAGTCCTCACCGGTGCACCCGGCAAAGACGATTCCCCCTGCAGCCATGGCTTCCAGGCCGACCAGGCCGAAAGGCTCGTGCCCGCTGTTGGCCAGGACGCAATCTGACGCCCTATACAGCAGCCTGAGGAACTCCTGGGGCATGTGGAATCGAATGTCGATTACGTCGGCGGGAGTCGACTCCCGCAACACCTCCAGGTAGCTGTGTGGCAAACCACGTCTTGTCGTTGCCTCCTTCACCGCGAGCCCCAATGAGCGCGCCCTGGAGAGCACTTCGCTGCCGTGGCCTTCGATACCGCCCCTGGCCAGCAGCGTCGGATTGAACCCCTTACCTTTGAGCTTTGCCGTCGCAGCCACAGCTTCATACCAGCACTTGTCAGGGTCCCACCGCGCCACCTTGCACATCAGCAGGTCGCTATTCAGTGCCTGCCGAATCTCCCTGACTTCTTTCGGGTCAACCCTCTCAAGCAGGCTCTTCGGTATGCCGTTGGGAATGACCAGTGGGTTAACCCCCATCCTCCGCATGACATGCTTCATGTAGCGGCTTACCGTAGTTATTGTCGTGGTGTAGCTGAGTCTCCCCCAATCAATGCGATGGAAGGAGAACGTGTTGTTGGCGTTCCAGAGCATCACCACCCTGTCGCGCAGGCCTGCCGAATGAAGAGCGTCGCTCAGCCGGCACATCGTCTCTGCGGTGTGCCATTCCTCGCCCAGAACCACCACCAACTTGCCGGAATCGACGGCGGGATTCACCACCCGTTCCGTGACAAACGCCGGGATGGACTGGTTGAAGTCACGGAGCTTGTCCTCCTCGCCATGATACACTCCGTCGGGGTAGTACTCGCTGATCCACTGGCACCATCGGTGCAGCACCAGCTTCTTCCTGCATCGCCGTTGCTCAGCGGGGAGATGGGGGTCGCCTACAAAGAAGAGGTGCGTTGGGAAGCCCATCTTGGCCAAAGTGGTTGACAGGTGATTCACCCTGACGCCGAGACCGCCCGCCAGTGAATAGCCGTCCGGCCCCTCAAAAGAGAGGATCACGAACTCCGTGTTTTCAGGCCTGATGCTCTTCTGCCTCAATCTCTGTTCTCCCCCTGTCGCTTCTTCTCACACGGTTCGCCGGCGCAGGTAACGCAAGCGTGGCACCTCACAATAGTCTGCCTGACACTGGCTGTCAGCTCAGCGGCGACCGCGTCGCGCTTGTGGCTTTGGCCTGCAGCATAGGTGGTGGGCCGCAATACCGCATCCGCCAAAGTGCGTATCCTCGCCGTGCAGAACATCAGTCCTCGTCGTCCACCGCGCGCGAACCCGCTAGGCAATTCGTGCAATCCTCGGCAGGCCGCGCCGTCGATATACCAGTTTCTCGCGCCAACTCGGGTGTGGGGCAGCCCCCCTCGGCACGTACGCCGGATCGACAGGAATTGCCACAATAGGTCTTGACAAATGCGAGGAAATATGGAACAATATGTGCACTCTGATTCATGAGATGCTGACCATGAAATATCGTACATGCTCAATTAACCATGAAGAAACGTTCATGAGTCATTATGCACACTTTTGGTGGCTTGTCAAGACCCCATCGCAGGGAATTGAGAGGAGATGAACTGATGTCTGAATGGACCTTTCTCACCAATCACGGTCTGGTTCTCGCGGTCATTTTCCAGCACCCGCGTAGTACAGCCAGAGAGATCGGTGACGCCGTGGGCATCACCGAGAGGGCCACTCACAAGATCGTGAGTGACCTTGAAGAGGCAGGGTATGTCACCAGGGCCAGGGAGGGAAGGCGCAATCACTACACTATACATCCAGCCGTCCCAATGAGGGACGAGGTGACGGACGCCGAGGTTGGGGAACTGCTGAATCTCCTGGCAGGCAGGCGGAGGGGGAGGCGGAAGCGGCCCGTGGGGGTTGAGACAGCCGCAGCTCAGGCGTAGTGCGTGGTGACCTGGCGTGGCCGCGATGTTGCCGGGAAGGGTCGCTGGCAGATGCGGCAGGGCATGGCAAACAGGCCGAGGTGTACATTGGTCTATGATGTGCGGATGAGTCTTCGTCGCGGAGGAAGCCTATGATAGCGTCTGAATAGTCGCTATGGGCGGTCAATGAACAGGGTCGAATAACGATTTCAAAAATAACCTTGAGGAGGAGACAGGTGACAGGGGCAAAGGTTGCACGAACAGGGGAGGGACGCGCCCGCAAAGGAGTTGAGGGCGTTGTGGAGGAGACAAGACCGGCGAGGCGGCGACGCCCGAATCATGAGATCATGGCGAAGCCACTTCCCACGATCCTGGACGAGATGCAGCAGCATATCGAGGCGGCCGCAGAGGCTGCGAGGCGGGCCGAGATGGCGTCCAGGGCGGCGCGAGAGGCAGCGGGAGCAGCCACCAGGGCATCCGAGGATGCTGAGGCCAGAGCGGAGGAAGCGCGGTTGGCAGGAGAGCGGGCCGCTGATGAGGCCGCCCGCGCTGCTGAGGACGCGGCAGCACGCTCTCGGGAGGCGGCTGACGACGCGATAGCCTCCGCCGCGGAGGCGGCACGTCGTGCTGAGGAGGCCGAACGGGAAGCCAAGGCAACCGCCGATACGGCGGCAAGGGCTGCGGAAAGGGCCGCTGAGGAAGCGGCCAAGAAGGCCGAAAAAGCTGCTGAGGACGCGGCGAAGAGGGCGCAGGCTGCATCTGGCAGCGCGGTCGAAGCGGCCGAGAAGGCCTCGGCCACATCTGCCGAGGCGTCCAGGAAGGCTGAGGCGGCAGCGAAGGAAGCGGGCGAGACTGCTCGAAAAGCGTCTGAGGCGGCCAGGGAAGCCGCTGAGGCCCTTGCCAGGGCGGCGGAGGAAGCCGCCAAGCGGGCCGAGGAGGCGAGCGACACAGCGAGACGGGCGGCTGAGGACGCGATTGCGGCCGCTGCGGAGGCTGCGCGAAGAGCCGAGGAGGCCATTGCCAAGGCGGAAGAGACAGCGAGACACGCCGAGGCCGCCGCTCGGGAAGCGATGCTGAAAGCGGAGGAGGCGGCTGCCAAGGCCGAGGAGGCCAGCCTGATGGCCCAGCAGGTGGCTGTGGCTGCCAGGGACGCCGTGCAGGAGGCTATCGACCTGGCGAAAGCCGCTGCTAATCGCGCCAGTGAGGCGACGGCAGCCGCGCAGGCTGCGACGGCCGGGGTGGCTGAGACACCCTCGCGCGAAGCGGGGAGAAAAGCCGAGCAGGCAGGCGCTGAGGCAAAGAGGGCCGCGGCCGCTGCCTATCGGGTAGCCGATGAGACTGACAGACAGGCAGGCGTGGCGGCGATGGCTGGCGAGCAGGCCATCCAGGCGGCCGCTGAGGTGTCGGAGCCGATTGCGTCAAGGGTGGAAACAGCGGGTAGGGAGGCCAAAGAGACGGCAGAGCAGGCCTATCAGGTGGCAGATGAGACGCGTCAGCAGGCTGAGCTGGCCGAGAAGGCTGGCGAGGAAGCTATGACTGCGGCTGGCCAGGCTCTCCATCGCCTTGTCGGCGAGGCCGAGGAAATGGCGAGGCGTGCCAAGGAAGCCGCTGAAGCCGCTGGGGCTGCTGCAGAGGCGGCTGCGCTGCGGGCTGCACAGGAGGCCGGTGCCAAGGCGGAAGAGGCGCGGAAGGTGGCTGTTGAGGCTGGTGCCAGGGCCGAGGAGGTGTCTGAGGCCGCCAGGGCTGCTGCAGAGGCGGCTGCGTTGCGGGCTGCGCAAGAGGCCGGTGCCAAGGCGGAAGAGGCGCGGAAGGCGGCTGCTGAGGCTGGTGCCAGGGCCGAGGAAGTGTCCCAGGCCGCCAGAGCTGCGGCTGAGGAAGCGGCTCGTCGGGGTGAAGAGGCCGGCACGAGAGCAGAGGAAGCGGCCAGCCGTGCCGAGGCTGCTCACGAGACGATGAGGGGTGAAGCCGCCGCCAGAGCCGGGGAGGCGAAGAAGGCGGCCGCCGAGGCCGTGGTCAAGGCGGAGCAGGTGGCCCGAGCGGCAAAGGCTGCGGCTGAGGAAGCCGCCAAGAAGGCTCAAGAGGCCGCTGCGGCAGCGGCCGCGGCGTCTCGCGAAGCGGTGGGTAAGGCTGAGGAAGCCGCCAAGGCAGCGGAGCGAGCCGCAACGAAGGCTACTGTCGAGGGTGCGGAACGCGCCAGCATGGCCGCCGTCAAAGCGGCCGAGGCTGAGACTGCCGCTGCCGGGGCTCTGGCAAGGGCTGAGGAGATTGCGCGGGAGGCCGCGCTTGCCGGGGAGGAAGCAGAGAAGAGAATAGAGGCGCTGGCCGAAAGGGCGGTCAGACGCTACCTCACCTCGTGGGAAGCCATTGCCGTCATCGCGGTGATGGTACTGGCGATCGTGATGGCGTCCGTGGCCATCAGCGCGGGACTGGGAGGCATGGCCCCGTAGCTTGGGGCCCCTGGCCAGACCAGCCAGGCTGACATAGGATGTGGACGTGCCGGAGGAACCGCACACGCGGACACCCGAGGCGCGGAATTGAATAGCGAGGAGCTGGGCTCCAGCACAAACCAGGGCTGGGCGTCTGCATACAGCGAACGCCCAGCCTTCTTTGTGCTTTCGTCAACGGATGTGGGGTCTGGCTCGAGGGGGAACAGTCTCTACCAGGTGAGTTGCGTTGTTGGGCGCCACTTGAGAAGGAAAATGGAGGGCCAGAGGCCAGCGTACAGTTCACCTAGAGATGTATGCCGACTTCTTTGATTCCGGCGTGCACGCCGAGCCACCAGACCACCGACAGGTATCTGCTCAGGGCCTGCTTCGAGATTGGCTCCGGGCCAAGTGCAGCGTGAAGAGGAGACCCTGCCGTCTGCCTTGAGCACAGCGCATCGGCAAGTAGCCAAAGGAAGCGGTCGATTGCGGCGGCGAACTCCTTGCTGCCCATCATCGAATCGACGGGCTCAAGCAGATAGTGAAGAATGGTATCGAGCACTCGGGCGTCATCTGGCGTCTGGGCCGCCTCCTCGACGAGACCCTCCGCCAGATCGAAGGCCTCGTCCCGACACAGTGACGCCTTCTCCTGCAGCAAGGCAGCATACTGTGATGTGCGAAGGACTTCATTCCAATCCTGTGTCATCTGCCCAATCAACACCACCCGACGCTCGGCACCGCCCCTGTCCGGCAGGCGAGAATCCCACACCCTGGGTCACCGTGGGCCTCTGCCTCGGAACCCCATTCCCTCACCGGAAGCGGCGACTGGGGGTCGCCGCTCTCCCCACTAACATTGTAGTAGGTGCAGCAACATACAGTCAAGCGGCAACAGGGCAAACGAGCCCACGGCTGCCGTACGCTATCACATACGAGGTATCTCGTTGGGCAAGTATGAGGTGACTCGGGGATAACAGCCGCCAGCTCCGTAGCCTTTCCAGCCTCAGGCGGCATCCGAAACAGCGCCGAACAGCAGCGCAACGGGGAAGCTGCCGAAGACTGCAGAGAGGGGAAGTGCGTCGCTGCCACGACGCACCTCGAGCCTGTCATCAGTGAGGAGATGAAGCCACTGCCCTGGCGCTCCATCGGGAAGCTGCAGACAGTCGTCGCCCCAGACGGTCACTCCCAGCGGCAGCACGTCCGCCTGAAGCAGACGCACCGCCATTCGCGGCACCACGGCGAGCACCCATTCGCATCCCAGCCGTCGCGCGAAAGCCGCAACGTTGTCCTGCCTTGAACCGCTCGCGTGGACGGGCACGTAGTCGCCCTGGGCAAACAGCTCGGTGCGGGATTGACGGAAGCCGAGCGCCCTGTACGCCAGGTACAACTTGATGCGGCCATCGTCCCAGTCGTGCAACAGCTCCTCCACCAGGTGGGCAGAGTCCTCGCGCTCCCGTCGCATCAAATCGTCCAGCAGGCTGCGCCGCTTGTTGAAATCGACAGGCCTCCGGTTGTCCGGGTCGACCAGGCTGAAGTCCCACAGCTCCGTGCCCTGGTAGAAGTCGGGCACTCCAGGTGATGCTATCTTGAGCAGGGTCTGTCCCAGGGCGTTCAGCATGCCGTAGAAGGCAATGCTCTTCTGGAACTCGACGAAGTCCGGGAGGAAGTCTCTGGAGCCATCCCTTCCCAGTATGGCCTCCACAAAACCGGTGAGGGCCGCCTCATGGGCTTCGTTGACACACACCCAACTCGTATTGCCCTTGGCTTCTCGTGCCGCCTTGACTACGTAGGCCAGCACTCGCTGCTTGAACCCGTCCACCTCAACCTCTCGGAGTGGCCACGCTCCGAGCAACGTCTGATACAGATGGGTTTCCTCGTTCGCGTCGGGAACCGGCCTGCCGTCGACGAGTTGCTTCCTCGGTCGATTCCAGTCGCTCCATCGCTTCAACCTCTGTGACCACTCGTCGGGGAGTTCGGAAAGCACATTGAGCCTGGCGCGCACGTCTTCGCTGCGCTTGGTGTCGTGGGTGGACGTGGCGCTCAGTGCGTGGCGCCACTTGCGTAGCCTCGACTCATTGTGCCGGTGAAACGCCGATACGCCGAAACCGGGTGCCTCGGGGTGAGACCCTACCTCGTTGAGCGACAGCAGCGCATTGTAGGTATAGAGCGCGGTGTCTTCGAGCCCCTTGGCCATGGCCGGTCCGGTGAACTGCTGCCATTGCATCACGAACTGAAGCCAGGCGCTCTTTCGGTGCTGAGGCGACGACGGCGGGATATCGAGAAGAAGGACGCGCCCGAGGAAGCGAAGCCCCCCGATGCATGCGCCTTCGCTTCGCCTCTCCGCGTCTCCGAGAGAGCGTGCAATGTAGCTATTGTCGCGCGCACTGATGTGGAAGTCCCGCACATAGGCCCGATATACCGGACAGCAGGCAGTCGACTCCAGTATCGCCCGCATCAGTTCGTCCTGGCTGAGGTCGCGGGCCTGTTCGTCTTGCTGCGCCAGGGCAAGGAGCCTCCGCGCGAGCCGCGCCAGCTCAGCCCCAAAGAGCTGCTCGATGACCTTCTTCTTCTGTTCGTAGACCACGTCTGCGAAGCCGGACTCGCAGCCGGTGAAGTCCTCATATGTCGTCCGCAGGCTGTCGTACCCGTGTGGGTCCACGAACACGCCATTGACCGCGTTGAGGAACTCGTAGCCGGTGGTGCCGAACACGGGCCATTCCTGCGCCAAGTCCTCATCCGCTGCGAGGATCTTCTCCACAACGACGTAGACGGCCTTTCCAGCCTGCTTCCGTGATGAGCCCTGTCCGGCTCCGGCCTGGAGCCGATGCAGGTATGTCTGTGGCTCATACAGTCCGTCGATATGGTCGACTCGCAAGCCGGTGACCTGACCGCTCCGCACCTTCCGGAAGACCAGGGCATGGGTGGCCTCGAGGACCTTGGCGTCCTCAACCCTGACCCCGACCAGGTCGCTGATGTCAAAGAAGCGGCGGTAGTTGATGCGTGTCACGCCGGTGCGCCAGAACTCAAGCTGGTATGCCTGCTCAGCCAGAAGGAGGTCCATCAGGAGGCAACCCTCGGCGTCTCGCCGCAACTTGTTGAACGCCGCCAGGCTGTCATCGAGGAGGCGCCTGACTTTGGACTGAGCCCGATATAGCCGCCACAGCCTGGCCTTGATAGACTGGCTGCCCTGGTATCTGCCCTGGACGCTTTCCGGGGAGGGTGCGGTCCGCGGGGGCAATTGCTCCACGGCGTCGAGAAGAAGCATAAGCTCGCGCAGCCCCGCGTCGGCCCCGTCTACAGGCTCTCTCGCCGTGTCCGGGCGGTGGCCGAGGACCATGCCGTATGACCCGGGATCGAGGGGGAGCCTGACCCCGTTACAGTCCACGAACAGGCCACCCTCGTCGAGGCCCAATGTGACGCGTTCTTCCTCCAGTGCCTCCTCAAGCGGCGTCGCCAGGATGGGGAGCAGCACTCTGCCTTCCGGGGGCCCATTCTCGAAACCGGGGCTCCAATCGATGTCGAAATAGGGAGCGAAGCGGGAACTGGGGCCGTTCTCCAGAACGTCCATCCACCACGGGTTCTCTGGGGAGGCCGCCATGTGGTTGGGGACTATGTCCAGGAGCAGCCCCATTGCACAGCACTGCAGCTCGTTCGTCAGGGCTTCGAACTCCTCTTCGGTGCCGAGCTCTCGGTTCAGGGAAAGGACATCCGTCACGTCGTAGCCGTGAGCACTGCCTCGTCTGGCCTGGAGAATCGGAGAGCAGTAGAGGTCGCTGATGCCGAGGTCGTGGAGGTAGGAGACGATTGCCCGTGCGTCGCCAAAGCCGAAACGGGGGCTGAACTGGATGCGATAGGTGGCGGCAGGGACTCTGACGTCGGCCATCAGTCGACCTGGACCGAGAGCTTCTCGCCGAGCGCCCTGAAGTGGTGAAGCCACTCCCGAACGTTTCTGCTGCCCCGTTCGGCCTTGTCGCGAAGCTCGGGATACGCCGTTTGAAGGACGTCGTAGTAGACGTTCTGGGCCTTTCTGTAGTCAACCTCGAAAGGCAGTGAGGCTGCGATGTCCGCTACCCCTTCGAAGCTCTGCAGTGTCTGCATATCCTCCGGGTCTGCCTGGAACAGCTCAGCGAGACGCTGCAGGGTATCTTCAAGGGCGTGGCTCAGCCCCGGCGTGTCCAGTTCCACCTGCCACGTCTCGACTGCGTCCAGAAGGGTCTGAATGCGGTCCACGTCTGGCACTTCCTCGCCGAAGGCGCGGCACAGGTCGACGTCGAGAATGAACTCGGCAGCCGCCCGAAAGGCCATGGGGAGCGGGTTGCCCAGTTCGGCGAGGAAGCGCATCAGCGGATAGTGCTGCTCGTATACATTGCGATAGGCCGCTTCAACGTCGAGCAGCGTCGACTGCAGGATGTGGTCCAGGACCTTGCGCTGCTCGTCCCGAAAGAGGGACCTCGCTGAGTAGGCTGACGACCCGAAGTGGTGGTCCATCACCCGTATCACGTCGGGGAAGTCGGCTGTATTGAAGGCCGTGGTCATGTCCTCAGCCGCAGTCTCATAGGTGCTCTTGTCGGTGTAGGGCGCAACCCCGGCGTTGAGGTTATGGTCGCCGAAGTGAAGCACGCCGAAACACAGGTCCTGTGACTCCCCGCTGATCTCGGAGGTGAACTTCGCCCGTCCCACGGCAAGTCTGGCTCTGCCGGCCTCGGACAGTTGGTAGTCGTCAACGTCGACACGAAAACAGAAGATGCTGGGCGCTTCTCCGTACTCCTCGAAGAGAGAACTGATGACGTAGTGGGCGGCGACCTTCGTCAGGTCAACCATCGCCGGCCTGACGCAGCTCTCATACAGGCGGCGTCCATCGCCGTGCTGGCGGAGGTTACTCTTGGCCTTCTCCAGTATCTCCAGGAAGTGCGGCTCGATGTGGTCGCCGAGGACTTCCTGCGCCAGTTGAATCGCCCGGCCGGCGTACTGCAGCACCTGCACTGTTTCTATCCGCGACAGCTCATCGAAGAACCAGCCGCAACTGGTGAACATCAGCATGGCGTGGCGCTGCAGCTCCAGCAGCTTGAGCGCCAAGATCGTGTCTGCCGGGGTCAGTTGATGACGCGCATGCCGGTGCAGGAACCCCTCAACGCTCTCGGTCGACCGGTTCAGTACCACTTCGATGTAGTCGTCACGGGCGGCCCACGGTTCTTTGAGAAGCTGGGACCCTTTCTCTTCGTAGACAGGAGCGAGTGTGTCCCGAAGCCAGTCCAGCGCGTCCCGCAATGGCTCGCGCCAGGCCTGATTCCACCCCGGGTGCCCTCCAGTGGCACACCCGCAATGGCTGCGCCAGCGCTCAATGCCGTGCACGCAGCTCCACGACGTGTTCTCAATGATCTCCACCTGGTGGGTCGGCGGATGCTTCTCAAGGTACTCCCCATAGTTGGTCAGTTGGGCGAGGTTGTTGGTCTCGATGTAATACAGGGCATATGCCAGTGCCATGTCGCCGTGGCGGTGGTGATGGCCAAAGGTCTCGCCGTCGGTAGCGATGTGAACCAGTTGGGGCCGCTCCGCATCGTCGCTGAAGGCTTCCGCCAGGCGGCGGCCGAAGTTCTCCCCGCTGGTTAGAAGGCCCTCAAAGGCCACGGCCCGCGCGATGGACTCATGGTAGAAGAACAACGCCATCTTCCGGCCTGACGGCAGGTGCAGCTCGTAGGCTGTGCTGGGGTCGATGGTTCCCTGGTTCACCTCATGCCACGTTGTCTCGCCGATTCCACGTACGCGACCGGCTTGATGAGGGGCGAGAATGGTGAAGCGCAGACCCAGCTCCGCCATGATGTCGAGAGTCTCGTAGTCAACGGCTGTCTCAGGGAGCCACATGCCTTCCGGCTGACGTTCGAATCGGTTCTCGAAGTCGCGAATCCCCCACAGTATCTGCGTGTACTTGTCACGTCTGTTGGCCAGCGGCATGATCACATGGTTGTAGACTTGGGCCAGAGCGGAGCCATGCCCGGAGAAGGTCTCCTGGCTCTTCTTGTCGGCGTCAAGCACGGCCTGGTAGACGGCCGGAGCACTGTGCTCCATCCAGGCGAGCAGCGTCGGCCCGAAGTTGAAGCTGATCTTGGAATAGTTGTCGACGATCTGCAGAATGCGATTCTCCGCATCCAGAATGCGCGACGCAGCGTTCGGCTCGTAGCACTCGGCGGTAATCCTCTCGTTCCAGTCGTGATACGGATATGCCGTGTATTGAAGCTCGATGGCCTCGAGCCACGGGTTCTCCCTCGGGGGCTGATAGAAGTGGCCATGTATGCAGACGTATCGGCTCATCTAGGTCTCCTGTATGCGTTGCAGCAGGCTGAAAGCTGTGGGGCGCAGTGCAAGCCTGATGCTCCCTGAAGAATCGACCTCCTGGGGAGTCGTGCTCCCAGGACCACCCCATGCTGTGTCGGCTGAGTCCAGGCTCCGGCGCCAGCGGCCGGAGGGGATTGGCAGGGTTGCCGATAGGGGAGCCTCAGCGAAGTTGAAGGCGATGATGATCTCATCGCTTTCGTGCCAGCGGCGGACGAGCACCACCTGTTCCTCTTCATAGCCCGTGACTTCAAGACTCTCCTTGCTCAGGTGGGCCAGCGCGGGGAGGCTGCGACGCAGGTGGATGAGCTCCCGATAGAACTGGAGGAGAGCCTGGTGACGGTGCTCACGGCGCAGCTCGCGGTTGAGCTTGGCGCGGAGGAAGGTAGTCTCGTCCTGGGGGTCGGGCGGCTCGCCCTCCCATTCGAAGGCGGCGAACTCCCCCCTCCGGCCACGCCGAACGGCATCGACAAGGTCCGGGTCGGAATGGCTGACAAAGTACTGAAACGGTGCCGACTCACCGTACTCTTCACCCATGAAAAGGAGTGGAATGGAAGGCGACAGCACCACGAGCCCGGCGGCCAGTTTCAGTTTCTCGGAAGACACGAGTTGACTGAGGCGTTCGCCCTGCATGCGATTGCCCACCTGGTCGTGGTTCTGGCTGAAGACGATGAATCTCGAAGGCGGTATGTCGCGGGACGACGAGCCGTGTCGGCGCCGGCAGTAGGCCGAGTACTGTCCTGAGTAGACGAAGCCCTCGCGGTGAGCCTTCACCAGATGCTCGAGCTGGCCGAAGTCCTGGTAGTACCCGGTGCGCTCGCCAGTCAACAGGGCGTGCAGGGAGTGGTGGAAGTCCTCGTTCCACTGGGCGTCCAGCCCGTAGCCCCCAGCCTCACGGGGGCGCACCAGCCGGACATCATTGGCCGCACTCTCGGCAATGAGATACACATTGCGGCCGAGGCGTTGCGCCTCCTCGTGCACGCAGGTGGCAAGTTCCTCGATGAAGGGGTGGGGAGAAGTGTCCAGTATGGCGTGCAGTGCATCGAGCCGGAGCGCATCCATATGGAACTCGCCCACCCAGCGAAGGGCGTTCTCTACGAAAAAGCGCCGCACCTCGTCGCTGTGCGGCCCGTCGAAGTTCAAGGCCCGTCCCCACGGCGTCTGGTACCGAGCAGTGAAATAGGGTCCGAAGTCCTCCAGATAGTTGCCTTCCGGACCCAGGTGGTTGTACACCACATCAAGGATGACCGCCATCCCGCGCTGGTGGCATGCGTTGACCAGGCGCTTGAGCCCCTGCGGGCCGCCATACGAGTTCTGCGCTGCAAACGGATAGACGCCGTCGTAGCCCCAGTTGCGCGTCCCGGGAAACTGGGCGACGGGCATCATCTCGATGGCGGTGACGCCCATGTCGGCCAGTTCATCGAGATGATCGATGACGGCCTCGAAGGTGCCGTCGCCGCTGAACGCGCCAACGTGAAGCTCATAGATGATGTAGCCGTCAAGCAGCAGCCCGTGCCAGGAATCGTCCTCCCATGGAAAGCGGGAATCGACCACCTGCGAAGGGCCGTGCACTCCCTGTGGCTGAGAGGACGATGCCGGGTCGGGGCGGTCCAGATTGCCGTTCAACCGGTACAGGTAGAGGCTTCCGGGCTCTACCCCTTCGCCGTCGACGGCCCAGTACCCCCTGTCCAGTCGCTCCATGGGAATGATACGGTCGTTGGGACTTGTGAGGTGCACCTCAACCGTGGTGGCGGCCGGTGCCCAAACGCAAAACCGGCACTGCCCGTCCCCCGAATACGTCGCTCCCAGAGCGCACTCCGCACTCACTCCCTGCCCCCCGCGCTCTTGAAGAGGACGATGGCCAGGGGCGGCAGCGTGAGGTTCAGTGAGTAGGGACGCCCATGCATGGGCACCGGCGTCGCCTCAACCCCGCCCATGTTGCCATAGCCGCCTCCCCAATATGTCTCGGCGTCGCTGTTCAACACCTCGCTCCACACGCCTCCCCGTGGCGCGCCTACCCGGTAGTTCAGCCGGGGCACCGGTGTGAAATTGCAGATGGCAAGCACGATATCCTCGGTAGACTCTCCCTTGCGCATGAAGCTGAGCGTGCCGCTCTCGGCATCGGTGCAGTCTATCCAATCGAATCCAGCCGGGCTGCAGTCGAGCTCATGGAGCGCCGGTTCGCCGCGGTAGAGGCGATTGAGGTCCTGGACCCATTTCTGAAGGGCCGCATGGCCGTCATACTGCAGGAGATGCCACTCCACGCTCTCGTCGTGACCCCACTCGTGCCACTGGCCAAACTCGCCTCCCATGAACAGAAGCTTCTTGCCCGGCTGCGCATACATGTATCCAAGCAGAAGCCTGAGGTTGGCGAATTTCTGCCAATCGTCGCCGGGCATTTTCGCCAGCAGCGACCCCTTGCCGTGGACCACCTCGTCGTGGGAGAGCGGGAGTATGAAGTTCTCGCTGAAGGCGTAGATGAGCCTGAAGCTCAGTTCATTGTGGTGGTACTTCCTGAACACAGGTTCACGGCTCATGTACAGCAGCGTGTCGTGCATCCACCCCATGTCCCACTTGTAGCCAAAGCCCAGGCCGCCCACGTACGTTGGGTGAGACACCATGGGCCAGGCGGTCGACTCCTCGGCGACAGTCTGGACATCGGGGTAGCACCGGTACACATCCTCGTTGAAACGCCGCAGAAACGATATGGCCTCCAGGTTCTCGCGGCCTCCGAACTCGTTGGGGATCCAGCCGCCCTCCTTGCGTGAGTAGTCGAGGTACAGCATCGAGGCCACCGCATCGACGCGCAGCCCGTCAGCGTGGTACTCCTCAAGCCAGAAGAAGGCGCTGCTCAGGAGGAAACTGCGCACCTCGTTTCGGCCGTAGTTGAAGATAAAGCTGTCCCAGTCGGGGTGCAGCCCCTTCTGGGGGTCGGAGTGCTCGAAAAGGTGGGTCCCATCGAAGAAACCCAGGCCGTGCTCATCGGTGGGGAAGTGGGACGGCACCCAGTCCAGGATCACGCCGATGCCGTGCTGGTGCAAATGGTCAATCAGGTGCATGAAGTCCTGGGGCGTGCCGTAGCGACTGGTAGGGGCGAAGTAGCCTGTGGTCTGGTAGCCCCATGAACCGTAGAAGGGGTGCTCCATCACCGGCAGGAACTCCACGTGGGTGAAGCCCATCTCTTTGACATAATCCGCGAGCAAAGGGGCCAGTTCGCGGTAGCTGAGTGAGCGGTCCCCCTCTTCCGGAACGCGGCGCCACGAGCCGAGGTGCACCTCGTAGACCGCGGTGGGAGTATCGAGAGCGTTGTGTCGCTTCCTCTCCCTCATCCATTCGTCGTCACTCCAGGCGAAGGCAAGGTCGCACACGACGGAAGCGGTCTCAGGCGGCACCTGACGATAAACGGCGAACGGGTCTGCTTTGTCGGCGCGATAGCCTTTGTAGCGAGAAACGATGTGGAACTTGTAGAGGGCGCCCTCGCCCACGCCGGGCACGAAACCTTCCCAAATGCCCGACCAGCCCCTGGGGCGCAGAGGATGGCTCGTCTTGTCCCAGCCGTTGAAGTCGCCCATCACGTTGACCTGCCTTGCGTCCGGCGCCCACACCGCGAAGTAGGTTCCCTCAGACCCGCCTGCAGTCATCAGGTGGGCCCCCAGCTTCTCGTACAGGCGAGTGTGGGACCCTTCGTTGAAGAGGTAGAGGTCATCGTCGGTGAGCAGCGTCGTGTCATAAGCGACGCTGCCAGCCACGGTTTCGCCCTCGCTGGCCTTTCCGCGTCGCGTGCCTTTTCTCTGGTTCACTGTGGCATCCCCTTTCGAAGCCGGTCTACTTCACGCAGTACATCTACTACCTCGGGCGAGTGGCATAGCGTCTCCAGCCGATACCGGGACCTCCGTCGCCAGTTGGGGCACTCGTCGCTGGTACCCGGCATGTTCTGAGCTTCCGTCTCGAGCCACAGGTCCTCCAGATTGACCACAACGAGCCGGGCCTGACTCGCGCTCAGAAAAGCCAGGATGGCCCGCAGGATCGCCTTGCAGTCGTCTGAGCCGCGCCGAGCGAACCCTCTGCGCTGCAGGAACCTCACCAGCGCACGTTTGAGGCGCTGCCTCTCCTTCCTCTCGCGTCTCAATGCAGCTCCATCCAGCAGGCCCAGTGCCCTGCGCTGCTCGATGTCGAAGCCCTGCCAGTATGCGGCAAAGGGAGGCATGTCGTGGGTATTGACACTGGCTATGGAACGAGATGGGACGCTTCGGGCCCCCCGGGCTGAATTAGAGGAAAGCTCATACTGCAGCACGTAGCTGCGGCACAGGCCGTGTCGCTTCATTGCCGGTCTGACATACGGAGGGACGGTCCCCAGGTCTTCACCTTCGATAACGGTCTCGTTGCGGTGGGACTCGAGCGCAATTATGGCATACAGGTCGTCGGTAGGATAGCGGACGTACACACCTTGGTCTGGCTCCATACCGTGGGGGATCCAGAAGAGGCGGTGCAGGCCCAACACATGATCGATCCTGAGGATGGAGGGGAACCGCATATGATGTCGCAGGCAGGCGATCAAGTATTCGTAGCCTCGTTCCCGGATTCTGTCAGGGTGCAACGGTGGAGACAGCCAGTCCTGGCCCGCGGTGAAGACGGCGTCGGGAGGGGCTCCAACCGTGACATCGAGGACAAAGCAGTCCTGGTTGCGCCACACGTCGTAGCCGTGCGGGTGAACCCCCAGAGGGAAATCGAGTCGAAGCTTGGCCCCGTCAGTGTCTCCCTTCTCCAGCAGGGCCTGCATCTGCTGCTGTGCCGCCCACTGGGCGTAGAGGTGATAGCGGCTGACTGCCTCGTCAAAGTCACCGTTCTGCAAGCGCCCTTTCCTCAATCGCTGGGGCCATCTTGGCCAGGGGGCACGTCGCTGCTCCAGCGTCGCCCGGAAGCGAGCGTAGTCCTCCACGCCTGGATGTGTAGTCGCGAAGCGTCGCAGGCGTTCGAGACGGCCGGACGAATCGGAGAAGAGGGAGCGGCACAGCTCCTCTAGAACGCGGCGCTTCAACGCCATTTGCGTTCTGTAGTCGACCAGGGGGGAGTCGCGCAGGACGGCGATATCCCTCTGGAGCGATGTTGACTCCAGCAGAGCCTGGGCTGACGCGGACCTCTCCAGTTCGGGCAGTCTGGTCACATCGACGTAGAACTCATTCCACATGAGGCGGCTCACTGGCGTGTAGGGGCTGGGCTCGAATGGCTCATCGAGGAAGGTACAGAGAAGCGGAAGGGTGGCCACTGTGTCTCCACCAAGCTCAGAAACCCAGTCGACCAGGGATTCGAGGTCGGAGTAGTCACCGGCACCCCAGCTCCGTTGCGAATGAGCGGCATACAGCGGCAGGAACACGCCCCAACTGCGCTGGCTTGTCCCATTGTCGAAGCCAAAGGCCCTGCTCGGGGTGGATATGACAACGCTCTGGCAGCGCTTGCCCGGTGTCTCCACACGGAGCCGGTGGTATCCGCCAGGCAGCTTCCCGGGCAGCGTGAGGCGCTTGGCTACGTAGCGCATCCCACTGAGTTCGGCCCCGGTCGCATCGGGAAGGTCTTCGAGTCTACAGGTCCATGTTCGAACGTCACCGTTCTCAAGCTGCAGCTCGCAAACCACGGAGCCGCTCGCTCGGGCCGCAGGCAGACGCAGTTGCTGTTCAACCGGGCCCCCGTCCCAGGCAACCACCAGCGGGTCGATACGGCACTCCCACAGTGCCTGCCTTCTTTCCTCGAGCGCAGAGGGAACGTCTTCGACGGAATCGACGGCGGCGCCCAGTGCCCGCAGCACGTGCAGAAGGGCCTGGGGTGACGCTTGATGTCGACGATGGAACACATCATAGTAGGCGGTCTGTACGTTGTAGAGACGCGCCAGTTGGTGGAGAGGACGGGTCAGCCGGGGGCCGCTCATACGGTGCTCTCCATCAATTGAAGGATGCCGCGGAGTGGTACCCTGACCCAGTCGGGGCGGTTGTTCAACTCGTAGCCCAGCTCGTATACCGCCTTCTCAAGGAGGTACACGTCCAGCAGGGCTCCCAGTTCCTCGCGGCTGGAGGGTAGTAGCTTGCTTCCCTCCATAGCTGCGAGATACGAGGTTAGATAGGCCGCCGACACCCCGAGGTACCACAGTCGCGCCCACTGCTCGAGAATCGGCAGGTCCTCCGGCCGAATGACGGTTGGCGCCCGCCCCAGGAGCGCGGCATGGACCGCATAGTCGAAGGAACGTATCATACCTGCGACGTCGTTTAGGGGGGAGCGCTTCAGGCGGCGCTCTCCCACAGGTCGTGCCGGCTCGCCTTCGAAATCGATGATGACGAAGTCCCTTCCGGTGTAGAGGACCTGACCGAGGTGATAGTCACCGTGACACCTCGTGCGCATGGCTGCGGCTTTGCGCTTGAGAGCAGCCCCGGACTTGACGATGATACCTTCCTCGAGCTCGAGGACTCCCATCGCCTCTTGCCGTGCGTCCTCGGGAAGAGTGTCGAGACGCTGGCGCAGTTGCGACAGCGCGAGTGTGGTCAGGCTTCGCATATGGTGAAACACCGACCGCTGGTAGCCCACGGTGAACGGCTCAGGCGCGAAGTCCGGGTCGTCCCGGTTCGAGGCGAGTGCCAGGTGCAGCTCGCCGGTCCGTTGCCCCAGCAGCCGGGCCGATGAGAGATAGACGCCGGCCGCCTCGCATACGGCCAGGGGGATGCCGGACTCGCTCAGTCCTATCAGCGGCTCCTCGGGTGGCGGAGGGATGCTGGCCTCCGGGTGTGCCAGCACACATTCGAAATAGTGGCCCAGAGAATCCAGGGTGTACTTCCACGCATCGCCCTGGTTGGGTACGTATTCCTGCAGGACGGCGACGGTCATGGGCTGTGCGTGGCGGCCGGGGTAGTACTCGATGCCGCCTGCCACGTGGGCAATGTGGGGGAAGAACACCCGCTCGGTAAGGAAACGCCCCACCTCCAGATCGGGATTGGTCCCCTCCTGCAGTCGCCGGAACACCTTCAGTATGAGCCTGTCCGCGTAGACCACCGATGTGTTGCTCTGTTCAGCCTTGAGCAAGGCGGGTTCCAGAGAGGCCTTGGCCGGTCCGCGCAGTCTACGGAAGTGCCGGGTGGGTGAGGTGCGCACCTCGGCTGCCCCTGCCTTGAAGCCGCGCCGCCCTCCAATGGCCGCCAGCAGCGCCTTGTCGAAATCGCCGCTCGCCAGCGCATCATAGAGTATACCTCCACCATCACTCTTGGGACCTGTCAGTTTGAGACGTGCCACAACGGCCTTCGGCGTCTCCGCCGCCACGCGGTCGGCCTCCTCCCCCGAGGCGAAGGCAAGGGGGAGCAGATACGTCTCCGGTTCCCCCTCCGAGTACGCGATGCTGACGAGTGTCAGATACGCAACAGACCTGTCGTATGGGACCGGCACAGTATCCCGTATCTCACACGAGTGGATGCGGCGAGCCTTGCCGCCAAACCAGCGACAGCCACGTATGTAGCCCAGCAACACCGCTTCCGTCGCGGGCCGCAGCCGCTTGCTGAACATGCTCCTCCATTGCCCGGCCACGGCAAGTACCGGTGTCTCTTCCCTGGCGCCCGGCACTTGAACGGGCACCTGCGTGACTGGCTTTGGCTGTAGAGAGAACCAGTAGAAGTCGTGAGGACCAAGGGTCATGAAATAGGGTGTCTCTCCAATCGGGGGGAAGTCGGCCTGTCCGAACACCTCGGTTGGCACCAGGCCAGCGAACTCGGCCAGGTTCAGGGAGGTGTGCTGCGCCAGGCGAGAGAGATTGGCCACAACCAGGATGGTCTCGCTCTCGCAGCGGCGGAGGAAGGCCAGAACCTTGCGGTTCTCCGGGAAGAGGAACTCCAGACTGCCCCGACTCAAGGCCCTGTAACGCTTGCGCAGGGCAATGATCCGCTTCATCCACCACAGCAGCGAGTCCGGATTGCCCTGCTGTGCTTCCACGTTGACCGCTTCGTAGTGGTACTCGGGGTCTACTATTACCGGCAGGTACAGTTTCTGCGGGTTGGCGCGTGAGAAGCCGGCATTCCGGTCGGCGCTCCACTGCATCGGTGTGCGAACTCCATTCCGGTCGCCGAGATAGAAGTTGTCGCCCATGCCGATCTCATCGCCGTAGTAGATGATGGGCGTGCCCGGCAGGCAGTAGAGCAGGCTGTTCATCAGCTCGATCTTCTTCCTGTCGTTGTTGAGCAGAGGAGCGAGGCGGCGACGAATGCCGAGGTTGACTCTGGCCTGGCTATCGTGGGCATACACGCGGTACATGTAGTCCCTTTCCTCATCGGTGACCATCTCCAGGGTCAGCTCGTCGTGGTTGCGCAGGAACAGAGCCCACTGGCACACGTCGGGAATGGCTGGCGTTTCCTGAAGGATGTCGACGATGGGAAAGCGGTCCTCCATGCGGGTGGCCATGAACAGGCGGGGCATCAAGGGGAAATGAAAGGCCATATGGCACTCATCGCCGTCACCGAAGTAGGCAGCGGCATCCTCGGGCCACTGATTGGCCTCGCCGAGCAGCATGCTGTTCTTGAATCGCTCATCTACGTGCTGACGCAGCTCCTTGAGAAAGCCGTGAGTTTCAGGCAGGTTCTCGCAGTTCGTGCCCTCTCTCTCGTAGAGGTAGGGGACGGCGTCCAGGCGAAGCCCGGACACGCCCATGCCGAGCCAGAAGTCGACCGCGCGCAGCATTGCTTGCTGCACCAGCCGACTATCGTAGTTGAGGTCCGGCTGGTGAGAGAAGAAGCGGTGCCAGTAGTATGCTTTTGCCTCGTGATCCCAGGTCCAGTTTGACGGCTCGAAGTCCTTGAAGATAATTCGGGTCTCTCCGTATCTCTCCGGCGTGTCGCTCCACACGTAGAACTCCCGCCAACGGCTTCCTGGTCGAGCACGCCGCGCCCGCCGAAACCATGGGTGCTGGTCGGAGGTGTGGTTGAGCACCAGCTCGTTGATGACGCGCAGCCCGCGCCAGTTGGCCTCGCGGAGGAAGGTCTTGAAGTCGCGCAGCGTGCCGTAGCTGGGGTTCACCTCGGTGTAGCTGGCGATGTCGTATCCGTCGTCCCTGAGGGGAGAGGGATAGAAGGGGAGAAGCCATATGGCCGTTACGCCCAGGTCCTGAAGATAGTCCAGCTTCTCGGTCAGACCGGGGAAGTCCCCGATGCCATCGCCGTCGCTGTCATGAAAAGCGCGGACGTGCAACTCATAGATGACAGCGTCCTTGTACCAAAGGGCTTCGTCATCCAGCCAGGGGGATTCTTTCTGATGTGTCATGATGGCAGCGGACTCTACGTGTAGTAGTCAAAATCGCGTTCGGTACGGACACGGCGACGCACGCGGAAGATGTGTGCCGGAACGACCTGCGGATTGAGCTCGATGTAGTTCGTCGCGCCGTGCCACAGGTACCGCGCGTCGCCCAGCAGGTCGTGGACCTGATAGGGCTCTCGCGCATCCAGGCCGAGTGGCTCCGGGTCGACCTTGACCCACCCTGACTGTGTGTGGTGCGGGTCGAGATTCACCGCAACGAGAATGACATTGGAAAGGTCTTCGGTCTGCTTGCTGTAGCAGATGAGCTGCTCGTTGTCCACTTCGTGGAAACGGAGGCTCCAGTCGCTGTGGAGGGCGGGGTTCTCCCGCCGTATGCGGTTGACCCGAGCGATGAAGTCCTTCAAGCTCTCGGGTGCGTCCAGGTCCCACTTCCTTATCTCGTACTTCTCGGAGTTCAGGTATTCCTCGCTTCCCGACTCGCGCGGAAGGTCTTCACAAAGCTCGAAGGCCGGGCCGTAGACGCCGTAGTTGGCGCCCAGCGTGGCCGCCAGCACCAGCCGTGTCATGAAGGCGGGGCGCCCGCCAAGCTGCAGGTACTCGGTGAGGATATCGGGCGTGTTCGTCCACAGACTGGGGCGGAAGAAGTCGCGCACATCGGTCTGGGTGAGCTCAGTGAAGTACTGGGTCAGTTCCCACTTGGTGTTTCGCCATGCAAAGTAGGTATATGACTGGGTGAAGCCGAGCTTGGCCAGCCGGTACATGATCTTGGGCCTGGTGAACGCCTCTGAAAGGAATATGACCTCGGGATACTTTCGTTTGATGTCGCGCAGGAGCCACTCCCAGAATTCAAAGGGCTTGGTATGCGGGTTGTCGACGCGGAAGGTGCGTACTCCCTGCTCAATCCAGTAGAGGACGATGCTCTTCATCTCCTCCCACAGCTCTTGCCGCTTCTCGGTCTCGAAGTCCAAAGGGTAGATGTCCTGGTACTTCTTCGGCGGGTTCTCCGCATACTGCACGCTTCCGTCGGGCCGGTGACGGAACCACTCCGGATGCTCAACGACATACGGATGGTCGGGTGTGCAGTGGAAGGCGAGGTCCATGGCGACCTCGAGGCCGCGCTCTCTTGCAGAGGACACCAACTGATGGAAGTCGTCGAGCGTGCCCAACTGCGGGTGAATGGCCTTGTGTCCCCCTTCCTTGGCACCGATTGCCCAGGGACTGCCGGGGTCATTCGGGCCCGCAGTCTCGACATTATTGCTGCCTTTTCGATGAGTGCGTCCAATCGGGTGGATGGGTGGGAGATAGAGTACGTCGAAGCCCATGGAGGTCACGTACTCCAGCCGAGCCTCGCAGTCCTTGAATGTACCGTGTTGTCCCGGCTCACGGGCACAGGAGCGGGGGAACATCTCGTACCAGGCGCTGAAGCGGGCCTTCTCCCGGTCAACCACGATCTGAAGCTCCTTGGGATATGAGGTGGCGAAGCGTCTATCGGGATACCTGTTGACGAGGTCGGTCACTTCCTCGCTGAGGGGCGCCCCAGTCACGGCGGCCCCAGGGTTACCTCCTGAGTTCAAGGCCGCGGCCCAGGTCCGCAGCGTATCGGCGTCCGAGCCGGAGGCTCGCTCGCTCGCCTCTTCTAGCAGAGAAGCCCCCACCAGCAGGTCCACCGACACGTCCTGCTCCGCGGCAATCTTCTTCGCCAGGTCACGCCGCCACGAGTTGAACCGGTCAACCCAGGCTGAGATAGTGTAGAAGTAACTCCCGGTTTCCAGTACCCTGAAGGCACCCCGCCAGCGGTCGTTCACCAGGGGCTCCATGGGGACTTCACTCCACTGGGGATCGTCCTGTCGGCGATAGAGGAGAACGGCCGAGAGAGCGTCATGGCCGTCGGCGAATACGTCGGCCTCGACAACCACGGTCTCGCCTACCACCCGCTTCGCCGCGAAGCGGCCGCCGTCGATCTCAGGCCGCACCGCATCAATGACTACCCTCTTGCTTCCCTCTGTTGTCTCCATTGCTCAATCAACCCGTTTCGCCTGAATCATAGCTCAGCATCGTGCAACAATCAAACCTGCGTGCCGCGACCCACTGACCCCGCCGTCGGCCAGACCGCGCGCGTCACCACGCGCCGCTGGTCATGTAAGCGTTTTCCAGGTACTGGAACATCATCCGTTGGCCATTGTAGTAGGAGCCGTTCAGCGCAATGGCCCAGCGCATCACCTTGGCGTAGTCGCTTGGCTGTCGGTAGTAGGTGGGGACTATCAAGCGCTCCAACTTGTCGTACAGAGAGGCAGCCTCCGCCCACGGATCGCTCGCTGACTCCGAGCCATCCCCGATAGACCAGCCGGTGACCCCTTCCACATGGCCCTCAATCCACCAGCCGTCAAGTACGCTGAGGCTGGGGACCCCGTTGAGGGCGGCCTTCATGCCACTGGTGCCTGAGGCCTCGTGAGGCTTCAGCGGGGTATTGAGCCACAGGTCGACGCCTGAGCAAACGTACTTCGCCAGGGCCATGTCGTATTCCTCAAGGTAGACGACGCGGATATCGCTTCTGAGCGCGCTGGCGGCCTGGTATATGCGGCGAATGAGGTTCTTGCCGCTCTCATCCCTCGGGTGAGCCTTACCCCCGTATATTATCTGCAACGGGCCGATGCGTTGCGCTATTGCCCTCAGACGCTCGGTGTCGGAGAACAGCAGGTCGGCCCGCTTGTAGCCGGTGGCCCGCCGCGCGAAGCCCAGCGTCATCATCTGGGAGTCCAACGCCACACCGGTTCGTTGTGCCACAGCCGTCAGAAGCTGCTCCTTCGCCTGCACATGCGCTTGCTGGATCTCCTCAAGCGGGATAGCCACGGCATAGCGCAGGTAGTTGTTGTCGTGGCGCCACTCGGGGATGTGCTGGTCATAGAGGACGGAGAAGGGTTGCGACGTCCATGTAAGTGCGTGTACCCCGTTGCTTATCGAGTTGATTGGATAGCTCGGGAACATCCCGCGTGAGATCTCCTCGTGCCGCATCGAGACGCCGTTGACGTACCGTGAGAAGACGAGGGCCAGGTGCGTCATGTTGAGCACACCATCGAGGAAACAGTCGGCATTGGCCAGTAGCTCGGTGTGCTCTGCGCCGAGAACGCGACGCACCAGGTCGACGGGGAACTTGTCATGTCCCGCCGGCACCGGCGTGTGAGTGGTGAAGACGCATTGCCTGCGAACAGACTCCCGACCCTCATCGCCCGGCACGTGACCGCTGTGGGCGTCGTTGTGCTCCGTGAGCAGGGCCAGTGAGAGCAGAGCCGAGTGGCCCTCGTTCATGTGGTAGGCCTGTACGCCGAGGTGTCCCAGAGCGCGCAGCATGGCTACACCACCCAGACCCAGCACCACCTCCTGGCACAGTCGGTAACGGTCGTCGCCGCCATAGAGATGGCCCGTGAGCCTCTGGTCCCACGGCGTGTTCTCCGGCAAGGCGGTATCGAGGAAATACACCGGCACCTTGTGCCCGAAAACGCCTTTCACGGTATAGACCCAGGCGCGGATTTGGACCTGTCTTCCCTCGACTGTAACCGACACTACATTGGGCAAGACCTGCAAATGCTCCTCGGGACGCCATACCGCCGCGCTTTCCCACTGGCCGCCCCACTCATCGATATGTTGCTGGAAGTAGCCGTCGCGATGGAGCAGCGTCACGCCGACCAGGGGCAAACCCATGTCCGCCGCGCTGCGCAGCGTGTCCCCGGCCAGCACGCCAAGGCCGCCGCTGTAGGTCGGCATGGACGGGTCGATGCCGACCTCCATCGAGAAATAGGCGACTCTCGGCTCCTTGTCATCTCTTGTCAACATTGGCCGTATGGAACACTCCAGAAGACTGGTACAGCAGTAGGTATGTGAAATAGCATTGTATAGCCCGACTGCACTTTGTCAAGGAGGCTGTCCCGGGAGTTTGGCGGCACCGGGGGGCTCGACTGCGATTCACGCATCACCACGCTTCTGGCTGTCGACAGGTGTTCTCAGGCAGCGCCACGCCACCCTGTGCTATAGTATGGGCACCTTCGCAGGCCTGCTGGTTGACTGGACTGTCATGGAAGAGTTCGCGCTTCTCAGGGATATAGCCATCATAATGGTGGTCGCCGGCGCGGTGACACTGGTCTTCCGCAAGCTTCGCCAGCCTCCCGTACTGGGCTATTTGATAGCAGGGCTCATCATCGGCCCCTACGCTCTCCCCACGCCTCCGGTCGCCAATGTCGACTCGATAAGGCTGCTGGCGGACCTGGGGCTTGTGCTCCTTCTGTTCGGACTGGGGCTGGAGTTCAGTTGGAGCAAGATCAGAAGCGTCGGGTTGGTTGTTCTCCTCATTGGTGCGGCGGAGATCATCACCATGATCAGTCTTGGTTACGGCCTGGGTCGACTGATGGGATGGTCGCGGATCGACGCACTCTTCCTCGGGGCCGCTATGCACATCAGCAGCTCAGCGCTCATCACCAAGATGCTGAGAGATACGGGACGGCTGTCGTTCCTCTCCTCCAAGCTCACCGTGGGCATTCTCGTCGTCGAGGACTTCGCCGCCGTGATCATAATCACGGTACTCTCAGGCATAGCCAGCACGGGCACCACCGACCTGGGAAGCATAGGCAGCCTGATGCTCAGGTTGCTTATTTTCGTTGTGGCTGCGGTGGGGCTGGGCGCACTCATTGTCCCAAGGTTGATGCGCTTCGTTCATGGCTTTCGCTCGAGAGAGGCCCTGCTCATCACCAGCCTCGGCCTTTGCTTTGGCATGGCCATGCTGACCAGGTATCTCGAACTCTCGGTGGCTGCCGGCGCCTTCATCATCGGCGCTCTGGTGGGCGATACCCAGCACTCGGAGGACGTTGTGGAGACGGTGACACCCATCAGGGACATGTTCGCCGCTCTCTTTTTCGTGGCGATAGGGATGCTTATAAACATCCGTGACATTGCACAGTTCATCGTTCCCGCCGCCATAGTGGCAGCCGTCTTCATGGTCGGCAAGGTCCTGAGCAATACCATCGCTGCCTTCGTTACCGGCCACGGCGGCCGTACCTCTCTTCAGGTGGGGATGAATCAGGGACAGATGGGTGAGTTCTCTCTGGCGATAGCGAAGGTGGGTGTGGAACCGGGTGCGGTGCTCGCTCCTCTCTACCCCGTGACTGCTACGGTGACTGCTCTCACGTCCTTCGCGGGGCCCTACGTCATGCGCTCCGCCGACCGGGTAGCAGACCTGCTGAACAGAAAGCTACCGGTTCTTCTGCGAGAATACCTTCTCAACCTGGCTGACTGGCTCACGGCGCTGAGAAGGGCCTTCTCCCGGCAGTCCGAGGGGGCGAAGAAGGTGCAGAGGTCGGGAAGAGCAGTCCTGGTGAATCTGATGATCGTTCTCATGATTGTGGGCGTAGGTACGTTGGCCCTTCAGTTTGTGGAGAGGCTCGGAGAGCATCTCAATGTGCGCCAGGATATCGTGGCTGTGGGGCTCGGCTTCATCATTCTGGTGCTGTGCGTGCCGTCGTACGTCTTGATGTGGCGAAACGTGAGATCGCTCACCGACGAGGCATGGAGGCACGTCCTGGCTCGCCGCAGCACAGCGAGAATGTGGGGACGGTTCGGCCTTCGTACCGTACTCAGGGACAGCATGATCCTGGCCCTATCTGCCCTCGTGGCCGTATGGCTGATACCCTTTGTGGCGCGTCTGCTCTTTGTTGGCTCGCTCGCCCTCACCATACCATTCCTGCTGGCGGCTTTGCTTCTCTACCTCGCGCTTGTGTCTTTCCGGCAGGTGCATGCCCAACTGGAGCGTACCTTCGGGCGGGTCTTCTTTGGAGAGGAGGCTGCTCCGCCGTCGGAGGCTGCCGAGGAAGGCGCTGTCCGACGAGGCTTTCTGTCGGGCGTCAGACGGTGGTTCCGCAGCAAGGAGGCGGAAGACGTTCATGAAACGCAACCCGATGGGCCGGAGGACGGGACGAAGGCTGACTGAGCGCGAGCGGGCAAGGGGCGAGCTGCCACGGTTGCGCCTCCTGCCCGTCAGCCGTGGTGGTCGGCTGCAGTTTAGGGGCTCTCGGGCGTCCCCAGGCGCCTTTCATGAGCGCCTCTTCACCCTCTCTGCTATTAACTCCTCCAGTTCAACGATGAGGAGCGTGACGATCCCGAGCGCGACTATGAAGATCCACCACTGGGCGGGAAAAGCCTCCACTCTGAACGGGTTCACTCCAACGCGGGGAAGAACATAGAGTATCAGCAGGTGCAACCCGACGGTGATAGCTATGCCGATGCTCACCCGCCTGTTGGAGAGAGGATTCATGGTGAACACGGACCTCGTCAGCGACCGCGCCGTGAGCAGGTAGAAGATGTGCAGCACCATCACAGTCATGAAGGCTGCGGTCTGGGCCTGTGCCAGGCGCACCTCGTCGACCACCGCGCTTGACACTGCGGGCATCCCGTAGTAGTAGAACACCGCAAACGCAGCGGCGGCCATCAACACCGAGACAAGGCCCACTTTCCTGAAGAACAGGCTGTTGGCCAGAGGTTCCATCGGGTCACGTGGCGCCCTTTCGAGCAGACCTCTTTCTCGCAGCTCCCACAGGAGCGGCAGGGCAAGGACGATGGCGTCATAGAGGTTGATCCACAGGATCTGTATCGGCTCCAGGGGAAGGCGCATTGCGAAGAGGGGTATGAACGGCACCAGCGCTATCGCCCCCAGGACGAGCAGCGCCTGGCCTCCGTTTGTGGGCAGAGTATAGAGAATCACCTTGCGGATGTTCTCGAAGGTGTGCCTGCCCTCCTCCACAGCGCTGACTATGCTGGCGAAATTATCGTCGGTCAGGACGATGTCTGAGGCCTCCTTGGCGACATCGGTCCCCTTGACTCCCATGGCGATTCCCAGGTCGGCCGCCTTCAATGCAGGGGCGTCGTTGACCCCATCGCCGGTCATGGCCACAATGTGGCCCCTTTTCTGGAGCTGAGTCGCCACCCTGAACTTGTGGGCCGGGGCAACCCTGGCGTATACCGATACCCTTTCCACGAAGTCGCACAGGTCCTCATCGCACAGTCGCGTCAGGTCTTCCCCGCTCAGCACTTCCTGGCTGTTCTCGATGCCCAACTGCTGCGCGACAGCCCTCGCCGTCTGGGGATGGTCGCCGGTTATCATCACCACCCGTATGCCGGCCCTCTTGCATCTGGCCACCGCCTCTATCGCCTCGTGTCTTGGAGGGTCGATCATCCCCTGGAGGCCGAGGAAGGTCAGCCCGCCGAGGTCCTCCGGCGTTAGTGTTTCCTTGTGGTGCGGCACCTTCTTGGAAGCGAAGCCAAGCACGCGGAGCGCCTCGTTCGCCATCTCGCCGACTTCAGCCAGAATGACTTCGTTCTCCAGTGTGGCGACGGCTCCATCGACCCGCTGACTGCCACACATGGCCAGCACCTTCTCGGGAGAGCCCTTCACATAGATGACATTCTCCTCAGGCCCGCGATGAAGTGTCGCCATATAGCGCAGATCCGAGTCGAAGGGGATCTCGTCCAGTCTGTCATACTCCTGCGTGACGCCAGCTTTGACCGCGGCTACAAGCAGTGCTCCCTCGGTCGGGTCGCCTGAAAGCCTGTATCCGTCCTCCGCGTATTCCAGGGCGGCGTTGTTGCACAGGAAGCCGGCGCGCAGCGTTTCAGACAAGGCTCCGTCCACCGCAGGATTGATGCTCTCATGGTCGACAAGGAACTCGCCGCCTGGCTGATACCCCACGCCAGTGACTGCATAGTCCTTTCCACCACTGAAGACCCGTGTCACCGTCATTTCGTTTCGGGTGAGCGTGCCGGTCTTGTCGGAGCAGATGACGGTAGCAGACCCTATGGTCTCCACCGCTGGCAGTCTCCTCACCAGAACGTTGCTCCGCGCCATGGCCCTGGCGCCAAGAGCGAGTGCTATGGTGAGTATGGCCGGCAGCCCTTCGGGTATGGCGGCCACAGCGAGGGATACCGAGGCAAGGAAGGAGTACACCAGGCCATAGCCGCCCAGAGTGGCTCCGAAGATAAGGTTGAGCGCGGCCAGGAATACGATGACGATGACAAGGAATCTGGTGAAGCGGGCTATCTTCCTCATCAGAGGTGCAGCGACGGCCCGTGGGGTCTCCTTCATCAACCTGGCGATCTTGCCTATCTCGGTCTGTTCACCTGTCGCCACTACCACGCCACGCCCCGAGCCCCGGGTAATGAAAGTGCCGGTGAATGCGATGTTGAGCTGATCCGCCGGTGCCAGATTCGGGGCTGGGATGGGCTCGACGCCCTTGTCCGCCGGGACCGATTCGCCGGTGAGAGTGGCTTCGTCGGCGGCGAGGTTCCTTGCGCGAAACAGGCGCAAATCGGCCGGTACGCGATCTCCTTCCTCGAGGAGGACAACATCCCCCGGGACGACCTCACGCGCCGATATGTCCACTTGCTCTCCGCCACGCAGTACAGTGCACTGGGGCACCATCAGCTTGCCGAGGACTTCCATGGACGCCTCAGCCCTGCCTTCCTGCACGAATCCTATTACCGCGTTGGCGACGACGACTACCAGAACAACGGCGGCGTCCGTCCACAGTTGGAGCACGGCGGTGACAACGGCGGCGGCGAGCAGGACGTATATGAGGGGGCTGCGGAATTGCGACAGGAAGCGGACAAGCGGGCCACGTTTCCTGAACTTGAGTTCGTTGTAGCCGTACCTCGCCAGTCTCGCCTTCGCCTCATCAGAGCTGAGACCTGCCTGCACAGCACCCAGGGCTTGCATAACCTCTGCAGCCGCATGCTGATACCACACTATTCCATTCGACGACATGGCCTCCTCAGTCACAGTATGCTTCTTCCGTGCCCACCGACGTTCCTCTATTGAAGCATCGACTCACACTGCAGGTTGTGGGTGGGGAGTATTCTGCACGCCTGTACGTCGCGCTGTCAAGATGTGGCGCCGCCCAATGAGTTGATTAAGCCCGCACGTATCGCTATTATGTCGGCACCAGGGCGAAGACACCGCCGTGATGCCACCAGCTACACTGGCCGGTGCCGGCAAGTACTGTTAGATTGGGGGGGTGAAGTATGCCATACATAGCCTACTATCTGAGCCCTGAAGGCAGGCTTGAGCGTGACCTGGGTGAGGACGAGATTCGGCGGGCTTTCGAATCGAAAGATGGAGTACTGTGGGTGGACATCTGTGAGACCACAACGGAGGACGGAGCGTTCCTGGAGCACGTCTTCGGCTTCCATCACCTCGCCGTCGAGGACTGTTTGAGCACCCAGGTGCACTCACCCAAGATCGACGAGTTCGACGACTACCTGTTCATCGTGGTCCATGGCATCAACCATCAGGCGGAGGCGGACATCGTCGAGACCGCGGAACTGGCGCTGTTTCTCGGGGCTCATTTCGTGGTGAGCAACCACAACTCCCCGCTCTACAGCGTCGCCTACGTCAGTCAGTTGGTGCGGGACACCGGACGCCCGATGAGGCGCGGTGCGGATTTCCTGGCTCACACGCTGGTCGATGTGTTGGTCGACAACGTGCTGCCCACGGTTGACGCCATCAGTGACGCGGCGGAGGCGATCGAGGAAGAGGCGATTCGCGACCCCCGGCAATCCACCATTGAAGCGATACTCAAGTTCAAGCGTTCCACACTGCGCCTGCATCGGGTCATGTCTCCGCAGCGAGAAATCATGAACCGCCTGAGCCGCGGCGAATTCACCCTCGTCGGACCTGAGGCGCAGCTCTTCTACAGAGATGTCTACGACCACATAGTGCGCATCCAGGACATGAACCAGACCCTTCGAGACAGGGCGGACAACGCACTGTCCACGTACCTGTCATCCCTGGCAAACCGACAGAACGAGACCATGAGAGTCCTGTCGATGGTGGCGACCATATTCCTTCCTCTTGCCCTGCTAGCCGGAGTGTACGGCATGAACTTCGACAATATGCCCGAGCTGCATTGCTCCTGGGCGTACTTCGTTGTCCTTGGCTTCATGGCGCTCGTAGTGGCCGTTGCCGTGTACTGGTTCTGGGCACGAAACTGGGTCACCTGGGGCAAACGGAAGGTCACTCGTGTGACACCGTTCGCCGTCGACCCACAAAGGCTGCTGGGACATCTCAGCCACTGGAAAAGGCCGCGTTGAACCGATGACTCCACGGGGGAAACAAACCTGGGCAACCGAATGGAAGTGGCGGCAGGCTCCTGCGTGGCCATCTGCTGCCGTGGCGAGCGTGGGCCGCCTGTCCTTGGCTGAATTGACCGCCGGGCACGCCTGAGCCCACAATCTTGGCGCCACGATGCTGCGTGGTGCAGCGTGACGCAAGGAAACGATCAGGAGGTGAGTTGATGACGGACATGAGAACCATGCTGCGTGAAGATGACATGCCATCTGAGTGGTACAACATCATACCCGAGCTCCCGTTCGACCTGCCGCCCGCTACCAGCCCGACCACGGGCTACCCGATAGGGCCTCACGACCTGACGGACCTGTTCCCGGAGGAACTGGCGAACCAGGAGTTGGACAGGGAGCGGCGCACCATCAAGGTCCCGGACCCGGTGCGGGAGCTGTATCGGTTGTGGCGTCCTACGCCTCTGTTCCGTGCCAGGCGATTCGAAGAGGCGCTGGACACGCCAGCCCGCATCTACTACAAGTACGAGGGGACGAGTCCGTCAGGCAGCCATGAACTCAACACTGCGGTGCCTCAAGCCTTCTACTGCAAGCAGGAGGGCGTGAAGCGAATGACAACCGGCACCGGGGCGGGGGAGTGGGGCACAGCCCTGGCCATGGCATGCAAGTTCTTCAACATGAAATGCAAGGTGCACATGGTAAGGCTGAGCTACGAGCGAAAGCTCTACGGCAGGATAATGATGGACATCTGGGGAGCCGAGGTAGTACCCAGTCCGGCCCAACCCTCGGCCAGGGGCAAGAAGGACGGCTCGGCAGCTTCCACTGCCGAGACAAGCCTGGGCGTCGCCATCAGCGAGGCGGCATCCGAGGCTATGGGTGATGCCGATACGAAATACTCGCTGGGCAGCGTTCTGAACCATGTCGTGCTTCACCAGACCGTTATCGGCCTCGAAGCCAGGAAGCAGATGGAAATCGCCAAGTCCTATCCCGACATAGTCATTGGGTGTGTCGGGGGTGGCAGCAATTTCGCTGGTCTGGCCTTCCCCTTCATCAGAGACAGCCTGAAGAAGAAGAGGAGCCGTTTCATCGCTGCTGAGCCAGAGGCGGTGCCCAGTCTGACTGGTGGCAAGTATGCCTACGACTATCCTGATACCAGCGGGGTGATGCCAATGCTCAAGATGCATACACTGGGCCACGATTTCGTGCCGCCCCCCATTAGAGCCGGCGCCATGCGCTACCACGGCATGTCTCCCGTGGTGAGCGCTCTGTATGACAACGAGGTGATCGAGGCGGTCGCCTTTGGGCAGGATGACGTCCTTGAGGCCGCGATCCTTTTCGCCCACAGTGAGGGGATTGTCCCCGCTCCCGAGTCGGCCTACGCCATCAAAGCGGCGGTTGTGGAGGCGCTTGCATGCAAGGCAGCAAAGCAGAGCAAGGTTATCCTGTTCGCGCTCAATGCTCACGGGTACTTCGATCTTGAAGCCTATTCGGAGCACCTCGCTCGAAAAGCATGATACGGTCACCGCTGGCGGCGCGGGTAAACACATGGAACTAGCGAACGTGGCGCAACCCGCTCCGCGATGCGCGGGAAGGCGCCCTTCTCCAGGCGGGACCGCTTAGCCTGAGGACGCTGAGACGGTGGTGCCGCATCACTCCTTCGCTTTGTTGTTGGCGTCTCGTGACAGAAGGCTTTTCAATGTCTTCGCATCCCCATACGCCAGGAGGCGGTCACCGGCGGCTATCTTCTCGTTATCGCCCGGCTTCGCCAGCAAGCCCGCCATCCGGTAGATGGCCAGGATCTTCACGTCCTCTTTGCGTCTGACCTGGGCCACGGACAGCCCGACGATTCTGGACTTGCCATGGGTTCTGATGAGGTAGACGTTCCTGTCCTGCGACACCTGGAATACCATCTCCACAGGCGGCGCTCCGCGCAGCACGTACCTTTGCAGCGGCTTGCTCAGCCGCCGTGCAATCCAGTTGCCCACCCCACTCCTGAGGATGAGTTGATAGAGAATGAAGATGGCAACGACGATTATGGCAAGACGAATGAAGAACCACGAGTAGCCGCTGACCTGGGTGAAGGACGCCACGAGCGTCGCGATGACGGTCACAAGCCCTGCGTTCCCAAAGATTATGAGGAGGGTGATGATCCGCCGCCTGTCGCGGTACCTGACCACGCGCTCGGCCTCCCTCGTGGTGAAGCCCGTCCCACTGAAAGCGGAAAGCGCCTGGAACTTGGCGATGTCATACTCCATGCCGGTCAGATGGAGCGCGAATGCCGCGATCCGCACGATGACGAAGGAGACCAGTATTGCCACCAGCAGAATCCCCACATAAGCCATAGGAAGTACCTCCCACGCGGAGTGCTCCGCCGCTTCACGTCGGACTGCAGCCCGTCTCCTATTGGGACGCAGGTCTTGGCGACGAGCGCTTTCGTTTCCTCCAGCCCAGCGCCTTGAGGAAATCGCCGATCACGATCTCACGGTGCGTATCGTGACGGAGGGATAGGTCGGGGTTGATGGAATACTCTACCCCTTTGCCTATCCTGCTCTTGGTGAGATAGCCGCCAGCATCCAGGTCCGCAATCAGCCTGCGCACCGCTCTCTCAGTAATACCGATCTCGTCCGCGATCTCCCTACCAGTAATCCGAGGGTGGTTGGCGATGAGGCTCAGTACCAGGGCATGGTTGGTCAGGAACGTCCACTCCTTCAATTGGTCGGCCTCCCACAACGAATTCCGGCGTCTTCACGAAAAGCATATTGACAACCAACGCCATAGATGCTATGCTTATCATGATAAGTATAGCATGATACGAGGGACATCTATAGTACAGCCATCCCTCTGGAACGCTCGCTTAGACATACCACAAGCTGCCAAGCATTGCAACCCCAAGGGCAACCGGCGCTTGCAGGGATTGGGTGGATAGTTGCTCCAATCTGACATAGGGCAACCACAGCGAGTCTTGCAGGAAGGTCACGAAGGAGGTAGAGAACGGTGTTCTGGAAGAAGAAGCAGCTAGCGGCAGTACCTGCTGCCGGAGGACCAACAATGGCGGTTTCCGCTGGTGTTGGGGTGGGGACGACGGCCAAGCCGAAGGTAGTTGCAGACGCGCGGAAAGGCGAACAGATGTCGTCACCACCGGCCGCCACCGAGGTCCAGATCCTCACTCGCAAAGAGATCGAGGAGAGAATCTCACAATTGAGCGAACTAGGCAGTAGCGTTTTCTTCTACGTGTCGGGCAGTCCGGCGTCGGGAGGTCCACTGGGCCAGGGAGCAGCCGTAATCGAACTCAACCCGGACTACCCGGGCAAGGGGCAGAAGAGATACACGCTCTACGTGGACGACGTGGATGGCCTGGAGCCGGTGGGCAAGCGGCAGAAGATATACGCCTCTGACGCAGCGAAAGACCTTGCCTCCTGGGTGAAGGACAGGCACCACAAGCGGTAGAGCGGGCGTTGTCCGCCATCATTGCTGAGCCAGCCGGTATCAATCGGTTTGAACGGGAGGGAGTGCAGGGCGCAGATAGTGATGCGCACGCTGGAGCGCGCCAGTGCGGTCTCCAGGAGTATGTGCATACAAGCTGTTTGCAGCACCCGCGATTACGCGTGCCCTGCGAGCCACAGGCTGTTTTCACAGTCTAGGGGCAAGGGCCGTCAAACACTGCGGTGGCTACTACCAGCAGCATCTCATTGACATCGGTTCGGCGATCCCATTGCCTATTGGCACAGACCTTGATGACAGATTGAACGGCGTTCTGACGAAGAAGACGTAGAACACACCACCGGCAGCGGGCCCTACCGCGCTCACAGTGTACCTGTACGGCCTCACCCACCCTGTCCGCCGCAGTGTGTTCATCCCTCGGGCGGCGGGTTCCCCCGTGGCGCCGTGCCCAGCGAGTTGGCGCATGGTATTGTCACAGTACAACCTCCTTCACCCGCAGTGGCAGACACCAGTGCGGCTGAGGGCCCAGCGCCTGTGCCGCATCGGAGCGCGGTTGGGGCCGAAGCGGGCAACCACGGCCTGCGGCTGCCGACCGCGACGGTTTGTGCACACTCTGTGCACATTGGCCGGTGCATAGCTTGACAACCGGAGCGGCGTATGATATACCCGTTTCCCCCAGGGCCAGACCTTGCAGTACGTCATGCTCTGGGCTCAAAGAGCATTCTCCCGCCACGGGAGATCGTCGCAGCGAGGAAGTAGCCCCTCGCTCTGTTGTGCGAGACCTGCATGTTCCACGTCAACCAGCTCCCTTCGTTGGTGTTGGGCAGGTGCAGTGCCGTGATGACCGGGGGCGGATATGGTCGGCACAACTTCTCAGACGCGGTTGCGGCTCCTTCCGAGTCGCCACGGCCTGGCAGAAACGCTACTCGTTGATAGCTGCCCGGCGATCCTCGGTCACCCTGCGGCCATCCCCAGCACTCAAGAGGAACTCGCGGCGTATCTGACCCGGCAGATATTCCCTCAGTTGGCTCCGCCACCCTACGCTGCCATTGAGGTGACTGTCCTCTCTCAGCGGAAGCCGGTCTTTCTTTTCCGCGAGATGTCCAGGGACATAGAGGTAGTGGGCAAACTCTTCGCCCGCGACAACGGTGCACCGCAAGAGGCGTGGATGGCGGCGGAAAAGGAGTACTTCAACCTGAGAGTGCTGCGGGGCAGATACGGTATGGGAAGCGGCGTTTGTCGTGTCGTGGCGCCGCTGGGCACGACCAGGGAGTTGGGCGCGCTCCTCGTCACCGAGAGGGCGTCGGGCACTCTACTGGACCACTTCATCCAGAAAGCGGCTTGTGGAGAGGGGACAGGGGAGCTGTTCCACAACCTGGGCCTCCTGGCCCGGTTCTTCGCCACGCTGCATCGGAACAGCCAGTCCAGGAGAGATGTCTCCCCTGGTCTGCTTCAACGGTACCTGTGGAGCCTCATGGATTCCCTGAGCGAGGACGGTATGTCTTCCTCGGATTTGAATGATATCGAGGAACTGGGCCGGGCATGGTCTGGCTGCGGCGACAGGTTCGAGGGAGACGGCGAAGTCATCGTCCATGGCGACGCCACACCCACGAACTTCCTTTTCGGCGACTATGAGGTGACCGGCATCGACCTTGAGAGGATGAAATGGGCTGACCGCTGTTGGGACCTGGGGTTCATGGCGGCTGAACTGAAGCACCACTTCCTGTGGCGGGGTGGGGATGCGTGGGCCGCCGAGCCGTTCATCGGTCACTTCCTTTGGCAATATGCTGCGGGCAGCGGGAACGACCAGTTCTTCCATGCGACCACCCGCCGACTACCCGGTTACATGGCCGTGGGGCTGCTCCGGATCGCCAGGAACCGTTGGCTCGGCGAAGCCTACAGGAGATCTCTCGTGAGAGAGGCGAAGCAATGCCTGCAATACGCTCTGTGATCTTTGACTGCTACAGCACGCTCATAGACATCAAGACTGACGAAAGCAAGAAGGAGGTCTTCGACTATCTCTCTCTATACCTGCGCTACTACGGCGCGAGCATCGGTGGCGTGGAGCTGAAGGCTTCCCTGGAGCAGGAGAAGAAGAGATATCTCAAGTCCACAACCGAACGCTATCCGGAGGTAGACCTTGAAGCGGTCTTCCGACGTCTGCTGAGCAAGGCGGGTCTGGGCAACCCGTTCCTGGCGGAATCGTGCTGCAAGCTCTTTCGACTGCTCAGTCGGGAGCGGTTCGAGTTGTACCCCGATACCCTGCCGGTACTGCAGCAGATGAAGCGAGCCGGGTATGCGCTGGCGGTGGTCTCCGACGCGCAGAGGGTGTTCTGTCTCAACGAAGGTGAGATGCTTGGGATAAATCAGTTCTTCGACCATATGGTGCTCTCCACTCAGTTTGGATTCCGAAAGCCCGATCCCAGGCTCTTCGGCATAGCTTGCAGCCTGCTGGGGGTTCCTGCGGCGGAGGCGGTGTACGTGGGGAATGACCCGGACAAGGATGTGGAAGGGGCGAAGCGAGCCGGGATGAAGGTGGTGCTGGTTGATAGAGACCACAACGCTGTGGACGGCGAAGTCAAGCCGGACTTCCGTGCTCACGACTTGCGGCAGACGTGGAGGTGGATACAGACGAGTAGCTAGGCCGTCGATGTCGTTGTAGGTGGTCATCGTCACGCGGGTGCTGCCGTGGCTGCGGGGGCAGTACCGGGGACTGCATCCGTGTTCCAGCGGGATGGGCCACCATCCAGTAATTGGGAACGGGGCGGTTCAAATGCAGACGAAAGTGACGCCTGACAACACCGAGTTCGCCATTCTCTGCTTCGAAGGGCCGGACGAGTACTCCCTGGCTGGCGGTCTGGGAGTGCGCGTATCCACCCTGTCGACGACGCTGGCGCGAATGGGCTTTCGCACCCACCTCTTCTTCGTTGGGGACCCCAGATTGCAGCAGGCAGAGGAAAGATGCAGGGGGAGACTGGCGCTGCATCGATGGTGCCAGTGGATCAGCGAGTACCATCCCGGTGGGGTCTATGAGGGGGAAGAGGACAAGAGACGCGATTTCAGCAAGTCTATTCCCGGCTTTGTCAGGGACGAGATCGTGGCGCCGGCTGTGAGGAAGGGGAAGCTGGCGGTGATACTTGGTGAGGAGTGGCAGACGGCGCAGTCGGTCTGCTGGCTCGGCGACGCCCTCCGCGATGGCGGTCTGCGCGACAAGGTAGTCATGTTCTGGAATGCGAATAACACCTTCGGCTTCGAGCGCATCGACTGGGGGCACCTGAACCGGTGCGCCACCATCACAACGGTGAGCCGCTACATGAAGCACATCATGTGGGGTATGGGATTGAACCCGCTGGTCCTGCCCAACGGGATCCCCAAGAACCTGTTCGGAAAAACCGACAAGGTGAAGAGCCATGCGCTGAGGGCGGCCATTGGGGCGGACCTGATTCTCTTCAAGGTCGCCCGGTGGGACCCGGACAAGGGATGGACCCAGGCGGTGGAGGCCACCGCTCGCCTGCAGCAGGACAGGGGGATACGGACCGTGCTCCTGGCCAGGGGTGGTATGGAGAGCTACGGACACGAGGTGCGAGGTAATGCCCGCTCCCTGGGCCTCGAGGTGAAGGTAGCCAGGCCGGACTACGGCAACCTCGACAGTTGCCTTGCTGCGGTACACGCAGCGGCGCCGGCCGATGTCATTGACATCAGGTCTCACTTGCCGCTGGACGTTCTGAAAGTGTTCTACCACGGGTCGAGCGCGGTGCTGGCCAACAGCAGCCACGAGCCCTTTGGGCTGGTCGGGCTGGAGGCCATGGCGGCGGGCGGTGTAGCCTTCACCGGTTGCACCGGCGAGGACTACGCCATTCCCTTCGTCAACGCTGTCGTGCTGGAGACGAACAGCTCATCGGAGATCGCGGAGTACGCCAGCTACCTGCGTGAGCACCCTGACGAGGACGTGAGAATACGAAGGGCCGCCAGACGTACCGCGCGTCACTTTACCTGGGAAGCCGCGACGCGGAACCTCCTGAGGAAACTGGAGAACCAGGCCAGAGTCCAGGGTATGCTGGGAGGGCGTGCCAGGCCCTCGCTCTTGCCCGGTTTCGAGACGGAGGATGATGCGCATGGAGGTCAATAGGGGGCTGCGCGCACCGCGTATGCCCGGTGCAGGGTGTACGGCTACCGTTGCGCGCACGGCGACGATGGGATAGTGACAGACGCAGAATAGGGGGTGAGAGCAGATGGCAAAGATCACAGGCAAGGACGCGGAGAGAATGCTGGGGGATGTCCCGCAGGAGAAGGTGTTCTGGTGCTGTGATGGTCGGGTCTTCCGCAGTATGCGGGAGCTGGCAGAGGCGTTCGACAGCATGAGCGACGAGGTGTTCGCTCACCACTCGAACCAGGACAGGTGCGACTTCGGTGACTGGGTGAGAGATGTGATTGGGGACGGCAAGCTGGCCAGGGACCTGGCCAAGTCGCAGGCGCCGACACAGGCTGGGCAGAAGGTGGTGGAGAGAGTCGAGTTCCTCAGCGCAAGGTTGGCATGAGCACCGTTGGAGACGAACGGATTCCACCCCGGTGCGATTGCCTCGGGAGGCAGTTGTGTGTATACTCTCTCCTCTCGTTATTCTGTGCACAGGCAGGGAGCAAGGAGACCGACGAGTAAGGAGGTACAGGTATGGTCGATAAGAAGTCAGAGCGTTCACCGCAGCGGACGAAGCGAAGCGAGAGCCCCGAGATTCTGACGAAACCGCTTCCCCAGATCCTGGACGAGATGCAGGAGCACATCGCGGCCGCCGCTGAGGCGGCAAGGCGAGCCGAACTGGCCGCCAAGGCGGCCAGAGACGCGGCTAGTTCGGCCACCAAGGCGTCGGCGGATGCGGAAAAGAGGGCTGAGGAAGCACGCCTGGCAGGAGAGAAGGCTGCTGAGGATGCCACGCGCGCCGCCGCTGACGCCGCGGCGAAGGCGGAGGAAAGGGCCAGCGTGGCGACGCAGGCTGCCGAAGAGGCGGCCCGGAAGTCGGAGGAGGCGGAGAAGGGGGCTCGGGAGTCAGCCTCGGCTGCGGTGGCGGCTGCGGAGAAAGCGGCTGCTGAGGCGGCCAGTAGAGCGGAGGCAGCGGCAGCGGCAGCGGGGAAGGCTGCGGAAGAGGCGGCCCGGAAGTCGGAGGAGGCGGAGAAGGGGGCTCGGGAGTCAGCCTCGGCTGCGGTGGCGGCTGCGGAAAAAGCGGCTGCTGAGGCAGCCAGGAGAGCGGGGGAGGCGGCGGCCGCGGCGGCGAAGGAGGCGGAACAGGCGGCGAAGGAGGCCGTGGATACGGCAACCAAGGCATCGGAGGCCGCACGACAGATTGCCGACGCCGCTGCGCAATCGTCTCAGTCAGCCAAGGAGTTCGCCGAGGCGGGACTGAAGGCATCGGAGGAGGCGGCACGCCGTGCCGAGGAGGCCAGTGGGGCAGCGAGAGAAGCTGCCGAGACGGCGCGCAAGGCTGCCGCCGAGGCGGAGAGGCGCGCCAAACAGGCAGACGAGAGGGCTGAGGAGACGGCAAGGGCTGCCGAGCACGCGGCTGAGGAAGCGGCCAAAATGGCGGACCAAGCGGCCGCCGAAGCGGAAGATGCCAGCTTGAGGGCTGAGGAAGCTGCGCTTGCGGCGCGGGAAGGTGTGGGGCAGGCTATCGCCGCAGCCGACGCTGCTGCCAAGCGCGCTGATGATAGCATGAAGGCGGCGCAGGCAGCGGTTGCCGCAGTGGCCAAGAGCGTGACAAAGGAGACTGCTGCCAAGGCTGATGAGGCGGGCACTGAGGCCAAGAAGGCTGCCGCGGCAGCGCTGCGCGCCGCGGAGGAGACGGCATGGAAGGCCAATGCCGCTGCTCTGGCTGGTGACGAGGCTGTCGATGTCGCCTCGAAGGCCCCTGGGGCAACGGGCGAGAGAGTGGGCCAGGCAGGTAAGCAGGCCAAGGAAGCGGCATCCGCCGGCTTCCGGGCGGCGGACTCGACGCGGGTCAAGGCGGAGCAGGCCGACACTGCAGGTGACAAGGCCATCCAGGCGGCCATCCAGGCGTTGCATCGACTGGTGGACAATGCTGAAGAACTGGCCCGCGCCGCCAAGGAAATGGCGGAGAGGTCGGCGAAGGCGTCAGAGGAGGCGGCCGCAGAGGCGAGACGAAAGGCGGAAGAGGCAGCCGCCATGTCACAGGAGGCGGCTCTCGCCGCGAAGGGTGAGGTAGAGCAGGCTATCGCGGCGGCCGATGCCGCTGGTGCTCAGGCCGACGAGCGTGCAGGAGCAGCCGACGCTGCTGCTGCCGAAGCGACACAGGCGCCGTCCCGAGAGACTGCCACCAAAGCCGACGTGGCGGGTGGTGAGGCCAAGCGGGCCGCCGCCGCCGCGTTTCGTGCCGCCGAGGAGGTGGACAGGAAGGCAGAGGTAGCTGCTATCGCTGGTGACGAGGCCATAGCCGCCGCCGCCATGGTGTCGGGAGCGGCGGCGGAGCGCGTCGGTACCGCCGGAAGGGAAGCCAAGGAAGCCGCGGCGGCGGGATTCGCTGCTGCCGATAGGACGCGGGCGAAGGCGGAGCAGGCTGACGCGGCTGGAGATAGGGCGATTGACGCCGCCGTTCAGGCGCTGCAGGAGTTGATAGGCAACGTCGAGGAACTGGCGAGGATGGCCAGGGGCCTGGCCGAGGGAACTACACAGGCACTGGAGGCATCCAGGGCGGCAACCGAGGCGGCGATGAAAGCCATGAGCGACGATACTGCGTCGAGACTGGAAGAGGCGATGCGAGCCGCCGAGGAGGCGGCGCTCAAAGCTGGTGATGCTGCCTCATCCGCTCGGGCGGCCGCTGAGGAAGCCGCATCCGCTTCCGAAGAGGCGGCGGTCGCGGCCAAGGGTGCGGTTGACGAGGCGGTGGAAGTGGCCAGAGCGGCGGGGAAGCGCGCCGACCAGGCGGCGAAGACGGCTGATGCGTCTGGTGCTGAGGTCAAGAAGAGCCCCAGCAGGGAGACGGCTGTCAAAGCCGAGGAGGCGGGTGGCGAGGCCAAGCGGGCCGCCGCCGCGGCGTTCCGCGCCGCGGAGGAGGTGGACAGGAAAGCGGAAGTTGCGGCTATTGCCGGTGACGATGCCATAGCTGCAGCCACACAAGTGTCAGGCACGCTGGCTGAGCGCGTGGG
>Ga0180434_10000786_pt1 | contig 46396 bp, 42 predicted proteins | sample SS_ome_7_FD_132453 | JGI IMG/M metagenome (GOLD analysis project Ga0180434, IMG submission 132453) | Hypersaline lake sediment archaeal communities from the Salton Sea, California, USA - SS_1_D_2 metaG | ecosystem: Environmental > Aquatic > Non-marine Saline and Alkaline > Hypersaline >... | reverse complement strand
CAGTCATCATCTATTCCGTTTCCTGCGATTTCAGTCATTCCTGGGTTCACATTAGGGTTACGCTCGTTGCAGTCATCGCCACCGCAGGCCCGACTCACATACCCATCTCCATCGTTATCGCCATTGAATGAGCAGGGAATTGCAAGGAAGATTTCGAAGTCTCCTCTAATGCAGGCGAAGCCAGTACCCCCATCACACCCATACCAGACCACGTGCCCGCTATCATTTATCTGGGGTTGCCACTCAGTATTATCGTTATCCGTGAGCTGGGTGGTGTTCGCTCCGTCGTAAACGAAAATCTCCCAATCCTCACTGCAAGTTAGGTGAGTACACCCAACACGCCCAACCCAGACCACGTCCCCGTTGTCGGCTATCTGGGGCATCTGGTCAGTAAAATCGTTATTAGTAAGCTGGGTCGTGGTCGTACCATCGTAAAAGAAGATCTCATAATCTCCGTCTCCTTCAAAGGAATCAGAATCTGCGGTATCATGTCCGTGCCAGACCACGTTCCCGTCATTGTTTATCTGGGGCCACCCTTCATTATAATCGTTATCCGTAAGCTGGGTCGTGCTTGTTCCATCGTAAAGGAAGATCTCATAGTCTGAGCCGTCATATCCCTCCCAGACCACGTTCCCGTCATCGTTTATCTTCGGGTCCCGGTCATCATAGTCGTTGTTCGTAAGCTGGGTCGTCCTCGCTCCGTCGTAGAGGAAGATCTCCCAGTCCGAGCCGTCATCTCCCGACCAGACCACGTGCGCGTCATTGTTTATCTGGGGGTACCGGTCATTAAAATCATTATTGGTAAGCTGGGTCGTGCTTGTGCCGTCATACAGGAAGATCTCCCAGTCTCCTTGTCTCCAGTCACAATCTACCCCATCACATCCCATCCAGACCAAATACCCATTATTATTTATCTCGGATCCCCTTTCATCATAATCGTCACTCGTAATAGTCGTCGTACTCGTTCCGTCGTAGAGGAGAATCTGATAGTCTGAGCCGTCCCATCCGTGCCAGACCACCCACCCATTATCGTTTATCTGTGAGGCACCTGATTGGCCATCCGTCGTAAGCTGGGTCGTGCTCGTTCCGTCGTAAAGGTAGAGATTGGAGCCTGTGTCGTCGTATCCCGTCCAGATCACCCACCCGCTATTGTTTATCTGGGGTTCCCAATCACGAAGGTCGTTATTGGTCAGTTGGATCGTAGTGAATTGGGAGTATGAGATCGACACAGAAGCAAGAATCAGAATTGCAGCAAACAAAGTGATCGGAAATGACTTTATCATCTTCTTCCCCCCCTACTTGCGATGCTTCAGAATCGTGCTCTATTCCCACCACCTCCTTCGGAGAATCCTCAGCAAGATGACCCCGCCCACAGGGACCAGAACGAGTGCCAGAGAGTTAAAGACCCCCGACCCCGTGAGAGAAGTCTCACCATATGACTCTGCTATCGTATTCGCGGGTTCGGGGTATGCGGGAGTAGCTGGGTTGCAGTCATCATCTATTCCGTTTCCAGAGACTTCAGTCATCCCTGGATTCACATTAGCGTTATTGTCGTTACAGTCATCGCCCCCGCAAGAAGCACTGACGTAACCATCGGCATCGTTATCGTCATTCTCTGAGCAAGGGATTGCGACGAATATCTCCCAATCGGGGCTGTTAAGGTCATCAATGCCAGCCCAGACAACCCATCCATTGTCGTTTATCCGCGGGCTCGAAAGACCACGCATGTTGTACGCCAGCTGTGTTGTGCTCGTCCCGTCATAAAGCAGAATTTCATAGTCAGAATGGTCTTGATGTCTTACCCAGACCACGTGTCCGCTGCCGTTTATCTGAGGCTCCTCGTCTTCGCATTCGTTGTTCGTAAGCCGTATTGTGGTCGTCCCATCATAGAGAAAGATATCATCGTTGGAGCCCAAAAGGTCCGTATGTCCCTGCCAGACTACATGTCCGTTATTACTAATCTGGGGATTGATTTTGTGGTAGCCGTTGTTCGTTAGTTGTGTTGTGCTTGTCCCATCATAAAGGAAGATTTCGTCGAGACTGGATTCCGATCCCACCCAGACAACCCAAGCATCGTCGTTTATGTGGGGCCAAAGATCTTCGTAATCGTTATTTGTAAGCTGTGTCGTATTCGTTCCGTCGTAAAGTAGGATCTCATAATGTAGGGCGACCAATCTCGTCCAGACCACGCACATGCCATTGTTTATCTGCGGTCGGAAGTCTCGATAATCGTTATTCGTAAGCTGGGTCGTCGTTCTTCCGTCGTAAAGGAAGATCTGGTTGATGCCGTAGAGATCTCCCACCCAGACGACGTATCCGTTATCGCTTATCCGCGCGTAGTAGTCTTCATAATCGTTATTCGTAAGCTGGGTCGTCGTTGTTCCGTCGTACAGGAAGATCTCAGTGTCCAGGTCAGGCGTTCCTTCCCAAACCACGTACCCGCTATTGTTTATCTGGGCTTGCTCTTCCCAATAATCGTTATTCGTGAGTTGGGTTGTGCTCATCCCGTCGTAAAGGAAGATCTCAGTATCTGTGTCGCACCAACCCTGCGTTTGGCCCAGACATCCTTGCCAGACTATTTGTCCATTGTCATTTATCTGGGGCACATGGTCGCTATAATCGTTCTTCGTGAGCTGGATTACCGTGTATTGGGAGGAAGAGCTCGACACAGAGGCAAACGTCAGGAGTTGGGCAAACAGAGTGATAAGAATCATCCTCTTCATTCGTCTTCCCTCTCTTGTTCCATAAGATGGAACCAGAAAACAGGTCCCCCGAGACATGATGCAAGATTATAACGGTGGTTATCAGACCAATTACTTGGAAAATCCCTTGCCCTAGGTTTATAATAATCAGAAACAAAGGATGAAATCAGTGATCTATATCACAGGAATTCTGTGATATATGCCCAAGGCAAGCATTCCCACTGGGCGTCTCAGTAGTCTTGGGTGGGGGGAGGAAATCACATGCCGACCGAAACGGCTCAATTCTCCCGTCTCGACGATGCAACCATTCGCTTCTTTGAGAAGGCCGCTGCCAGAAAGAAATTCCCCAAGAACACGATTCTTCTCAGCAAAGGGGACAAGTCCGACTCGATCTATATCCTCTGCAGCGGGAAGGCCAAGGCAATTGCACGTGACGAACAAGGAAAGGAAATCGTACTCGATGTGATCGGTCCTGGCGAATACTTCGGGGAAATGGCCGCCCTAGATGGAGGACCCCGATCGGCAACCATCGTAACCAAGGAGCCGACCGAAGTCCTGATCATCAGCAAAGACGACTTCCAGAACTCTCTTTCCTCGAATCCTGACCTGATGTTCAATCTCGTCAGGGTACTGCTCGAGAGACTTCGGAAGGCGGATGAGAAGATCGAAAGCCTTGCCCTTATGAATGTGTACGGCCGAGTCGCCAGCTTCCTCATGCAATCCGCAGAACCGCAAGGCGCGAAGTGGGTCATTCGGGAATCGTTTACGCATCAGGAGATCGCTGACATGGTAGGGTCTTCCCGGGAGACTGTAAGCCGAACCATGAGGGAGCTTCAGGACGCGGGCGACATCTCGATAGAAAAGAAACAGACTATAATCCACAAGAAGCTCGTATGATGCCTGTCTCTGGGGTCCTCGCGTGAAGTGCAGGAACTGCAACTTCGTGAATCGGGAGGGAGCTGCTTTTTGCGGCAACTGTGGCGTCAAGCTTGTCAGCCTCTGTCCCCAGTGCGGCACGGAAAGCCCTGCTGAGCACCTGTTCTGTGACCGATGCGGTTGTGATCTTGGGCTACCCAGCAAGGCACCTACCATCGACTACAACCGTCCCCGTTCTTACACACCGCAGTCCCTGGCCGACAGGATCCTTTCGACCCGCAACCGGATCGAGGGTGAGCAGAAACTCGTGACCGTACTCTTTGCGGATGTGGCCGACTTCACTTCCATAGCGGAGCAACTCGACCCTGGGGCGGTCCATGAAATTATGGGTGGGTTCTTCCGGGTTTTGCTGGATGAGATTCACAGGTACGAAGGAATGGTCGACAAGTTCACGGGGGATGGGGTCATGGCCCTGTTCGGGGCACCGCTGGCGCACGAGGACCATGCCCAGAGGGCTTGTCATGCCGCGCTTGCCATGCAGGGGGCTATCGGAGAGTACGGGAAGAGGATCCATGACGACTGTGGCGTGGAGTTCAAGATGCGTATCGGGGTCAACTCGGGCACAGTGGTTGTCGGATCTGTGGGGAATGATCTCAAGATGGATTACACGGCCATCGGGGATACCGTGAACCTGGCTTCCAGGTTGGAGGGGGCCGCTCGACCGGGAACAATCCTCGTTTCCGCCCTCACGCACGAGCTGGCCAGGAGCTATTTCGCCTTCGAGCCAGTAGGCAGGATCGCTGTGAAGGGAAAAAGGGAGCCTCAGGAAGCCTACGAACTGGTGGGGACCGGGGAAGTGGAAACCCGCATCGAGGCGTCAGCGGCCAAGGGGCTGACAAGATTCGTGGGTCGCGGGAAGGAGATGGGCGCCCTTCGCGAGGCCTTTGAGGAGGCCCGGGCGGGGCCGGGTCAGGTGGTGGGAATCAAGGGCGAGGCCGGAGTGGGCAAATCCAGGCTGCTCAGGGAATTTCGGTACACGCTTCCTGAGGCTGAACACCGCTGCCTCGCGTGCACCTGTCTGCACTACGGGGCTTCCATGGTCTACCTACCCATACTAGGGGTACTGCGGTCGTATTTCGATATTCAGGTTGGAGAGCTAGAAGAGGATATCCAGAAGAAGTTGCGAGAAGGGCTCGCTCGACTCAATGGGGAGTTTCAGGGAGCCGTGGCTCCTCTGCAGGACGTCCTTTCGCTCACGGTCGAAGACGAAGCCTACCTTCAAATTGACCCTCAACAGAGAAGGCGGAGGATATTCGAGACAATTCGGAATCTTCTGATCTGTGAGAGCCTGACAAGACCTCTCGTTCTCGTCATGGAGGATCTGCACTGGATCGACAGGACCTCGCAGGATTTCCTTGATTTCTTCGTGGATGCGGTCTCAGAGGCTCACATACTCCTTCTCCTCCTGTATCGGCCGGAACACAGCCACACTCGCGACGGAAGGCCGCACTGGAGAGAGATACGTCTAGACCAGCTCTCCGGAGGGACAGGCGCCGATCTGGTGCAGGCCATCCTCGGTGACAAAGAAGTGGCGCCAGACCTCAGGGACTTCATTCTCGGTCGGTCGGGAGGCAACCCCCTGTTTGCAGAGGAACTAACGCGCAGCCTGCTGGAAGACGGGACCATCCGTTTTGGGGAAGGTCAGTACGTGTTGAGCGGACAAATCGCCGAGAGGGAAGTGCCGGATACCATCCAGGGGATCATCGCTTCGCGGATGGACCGGCAGGAAGCGAACCTGAAGCGGATCATGCAGGTTGCGTCGGTGATCGGAAGGGAATTTGCCTATCGGATCCTTGAGAGCATCACCGGGATGAGAGAAGAACTCAAGACCTCTCTTCTACAACTCCAGGGCCTGGAGTTCATCTACGAGAAGCAGCTCTTCCCGGAGTTGGAATACATGTTCAAGCACGCCCTCACCCAGGAAGTGGCATACAACAGCCTGCTGAAGAAGAACCGAAACGAGATTCATGAGAAGATCGGAACAGCTGTTGAAGCATTGTTTCCGGAGAGGCTGGAGGAGTACTACGAGCTGTTGGCCTACCACTACGTGCGGAGTGACAACACGGTCAAGGCGGTCGAGTATCTGGATCTGGCCAACCAGAAGGCAGCAAATGCCAACGCCCCAGAGGCCGCCAAGGAGTACTTTGACAAGGCCATGGAGATCCTGGACACCTTGCCCGACACCGACGAGAACCGTGAGCGGCGCATCTCTATGTTGCCCAACCAGTCCAATGTCTTCTGGAAGCTCATGAAGGGAGTGGACTACTATGACCTCTTGATCCGCTACGAACCCTTACTGGACCGCATAGGAAACTCCGCTTTAAAAGGACAGTTCTATGCCAGCAAGGGGCTGAATGAGGCGCTCTTCGGTTACCTTGATAAAGGCATACAAACCTTGAACGAAGCAATAGAACTCCTCGACGCCTCCAATGCCGCGGAAGAAACCGCGATCGCCTATTATTCCCTGGCAGTGTGTCATTTTCTCAGGTGCGACTATGACCGAGGTTTCCAGTTGAATGAAGAATATCTGCGCACGATGGGGGACACGTTCCACCTTGGCAGCTACGTGCGGCTGACCGGCATCGTCGCTCAGGCATACGCCCAGCTCGGCCGCTGGGAGGAAGCTGTCGAAACCGCCCAGCAGGCTGTCAAGGTTGCTCAGGACTATTCAGACGAGAGCTCCACTGCTCAGGCTGAGGATGTCTTCGCTGCTATTTACACGTACAAAGGAGACCCGGTCAAGGCGATCGAACATGCAGACAGGGCGCTCGGAATGGCGTCAACCCCCGCGGACAAGGCAACGGCAGAGGCATTTCTCGCTTGGCCCTTGTGCCACGCAGGGGAGGCAAGAAGGGGCATTGAGGTACTAACCGGGATTGTGCCGATTTTCAAAGCTGTGCGTCTGAAGTGGTGGGAGCTTTGGGGTACGTTCTTCCTCGCGGATGGGTACTGGCTGGCAGGAGAGCGCGAGAAAGCTAAGCAGACTGCTGAAGAGCTGCTGGCCATAGCCGAGGATTGCGGATCGAGGTATTTCATTGGGTACGCTCACTTCCTCCTGGGCGAACTGTCACTCAGGGACGATCCTGGCCTAGCGGCGAACTACTTTGAGAAGAGCATCACCGTTCTTCGAGAGATCAAGGCTGAAAATGTTCTGGCCATGGCTTACTCAGGACTGGGGCGCTACCACAAGCAGCAGGGGAACATGGAGGAAGCACGAAAGTACTTGACCAATGCGCTGGAGATCTTTGAGAGGCTAGGTACTTTGACTGAGCCCGACAAAGTGCGGAAGGAGTTAGCAGAATTACCCCAATGAGCGACGGTCCCTTCTAACCGTCAAGAATCCCCATATACAAGATATGGACAACCTATCCGGGTAACGAAACCTCCAGATAACATCATGAAGAACAGGAAAATTCTCCCTGATTTCTGTTCATATATCCTATTTAGTTATTCTTGCCCATAGCCCGTTTTTCGCCGCTCAACATACTTGGTCATCATCGATGCGTGACGAATTCGGGGTCTTGCGTAAGATAAGTTGATGAACTATTGGTAGGTGGAATGGGGGAGCAGGTGCCCTTCCGTCGGAGTGGTTGGGAGCCAACAGCTAAAGGCTAACCGCCAACTGCCGAAAGGAGGAGTCTAATCCCCATGGGAGCGAAGAGTCCCCAGTGCTCAAGAGGAGGCCTGGCCTACCAAGATAACGGTGACCGTCTTCGGGCCATGCATGCCCCTGAAGAGCGTGGCCTGTATATCGCCCGTCATACTCGGTCCGGAGATGAACGTGAGATGGCTGGGGGCCTTCCCGCCCGCGGCAAACAACTCGTCTGTCACACTCTCATAGACCGGTCGAATCCGATCCACGGGCACGACCGCAATGTGTCGTATCGGGGCAAGGGAAACGAGGCGTGGCTGCTTCTCGTCATGGACCAGGCAGAGCGTTCCCGACTCGGCTACCGCAAAATCAACGCCCGTAACCCCGGCCTCCACTTCCTCGAAAGCAACTCGCTTGAATTCCTCCCGGTCCCGACAATCCTTCGCCGTAAAGACTTCGACGTTGCTCTTCTTCCCCCACTCGGGAAGATCGAGCGGCGAGACCACGTCATCCTCTGAGGCAAGAATCCTGGTCAGCCCCTCTGCCCGGGCGATTTCGGTCAACTTTTCCAGGGTCTCCTCGGAATCGCGGGCCCGATGCACATCACACCCGATGAGCGTCAGGGTTTCCACGAGCTTCTCGATTCCCTCTTCCTCGTTCAGAGCGAGCTCGTTCAGGGGGGGCATCATCGGCCTGGGAGGCGGCTCTTTCTGCGGGGCGACCTTGAGCCTGTCCAGAATCTCGTCTTTCACTGTCTTCGACATCATCCCCTCCTGTAGGTCTGACCCCTATTCTTTACGGCCCCGCATCCTGTCACGGAACGTCTTCCGGGGCATGGCCGGAAAATCCCGGCTCTTGAACCATCCTTCCAGGGGGCCCTTCAAGCCTCGGATGAATCCTTCTTCCACCTGCCGGTTTATGAAAGGTCGAACAGCCTTGATCCCCAGGTCCCATCGCCAGCGGCGCTTCGTGGCCCACGTGAACATCTCCATGAACCCCGCCTCCGGCCATGGCCGGCGGGTGGCGTTGTATCTTGAATCGCCCTCCACATCGTGGGCCCGGTAGCGAAGAAACATCTTCGGGTGGTCGATCCCTGCCGGACAGACCGTCTTGCAGACGCCGCAAAAGGTACAGGCCCGGTAGAGATCCTGGGTTCTCTCCTGGCCGATCATGAGCGGGTTCAGGACCTGGCCCATGGGACCCGAATAGGCCCAACCGTAAGGGTAGCCTCCTATCTTTCCGTACACGGGGCATTCGAGCATGCATGCACCGCAGCGAACGCAGCGCAGGATCTCGCGGGCTTCCGGGTCGCGGTAAAAGGTGGATCGGCCGTTGTCCAGGATGACAATATGGAGTTCCCTCGGGCCGTCCGCCTCAGCCCCCCTGTTGGGTCCGCTGTCCATGGACGTGTAGGACGCAATCTTCTGACCCGTACAATTCCTGCACAGGAGCCGGAGCATGTGCATGGCGTCCTTCATCGTGGGAACAACCTTCTCCAGGGTCATGACCGACACCTGTATGGGTGGAGACGATTTCGTGAGCCGTATGTTTCCCTCGTTTTCCACGTTGATGATCGTTCCTGTCTCGGCCACGGCGAAGTTCACGCCGGTGATCCCCATCTCGACGTGATGGAACTTGTCCCTCAGGAAGATCCTTGCAGCGTGGCCCAACTCGACCGGCTCGAGGGTCGGCTCCTTCATGACGCCCTTTTCCAGGAAGAGATCGCAGATCTCCTGGACAGGAATGTTCAATGCGGGGCCCTGAATATGAAAGGGGGGCCGCTCGAGGAGTTGGATAATGAACTCGCCGAGATCGGTCTCGAACACCTCCAGGCCGTTCTCGACGAGTACCTCGTTGAGCCCGGTTTCCTCGGTCACCATGGACTTGCCCTTGGTGACGAGCCGGATGTTCCTTTCCCGGGCGATGTTCAGAACGAGTTGATTCGCTTCCCTCGCATCGCGGGCCCAGTGCACCACCGCTCCGTTGGCCGTCGCTTTCTTCTCGAACGCCTCCAGGAGCTCCGGCAGTCTTTCGACCGACTCGGCCCGGATGGCCCGTCCGAGTTCAAGGGCTGCGGAGGGATCCGGGAACGTTGCCATCGAGGCCTCGCGCATCTCCTGGATGAACAGCCCGATGACATCCAGGTGGGCACGGGTGTGCCTCGTCTTCAACTCCTCCCGGGCCACTTCCTTGAATTGCTCCGACTTGATCTTCATCTCTTCTCATCCCGTATGGCTTCCGCCAGAAAGCTGGCGATGTGAAGTGCCGGTTTGTCCGGATGATGCCGATGGAGGTACCCTCCGATGTTGAGCAGACACCCCGGATCACAGGCCACCAGAACATCCGCTCCACTCGCGATGTAGTTTTCCGCCTTCTCACTTACCAACGCCTCGGAGATCTCCGGGTAGTTCGTGGAGAACTCGCCCCCAAACCCGCAACAAACCTCGGCTCCTTGCATGGGAACCAGTTCCCCTCCCTTCACGGCACGGATCAACTTCTTCGGCTGCTCGGAAACCCCCAGTCCACGGAGGACCCGGCAGGACTCATGATAAGCGACCTTCCCTGCATAGGCGCCGCCCACGTCTTCGACCTGGAGAACGTCCACGAGATACTGGGAGAACTCATAGACCCGCGGGGCAAGTTCCTTCGCCCGGCTGCGCCAATCCGGTTCATCCTGCAAGAGTTCCGGATAACGATCCTTGACCGTGCATACGCAGGAACCGGAGGGACAGACCACTGCTTCGTCCCCTCCGAACACCTCGATGAAATGCTTGGCCGAAGCCTTCGCCTTCTTCACGTATCCGGCGTGGATCGCCGGCTGGCCGCAACAGGTCTGTTCCGGATGGTAGACCGGGACAAGATCCAGCTTTCGGAGCACCTGAAGGCACGCCTCCCCGATTTCAGGGAGGAAGAGATCCACCGTACAGGGAATGAATAGGGAAGGGTTGTTCACAGGGTCCCTCGCTCATGATGCTCCGCCGTCAACGGACAGCGAAAAGATCAAGAAAATAGGCCTTTTCCCTTCTTCGGGACAATTGTGACATCCTGCCTCCTCAGACACAAGGCCGGGCGGCGCGTTCTTCGTTTCACCCGGCCATGCCGCGCATCTTGAGGATCGCCTCGATGTTCGTCGGAGCAGGATCTTCCGGGTCGATGCGAGCATCCACGATCGCCAGCTTCCCGCAACCCAGCGCTTCGGTCAGCACGGGCACGATCCGGTCCGGAGTCTCGATGACGTAGCCGGCGGCGCCAAAGGCATCGGCCAGCTTGACGAAGTCCGGATTGGAGTGCTCGGTTCCGTAGATCCGTCCCTGGAACATGACCTGCTGGCTGTACCGGAGTGCCCGGTAGCTGTTGTCGTTCAGGACGAGCACGACTCCGGTCACCCCTTCACGCACCCCCGTCTCGATGTCCTGGAGGGTCATCATGAAGTCGCCGTCACCAAGAATACACAGGCAAGGACGATCCGGTGTTATGATCCCCGATGCGAGGAGGGCCGGAAAGCCGAACCCCATGGCCCCGAAGTTGTTGGGGGCAAAGAAGGATCTTGGGGCCTCGATCCGGGCGAAGCAGTTCACGTACAGGGTGCTGAGTCCGGCCCCCCCCGTGAAGACCGCGTTCTCGGGCGCAAGATCGGACAGGGCCCTCACCACACGGCCCACCGACAGTGGCGTCTTGTCCGAAGAAATCGCCGCTCCGAGTTGCGCTTCCCATTGCTCCTTTACCGGGAGGATCGAGTCCATGCAGTCGTCCGACTTTCTTGCGGGCTCTTCGGCGAACCGCCGGACAAACTCGGCCAGGAATTGCCCCACATCCCCATCCACGAACTGGAGGTCCACGAGGTACGACTCTGGCTGTATCAGGGCAGCCTCCGGGTCCGCATTCACGATGACCACCTTGCCTGACAGCTCAGCTGTGTACTCCCAGGTGATCAGGTCCGAGAGGCAGCACCCGAGGCCGAGAATCAGGTCCGCCTGCTCGATCGCCTTGTCTGCCACCGGGTTTCCAAAGAACCCGACACGGCCGAGGCACAGATCGTGAGACTCGGGAATCACGCCTCGTCCGTTTCCGGTGGTCACCACCCGCACGTTCGCCTCTTCCGCCAGTCGCAGTACGTGCGGAGCCGCATCCGCCTCGAAGACGCCGGCACCTGCGAGCAGGACCGGTCGATCCGCATTCCTGAAGGCCTGAAAGACCGACTCCAGGGTGGCCCGGTCCACTGTCGGGGCGGCCGGCAGGGTGAGGTCGAGGGCATCCAGGCCGGCCTTGCCTTCCGCCATCCAGAGGTTCTCCGGGACTTCGATCAGCACGGGCCCCTTTGCCGGGGTCATGGCAAGGCGGTAGGCGGCCGAGAAGACAGCGGGCATCTCGGCCAGGTCCATGACCTGGAAGGCGCCCTTGCAGACCGGTTCGATCACCTTGCCGTGGTCCGCCTCGATCAGGCCGTCGGAGCCTTTCAGGGCGGGGCGAACCGTCCCGGAAACGAGGATAAGGGGAGAGCAGTCCTTGTACGCGTTCGCCACACTCATCACGGCGTTCAGCGTACCCGGCCCGGAGTGGGTCAGGCATACACCCGGTCGACCGGTCAGCCGCCCTTCCGCGTCGGCCATGCTCGCGGCGACTTGCTCGTGCCGCGCCGAGACGTACCGGATCGTATCCCTCTTGTCATAGAGGGCGTTCACAAAGGCGATGTTGGAGGTGCCCACAATCCCGTAGATCCGCTGGACGCCGGCTCGTTCCATACAGGTTGCGAGCATTTCCGCCCCGGAAAGAGAAATCGGACTTGCTGCCATGCTTTCTTCTCCTGACGTTCACGTTAGGAAGGTCCCCACCCCCTCTTTTCATACCACATTGACGCATCGTGCGTGAAGAAGGCACCCGCCTCCAGACGCGAAAAAGGCGGTACCCGAAATGGATACCGCCTCTGAGTCGTCGTTCAAGGGCCGATAACGCTGGATCGTTTTTCGTTCCTGCCCGGCGCAGGAATCCGGAGTCCTACCCGAGCTTCTTCCTGAGCCCTGCAAGCCCGAGCAGCCCGGATCCCAGCAGGAGGATCGTGCCCGGCTCGGGGACTGGGTCGGTACTCTCTCGGGGGATCACCGTGATGCTACCGGGATCTGCGCTGTAATCGAGAGGTTCACCCCAAGCATCTGCAAACACGGGCGGAATCAGTCCGGGGAGAATATCCAGGCCGCTTGTCCCCAGAGCAAGCGTGTCAAACTTCAGGGAGGCCAGGACAAAGGTGTCTGCCTGGAAATCATGCAAATCCCACGGGAAGTCGAGAGACACCTCATACATATTCACTGCTCCAGGAACAATCTCGAAGGCATCCATCGGGTTGCTTCCAAGCCCGAACACGTCCAGTTGATCCCCCAGGACAGGATCACCGAACACCAGGCTGTTGAAAGCAAGAATCGTCGGGTCAAAGCCCAGTGTAAGATCGAAGGAACCCAAGGAGGGTGCCTGGTCCATTCCAAGATCGGACACGAGAACGTCCACCGTAGCCTGATCCCCGAAAAAGACGTCTTGGGCGTCAGGCACAAAGCTGATCGACAGGGCATACAAATGGCCCGGGCCAACAAGCAATAGGGCCAGCAAAAGGGCACTACAAATCGCAGAGGACTGAACGAATCGTTTCATGGTGGGTGTCTCCTTCTCCCCCGAATGTCCGCAGCCAATTCTCAGACTTCTCAGTCTGCTTATTTTAAATCTAGTACAATATATTTGTCAACAATAGAACTGAAAATCTCTGTTTGATTGTCGGCAGGAGACACCTCGGTCCTTCATAACACTTCTCTGTCAGGACCGATGGCAGCTCGGGGTGAAGCGCTTGGCCCGTGAGGCGGTCGGAAGGCTGGGACTGGGGCTACTGCATTTCCCGGGCGCAGTGGGATCGCTTGATTTCGGCCATCACCTCGGCCATCTCGAAGAAATCCACCGGCTGGTCATGGGGCTCACCGCGGAACTCCCGGTAGGCCCGCGCGACATTGAAGATGAGCCGCTCCGGCTCGGTCCACTCCGCGTACGGACCGAGGTCGATCCTCCTGGCGGCCTCCCTCTCGGTCATCTCACGCTCGAAACAGACCCTTGCCTCCTTGTAAACGTACTGGAGGTAATCGCGCATCTCGGTCGCCCCTTCCGGTCCGCACAGGGGGCCGTGGCCCGGCACGATCATCGTTGGGCCGAGATCCACGATTCGATCGAGTGCCAGGGTCCAGTGGTGGAACGTCCCCTCCCAACCGATCGGTGTGCACAGACGGAAGATGATGTCGCCTGCATAGAGCACCTTCTCTTCCGGGAAGAACACGATAATGTCCGTGGAGGTGTGTGCCGGGCCCACGTGGATCAGCTCCACCTCCCGGTCGTCGATGTACAGGGTCAGGTGCTTGTCAAAGGTAAGGGTCGGCGGCGTCAGCTCGATCCCGGAGAAATCAAAGGGCGCCAGCGCTTCCTGCAACAAGGCGACCGTAGGGGTGTCGGCCGGCGCGGTCTTCACGGCCTGGCTCACCTCGGGCGTCATCTTCATCATCTCGGATCGGAACATCCTGTGGGCGATGATTTCCGCATCCGAAACGAGTTGATTTCCCCAGAAGTGATCCCCGTTGTGATGCGTGTTCACCACCCGCCTTATGGGCTTCCCCACCCTTGACGCAATGGCGTCGAGCATCTTCTTCGTCAGGGGCAGATCGAAGAGGGTGTCGATCAGAAGCGCCTCATCCTTCCCGGCGATCAACCCTGCGTTGCTCCACCCGAGCCCCTCATCCTTCTGCATGTAGCCGTACGCTCGATCCGTGAGCTGCACCAAGCCAAGTTGGGGATCTCTTCTGCCCATCTTCCCTCTCCTGTCTGCAATTTCAGGCTTCCGCATTGGGTCCTTCTGCCCAACTTTACGTCACCGTTGCCTCCTTTGCAATCGATGACCCGCTAAATTTTGTTACAAAAGGCGGACTTGGGGCGTCCAAGAGAATATTGCGCCCCTTTGCCGTTCATCTCCAGCCCCCCTTCCCGGTGGAAGGGGCTGCAACACATCACTGTAACTCTCCTTGCCGCGGCAACGAAGTAGATTGTAGGAGTCAAAGAAATGCAGGCCGAAGATCGCCTCTCGGAGTGGATGGAACGCTACCAGCGGGGCGACGGTGAGGTTCTTGCCGAACTCTACCGGGAGGTGGCCCCGGGGATCTTGAACTATATCTTCAGGTTTGTTCGTGACCGAGCGTTGGCCGAGGATCTTCTGCAAGAGGTCTTTCTGCGGATTCACAAGGTTCGCCACACATATCGGCCCGAGAGCCCGGCAAGACCCTGGATGTTCGCCATCGCTCGATACGTTGCCATCGACGCTCTCAGGAAGAGAGGGAGAAGGCGCGAGGTGGCCTACGAAAATGGATTCCAGGAAACTGCGTCTCCCGACGCGCTCGAGCAGACAGAGCGCTCCGAAAGCATGGAACAAGTGGAACGTGCACTGGATGGGCTGCCTGGGGGACAGCGTGAGGCCTTTGTCCTGACAAAGGTGGCGGGGCTCAGCGTGCAGGAGGCCTCCACGGTCCTTGGCATCTCCGAGGGGGCCGTCAAAGTGAGAGTCCACCGGGCCCTCGGGACGATACGGGACCTCTTGCGACCGAGCGAGGAGGAAGGGAATGCATAGAGACAACTCCAAGGAACCTTGGGGGCTCGCATCGATCGAACCTCCACCCTTCGAGGAGACCAGGCTCCTGGGATTGACCGAACAGAGCCTCCCTGTCCGTCCGCTGCGATCCCCCCTCGAGCGCGCTCTCCTGCTTGCCGTTCTTGCCGTGGGCCTCGGGGCCCTCGTACTGCTGGCAACGTCCCTGCGCACCGACCTGGGGAAGGTCCCCTGGGCGGTCGCGTACGGTCCGGCCCTGTTGGAGCTGCTGGCCGGGGCCGGGGCATTATGGCTCGCCATGCGCTGGTCCGTGCCCGGATCGGGGGAGAGGTACACCCGATCCTCTGTCCTTCTCGCCACGGCCATGGGCCTGGCCCTGGCCGCGGCCCTGGCTGCGCCCCATTTCGTTGCCGGGGACCATCCCGGTCTCTGCGTGGGGAGCGCTTCAGGAATGGGCCTGCCGTGCACGGGTTGGCAGTTCCTGATCGCCGTTCCCATCTTTCTTGCTTCCCTCTGGTTCATCTCCAGGGGAGCGGCCGTCTCTTCTGTCCTCGCGGGGGCCCTTGCAGGCCTGGGAGCAGGCCTCCTTTCCGATGCCGCCATTCACCTGCACTGTCCTGCCGTGGACCCATCGCACACCGTCACCTGGCACCTCGGCGCCGTTGCGCTACTCACGGCGGCAGGCGCGTTGATCGGCCGGGCGCTGCCGAAGTGGTAGGCATCCGGGGTCCTCGCAGGAACCCGCCCCCCCTCCGCTGTTTCCTGTCCTGCAACTTTTCCTCCCCCTGGAACGTAATTCGGGTAAACGACCCCCGACCGAGGCCGGAGGGCCACATACGGAGGGTCCCATGAAGAGACGAAACCGCAGCCTGCCGATACTTGCCGCGCTCTTGGCCATAGGGGCGGACCTTCCGGCTGCAAACGGACACGCCCGGGATAACCCGGCAGGAACGATCCCGATGGTTGACGGCGATCCCGTCTACGAGGTGCTGCCATCGGGGGCGATTCCCGCGATCACGGACCCCGTATACGTGACGGGCGAAGAGGCCGTTCAGCAGATGTCCACGAAATCGCCAACGACGAGATCGGCGGGACTCCGATCGCCGTGACCTGGTGACCCCTTTGCCACACGGGCGTGGTCTACGTCCGTCGAGTCGACAAGCAGCGGCTCACGCTGATCGTCTCGGGCAGGCTCTGGCGCAACGGCCTGGTCATGCAGGATCTCTAAACCCGGAGCTACTGGAGCCACATCACCGGTGAGGGGATGATGGGGAAGTTCAAGGGGCTTTCTCTTGCCACGGTTCCCGCCGTACAGACGACCTGGTCGGAGTGGCACCGAGCCCATCCGGAAACGAAGCTGCTGAAGAAGTCCAGGGAAGTCCGCTCTTCCGCATACGAGGCCTATTTCAAGGACGCCACGAGGTATGGGCTGTTTCGAACAGAGTGGTTGACCGACCGTATGCCCGGAAAGGCACTTGTCCACGGCATAACGGACGGGCCCCACGCCCGGGGAGTACATGGACAAGGAAACCGGTTCCATCTGGGACCTCGGTCGAGGCATCTGTGTAGGGGGCAAACGAAAGGGCGAGCACCTGGAGCCCCTGCCGGTTACGGCCGCCTTCTGGTTCGCGTGGAGTACGTTCTATCCGAACACCCGGATCATTCCTTGACGAGCCGGCTCATGAACAATGCCCCGAGGTCAGGGGAAAGGGCCTCCGGATCATACGGCGTCGGATCGGCATCAACAGACTAGAAGGTAGATTCAATTTGACAGGGAAGAGACCCCATACAGGAGAATTGCCATGAGCACGACAAAGCGAGCAATGTCTTGTGCGACCGTTCTGGGCCTGGCTCTGGTCTTGGCGTTGAGCGGTTGCCACCCCATATCCAGGACGGTAACCAAGGAAGCAGAGCGTAACCTGTCGTTTGCCGAGATTCAAGAAGACCCTGATCAGCACCTCGGGAAGGTGGTGGTTCTGGGAGGCACGGTCATAAGGACGGAAACGAGGCGGGACGAAACCGTGATGGAAGTGCAGGAGAAGAGACTCAGCGGGACAATGGAACCAAGGGATGGAGACGACAAGACGGGCGGAAGGTTCCTGGCTGTATTCCCAGGTCCGTTGGACCCAGCCGAGTACACCAGGGGGAGAAGGATCACGGTAGGCGGACAGATAGAAGGCAAGGAATGGGTGACCTCAGGTGAGCAAGATGAGGTTTATCCCGTGATCCGGGCAATGGACAGCCGCCTCTGGGACACCTGCGGAGACGGCCTCTATGCGTACACCTTCTATAAGGATTACTACGGCGGATCGAAGTCCCCCTACCACAAGGCTCATTATTACAATTACCGGTGCCGTTGAAGGGGCAGCGGGTCTTTATCAAAGCGATAAATCCCGGTGTCAAACAGAGAATCGCCCCCGGAATGAGAGGGCCGCACGTTCCTTGTCCGGGGGCTTCAGCGGAATTTTACCATTCATTTTTCTTATTGCAAGTAAATACTTAGGTCTGGCCTCCAGCCTCCACACCCGCTCTGGCACGCATCTTGTTTACGAACAAGGGACAAGGCCCATGCGGATGAAGATACAAGGAAGGCAATAACCAGAACCAGACGAAACCGGTCAACCCACGGCGCAACCCTCCTTCCCCCTCCGAAGGCCTCCCCCGTAAAAAGGGGAGGCCATTTTTTATTCCATTCCAGGAATGCTTCCCGGGCACGCGCCATGACCCCGGGCTTGAGGACGGCCCCCCTGAGCCATATACTTCTTCTCTCGGCCCCAGGCCCAATGAGGACCCAATATCAAGGAGAGTCGCCGTGACGAGATCCGGCTATGTGCACGGGTATTCCGAGAGAGAGTCCTCGAGGCTCTCGGACCAGGCAAACACGCTCGACCCACTCCTCCATGGTGACACCAGCTATCCTCCGGGGAGCACGGTCCTGGAGTGCGGGTGCGGCACCGGCGCACAGACCCTTATCCTGGCAAGGAATAGCCCGGAAGCCCGGATCACCTCGGTCGACTTGTCGCAGGACTCTCTTGAAAAAGCGGCTGTCTTGATCGAGAACGAGGGGCTCTCGAATGTGACGTTTCAAGAGGCTGACGTCTTCGCACTTCCCTTCGAGGAGGGGGCCTTTGACCACGTCTTTGTCTGCTTCGTTCTCGAACACCTGCGGGATCCCTCAGGGGCGCTGGCTTGTTTGAAGAAGGTATTGAAGAGAGACGGGTCGATCACCGTGATCGAGGGCGATCACGGATCCTGGTACTGCTATCCCGAGACCCGGGAAGCGAGACGAACGGTAGAATGCCTCATCGAGGCCCAAGCCCTTCTCGGGGGAGACTCCCTCATCGGAAGGCAGCTGTTTCCTCTGTTGATGAAGGCGGGATTTCGTGACATCCGGGTCTCGCCCAGGATCGTCTATGCGGATTCCAGCAGACCCGGACTGGTGGAGGGCTTTTCGAAGAATACCTTTATCGCCATGGTGGAAGGAGCAAGAGAACGGGCCCTCTCGCTGAACCTGGTCGGGGAGGAGGAGTGGGAGAAGGGGATCAGGGATATGTACCGCGCGACCGAATCCGACGGCACGTTCTGCTACACCTTCTTCAAAGGGGTCGGCAAGAAGTAAGACGGCCGCCCTGCAACCAGGCCTGGGGCGGCCAATCCTTATCCGATGTTTCCGACCGGAGCCTTTGGAGGCAACGGCGGCCTACTTCGCGAGCTTCTCGTTGATGCCCTTTCCGTAGTCCTGGCATGCACGAAGCCCCTCTTTGTCTCCCAGAAGGGCCTCTTTCAGGTTGAATGACCCGAGATCACTCATCTTCATCTTGAACACGTACTCCATTGTGTCGTAGATGATGCCGGGGGCGTCTCCGCTGTACGTGTAGGATCCGAAGGCACCGCCCACCTTTCCTTCGAGCCCTGCCTTCTCCATCAGGAAAAGAAAGGTCTTCATTCCACCCGTCATGTCCCGGTGGTATGTCGGGCAGCCAACAACATAGGCATCGAATCCCTGGAGGGCATCTTCCTTCTTGATCGAGCTGATCTTCTTGATGTCAACCTCGTTTCCACCCATTCGAACACCTTCCGCCACAAATTCCGCCATCTTCTCTGTGTGCCCCGTTCTGCTGTCGTAGGCGATCAAGACCTTGCTCATTCTGAATTCTCCTTTCCTCGTTCTGGGAGTTACCAGGGTTCATGTGTACAGGCTCCTCGCCCCGAATTCCTCGACAAGCCCTGCTGACTACCCTCCCTCCGCAACGGATCCTGGGCCAGCCAGAGGCTTGAAGGCCTTCTTGGAGGCTCCGCAGGACGGACATTTCCAGTCGTCGGGCAGGTCGGCAAAGGCCGTCCCCTTGGGAATCTTCCCCTTCTTGTCGCCTCGGTCCGGGTTGTAAATGTAGCCGCAGGTCGCGGTCGCCTGACACTGGTACATCTCTTCCGGCTTCGCCACGCTGTAACCTCCTGGCTATTGGGTTGGGTGGAATCCGGCAGATTGCCGGACCTGGAACTTCTGCTTGACTAGCCTACTAACAATAACTATTATCAACTACCATCTTCTCACAGGACATGTCAATCCTCTGGGAGGCAAAATATCCACTGAAAACAAGACGGTGAAGGCGTGAAATCCGGGGTCCTATGTATACTGATGACTCAATCAGAGAAATCGTTTCGTATTGGGACGTAAAAATAGACAGACCCCGCCCGGATATCGAGATCGCGGGCAGTCCGGAGCGCACCGCCCACCGGCTGGTGTTGGAAGATGAAGGCAAATGTAATAGCGCCCGCTTGCTGGCAGAAACTCGTCGAGTGGGTGATCGCCATACGATTCGCATGGCTGTCGGGCTGGCTCCGCAGGCGAGACAGAGAGATGATCGACCTGGAGGCGACCTACATTTACCTGCTCATCGACAACTGCCGGGACCTGAAAAACCACTGGAAGCAGATGACCCAGAACGTTGGCTGAGTCGGGGGTCAGGGAACCGGGATCAGGGATCAGGCCCCACCACTCCTCCGAGAACAAGGGGCCGGAAGAAGCCATTCGGGGACAGCCACCGATCAAAATTCATTGATCTTGCTCGTTTGTCCCTCGATATCGGTGGCTGTCCCCGATTTATTGGCTCGATTTATGGGTTGACGCCCGACCCCAACTCTTACCTAGTCGAGGTGTTATGAAGTCCCTCCTCGCCGTAGACCTCGGGCTCCGGACAGGCCTGGCTCTGTATGCGGAGACCGGCAGGCTGCTCTGGTACCGGTCCAAGAACTTCGGCAGCAGGGATCGCCTCCGGCGCGGCGTCCACGGGGTACTCGCCGAGATCCCGGAACTCGCCTGGCTGGTTCTGGAAGGGGACAGGGCCCTGGCCGAAATCTGGGAGCGTGAGACAAGAGGCCGGGACGTATCGGTGCGGCGCGTCGGCGCCGAGGAGTGGCGGGGCAGACTGCTCTACCCGCGCGAACGGTCCAGCGGCCCCAAGGCGAAACAGAGCGCCGACGAGATGGCCCGAAAGATCATCGAGTGGTCCGGAGCGCCCCGCCCCACGTCCCTGCGGCACGACGCCGCGGAAGCCATCGTCCTGGGTCTGTGGGGCGTACTGCACGTGGGCTGGCTGAAACGTGTCCCCGCTGCGGTGCGAAGACAGGGCTCGTGACCCCGATCCTGCCTCGAGCTGCGCGGCGCACAAGAAAAGGGCGGTGACCCGACCAGGATACCGCCCATTTTCGCTCAGTCAGTCTATTCCGAATCAGTCTCGACAAATCGACTCAGAGGGTCCCACGAGGAGCGCCTCTCGCTTGCGGATCAGCCCCTGCCTCAGCAGCAGCAGGAAGAAGAGAGGAACCATCAGCAGCCCTATGTTGAAGGCCACCCGCTCGTCCGCCGAATTCATGCCTGTTGTGCTGGCGCCGCAGGGGGACGCCGCCTCCTCGCGGCACGTGCATAGATGATCACAGGTGTAGCCCGCCCCGCATCCCGTCAAGCCGTCGCACTCCTCGCCCAGGGACGAACAGACCGCGCCGTCCCCGCAATACTCGATCTTGCACGTGTTCGAACACCCGTCGCAGCTCGCCGTGTTGCTGTCGTCGCACTCCTCGCCCAGGGCAAGGCACTGCTTGCCGTCCCCGCAGGACTCGGCCTCGCACGTCTCGGAGCAGCCGTCGCAAGCAAAGGTGTTCCCGTCGTCGCAGGCCTCCGGCGGGGTGACCACGCCATCCCCACAGCAGTCCGGGTCCTCGCCGTCGATCAGCTCGTCGAAGTCATTGTCCAGGCCGTCGTCGCAGATCTCATCTCCGGGCGCTCCCGTGCAGTCAAGATCCGCATCATCCCTGTCGCAGTCCGCGTCGTTGTCCAGCACGTCGTTACAGTTGTTGTTCGCGTCTTCTTCGGACACGATCGAACTGCCCGGGACCCCGGTCAGGCCGTGGCAGTCCAGGCAGCCGGCTCCCGGATCCGGATCGTAGTGCTCGCTGCATTCATGATGGGCCACCACGTCGCTGCCGGTCACGCTGTGGCAGGCCGAACACTTGTCCGCCACCACGGGCGGGTTCTCATAGTCAGGCGGATCGCCGTGGCAGCACTTGCACTTGTCCGGCGGTGACCCGCACTTGGGAAAGTGCTCGTCGCCCGGGTCTTCGTAGATGTGCTTGTAATGAAGCGCGCCCTCGTGGCAGGTCATGCAGACTTCTTTCGGAGAGCCGTAGTACGAGAAGTGACACTCCTGACAGGAGTCTCCCGTTGAGCGGGCCGGTACCCCTGACGGTTGGAGCAGCAGAAAGACTGCCGTCAGGAGCAAAAGGGCTGGGATGGTCTCGATCCTTTTCATGTGTACCTCCCTATCTATCCGGAACTTAGCGGTGGCCAACGATCCCTCGAGGCAAATACGATCGGGCACCTACTCGCCCCATTCTCGCTTCCACGTACTGTTATCCCATTTGGCCGGGAAGTACTTCTTCATCGCATAGTAGGCGGCCCGACTGGAGAAGGCATTGATGGTCCGGGCCGGGTTGGAGCCGCCGAGCGTATTCGGGACGCAGGCCGCGTCGCTCACGTACAGCCTGGGAACCGTCCAGCACTCATGGTACAGATCACAGACCGAGTTCTCCGATGATTCACCGATCCGGAGCGTGCTCAGGGGATGGCTGCCCGTTCCCCCGGGAAAGGTGATGGACATCTTCACGTTCGGTCCCCCCAGCTCCCTGGCAATATCCACCATCCGGTAGGTCTGCCTCTCGTGACGCTGCATCGTGAGCGGCGTCGGCTCGTAGTGGATCTCCGCCACAGGACCGTACTCGTCCGCCACGCTGTCCGAGACCGTGATACGGTTTTCGTAGATCGACTCGTCGTTCGTCTGTGTGCCCCCTCCCACCGCGTTGATGAACCGGTCGGCCATGTCCTTCAACTCCTGTCCCCAGATCACGGTACGGTCGGGATGCGGTTGCCGGAGGTTGTCCGGGTCCGGCTGGGGTGTGTATTGAAGGAAGTCGACCCCGAGCATGGGGAAGGCCCCGCTCGCATATTCGAGGATGCCGTCCTCCTCCTGCCCGGCCGGGTTCGTGATGAACGCTCCCGGGATGTTCCCAGCCAGGGGGTAAGTCACGACATCATCCAGGACACAAAGGACCCGGGTCTCCTGGTGATCCGTGAGCCAGTGCCCCACCTGCGGATAGCTCGGGTTGGGCTCAGGGAGCCCCGAGTTCAGATACAACCGGACCGATTCGATGGCCCCTCCCGCAAGAAAAACCACCGGTGCGCTCTCGCTGTAGGTGGTGGGATCCCCCTTGAGTTTGTACTCCACGCCGTCGGCCGCACCCGAGCCATCGGTGGTGATGCGAGTGACGTGCGCGTTCGGTATCACCTCGCAGTCGTACATTTCCGCAATCGCAACACCTGCCACCTGCATGGTCCGCTTCGCCTTGGCGTGAAGGGGCATGTGCAGGGGGCGGCGGCAGCCAAGCGGACAATGTCCGCAGCCGACACAGCCTTCCAAGGGGTACCCGTTCTCGTCCACGTGGTCGTAGTTCGGCGGAAGCATGGGAGCGGGCATTCTTCCGGTTGTATAGCCCAGGGTGTTCGCCGCTTCGATCGCCTTCTGTGCGGCGCAACTGATCAGACGGTCCTGGCGGGTATCGATGGGCACCCGCTTGTCGATCCAGTCGAAGAACTTGATCGGGACGTAGTAGCCTGTAAAGGGATCGACCGAGCTACTGAACATGTCGTTTCGGACAACGGGATGCCACTGGTCGATGGAAAAATTCTGCGGCGGTGGGCTCATGCCATAGTAGTCCAGGGAGGATCCACCCACGCCGGTGGACATGCCGCCTATGCCCTGGCCCACCTTGACCCGCTGGCCCTTCCAGCCGAACACCCCCCACATCTCGATCACGTTCTCCTTGAAATCGGTGTCCGGGTCAAAGCGGCGCCCGGCCTCGAAAATCTTGACCTTCAACCCGTTCTCCGCAAACTCCCGGGCGGCCCAGGCGCCTCCGAAACCGGACCCGATAACGATCACGTCAACTGCCATAGCCTGACTCCTTTTCTGAAACTCGAAGCGTCTCCCTGCCGGGGAAACGCGGCCCACTAGGTTTCGCAATCGAACTCGTCGATGCGGACGCCGGCCTGAAACTTCGGGGCACCCATGAGAGGATAGGTCCCGGGAAAGGACGGGTCGCCGCACGGGGTCGGCCCCTGTCCCATCAACTCGGAGTAGAACGCGACGGCAGTGGCCTCATGAAGTCCGTAGAAGATGTCGGACGTCTCCGGGATCTGCCGGATCTGCTCCATGATCGCCGCGCGCTCCGGGTAAGACAGGTAAGGAAAATCCGGATAGAGAAGCCCCATGACCTCGGTGATCAGGCTCAGGTTTTCCCACCCCATGATGTCGCCCATCAGACAGCGCATGCCGCCCTCGATCGCGCCGGGGCCGATCCCCGGAATGCTCGCGTCTCCTGGGATGAAGGTGTCGCAAAGGGCATCGATCAGGTCATCGGTGGGGGGGGCGCAACCGATCTGGAGTGCGCCGCCGCCAAAGGCGATCGCCGAGACCCCGGCCGCCTTCAGCAGGTTTCGCCGGGTGACCTCCAGCCTCTTGAAGGGGCTGCCTTCGGGCTTCTGTTGGCTCTTCTTCTCCATGGCCTTTTCTCCCTCTGTTGCGTTCTTCAAACTTCACGCAGTTCTTTGTCGCGCATCTTCCGCCACCGGGTCAGCTCCCGAAACCGCTCGACCTTTTCCGGGTCCCGGGCAAAGGCCGCCATCATTCCGCCCTTGTCCCGCGGCAGATCGAGCCGGCCGGCCAGTCTTCTCGCCTCAGCCTGCGCCCCCCCTCTGCCCCTTGCCCTGGCCAGCCGGCCTGCAAGCATCGATGTGATTCCGAACAGGCCTGCTCCCCCCGCGAAGAGGAATTTGCGACGGGCTTCTGTCGATTTTGACATGACTTTCCCCCTTTTCTTGCCGGCAACCCTCAGTTCACCAGTCCGGCGTTGAACTCCGAAACGAGGCGGATCAGCTCCCGCTGCACGATATCGCCCGCGTCGCGGCCGACCGAGAACCCTTCCTCGTACCTGAGGTCGTGTGTTCCGACGATGTAGTCGACGAAATCCTGGTAGGTCTTCATGGAATGATCGTACTCATAGGACGGGAGCAGGTAGCCCATTTCGGCGTAGGTGCTCCCCAGGTTGAACGCGTTGTCCACGGTAATGAAATCCCGGATTCCGGTCAGCCCCGGCATCCGCGGGTGGTATTCGAAGTTCGGGTTTCCGCTCTGGGAGGGGTTGAAGTCCCACGCCGGGTTGGCAAGCAGTTCGGCCGGGCTCGTGCCCACCCAAAGCTCGGCGAAGAGCTGCGAAGGGGTCGTGGTGAACATGGCGCTGCCCAGTGCGAAGACCGTGACCGGCATCTCGATCTTGCGGGGCGCTCCCAGGGCCCCCTGGCCCTCGTGGTCGAGCATCATCGAAGGGGTCGGCTCGAACACGGTGCTGAGCCCGATCACTTCCGCCAGGAAGGTCCAGAGGTCACCGATCAGGCCCGTGATCACGTAGTTGGCCTCTCCGAGGAGCAACCTGTAGAGCGGGTTTTCCATGGGGAGGTTCACCATGCTGGTCTTCAGCGTGAGGTCCGGGCTTCCCTCGTACGGGACCCCGACCAGGGCCTCTTTGGCGACATCCGCAATCAACTCCCCGTACGCGGTCATCCCCGGAAATGTGTTGAGGTGGTTGTTCGGGGCGTAGCCGTCGTCGTCCCGGAGTCCGTTGAAGTTCACATCATAGTAGGACATCGTGAATCCGCCGATCACCCGGGTAACCCAGATGGAGACGCCGCCGAAATAGGCCTCCAGGCTCTGGTCCATGACCCCGGGGAAATCGGCCGTCATTTCCGTGTTCTCGAAGATCCCCATCATCTCCGGGTAGCCGCTGTAGTTGACCAGGGTGCAGATCACGTCATCCGTACCCGAGTTGGCCAGCTGCATGACGCCCATGGTGTGGTCGACAACGATCGGCTCCCTGCGATCGGTAATGAGCGGAAATCCGAGATAGTCCGGTACGTTGTAGTTGCTGAAGCGCACCTTGGCAGGCTGCAGGTCGGCGATCGCCATCCCGACGACCTCCACCACCCGGCTGTCCACGTAGTCCATCCAGGCCGGATTCCTGCCCGTCGTGTAGGAATCCGGTCCGTAGACGCCGATGCAATCCGGCGAGGCGTGGGTGTGTGCGTTGGAGATGAGGACATTCTCGATGACCTCACTTCCGTCCACATACCTTCGGACCACCGGATCCGTCTCCCCGTCATCGTGGACGAGAACCTTCACGTGGGTCGGGTACGCGGCACGCAGGGCGGCCTGCATGCCTCGAATCCGGTCCGGCAGGTGGCCCAGCACGTCGAGAACGACCAGGATCACCGGTTCGTTTCCGCTGGTCATGACCAGGGCCCGCGCCCAGATGTCGTCGTGGACGCCGGTGCTGAACCGCCCGTTTCCCGCCGCCAGGGAATAGCCCGGACACGAGCCTCCGACGCTGCACTCCGGCGGCGTAATCGTGAGCTTCGCCGCCCCGGCCTGAAGCACGGCCTCAGCCGACGGCGCGAAAGTGAGAAAGGCCGTCAACACAATCCCTGCGACAAGGACACACGTTCGTGTCAGAACCCACATACGCTTATCCACGCGCCGCGACTCTGCCCTCATGACGATTCCTCCTTGTTTTCGTTCTCTTGCAGGTCGATTCACTGATCAAAAGAGGCCTGAAGGCACCCCGTCAAGGTCACGCAGATCGGCAGCAACGATCGCCGGTGCGCGCCGGCGATTCTCTGAAGTCGACAGAACGAGAAGCAGAGGAGCAGGAGCGGGTCAAAGGCTGCATTGTGGGAGGCCAGGCTATTCTTCGAGGATCCAGATTGCTCGGAACAGGCCCGGGAACCATATCCGCATCCATAGATTATGATTCTATCTTTTGAAGTATTATTCTAAAACGAGTCGAGCCATGTCAAGGAGTATTTTCGCAGGGCCATCCGGTCGAATGTGGGGCCTTTCCTTCTGACAGGCAGACCCCTCGTTGACACCTTGAGATCCTTTTAACTATGATCCCTCGAACGCGGGAAAGCTCCCTTTCCTGCCATCTTTCTGAAGGCAAACGGGACAACGAAGACCCTCGAGGAGGTGTTCCATGGACGTACACATCGATTATTTGAAGCGGATCGTGAAGATCCAGGAGGAGATGGCCTCGAAAGACATCGATCTGCTGGTGGCCACGAGGGGGAAGAGCGTAACCTACATCGGTGGGGCCTTCATCCCCTGGAGGAGCGTCGCCCTTGTTTCAAAGGATGGATACGTGGGCCTGAACACCCTGCTCATGGATTTCGAGCGCGTGAAGGATGACTCCTGGCTGGACAACGTGGTCGGCTGTGCGCCCCTTCCGGACATGGAGCTCTGGGAGGTGACGGTCAACCAGATCAAGAAGCTGGGCTTCGAGGAGGCGACCATAGGGATCGAGCTGGGCCACTCCCCCCGGATGATCGCCGGCTACCTGTTCGCCACGGAATTGGAAATCCTGCAGGAGTCCCTGCCCAAGGCCAAGTTCGTCAACTCCCTCGAGGTGATCGACCGCGCAACGTACGTAAAAGACCCCGAGGAAATCAAGCTCCTCAAACAGTCTGCCGCCATCGCGGACGCAGCCCAGGAGCGAGTGAGGGAATCCCTCTGCGTGGGCATGAGCGAGCTGGAGATCGCCGGAATCGGCGAGCTGGAGATGCGGAGGCTGGGGAGCGAATTCCACTGGCCCGTGACCGGGTCTTCCGAAATCGCCTCGGGGCACCGTACCTGGTACAACATGGGAGGGTGCACACCACCGACGGAGAAACTCCTTCAGCGAGGAGAGAACTTGCTCGTCGACATGCACCCCACCTACCGGCGCTACTACTCGGACTTGTCTCACAATTACCTGATCGGCAAGCCCACGATCGAGCAGGAAAGGCTTGCGGACGCCTACCTGAGGGCGGCGAACAAGCTGGTTACCAGCATGAAAGCGGGGGCGACGATCGGACAGGTCTGGAGCACGGTCAACGACGAGCTTACGTCATCCGGCTACGCGCAGCACACGTTGCCCGCCTTCGGGCATGGCATCGGGATCATCGGCCACGAGTGGTATCCCGCGATCCTGAACAATGACGAGTTCCGTGACGTCGTCCTGGAGGAAAACGTCGTGGAAGTCGCGGCCCTGGTGATGAACGTCCCGGATGTGGGCGGGATGAGGCTGGAGTGCCCCGTGCGAATCACTCCGTCGGGCGGTGAGATGCTGACCAACACCGCCCTCGAATGGACTGTCCTCCCAGACTGACGCTGCCGAGAAACGGCCATCTGCGGCGTACGGTGTACGCCTCTCATTCCTCAGGATTTCGTGCGCCTTGCATATGACCATTTCTCGACAGCCTCAGGGATGAGTTCTTTTCGAGGGCTACTCGCCTGGAGCGCAGGCAAGTCGAGAGGGCACAGGCGAAAGCACTTCAGTGCGCCGAAAGAAGACCTTCTCTCAGCATTCCGGAAAGAGCTCAGGTTGGTCGTCCTGTCCCGGGTTCCCTCGGAGATTTGCGCCGGGCGACTCCGGGGGAGGGAGAGACGGAGCCCAAGCAAATCGGAGAGGGAACCCGGGACAGGACGAACGGCCTGACTCTCCTGAAACGGAGCGATCTTTCCAGGTCACCCCACTATACGCTGCGGCCGGCGGCGAATCCCTGATGCACGGCCTCGAAGGCCTTTGCCGGCGTCATGGCGTCGCCCACCACCTGTAAGGACACGCCCTTCTTCTCCAGGGCTTCCTGCAGCGGGTTGTACGCCTTTGACCCTGCAGCCAGCACGACCGTGTCCGCGGGGATCTCCTCGACGCCGCTCCCGGTTTCTATCTTCACCGAGGATTCGGTGACTTCCAGGGCCTTTGTGGCGGTCCTCATCTCGATGCCCGACCGGTCCGCATCCTGAAGCATGGGCCAACGCGTGGACTTTCCGATGTCCTTGCCGATCTTGGCGATCATCTCCAGGAGGACGACCTCCTTTGTCCCTCGGCTCGCCAGCTCGTAGAGGTCTTCCGGGGCCTCCGCATTGTTCAGGAGCAGGAATTTCAGCGCATCGCCGGATAATGTGCCCTTCTCCGCCAGCAGGAGCGCGGTCTCCATGCCCACGGCTCCCCCTCCGACAATCACGACACGTCTTCCGGTGCGCGCCTTGCCCTCGAGCACGTCCCAGGCCTGCACCACGTGCGGCAGATCAGCCCCTGGAATCGGCAACGTGATCGGCACGGCGCCCGTGGCAAGAATTACAGCGTCGGGCTTTTCCTCCTCGACCATGGGCAAATCCACCTGCTGGTTGAGCACGATCTTCACGCCCCGGGAAACCAGCTGACTCTGCAAGTCCTTTGCCAGCTGCACGAACTCTTCCCGCCCCGGCGGCGCCCCGGCCAGATGGAGCTGGCCGCCCAGCCGGTCCGCCTTCTCGTAGATCGTGACCTCATGGCCGATATCGGCAGCCGCAGCCGCGGCACTCATTCCGGCAGCGCCTCCACCGATGACCATCACCCTTTTCGGGTCTTTCGCCTTCACGGCCCGGGTCTCCCGCTCGTGCCCCGCCCGCGGGTTGCAGAGGCACTCGACCGGCTTCAGTTTGAACAGATTGTCGAAACAGCCCTGTGCACACGCGATGCAGTGAACGATTTCGCCCTCCCGGCCGGTCCTCGCCTTCTCGGGCAGGTAGGGATCGGCGATCAACGACCGGCCCAGGGCGACCATGTCGCACAGTCCGTCCGCGATCATCTCGCGGGCAAGGTCAGGGTCGTTGATGCGATGGCTGGCGATCACCGGGACGTCCACCACCTCCTTGATGCCCCGGGCGAGATAGGCGAAAACGCCCCGCGGCACCTCTGCCACGATCTGAGGCACCCGGGCTTCGTGCCACCCCACGTTCACGCAGATGGCGTCGACTCCGACGGACACCAGGTTCCCGGCGTACTCCTGGAGCTCCCTGCGTCCCAGGCCTCCGGGCATGTATTCGTTTCCGTTGATCCGGACGACGAGCGGAAAATCTTCCCCTGTCGCCTTCTTGATCGCCCGCATGACGTCGAGGCCGAAGCGCATCCGGTTGTCAAAGGAGCCGCCGTATTCATCGGTCCTCTTGTTCGTCACCTCGGAGAGGAACTGGCTGATCAGGTATCCCGTTGCGCTCAGCACTTCTACGGCGTCGTATCCCGCCTTCTTCACCCGGAGGGCCGCCCGGCCAAAATCCTCGATGATCTTCTTGATCTCATCGTGGCCGAGTTCCCGGGGGGTCTCCTTGGTCATTCGGGACGCCACGGCAGAAGGAGCAACGGCCTGCTTTCCGTCGAGAAAGAAGGAGAAATTGTACCGGCCGGAATGGCTGATCTGGACCGAGGCACGCGCCCCGTTCTCCTTTATGGCCTCCGCCAGCCTGGCCAGGCCGGGGATGAACTCATCCTTGTGGGCGCCGATATTGGTCGAGCTGCCGGACATCTCATCGACCGTGGCGTACCCGACAGAGATCAAGCCTGCCCCGCCGCGGGCCCGCTCCGCATAGAAATCAACCAGCTGGTCGGTCACCTCGTGATTCACGGCCATGTTCATGTGCATGGCAGGCATGAAGATCCTGTTCTTCATCTCGAGCCCATGAACACGAATCGGTTCGAACAGCAAGTCTTTCATCTTCGCCTCCTGTGTGGCTTCTCGTCCCTGGGTGCTTGTCGATACGCTCGAATGCCCCGGAAATCCTTGTAACAGAGGATTATAGGCCATGACCCGACGGTGATCAATTTGACGCGGGATGCACCAGGAACGGGGACCGGGTGGGCTAACAGCCAATAGCAAAAGATCGGGCACGGACACGAAAAGACTGGACCGGGGAAAGCCACTTGACCAGGGAACTACACAAAAAAACCAGGCAGCCGATCCGTGAGATCGGGTGCCTGGTTTCGTCTCAAAAAGGTAAGTGCTTGTTCTTTCCCTTCGTTCCGAAAACTAGACGGCGGGCGTGAAATCGACTCGAAGGTTGAGGTTCCCCAGACGAATCACATCGTTGTGGTTCAACTCGGCGACCTTCGACTGGATCCCGTTCACATAGCTCCTGCCCAGTACGTCCAGGTTCTCGAGGAAATACTTGCGATCCTTGAAGAAGATCCTGGCGTGGGATTCGGAAATCCCCTGGTCCGTCAACATCACGTCGGTGTTCTGCGAGCTGCCGAGCATGATATCGGCTGGTATCAAGGGAACGCGGTCCCCTTTGCGGGTTCCGTCCAGCACGGTGAGATACCCCTGTGGGTAAGCGGAGGAGCTTCCCTCCGGCGGGTCGGCCTCATAGCCGCTCGGGGCGTATGCAGAGTCCTGGGCGCCCGTGTACACCGGGCCTTGCTCTTCTTCCTCCTCCTCGGCTTCCTCCGGGGCGAAGTCGGTCAGATCCTCCTCTTCCAACATGGGAAGCGGGGTATCTTCGTCATCCTCGGGCTCGTCCACCTGCTCGAACTCTTCCTCGTGAGCGACCTCTTCCGCCTTCTCTTCCGCGGAATCTTGTTCCATGAGATCGTCAAAGCCGATGATGACATACTGGTCCAGGATCTCTTCCATCTGGTCGATGCGTTCCATGCTCTCCGAAAGCTGCCCTTTCAGATCACGGACTTCATCCCGAACGTCGTCTTCGTTGTACTCCCCCACGACCCGGCGGAAGCGCAACTCCTTGATTCGGTCCCGCAGCTTCTTGCAGATGTCCTCAAGGACCTCCTTTTCAGACAGGTGTTCCTGATAAGCCTTTCGGAACCCGTCCTTCTGGGCCTCCAGCTTCGCGTCGACCTCCCGTTGCTGCTCGCGATAGTCCCCCTGCACCTGCTCCAGGATGTAGGGGGGGACCATGTCGCTGTATTTCTGCGTCTTTTCGACGAGGCGGGCGAATCGGTCGGATTCCTCCAGAAGACGGGAAAAGTCTTTCAGGCTCCGCAGGGATTCTTCGGTTGTGTCGCCCGATCCGGATACCTCGGACAAGACCAACGTTGAGGCTGCCTCCGTCATGGTACTCTCCTTCCTTCCTCATTGGTTAACCGGTAGCTCACTGGTACGTCACCGTTTTCTCTAAGCGGATGAACAGGGGCACAGCAAGGTCTGTGCCGCATTCGCAACCCCATGGTCTCCACCCACGTCTCGCTCCACCTGCATCACATAAATCCTCAATCACATCAGACACTTAAAGCCTCTTGCTGTTTTCCCCAAGCCCCCCATCCGTTCCCTCTTCTTCGCGCGCCAATGCGCATGGACCGTCAACGGGTTGACGGGGTCAAGCGGATTTCTCTTTGCCCATGGGTATGATCTTCGAGTTTCTCGCCTGTTGTGCCTGCTCGGCCCCGGCCAGCTTGTCCGCACAATACGGGCAGTACTTCCAACCCGCATCCAACGTCCTGCTGCACGCCGGGCAGGTCTCGATCAGCTTCTTGCCGCATTCCGGACACGCAACAAACCCCGCGCCGAGGATCGCGCCACAGTCGGGGCACAGGCTGCCAAAGTCCTCATCGGTCTGAATGGCCCGAAGAACCTCCTCCACGGTGGTGGAGCCCTGCATGAGCCTTTCCACCCCGGCATTGGGAAGGGTCTGCATTCCCTCGGCAACGGCAAGTTGCCTGAGCTGACCCTCTGAGGCCTCGGTGGCGATCGCCTCCTTGATCTTCTGGCTCAGGACCAGCATCTCGTAAATCCCTGCCCTGCCCTTGTAGCCGGTATCGCCACACTTGGCGCAACCTTTCCCGCGAACAAAGGTGTGTGCCTTCAGCTGTTGCGGGGTCAGCGCAAGCCCCCTGAGGCTGTCTTCGCTCGGTTGGTACTCCTCCTTGCAGAAGGGACAGATCACCCGAACCAGTCTCTGCGCGATGATCCCGATGATCGTCGAGGAGATCAGGTACGACGGAACCCCCAGGTCTCGCAACCGTGTGATGGTCGCTACCGTGTTGTTCGTATGAATCGTACTGAACACGAGGTGCCCGGTAAGCGACGCCTGCATGGCGATCGTGGCGGTGGTGACGTCTCGCATCTCCCCGACCATGATCACGTCCGGGTCCTGTCTGAGCAGAGACCGCAGGACGCTTTCAAAGGTACGTCCCGCTCTTTCGTCCACGCCCACCTGGTTGATCCCGTCCAGCTCATACTCGATCGGGTCCTCGATGGTGCTCACGTTCTTCTCCACATCCGCTATGTGCGAAAGGGCGGTGTAGAGGGTCGTGGTCTTCCCGCTGCCGGTGGGCCCGGTGACCAGGACGATCCCCTGGGGCTTCGAGATGAGTGAAACGAATTTCCGGCGCGTTTCCCCGTCCAGGCCCAGCTTCTCCAGGCCGATGAGGGATCCCTCTGAGTCCAGGATTCGGATAACGACCTTTTCCCCGAAGGTAGTGGGCAGGGTGGATACGCGAAGATCAAGCGTCTTGTTCCCCAGCTTGACCGCAATCCTTCCGTCTTGGGGGACCCGCCTCTCCGCGATGTCCATGCTCGACATGATCTTGAGTCGCGAGACGATGGCGCCCTGTACGGTCTGAGGGAGCTCCAGATCGATCCGAAGGGCTCCGTCGACCCGGTTTCTCACGAGAAGCTTGTTCTTCTTCGGCTCTATGTGGATGTCCGAGGCCTTCTCCTCCACCGCCCTCGTGATGATCAGGTTCACCATCCGGATGATGGGCGCCGCCTCACTCTGTTTCTTCAGGTCCCCCAGTTCGGGGTGACCGTCTCGCTCCTCCTCAAGAACCTCGACCTCTTCCGGAACGATGTCGCTCACGAGGGAATCGACCGAAGTGTCGATCTTGTAGTACTTCTCGATGGCCCAGATGATATCGCTGTAGGTTGAGATGTAAGGCTGGATTCGATATCCGGTCGCGAATTGAACATCCTCCAGTGCGTCGTGGCTGAAGGGATCGGCCATGGCAACGTGCAGGTCCCTGCCCCGCACGTTGATCGGGACGATCTGGTGCTTTTGGGCCAGCCTCTCGGAAATAATCTCGACTGCGGCGGGCTCGATCGCTGCCGTCTTCAAGTCGATGCACGGCATCCCGAGCTGGGAGGAAAGGGCAGCGGCGATGTCGTATTCGCTGCAGATACCCCTTTCGACGACGAGTTCGCCAATCCGCTTGTTGCTGTCCTTCTGCGCCAAAAGAATCTTCTCGAAGTCATCACGGGTCATGATCCCCGATTCGACGAGGAGTTCACCAATGCGCTTCTTCTTCCCGGAAAGGGCCACAGAAAGCTCCTTTTTATATGCTGCCTAGAGGCCGCGGCAGAAATCTCCCACACCATTCATCGGACGTTTCCCGGGATTTCTAAAGGGGAATACTGTGTAAGGGGGGGCAAAAAATGCACTCTCGTGAGGGGGGCCTAGAAGCTGAATATATCGCGGAGTCCTTCGAGTTCTTCAAGGGCCTGTTCGATGACTTCGTCAGAAATTTTCGTCTCCAGGCACGCCTTCTGCAAGACTTCTCCTGCGAGCCAGCGAACATGTCCGTTTGCGTTCGTCCCGATCCCCGCCTCGATACAGAGGGCGTCGGCCACATGAACCAGCCCCGAGACAATCGCCTGACCCGGATCCTTCTCCGGTTCGTGATGCCACCGGACGACTTCGGCCAGGTAGGCGGGCACGTTCCAGCTCTCCAGCAACAGGGCACCGACCTCTGCGTGATCGATCCCGAGAATCTGTCGTTCCGCGGAGACCAGATCTGTCTGCTGTTGCTCGGCCAGTTCCATAATCGGCTCAGGATCCACTTCCCCGAAGGTCCCCAGCACGATCTTTCCAATGTCGTGGAGAAGGCCTGCCGTGAAGGTGTAGCTGGGGATCTTTGGGTGGAGGGCCTCCCCGAGTCGCCTCGAAACGACGGCCACCCCCATGAGATGGTCCCACAGCTCGTTCGGAGAAAGGCCGTACCCCTTGACAGACTTCTGCGTCATCTTGCCGACAACGGATGCGACCACGAGTTGAAAGATCTCGTTCCTGCCCAGAAGGAAGATCGCGTCACGAACCGTACTGACGGCTCTGGAAAACCCGAAATAGGCGGAGTTGGCCAGACGCAGGAGATTCGAAGTCAGGGAGGGGTCATACTCGATCCCTTGCGCCAGCTTCGAGTTCGGGGCGTCCGGCTCCTGGACGAGCCGAACGAGCTCCACCGACGCGGTTGGTATGGCGGCAACCGAAGAGAGCTGCGAAAGGATCCTCTCCCTGGACTCTGCTGCCGGGTCATCCTTCAACGCTACTTTTGGCGCCATCCCTCGAGACCTCTCGTTCGCGATTTCCTTGACGGCATCCTAATCGGCTCGTATTGCCTTCATCACACAGCGGCCATCACAGCCGGTTCATTCAATGATAATCCTCTGAGTACGCGACAACTTTGCGCGCATCAGGCAGTCCCGGGCCCGGGTCAAATAGGTTCCGATTCGCTCCCCTGTTTCGCTCCGGATCGGACCGTAGGAACCGCCTATGTGTACGGACATGGCGAAGCCCGCTTTGTGTATCGACTGGGCAGACTCGGAAAACCGATTGCCGATTTCGTACAGGTACTGATGGTGCACCTTGGACAAGTAGATCAGAAACGTGGAAAAATCATATCGGCCGATGATGTCGGACACTCGAATGCCCGGCTTGATTCCGTTGAAGAAGCGTTGAACCACCTCATCCGCCGTTTTCGTGTCGAAGGTCGTGTACAGTTCATCCATGTTTTCGACGCCAACCATGATGATCGCGACATTATGGCCGTCCCTCTCCGCGAGGCTGGAATAGGAGGTGATGACCTTCAGCAGCGATTTCCTGCTGTAGGCGCCCGTAACGGGGTCGAGACTGTTCTGCTTGGCCAACTGTCTGTTCTGGCCCCACATCCGCTCCAGGGAATCCATGAGCGCCACGTGAAGATAGTGGGGCTCACAGTGCCTCCTCATCCCCTCAAGGAAGCTCTTCAGGTTGGTCTGGTAATCCCACTTCACCACCTCCCTGTCCGGCACCGACATGATCGATTCAGGCAGAGAGCAGAGGACTGGGTGGACCAGCTGCACCTCTATGCTGTAGGCCAGGTAGAAGTAGTCCATCACGCTCCTGAAGGCAGTGCAGGACTGCTGGATCGTATCGATCTTCGCTTCCACATCCTTTAGCTGGTCGAGTACTGCATGGGGATTCCCAAGAGCCTCTAGAGTCGGATCTTTCTCGACCCGTTCGGAGATCTTCCTCCAATAGAGAATGTGTTTGTTCATGCCCTCGGCCATGCCTCTCCACAGTCGGGAGATCTCGTCACTCATCGCATTGTTGGCAAGGACACGGTACGCGTCGGCAGCCTTCTGATAGATGACCCAACAGGTACGGACTACCTCGGGGACGCTCCCATCACGAACGCCCGTGACCCCTTTCCTGGCGGCTGATTCCACGGCTTCTTCTCCCTCATAAGGGGGGTCCGAACTCCACTAAATGTTCCATCGAACCGAATCAAGAAAAACTTGAAGAGTTGTCATTATCAATCTGAGAAGACAATCCCGGGAAAATGAGAATCAGAATGAGAACCGACTCGATCATGTAACATTGTTTGGGCAGTATAGGGAGAACTAATCACACATATTTCATGAATAATTTCAAAATGTTACATAAAACGTTCTCTTTGCGCCGTGTTTTGGCACTGCCCTTGCTTTAAAACGCGTTAGACCAAAACATCGCGATTGGGGATCCATGAACATGCTCCAGGCCCTGGACACGGCCGGCCAGCTATCCGACAGCGCGGAACCTACCTCCTCGAGGCTCGGGTCCCTCCTGGCAACGATACACAACTCCCATTTCTTGGGAGAAATCTTCCTGGTTGCCACGATTCTTCTCGTTCTGCTTCTGCTCTTGAGCACGGTCTGGATGTTCAGACTGACCCGGGCCCTTAACAAGAGGGAGTCCTCCCTCCATCGGGACGTGCAGTTGAAGAACCGCCAGATTCAGATGCTCCAGCACAAGACCAGCTCCTTCGACGACGCGAGGGACGGTTACCTGAATCTCATCACGAACATGTCTTTCGTTTTGCGAAATGTGGACTTCCGCCAGAAGACCGAGGATCTGGCGGGAACCATCACGTCCCTCGTGAAGAACATCCTCCACACGGACGTGGTTGAATTCTACACATACGACCCGGAGGAGGATTTCCTGAAGAGGGTGGACGGCCCGGGCCACGACACGACAGGTGAGGTGCTCCGGCCCATGGGAAAGGGCCTGGTAGGCACGGCAGCCAAGGACAGGATGATCATAACGAACGACTACTTCAACCGAAAACATCTCTATCACGATCGCCGTGCCAAGCCGAACAGAAGGCTTTGGATGGCTGCTCCCATCCTGTTCGAGAAGCAGGTCCTCGGGGTGATCGCGATCGGGGAACCGGGGTCCTGCAACGGGACGGAAAAGGATCTGCTCAGCATCGTCGCGCAGATCGCCGGCGTGGTGCTGTACCACCAGTCCTTCCTGGTCAGGGCACGACGCAACGCAGATACGGATGTGTTGACCGGCCTGCACAACCGTCGCTACTTCTACCGAATGTCCCGGAGATTCGTCGAAAGGGCAAGCCAGGAAAAGACGTCCATTTCGATCCTCATGATCGACGTGGACTTCTTCAAACAGTACAACGACACGAGCGGACATGACGAGGGAGACAGGCTGCTCATCGAGTTCAGTGGGCTCCTGCGTGGGTGCACGCCCGATGACGCGGTGGTCGCGCGTTACGGAGGGGAAGAATTCATCGTCATGCTGCCCAACGTGTCGACCGAGGATGCCTTTCAGTATGCGGAGTACCTTCGAAACGCGGTAGCCAACCACCCCTTTCCCCACAGGGAGAAGCAGCCCTTCGGGTTCCTCTCCATCAGCGGTGGAATCGCATCCTTTCCGAACCACGGGAGATCGATACAGGAAGTGGTTCGACTCGCGGACGCGGCCCTCTACAAGGCGAAGGAGAGCGGGAGAAACCGTATCGTGTCACACCGTTCCTGCCTTTCCCTGGCAGACGACACATCATCCGGCCCGCTCGAGCAGGTGAATCCCGATATGCCGGTCACCCATATACGGCACAACACTGGCTAGCCCCGGCAATTCACCCACTCACTGTATGTGGCCGAGAAGCCTCATCCTCTCCTCGGCTGCGTCCATCCTCTCTTTGTCCATCTTTTCCCACTCTGCTCTCAGGTCTGCCAGCCGCACCGGCAGAGCTGATCCGTCCTCCAAGATCCCCTGTCGCTCCATCTCCCGCATGCTCGCCTTGATCTCTGAGACCTCTTGCTTCAGGCGCCTCATGGAAGCCAGAACCCGGAATTCCCGTTGGGTCATGAAGTGCGGTGACGCAGAATCGGCATTGCCTTTCCCTGGCGTGCTCCCGCACAGGAAGCTACAAAGATCGCAATCCGAAGCCGTCTCGGGCTCGGGTTCCATCGTTTCCGGCATGATTTCCTGTAATCTTGGGTCTTTGTCATCCTTCATCGTTGAAACACCTCCAAGTTCGTTTTTTTCTCTTAGATGCAGGAGGACGGGAATCGTTTTCAGCTCTGAGCGGATTTTCAGGGGTCAGGTCCAGGGGTCGGGGGGGCGCGGGGGGCTAGAGGGTCTTGAGGTAGGCGGATACGGCCTTGATCTCTTCGGGCGTGAGCTTGTTCTGGAAGGCGGGCATTCTCTTTCTACCCTCCGAGACCACCTTTTCGATCGCCTCCATGGAGGTCGCCTCTTTCCATGCCTGGTCATTGAAGGCAGGCGAACCCTTTGCAAAGCTCTTGGGGACCCCGTCCTCACCGTGACAGACCTTGCACCGGGCCTTGTAGGTCACCTCCCCTTCGGTTCCGTCCGCCCATACGTCCGCTGCGGCTGAAAGGCAGAAGGAAAACAGCATCAAGAAGAACAGCACCAGGTTTTTGTTGGTCACCTCTCTTCTCCTCCTGTGTGGTCTCAGACAACCCATCAGGGGTGCTGAAAAAGGAATTCCCTGAGCCCGTTCCGGTAAATGAACGATTTGACGAGCTTGAATGGGCTCAGCATGGCGATCAATTCTCGGTTGTGGCGATGATGACGAGGAAGATCCAGATCCGGCTGAGCGCGGACATGAAGCCGGGAGGCTTCCCCAATGGCCAGGGAACTCGAGAATGCGGGGTCCGCCTGCTCCCCCATAGCGATCAGCATCAGCATGCCCCTGGGCTTCAACATCAAGACACAAAGCTCGACGAGCCGGGCAAAATCCCGGTCTTCCAGGTGATCTCCCAGGTCCCAGAGTTGAACGGCCTCGAAGGACCCGACAGGGTAATTCAGCTCACGCCAGATATGGCTGGCAGACCGACCTCGCCTCGTTTCCTGGCAAAGCCGCTGGAACAAGTCGCACACATAGAGCTTCTCCACCCGGGAGGCGAAGAACCGGATGTTCTCTCCACAAACCGGCCCCACATCGAGCAGTTTCCCCTGGGGATGGTCGTCCAGATACGCCACAAACAGGGGAAGAATCCGACTGGTGTAGGCGTCCTCAGCCGGAGGGGGGTGAAAAGGGCTACGCAGGGGTTCGGCATACCTCGGCAAGGGTCATTTCCCTTTTTCGGATCCGCCGGAAAGGGCGATCGGCTCCTGACTCGACCCGGAGGAGGCCACCTGCAGGTCCGGCTTTCCGGAGGAAGAGGGCTTCTTCTTGTCGTCACGGTCGAGTTCGATCACCGCCTTGATGTATGCGCCGTCCTCGACCGAGATCCGCTTCGCCTTGACCTCTCCGTTGAACTCGGCCGCCCGCGTGATTTCCACCTTGCCCAGGGCCTGGATGTTTCCGGTCATCCGGCCGCTGATGGTCACGTCTTTGGCGTGGATTTCCGCCTCGACCTTGCCCTTGGAGCCCACGATGACCTGGTGTTCCTCCAGCTCGATCTTGCCCTTCATCGAGCCTTCGATCAGGAGGTTCTCCTTGCCGCAAATCGAGCCCTCGATGGAGATCTGTTCTCCGATGATGGTCTTCTCGCCCGCGGAGCCGGAGTTGGAACCGGGCGTGTAGCTGTTCTCGGTGAAAGAAGTGCCCGAGACCGAAGCATTGCCGTCTTCCGTATCCTTTCGCTTCTTCAACATTGAATCTCCTTCTTCAAAAAGAGTGAAGGCCGCCTATCTCAAGAAGGCAGGTTCCATGAGGACCCCGGGACAGGGCTCGCTGCCCTCGGGCAGCCGTCGGGCGCTTGCTGGCACGTTTCCAAAATGCGGTGATGGTTCGAGGGCTTCGAGGCCCCATAGTATACGGAAAAGGGCCCTCGGATTGCAACGCGATTCTGAATTATCCCTTTCAAAAGCATTCTCGTACTGGTATAAGCACTGGGAGTGTCCCCTCTCACAAGGATATTGCGGGAATACCTCATGAAACAGTCGCCAGCCCCTGCGACCCAGGGCGCGGGAACGTACTCGACCACCGGCATGCGTTCCCACGCAATCCTGATCGTGCTCTTCGTGATCTACATGTCGGACTATATCGACCGGTACGTTGTCGCCAGCATGATCGACTTCATCAAGCAGGACTGGCACATCACCGATGCGCAAGCAGGCACCCTGATGAGCGTCGTGCTCCTGTTCATCACGATCTTCACCGTCCCCGCCTCGATCCTCATCGACCGGTGGAGTCGGCGAAAGATGGTCGCGGTGATGGTCTTCCTCTGGAGCCTGGCTACGCTCGCGTGTGCCTTCACGAAGAACTACACTCAGCTTCTCGTGGCACGGGCATTCATCGGGATCGGCGAGTCGGGCTACGCGCCGGGCGGGGCGGCCATGCTCTCTGCAGCCTACCCCGAGGACAAGAGGGCCAAAGCACTCGGAATCTGGAACGCCTCGATCCCGCTGGGCGTGGGCATAGGGCTCTTCGCGGGTGGGCAGATCGCCAAGCACTGGGGCTGGCAACACGCTTTCGGGCTGGTGGCGTTCCCGGGGATGCTTCTCGCCCTGGCCGCCTGGTTCCTGCCTGACTACAAGACCGTGCGTGCAGAATCCTCGGCAGAAGGGGGAACCGACCTTCGTGGATTCCTCGCAAAAGCCCTTCAGATCTGCCGCAGACCTTGCCTGGTCCTCACCTACCTCGGGTTTGCGATGAACGTGTCCGTCACGACCGCCCTGATGACCTGGCTCCCCTCCTACTTCGAGCGCACCGGACTGGCCGAACCTGGGGCAGGGGGGACGTACACCATGCCGATCTTCGCGCTCGTTCTGGTCGGCGCCCCCATGGGGGGATTCCTCTCCGACGCCTGGCACAAGAAAAGGCCCGAGGCAAGGATGATCTTTCCTGCGCTGACCTCCCTGGCCGCTGCGTCGATACTCCTCGTGGCCCTGCTCAATCCTGGAAAAGGGGCACAGCTATACATCATGATCAGCTACGGAGTCCTTGCCACCTGCTTCATCGCACCCGCCGCTTCTGTCACACAGGACCTGGTTCACCCCGGCCTGCGGGCCTTCAGCTATGCACTCTGTGTCATCGTGCAGCACATGTGCGGAGATATATGGTCTCCGTGGCTCGTGGGGGCGATAAGCGACCATATCGCCGGCGACGGCAGCGGCCTCTCCAAGGCCATGCTCATCGTCCCGGCCTTCGGGATGATGGCGGCCGTCTTCTTCTTTGTCGGGAGCAGATTCTACAACCGGGATCTCGCGCTGGTGGAGAAGGTGGAACTGGAGGCGGAGTGATCTCAGGTCTTGCGGATGGCATCGCTTTCGTCCTCGTCCTCCATCAAGGCCCGTGGCGCTACAGTTCCTTGAACACCTTGGCAAGGGAATCGCCGGCCACGTGCAGGTTCCACTCGTTCAGATACCCGAAGGGCGTCATCCCAACCGTGTATCCGCTCCGCTCGAGGCGCTCACGCGCCTCTTCGATGAGCGGGCCGGCAAACTCGGGCCCGGCCTTGCTCCCGGACAGGTGGTTGAAGGAATGGAGCACGACCGTCTTGGATTCGAGAACCTTCTGAAAGGTCTTGAACCAGAAAGACGGGGCGTAGAAACGCAGCAGCTTCAAACCGGAACACCCTTGTTGCCCAGTGCCTCGGTCAGGGCTTGGAGAGATCCGCCAGCGCGCCGATCAGCGCGTCCAGGTCCGGCCTCGTGTTGATATCGTGCACGTCGATGTAGCGTATGATCCCTTGCTTGTCGATGATGAACAAGGCCCGTTCGGAAACGCCCTCCGACCGGAGAATCCCGTATCGTTCGGCGACCGCGCCGTGAGGCCAGAAATCCGAGAGGACAGGGAACCAGAGATCTCCCATCTCCTTCGTCCAGGCGTACAGGGTGGGCAGGTTGTCCACGGTGATGCCCAGCAAAACGGCATCGTGCTTCTCGATCATTGCCCTCGCAATGTTATAGCCCGGCCACTGGTCCGAGCACACGGGGGTCCAGGCGGCGGGCACGAACGAGAGGACCACATTCTTCTCTCCACGGTACCGGCCCAGCGTGACCTCCTCGCCCTTCAGGGAAGGCAGGGAGAAGTCGGGAGCCGACTGCCCCACCTCGACCTTGAGCCGACTGTCAACGGGCTTCAGCTTTCCCACCGGGTAGATGTTGTCCTCAAGCCCTTCCCCCCGGGCCTCGCAGATCCACACCCAGGAAAGGCCCGTCATCATTACCAGCGATACCGCCAAGAGTCTTCTCACGGCTTCACTCCTTTCTCAGGCCGGAACGCTCGAGGATGACATGGTAGAAGGCTTTCGGGTCTTCGAACGCCCCCGTATACGAGTGAACGACTTGCACCCGGTCCCCCGGCTCCATCTTGATCACCATGAAATGAGGCGTGCCCTCATCCTGTGCCTGCAACGCTTTGGTGACGGAAAGGTCGTTGTCCGGAAACAGGGGAAACTTCACATTGTACTTCTCCTTGAACGTAGCAACCTCCAGGGGCGTATTCATCCGTCCAATCCCGATCATCTTCACCTCGCCGGCGAAGCCTGAACGCAGGTTGAGTTCGTAGACTTCATCCACCTTCGGCGCCATGCCCTGACAGAACCGGCAGTACATGTCGAACACCTCGACCACGAGCACCCCGGCCTTGATCTGGTCCATGCGGAAGTCGTCCGTCGACTCTTCCAGGCCCAGATAGGCTGCATCCGCCTCCGAGGACGGCCTCGGCAAGGGTATGTCGAGAGATTCGATTGCCTTGGGCGCCTCCATCCCGGGTGGTTCCGCGATCTGCGGCGCCGCTCCCGCACATCCGGCAAGCAGGATCACAAGCAGTATCATGGCCCTCTTCATCTCTGCACCTCTGGTCTTCCCTCCCCAAAGGGGGTCGAGTCCGGTGAGCACCCGGCACGGAACGGCCCTACTCTGGAGACTGCCCGCTGTTCTCGATGGCTTGTACCAGTCTGCGATGATGTTCTCGTGTGGAGGATGCCAGGCCCTCAAAGACCAGCATCCGTTCCGTTGTGTCCGCTTCGAACAAATCGAAGAAACTCCTCTCGATCAGGTCGTGCTCGATGGCCAGTGCGGTCTCGAAGGCATCCCTTAGCGGAATGTCCTGCTCCCTGGCCCGTGCCAGGGAAAACTTCAGGTAATCACGGAACATACCGACCGAGGTGTCATCGAGGCTCTGCGCCTTGAATCGAACGGTTCCTTCTTTCACGTCCGGAACGACAGAACGAATCATTTCGGCATGCTGTATCTCTTCCGCTGCCATCGCCTCCCAGAAGTCATGGTAATCCGGAAACCTCTCGGAGAAGACACTGTAGATCCGGCTGATCACCATTTCATTCTCGGCCAACAGTTCGATCGCTTCCAGCGGTTCCTTTGCCATGTCTGGCCTCCAGCGTTCCCAAAGACATTTCGCCCCACCGGGCCGTTCCCCGTTCTTCCTTTGGATGCAGAATGTCCCTAACCGGCTTCGCCCATCCCCGATCCATCGCCTCCACCGAATAGGCTGACTTGGAGATACCCCTGTACTTCTCCGCAGGCCGCTCGAAAACGTCCATAGGCTAGGTCCTCATGGTCAGGGCCGCCAAGACACGAACCCCCCTGCTCACCTCTTCGACCGTCGGGATCCCCCTTTTCTCGAACTCCACGGTGACCTCTCTGGCCGTCTCGGGCTGCCCCATGACCCACACCACGATGGGCTTTCCGTGATCGCCCATCAGCCGTGCCATCAGATCATAGTCATAGGGGGACCTCCTGGCAGGGGAAGCGAACACATGGAGATACACTCCGTCCACTCCCGGATCCATCATCACCGCTTCGATCGTGTGCCGCAGGGTCTCCCTTGTGCCTCTCTTCGCATAGGCGGGATAGAGATCCACCGGGTTCGACGGATCCATCCATTCCGGGAACACCTCTTTGAGCCGGGAGAGCGTTGGCGGCGCCAGATCGGCAAGCTCCATTCCCAGATCGGCGATGAGGTCGGAAGTGACGACGCCGCCCCCTCCGGAGAAGGTGAGCACGGCCATCCTGGCGCGTGAGGTCTTGTCGATCTTTGCAACACCGAAACACCGGGCCACATCGAGCAATTCCGTCATGCCCCGTACGCAGATGACCCGGGACTGGCGGAGCGCGGCGTCCATCACGCGGGCGTCCTGCGCCAGTGAAGAAGTATGTGAGATCGCTGCTTTTTTCCCGAATGAGCTGCGTCCGCCCTTGAGCACCACGATCGGCTTTTCCGTGGAGCGGGCCAGCTCGACGAATCTACGTCCCCTTTCCAGGGATTCCAGGTACATGGCGATCACTTCGGTTTCCGGATCATCCACCAGGTATTCGAGAAGATCTGTCTCGTCCACCTCCATCTTGTTGCCGATCGAGCAGACCTTGGAGAGCCCGAAGGGCGTCCGGCCGAGGATGTGCGCCAGGAAGCCTGCCGAGAGCATGCCGCTCTGCACCACGAGCGAGACGACGCCGGGCGTGAACACGCCTTGCCATATCCAGGACGCCATGAAGGAGAGGACCTTGGACTGGTGAACGTTGATCAGGCCCATGCAGTTGGGGCCCCATATGCGCACCCCCCCCTCCTGTGCAATTACACGGCATCGTGCCTCCAGTGCCTTGCCCTCCGGACCGGTTTCCGCGAAGCCGGCGGATTCGATGATCACGCGTGGGACCCCTTTTTCGGCACACTGCTCGAGAGCTTTGGGAACTGCCGAGGCAGGGATGAAGACGACGGCCAGGTCGATCTCTGCAGGCACATCGAGAATGCTCCCGTAGCAGACCTTTTCGTCTATCTTGTCCACCCTGGAATTCACGGGGTAGAAATCGTCTCCGAAGCAGGCCTCCATGTTCCGGAATAGCTGGTTGCCGGGTCGTCGCTTGTTTGTGGAGGCTCCGATGAGGGCAACCCTCTTTGGTTCAAAGAATAGTTTCATTTCAATACCTTAATAGGTCCCCCGCGGGACCAGAGGGACAACGGGGACAAGGATTCTGAGAAGAATGGCACGGTCTCCGGCGCCCGTCAAGAGATCGCACGACAGGGGTCAGGGGCCGGGGATCAGGGGTCAGAGCCCGACCCCGCAGCCGCCGGGGAAGGGGCTCTGCGAAGCTTCGGCGATTCCCTTTCCTCGACGGTTCGCGTATCATGCAAGAGCGTACACCGAAAAAACCCTCCCGAAAGTCTCCTTGGCGACACCGAGGGGCGTACTCAAGCTGACTTGCAACGAAGGCAGAGGAACCTCGCGAGCCCTCTGGATCCGGAAAGGACGCTGTGTCAACCGAAACCGTTCGCATAGGCAACAAAGAGGTCATTCTGGTAGGTACCGCACACGTTTCCAGGGACTCGGTCCAAGAGGTGCGGGAGTCGATAGAGGCCACGAACCCGGATGTGGTGGCCGTGGAGCTGTGCCGGCGAAGGTACGATGTGCTCAGGAACCCGAAAAACTGGCAGGACACCGATATTGTAGGGATCGTCCGTGAAAAGAAGGCCTCCTTCCTGTTCGCGAACCTCGTCCTGGCGGCCTTTCAGAAACGCATTGGTGAAAAGCTCGGCGTCCGGCCCGGCCAGGAGATGCACGAGGCCATCCTGGTGGCCGAGGCCGCAGATATCCCGGTGGCCCTGATCGACAGGCCCGTCCAAATCACCCTCCAGCGGACGTGGAGGAAGCTCTCGTTCAAAGAGCGCTTCATGTTGATCGCCTCGTCGATCACCGCCATTTTCGAGACCGAGGACCTGGACGAGGATACGATCGAAAAACTCAAGGAGAAGGACGTTCTCACGGCCGCTGTAGATGAAATCGGAAAGAGGGCTCCGACCGTGAAGGAGGTGTTCCTCGACGAGCGGGATGCTTACATGGGCAAGAAGATCTCAGACCTGGAGGGGAACAGGATTCTTGCCGTGGTCGGCGCAGGTCACCTCCAGGGCCTGACGAAGCAACTCGAGGACCCGATCGACGATGTCTCCTCCCTTGAGTACGTGCCGGAAAAAAAGAGGGGACTGTGGAAATGGATCGTCCCCCTTGTGATCTTGGCCCTGGTGGCAGGTGGTTTCTATTTCGGAGGGGCGGACAGGGGCGTTGAGATGGTGAAGTGGTGGTTCCTCAGCAACGCCATATTCGCGGCCGTCGGGGCCGCCATCGCCCTTGGACACCCCATCTCGGTAATCGTAGCGGCCTGTGCATCGCCCATTACCTCCATGAACCCAACCCTCGCGGCCGGCTGGTTCGCGGGGCTGAGCGAGGCGTACTTGAGAAGACCCAAGGTTGCGGATTTCGAGCGGCTCCAGCAGGACATCCTCAGTGTCAGGGGCTTCTGGAAGAACTCGGTCACCCGAATCCTGCTGGTCGTCGTGTTCGCAAACCTCGGAAGCTCGGTCGGGGCATACCTGGCGATGCCCATACTGACGAAAATAATCTTCGACACGTAGCAGGCCGACGAGAAGCATCCATCTGCGGCGTTGCACTCGTCCTTCGTCATCTCGGCCTACTCAAGTACTGCCTCATTCCTCAGGACTTCGCGCGCTTTGCATCTGGACACTTCTCGTCGGCCTGCTGGACGGGATCTAGTGTTGTGTCTCAGAAATACGTTTACGCAGCTTTCTCTCTCTTCACGGGTGATCACCGCAGGATCGGGTTGAGATCGGGGACAGGCACCGATCTCCGAAATCCAAGCATTACAGTTGCTT
>Ga0180434_10000785_pt1 | contig 46397 bp, 53 predicted proteins | sample SS_ome_7_FD_132453 | JGI IMG/M metagenome (GOLD analysis project Ga0180434, IMG submission 132453) | Hypersaline lake sediment archaeal communities from the Salton Sea, California, USA - SS_1_D_2 metaG | ecosystem: Environmental > Aquatic > Non-marine Saline and Alkaline > Hypersaline >... | reverse complement strand
CAGGTTCGCACCACTCTCTTTTTTCTTCCTCATCGTAGAGTTTCTGGTATTTTTTGATAAAATTTTTTATGCTCTGGCAGCTTAGTCATCGCTGGCATCCTCTTTTTCTAATTCCAAGGCTATTATTATACCTGCGAAAATAACGAATAGTAGGCCCCCCAACATATAAGCCACCAAATATAATCCTTGATTAGTCATTTTTGTAGTACGATAAATGCAACGTGTGCGAAAGTTTCGGGGAACTCCTGCTTTAATACCTTGGGTACGGGCTTATACATTCTGTTACCCCCGATATGATAGAATATTTCCACTAAATCGAGGTTAGTATGCCCTATAAGATTATATAAGTCACTAATCTGAAAAAACCTTTTGTGGTTGGTTGGGTCTAGGGGGTTATGGATATGACCCGTTAAAAGAATCTTTAGTCGGCTTGCCAGATGCGTTTCAAGCGGTAAAGTCAACAAAATCAAACCCCTATTTTTAAGGGAACGCTCAAAGGTTTTAAGGGTGTTCAGGGGGTTAATGAGGTGTTCTAGTACTTCGCTGCATACTATAATATCGTATTGTTGATTCAACCGTTTAGTGCTGTTTAAATCAGTTAATATGTGCCTTTGGGGGGCTGTATAGCCACTATGCTTAACAATATCAAAGCCTACCCCATGGTATTCTATCCCGTATTCGTTGAGGGCATCAAAAAGCCAGCCGTCCATGCATCCAACGTCAGCGATAAAAGGACGCTCGAAAGTGTTAACGTAATATAATATCTGATTAAGCAACTCAGTCTTTCTCTTATCCATTTTTCCTAAAATTTTCTTTGTCATCGTTCCTTTAACGTACTAACAAAGGCACTCTTGGTAGTTTTTTCCTCTTTTTCATCTGCCAACTTGGCACCAGGTTGCAGGGCCGCCGACAAACTCGGAAACATTGCACCCTCACATGAGTTCTCACTTTTTCTTGGCATTCTTTTTTTTCCGAGGCCGTCCAATCGGCTTTTTGTTTTTGCTGCCAGGCTTGCGGCCCCTGTACTTACCTTCCTTCTTGGCCCGCTGCACCCCCAACTTAATCTTCTCGACCGTGGCCTCCCGCTCGAAAGCGGCGACCACACACTTAATACGGTAATTCAGGCGGCCATTGGCTGATTGCATGTCGATGTTGTCTCTCATGCTGATAAGCTCAATGCCCGTGTCGGTCAGGAACTTCTCAAAGAAGACTCCCAGCTCCCAGTTACGACCTATTCGGTCAACATCATAGACCACGATGCCATCAAAGCGTCCCAGGAGGCCGTCCTCAATCATCTTGTCCAAGCCTTTACGATTAATCTGGGAACCAGAGACTGCCTTGTCGATGTAGTCCATGAAGATGTCGTGGCCTTCCCGCTGGCAGAAACTCACCAAAGCCGCCATCTGCTGGGCGATGTTCTGTTTGCTGGTGCTCACCCGAGCGTAAACTGCAACTTTCAATGCGGCCACCACCCATCCATGAATCTATGGACGGCATAACTAACCCCCCATGCCACCAAGAACCAGGCGAAAAGACCCTGGTGGATACGGCCACGGTGCATGCTCGGGCAACCGCCCTCGGGCATCTTCACACCGCAGACCATCATCTCATAAAGGCTGCCCGTGTGGTCGAGGTCGATGAGAAACCCAGCCACGATACACCCAGCAAAAAGGATGGCGGTCTGCCAACTCAACGGCTCCAGATTTAACATAGTGAAAAAGAACAAGAAAACCAAGAGGGTGGCCGCCAGGTGATAAATAGGATACACTATTTACCGCCCCCCAGTTCCAGTTGAAGCCGCCTCATGCAATCATGGCAGAAGGGTAGGGTGGCCGCAATATGCAGCCTAGTCTTCTTCCCACACCCTGCACACGTGCGGGGGATGACGGAATGTTCCTTGTAGATTAAGTCGTCAGGGTTCATGGTATGTGTAGGATGTTGACGCAGACGGGGCAGTAGATGTCGTCCCCGTCATCGAGTTCGAGCTCACGTGGGTCTTTCATAACCCAGCCACAGACGTGGCAAGATAGAACAATTTGAGGGGGAGCCCCCTTCTCCAAGAGTCGGGCGATTACGGTTTTCACACCACCCTTAACGCTGGGTGTTACGGCTTCACCCACGTCCGTGATGCTCGTTTCATTGTTGTTCCCCGCCGAAGGGTCAGGGGACTCCGTTTGATTATTGTTTTCCATCCTTATTAATCCTACGTTTTGGTGTGTCCTCAAATATCTCGAAATCGCTTTTGTGAAGAACATAGCCGATAAATGCGATGACCACAATACAGGTGACGAGCCCCCAGTCCATCAGCTTTTTCCCTCTTGTTTTTTGATGAATATGATTAACCCCAGGCCGCCAACACTCACGCCACACATGAGCCCCAGAACCCCCACCAGTCCAATAGTAGTGTATGGTGTACTACACTCAGGGCAGGTCGGCGGTTTTGGGCACGGCACCTGATACGGTTTATCCACTTTCACGATTTTTTCGACCACGGTCGGCTCGCACGGCGGGCACATCAAAGAAGGGTCAAACTCCTTTTGGATGCAGGGCGGGCAGCTCTGGTTATTGTAGACCACCCGCTCCATGCCCTCGCTCTCGCAGACCTCATTCTCCATCACCCAAGCGATGTGCTGGTCGCACTCCAACTCCATACGTTCCTCACACTTGCGGACATTCAATGCGATTTCCCGCAGCTGAGACGGGGTGCTGGCGGTAGGATTCCAGCTCCGATGGCTGCTGATGCTGCCATTCTGAGCCCAATTATAGTCGAGAACAGCCTGAAGCACGTCCTCCTTACTCTTGTCCTCCTGAAGGTCGGCGACATAATGGTCGGCGATGCACTGAGCACACATCGCCCGCCACAACATAGTCTCGTTCTCACGTGAGCCGTTAATGTAATAGTCGCTCCAGCGGGCGGCGACCTTCGCCCAATGATTCGCCCAATCCTTGGCAGGGCACTTGTACTTGCTGCAATAATGCTGACCAGGATTCTTCTCGACATTCAATATCCAAAAATCCCTGGGGAAGCCATGCTGCGGATACAAACTGCACTCGGTCATGTTGCTGTAGTTCCTGGACTCCCACGTCCCGCCCCAAATCTGCTCCAAATGATTTTCGCAGACGTACTCGTGGATGCTGTCATCCACGAATCCCTCCACATGTGGGAGACCCAGTAAAACCAACCAAACAACCAGGGTGAGTTTAATAGCCGACCGCATTCTTCCTCGCCTGCCTTAGATGGCGTATAAAATGATTAGCGTCAATGTTCTGGTGATACCCATTGATTTCATGGATGCACCTTTCCATGTCGCTCATGTTCCTGACCCCTTCATACTTCTCGCACTCATATGAGGATTTCCTACGTTTGCCGCCGTCCACAAATTTGACGGTGTGCCTGTAGCCTTTGCAGGGCATCTGCAACCGCTTCCTCTCATTGTGGGATAAAAAATACTTGCAGCGGGAACAACGGCTCCTGAAAAACTCAGCCGCCATCATCAAATACACTTCTGCGGGACTCAATCCCTTGACAATCTCAATTTTCTTTTCAACCATGTTCCGATGTTATAGAGTATCAACAAAAAGATGGTTGCAGCTGCCATAAAACAAAAGACCATGAAGCCCGCAAGGCTATCGTGTTTTTCTCTATCTTTCATTATTTTCTCCCAGGCACTCAAACCTGAATCTGCACCCGAACTCCTCGGATGCCTCCTTGGCCGTGCAACAACCAGGGCCACGCCAAAACCAGCAACGCTCCTGGACGGGCAACGGCCTACTCGTTGGAACCGCTATCATCATCTTCCTCGGCCTTACGCCTCAGATACCGACTGATGGCGTGGCTGTAGAGCAGCAACGCCAGCGGAATTAATCCGACCAGTAATCCAAACAGAACCTTAGTCGTCAAAGCAACCAGGACTGCGATGAGGGCCATAAACAGGCCAGTCCACCGCATACCCCAGGCTATGTACCATAGGTACAGTCTTCCGATTCTTGGCTCCTCTCTTTCTTGTTCTTCTTTCATGTTTACCACCATTGATTGATGTCTTTCATGGTTTCCTCAGCCTCAGCCCGCTTCTCTTGGACTTGTTGGCTGGGCTTGAATCTTCCCTCCTCCTGGAACTTCCTGCGGCATCTACTGACGCTCTCAGGGCGGGGCATTTCCCCCATCTTCTCGTAGGGGATGAAGATGTTGTAGCCCATGTCACGGTAGACTGTGAACATCAACCACATGTCATCGTCCCTACACCGAGGGTCTTGTTCCAGGGCCGCCTCCACATATTGGTAGAGGTAACTGAATTCCGTCTGTTTATCCATCTTCATCGAAATCAACTTCAAGAACACCTTTTGTAGCTATCCAGTTGTGCAAATCTGCCAACACATCCCTGAAAGCAACCTCCTCCTTGTTCTTGGTCTTCAGGAAAGTTAATCCTGAATCATAATAACGGATGGTAAATTCATCTATTAAGGGGCCCAGATGACCCTTGTCAATTATTTGGTCAGTCGGGGTGATACGGGTGAATCCTTGTTCCTTTAATTTTTTCGCTTGCTCTTGCATCTTGATACCTCACGTGAGTTTTATGTGGGCGGCGGGCCTTCGAGGAACCCCGCCGCCCACTGCCCCCAACCAGGGAGCCAAGGCAACAGATTAGTCTGTGTAAATCTGCTTGATGACGTTCTTGTGGGACTTCCCACCGCCAATCAAACTGATTTCCTCCGACTTGATGCCAACGGTCTTGCCAGTCAGGGTGTCAATCAGAGCCTGATTACTGGCGGCTGCATCCTCACCGAACTGGTCAGCCACGGTCTCACGCAGGCGGTTATAGAAGCTCTGTGGGCCAATGTACTTGTTCTTTGAGGGAGTGCCTGATTCTACGTTGTTGTAGTAGACTGCCAGGCCACCGTAGTTTTCCCATAGGTCTGTTCCCGCATCATCTTGCATGTTGACTTGCAGGTAATAGTTCAGCCTATAGTCCCCCTCACGGTCTTTGCTGGGAGTCATCCCGCCTTGCTTGAGCTCCACCTTGGTGACCTTTACCTTGGTGATAACATCAAACACGGGCTTACTGCCGCCGCCGCTCAAGGGAACATCATCCACTTCAGAGGGGTCTACTGTCTTGGTTTCGGTGTTTCGGGTTTCTTCGGGTTCTTCATATTCTGTCATATCGGGTTTTTCTACAAAAGGTTCCATTATTCAGGTTTCCTCGTTTTCTTTTTTTTCACGGAGCCTTGTGGCTCATGTGAGAGTGGCGGGACGGCAGACCCTATATCTGCCGCCCCTTTTTCTGTAGGGCGGTCGTTTCCGACCTCGGGGGTTGAGGGATTCAGTAATTCAGCCACCACATTATCCCAGCTTTTTCCCAGGGATTTCAGTTTGAGTAGTTTTTCTGCGGTATTTCTCTTGATTCGCAGGTTGAAATAATCAGCCATGTTCTATGCTTAATATATTGCAGTTAGCCTATATAAATCATTTGTTCTATTCAGGTCAGGTTGTTCTAATGCAGGCAAAAATGTTACGTGCAAATCAGGTCAGCGTAACAGATAAAAACGATATATATAGGAGCTTTTCAGAAGTTGTGTTACGTGTTACACGCCCCTCAATAATATAATGTGTGTGTGCATATATTATATATTACTTTAAAGAATGTGCACACACACATAACTTTTTTGAAATCCCCTATATACAGAAAAAAATATTTTTTAGGGCTGGAACTGGGGAAGATTACAGTGATTACTGTTGAGCCACCAGACCCTGCGAGTAACTCGGCCTATCCTGGTGGGCTTTGCCTCGTTGACGTACCCCTTCTGAATCATGTGAGTAGTGAGCTGGCCCCTGGTGATGTTGGTTGCGACCACCCCAAGGTTCTTGAGCTGCTCCCATACGGTCTTTGGGTCAATCCAGTAGCTGGCTTTGTTGTTATCCCAGCAGAGTTGGTTGTCGTTGATTGCTGCGTCTGGGTCATCTATCGCTTCTCGTTCCTGGATGAAGGCGAGGGCTTCTGCTTCCATCTCTTCCATGGGGTCGTAGGAGACCTTGATTATCTGGGCCCCGTCATGTAGGTGGGCCATGAACTGGGCCCATTTGTCGTTTGCGAGCTTCGCTATGTAGGGCTCGGTCTCGAAATCATTAGTGCACATACGATAGATTACTGAGAACGGGAGCTTGCGGAGCTCGTCTGGTTTGACTTCCTTTTTCTTCTGGTTGCCAGTGAGTAGGTCGGTGAACTTGATGCGGTAGTTGCTGTTCCCATCTGCCTCTTCCAGTATCTCCATCCCTGGCTCTGTATTTTGCACGATGGCCTGGAGTGTTAGCAGGTCTCTTTGTTCCTTGGTGTCCTGGATTACGCTTCTCTTCCTGACTTTGAGGGTGCAGGATTGCTCATTGCATCCTTCCCTGAATATACGGTTCTCCCTGAGCTTGTTGCAGCTGTAGACTCGACCCTTCATGGACTTGTAGGTGTCCTCGAACTCCTTGGCATCCATGGGTTTTGGCAGGCTCTGGTTCCAGTGAGCGAGGGCAAAGTCGGTGTCCTTCTGGGTCATGCCGTTGAGGCATCGCCTGATTTTTTTGTCGGTCAACATTGCGACCAATCGGGCGAATGTATCGTTCCGCTCCCCCTCTGGGGGGAAGTGGCTGAGTGCATAAATCACGCATGGGGGAAGCCCAAAGGGGATGGTCTGGGGGTCGTTTAGTGGATGTTCTGAGTCCTTCCCCTTGATGGTGGGGATGTCCACTTTTGGGGCCTCATGTGAGGGTGGAGTGTAGATGGTGTCGGCCAGGTCGGCTTCCTTCAACCAGTCCTGGAACATTCCCTTGAACTGCTCCAAGCTCATGGTCTTTTCGGATTGGGTGGTGCATATTTCGAGTATCGGCAGGTTTTTGTCTGTGCTCAATAGCTCGTAGAATTTGTCTGTTCCTGGGTAGCTGCTGGGTGGTGCCATGATGGTGCGGTGTCCGCTCAAGACCTCTATCATCGCTGGCTGGTCGCTGATTTTGTGGGTGCTGGGTTGCTTGGCTGGTTTACCTTTCGCATCCACCAGGCGGGCCCAGAGTTGGACTCCGTTGCCTGTGCGGACTACGGTGGTGGTCTCCAGGAACTTTTTGCGGGCTTTCTCAGGCACTATCTTCTCCCAGAGATTGAATCCGCTATCTGGGTCTCCTTTTTGCCCGTCAAAATCAATGGCAAACAAGCCGTTGCTGGTCGGCCCACATATGAGGCAGACGTTATGGTCGTTGTTCTCGAACCATTCTTTGTGCTCTTCTGCCGTGCTTTTTTTGACGTAGTAGTCCGTCCAGTTTTTCACTAACGCCCCCTTCCTATCTTTGGGGCTGGGGAGAACATTGAGTCCTCTCTCCCTGTATTTATCCACCCATTGTATCTTGTCCTTCATGCTGCAACCGCCTCTTTTCTTGGTGTGTTAAGGGGATACCGATACCCTGTTCTGAAATATCGGTCAACGATGAGTACGCTCTTGGATGCCCGATTGATGGCGGTGTAAAATAACCGCCGCATGTATTCTGGATTCTTGCTGGCTTCCTCATTGAAGTTCTTGGTTAGGTCGGTGAAGAGCAGCACGTGCTCTGCTTGGTGACCTTTGCTGCTGTGGATTGTTCCAAGGTGGCAGTGGTGGGCTTCTGCAAAGAGTTTTTTCTCCTTGTAGGCTTTCCTGATAATCTTTTTTCTGGCGGTTGATATGTCAAGTTCTTTGACGATAGTCTCCATTGGGTCGGGCTGCCATTTCATCATGGGCCCATAAAGCCCCAGGAATTGCTCGATTGTGATGTTGAGGCCGCATGCTGGCTCTTTGTATTTCTTCGGGTCTCTGTAGTGCTGCTCGATTAATCTAAGCTCTTCCTTGATGTTCTTGCGGGTGTCTCTGGGGAGCAGCTTCTTGGTTGCCAGTGCGGTGTAGTATCCTTCACGCCGCAGTGCCACGTTTTTGTGGGTGATGTGGTGTAAGAACGAGCTGATGTGTTTGATTTGGTTGTCGTCCCACAATGTCTTGCCGCCGTATCTCATGTGAGGGATATTGCGGTCGGTGAGCACCTTGCTCATATTGATTGCCATATGGTTGGTGGGGGCCAGGATTAGGAAGGTCTCATTGGAGTTGATATTATTTATCCAACTGAGAACCTGAGAGGGCAGCCCCTTCTTTATGACCCCTTCCTGTTTAGTGGCCTTGATGTCTTTGTTGACTCGCTCCTTGTTCTTTTCTATGAGTTTGCGACCGTATGCGAGTATCGGCTTGGGTGTCCTGTAGTTGGTGTCGAGCAGTATCTGGCGGTCGGCGTTTTCCCACTCCTGGATTAGGTGTCGGCTTTCGGTGCCCAAAACGTGCTCGTAGATGTTCTGGTCGTCATCGCCTGCGATGGTGACGGCTTCGATGCCGTCTTGCCATTGCTGGAAAATACGGTACTGGATGGGGTTTAAGTCCTGGAATTCGTCAACAAAGAGGGCCGCAATAGGCGGCCTAAAATCGTTGGATACCACGTGGATTAGCATGTCGGTGTAGTCGATGATGCCTTGTTCTTTCTTGTATTGCTCCCACTCGACCAGCAGCCGCATGATGGTTGCTCGCCCTCGCTGCCCCCCGTTCTTTGCCTTCACTATTTTGGGGAGAAGCGGCTCTGGGTCTTGGTGGTCTGTGAGTCTGGCTCGGTTGATTGCCTGAAAGATGGCGTTCCCGAGGGTGTTGTGCTCGTTTTTCTGCATGAGCTTGGTGAAGTCAGCGGTGTCTTGATTGTGATACTTGATTTTTCTTTGCTGGCAGAAGTCGGCGTAGTGGTGTTTTTCAGCCACCTTTGGCTTGTAACCCGACATGTGCATGGCCTTGAATGCGAGGCTGTGGATTGTTCCGAACCACTTGAAGCCTGCTGATTTGAGGTCTGGGTATCCGAGCTCTTCTGCCAGTCGGGCCCCGATGTTTTCTGCGGCCTCACGTGAGAATGTAGCGAACCCGATTTCGCTGGGGTGGTAGTATTCCAGGGATGCCTTGATTTCTTCGATGAGTTTGGTGGTTTTCCCTGTTCCTGCTGGGCCCAGGATGACTGTCTTACTGGGGGCATCCATTTTGCAGCTTCAGTTGCTGAGAGTATTCCCCCCAGACTGCTATCCAGCGTCCGTATTTCCCGAGTCTTGCCTGTAAGTATGCTTTGCTTTTGGGGGTGGCTGCGATGTATTCTCTATGTTCTTTGAGAAAAAAAAGCATTCCTGTGTTTCGGGCTGCTCCATTGGAGCGTATCTTTCGCTCTGAGTATGCACGTGCTTTGTCTCTGAGCACCGTGTCTTTTGTGTTCCAGATGGCCAGGATGGGGATGTTATTCTCTTCCAAGTCTCCAGCAACTGATACAGTATCTCCTCCTTGTAAGCCCAGGTATCCCATGAACTCTTCGGGGAGCATGATGTATGTGGTGGTGGCTGTGTGTGAGAACGTCCGTTCAAAAACCATCGGGTCTTCGTCCGTAATCGGGGGTCTAAAAACCATTGTGAAAAATACTTAGGAACCTATCCTTTAAATAACATCAGGTTTTTCGGTAATGCCCCAAATACGGCTCAGAAACGGTTGGGAAGCAGAATTATGGCCCTTTTATCCCCGCTTGTTAGCGTTTTTCCTTCGTGACTCACGTGTATTTTCATTTATATAAACGTATTGCGTAATACTATACAAGATGGAGGCTCAAAACCCGAAAATGGCAAACAGCAACCCCAACCAAAAGGACTACTTCGAGGTCAGCTATGACCTGCCCTCGGAGAACCAGCTCGTGCTTCGGCCACACGACCGAGACACCGAGGAGCTGGCGGCAGCCCGAGCAGAGGTTAGGCGGCGTATTGTCGCCCTTCGCTTCGGCTTTGCCTCAGATATTGCGGCCTATGGCCGATACATCACGAACAGTGTCTTCGTGGTGCCTGGGAGTTTAATCGACAGTGTGAAGGACATTATCGCCCATTATGTCAAACGATATGACCGCCTTCGACAGTCGGACGAATTCTACACCCTGGAGCAGCAAGCAGGGCACGTCCTGGCTACCCCCCGAGTGGTCGAACTCGGCTACAAGGGCGAGTATTCAGCCATCATCCAAGACCAGGCAACCGAGGTCATCGAGGCCGAGCTCAAGAAGCTATTGCTCGACCTGGACGACCGCATCGACAAGGCCAACGACAAGGGCGGCATCCCCACCCGCAGCCTAAAAAAGGTGAACAGGGAGAGCGGCATCATCGTTGACCTGGCCCACGCCTTCGAGGCCGCTGAGGCCCAGGGCATCAAGCACATGCTCAAGCAGCTGGACGCTAAAGTCCGATTACTGAACGAGGGCTACTAACGGGCTCACGTGAGAGGCGAAAAATGGCAAGCAACCACCGAACCAAGGCCCAAGAGGTCTTCACGGAATTAACCGCCCACTACAAGGGCGACACCACCGTCCCCGAGCTCTTCTTAGCTGGAGTTTTCAGCCGCTCGAAAATCCTGTTGGAGGGTGCACACGGCAAGGGCAAGTCGATGATAGCCGAGCTAACGGCGGCCATCACTGGGGCCAGCTACTCCAGGGTGCAGGGCAGCCAGGGGCTCACTGAGTCCAAGTATCTGGCGACCATGGACGTGCCCCAGCTCATGCAGGGCAAGCAGCAGGTCATCTGGCTCCCCTTCGTTGACGCTCAAATCAAGGTCTTCGATGAGTGGAACCGAGCCCATCCTTCGACCCTGAACGGGCTCTTCGAGCTCATGGCCGAGGGCTGCATTGACTACGCTGGAGAGCGGCGGCAGGTCGGCGACTACGCTTTCATTGGCACCATGAACCCAGCGGACAGCGGCACCTATGAAGTCCCGCCCCCGCTCATGGACAGATTCGACATCTGCCTACCCACCGCATCCGTCAACTACGGCGACAAGGTGGAGCTCTTACTGGGTCGCATCAACGGCCAGACCAAGCGGGCCAAGCGGGTGCTCCAGGACGGGGAGCTGGAAGCCATCTGGGCCGAGGTCGCAGCAGTCAAGGTCTCGACCGAGCAGGTCGAGAAGCTGGCCAGGGTCGAGCGGACGCTCCAGGTTTGTGAGCACGGCGACAAGGAGTACCTCCAGAACTTTCCCGCCTCATGTGAGAATTGTAGATTCAAGGAGGGGGTGTGCTCCCTCATCGGCAACCGCTGGCCAGCGTCAGAGCGGCCCGCTCTCTCAACCATCCAGGTCGCCAAGGGCCTGGCCTACTTGAGGGGCCGTAACAAGCTGGCCAACAAAGACATCGAGGACGTGCTCCCCTATGTATTCTACCACCGCCTGGAGCTGTTGGGCACCTTCCAGAGCAAGCAGGCGACCAAGGCCCAGGCCATCCGAGCGGTCTTCAACAAGATTCAGAAGGCCGAGACAGAACGGGTGCAGGCCCTGGAGCTCATCGCCAAGGCCGAGGCGGGCAAGGTCGATGTGGTGAAGGCCACGGAAGACCTCAAGCAGTGGTCAGACAATGACCTGGTGCTGGCCGAGATTGCCGAGGCGGCCCTCAAATCACTGGGCAAGGCAGTCACCGCATTCAAGCGGAAAATCGCCCAGCTCGATGTCAAGAAGCTCCAGGCGATGATTCGCAACAAGAAGGTGACGGGTGAGCAGGCCGAGCTGGTCAAGGAGAAAATCGCCGACAAGCTCCAGGTCACCGTCAGCTACGATGTGATGTGCAGCCACTGGGACGAATTCGCCGCCGTCAGTATCCGCATCGGTAAAGAACTCTCACGTGAGCTGGCTGGCTCCAGCTACCCGCCCCAGAGCATGAGCAACGGCAGCGACCTATCGGCCTTCAGGGCCGAGGGGCCCGAGCTTCACTACGTCTTCAGGCCCGAGAGCCTGGAGACCCAGAAGCGGGTGCTGGCTGCCCTCAAGACCGCCGACATCAAGACCCTGGCGGTCGGTGAGGAGGAGGTCGCCGTGGACGGCGAGGAGGGTGCAGAATGAGGGACACCCGAGCAGTCATCGAGGAGCTTTTCGAGGAGGCCCGAGCCTTCTTCAAGTATCCGCAGGTGACCCTGGATGTGGGCTTCAATCAGCCCGCCCCCTTCTGCATCCAGAACGGGCGGGTCATGTTTGACCTCAAGGTCTCTGAGGGGCTCAAGACCGAGCAGCTGAGAGACATCATGCTCCACGAGCTGGCTCACTACTGCGTTTTCCCCCGCTACTATAAGTGGGCGGTCGGCAGCTGGGAGGCGACCCTGGCGGGCTTCACTGAGGAGCTGGAGGCCCAGGAGAAGTGCGGCAAGCAGGTGCCCTATGAGTGGGCCGAGTCACCCGAGCGGGTGCTGCTGGATGTCCGCAACATCTTTGCCGATGTGGTGGTCAACCAGTATCTGGAGGAGCAGGGGGTGGCCATCCACAAGACTCACGTGAGTCTGCTACAGGACGGCAAGGATGCCAAGTACGACCAGCACCCGATTCCCCAGCTCTTCTATGCTGCCACCAACTACAGCCTGGGTCAGGATGTCATCCCAGTCACCTACCCGCTGGCCAAGAAGTACGCCGAGAGGATGGTGGACAGCCTTAATGCTCTTCGGCCCCTGGAGACCCGATACAGGGAGCTCGGGGGCCATCTGGCTCAGTATCTGCTGGAGGCCAAGGGCTCCCAGTATGAGCAGCCTCAGAAGCCCCAGGAAGGCGGTGACGGGGAGGGGGGTCAGGAAGGTGCAAACACACGTGATGACCAGAAAAGCGGCCAGAATGGCGGCTCAGGCGGCCAGGATGGAAGCCAGGGCGAGGGAGAGGAAGCCCAGGGCGGCCAAGAGGGCCAGGGCGACCAGGCCGAGACCACCCAGACCAAGACCGCCGAGCTCACCACCCGAGAGATTCAAGAGGTCGCCAGGGAGCTGGCCAAGCGGCTCCAAGAGGACAGGGCGACCCCGACCCAAGACATGGACGGGGACGAAAACAGGCAAGAGGAGGCCCTGGAGGAGCTCACCCCCGAGCAGCTCAAGAAGCTCAGGGGCAGGCAGGCAGGCCATGGGTCGGCCAGCGTCCGAGGTCTCAGTGATGCTCGATACTACAGGCTCCAGGCCAAGAAGAACATCAGATTCAAGGCCCAGGTGATGGCCAACAAAGGCGGGCACTCTGGCAACGGCGGCCTGATTCCGTGGGGGGTCGGCGACAGCCCCGAGAGCCTACAGGTGGGCGAGACGGTGACTGCTGGCGGGGTCTTAATCCCTGGAGTCAACACCGTGCAATTCGAGCCCAAGGTCGGCGGCAGCGACCCCATCCTGAGCCATCCAGCGGTGCAGATTATCCTCGACACCAGCGGCAGCATGCCCCAGGACGTGGCCATAATGACCTGTTTCTCACTTATCGAGGCGGCCAGGCTGAACAACGTGGCGGTCTCGGCGGTGCTCTACACCAGCATGACCTGGTTCGACAGTGGCTTCACCTTCAACTACAACCAGCTGGAGGAGGACATCGTGGCTCAGTACACGAGCGGCGGCACCGACAGCTGGGATGGAGTCAGCCATGCCCTGCCTCACCTGGAGGGGCACCAGGACAAGGCCCTGGTCATCTGGGTGACCGACCTACAGGACAACTACAGGCGGCTCCACAACTGCTTTAATGGGCTCTCAGAGGCCGAGCAGCGGGGGCACCTGGTGGCCCTACTCCACATAGACGGGAAGTGGACGGACACCGACCTGGAGTACATAGAGCGGTGTGAGGCAAACAGGGAGGACTGCCAGGATGGCGGGCCCGTGATTGCCAGCGGCTACAGGCGAACCCTGGCCGCTAACCCCAAGAAGCTCAAAGACCTGGAGGGTCTGGTCATCGGCCAGCTCAACACATACATGAACTAAGGAGGCGATGAAAAAATGAGTCAGTCAACGGTAGTACAGGCGAAAGACCTGGACATCAACTGCCTGCTCCCTAAACGGTATTTGGGCCGCTGCTTCGAGTGCCAGCGGTTCGAGAATAAGCGGGGTGAGCGGTGCCCGAGTGCCATCGTGCCCCGTGAAGTCCAGCGGTATCTCGACCACATGGAGACCATCGAGAGAGAGCGGGAGCGGAACAAAAACAAGTGGGAGATGCTGGAGAAATACGAGCGGCAGCTCCTGGAAGAAAAACTCGGTGGGCCCCAGGGCTCACGTGAGGACGGAACAATTATGGAGGAAAAGAAATGAACCAATTTGATGAGGGCTTTTTTGGAGAGGACATTCCTTTCCATATGGAGCCGATGGAACATGATGAAGCGATGAAGGCAGCCCAAAGAAACCGTTTTAAGAAGGCGTTTAATTCACATTTGAAAACATTGACCTGCCCAGAATGCAAGTTGTCTTTTACACAAACTACTCCAGTTCAGAAGCGATGCACACGGCCTGAATGTGTGAGAGATTATAAGCGTAGGTGCAGCAGGATTTTTATGAGGGATAGTAGAGACAGGAAAAAAAAGGAGGAAAAAAGATGAGCAACATGGAAGATTTTGATGCGGACTCGGTGATAGCCCGACAACAAGGCAAGCACAGCCTGCACCTGGAGGCGATGTACAAGCGGATTAAACGCAAGGACGCAGCCAGAGAGCGGATGCTCTCCAGGCTGTCAGAGAAGACCTGCACGATATGTGGGGATACATTCAAGCAAAAATCCCTGCGTCAGAAAATGTGCGGCAAACCCGAGTGCCTGAAAAAATATCGGAACCAGAAGAATGCCGAGTATCGGCAGCGGAAGGTCGAGAAGGGGCAATTCACCCAAAAGAAGGAGGGGGCGATGGTGTATCCTGAAGTCAGCCACCTGGCAGATAAGGCCAAGTCCACGGCTCACGTGAGCCCCGAGCCCAAGCCAGAGGCCAAAGGATACCAAGGCGGCAGCAGCAAATTCCACAAGCGGATGGTCTGGGTTGTCCGTAAATGGTATGAGACCCACGCTGTTTTATCCAAGGAAAACTATGCAATGTTAGAGCAGATGGTCAAGATGCTAGGCGATAATCGAGCACCAGATGAGTTTCCGAAACTGGAGGTAGAGAACAATGCAAGTCGTTAATGGGAGGACGGGGGAAGTCCACGATGACGTGGGCCAGACCAGCAAGAACATGAGCCCTGCCCGCAGGTCTAAGCCTGTTAGGGTGGTGCCAGTCCGTGACCCTAAGCCTCTGGGTCATGGGGCCTATGGGGGCGGCAAGAAGACTAAATCGTTGGCGATACGGTTGGAGCCTGAACTCTATGATGCGTTCCAGGCTGCGGTCAAGGAGCGTAGGGAGCCGTCTATGACCCGTGTAATCGAGGATTACATGGTCTGGTATGTCAACAACCCCCCAGGGATTAGGCCGTAGTTTCGATTCTGAGCCCGTAGGGGCCACTCTACGGGCCAACTTACGGCCGAAAAAGATTTCCGAGGGGTAAAGTATACCCTGGGATAAAATCGAAAATAAAACGCAAAACATTGCCCTAAAATTAGGTCTTAAAGAATTCTGGGTTTGCATTTGAGTCCACGATGCGGTTATCCCTGAGTTCCTGGTAGAGGTTGCCGTGGTAAAAGAAGTGGTAGTCTTTTTCTGTTTTTAGCTCGTGGTCTTCGTCTTCGACATAGAGTTTGTAGCCTTCAACCCTGTTCTTGTAGACTATTTCCACCAGTTGTTTGTCTTTGTGGACGTAGACGTGGGGGTAGTCGCCGAGCCCGTCTTTGGCTCGATACCCACGTGAGCCCCAGAGCGGCTCGAATCCGTTGTCATCGTAGAAGTCTTCATCGTTGCCGTATTTAAATTCGTTCTTGGCACTGTATGTTTTTTTGTAGATGTTGCGGCGTTTGCCGTCTATGATGATTTCGAGCATGTCTTTTCGCTTAAATGCTCGTGGGAACTTGTGTTTGTTGATGTATTTTTTGGTTTTCAGCTCTGATACTGCTTTTTTGGGGGCGGCTGTTAGCTTTTTCCCAGACTTGATGCCTCGGGCTGCCATCGAATGCCGCATTGGTTCTTTCCTCCAGCCTACTGGTTTCTTGGTCATAGGCTGGATTCTCCGAGCTCGCTGGTTTTAGAATAAAGCATTTGTTCCCCGACCACGAGCTCATTGTATTCGTTGAGGTCTTTGATGAGCTGCTTGCCTCTGCGGTTGCCCTTGGTTTCGGTGAACTGCACTTTGATGACGGTGTTCTTGGCGTTCACGTCCCAGCTGGCGGGTGGGTCGTCTTTGCTTATCCAGTCGCCGTTGACTGCGACTTTGGTGCGGCCCATCCCCCATTCATTCGGGTATTTTTCGGGCTGGAGCATGAAGTCGAATTCGTGCATTTTTTCGGTGGGAACAACGATTTCGAGTTCTTCGATGTCTGGTTGGCGGGCTTCGCCTCGGCCTTCGTATCTGATGTTGGTTTTGGGTGTTGGCTTGTAGAGGTTTTTGCTGATGCGGGCCCGTAATACTTCGGCTCGTTGTTTTGCTTTCTCACGTGAGCCTGGGAGTGGTTCTGATTCTGGTTGGTTGGCGTGGATGCCCTTCCAGTATTTGGCTTTTTTGCGGGCTGCTTGTTTTTGTTTTTTGGTCTTGATGCCTCGGGCTGCGAGAGAATGTCGTCTTGGTTCTTGCCGCCAGCCTTTGGGTTTCTTAGCCATTATTTTCGGGGCATGACCTTGTTGATGATTTGGTACATTTCATCGAGGGCTTTTTGCATGTCGTTCATGCTTTGCTGCACCATCTTCATGGGGTCTTCAGAGTCCATTTTAGTGTCTTGCTCGGGTGGTGTTCTTTTTCTTCCAGCGTTTTCTGCGGGCTGCCTCGGTCTGTTTCTTGCCGTCAGCGGCCTGTCTCACGTGAGGTTTAACGGCCTCGTATTTGCCGTTCCTGAGTCTCACGTAAGGCTTGATTGCTTTCTTCTTCTTCATAGGATGTTCCTTTTCTATTCTTCTTCTACTACTGTGACTTTCCCGTAGTCTCTTAGAGCCCGCATATCTGCGGTTCTCATCTCGACTTCTTTGTAGCCTTTATCCTTCCACATCCTGACTCCGTAATAAGCCCTGCTCTGGTGCTTGCTTGTTGACACACTGTATTTGCTTTTGTTCCAGTAGACTATCTTATTTTTGTGGTCTACAATCGCCATGGGGAAGTGGCTTCCATAACTGTAGATTGCATCACCTACTGCGTAGATGTTGCTACCTTGGGCTCGTTTACCTTCGCCAAATGCCTTAGCGACTGCATGTGCTCCACCCGTTGGACGTGGTAGTCTGTCCCAGTCTTCTTTTACGGGGTCTATTGTGTAGGTAGTCTCCTTTGGTTTTGGGTCTTTACCCCATTCTATCTTGGCCTTTTTCCGTGAGGCTGAGGCCCTGTTCTTGGTGCCTGATTTGATTCCTTTTGCGGCCATGCTGTGCCGCATGGGTTCCTTACGCCATCCCACTGGCTTGTCGCCTCCAGGGCTCCATGTACGTCTCATTTTGGTTTTTGTTCTAAGTGAATGGTGAGAGTTGCCAGCGGCCCAGCCTGGCTAAGGGCAGTCCAAGAAATGGACTGGGCCTGCTGGTTCCTTAGACTCTGCGGCCAGGGAGGTCTCCACGCCATTTTGGGTCACCCTTCTTGCGGGGGTGTTCCGACTTAATGGCTCGGTCTCGGGCTTCGTCATAGGTGTGGATTACTCCAGCCTTTACGTAGTGGGCCTTCGACTTTGCGAAAGACTTGGTTTGGCCACGCCGTTTTCCTTTCAGAGCTTTAGCTTCACGCTTATGCTTCTTCTTGTACTGGCGGTCGTGTTCGGTAACCCACACGTGGGTTCCCTTCTTGGTCTTTCGCTTGTGGGCCTTCACCCTGGATTTCCCAGAGGTCTTTTTTGTTGGTTTTTTGGCCATGGTTAGTGTTATCATGTGGTTCTCATTTTTCTGTGTTGGTTAGTAAACATACCCCTCGGAGTAAACCCTGTATTTTGGTTTGCCCTGGAAGGTGACTAACCCCTCCTTGTGCTTCATGATAGTGGGGATTTCCTCTATCTTTGGTTTGGTTCCGTGGAAATACTCAAAGCTGTCGGCTACCTTGATTGCCTCCTTTTCTGAGTCAACTATGGCTTCTGCGTTGTTCTTCCAGTCGTCTTTGTCTTGGTATTTCTCGAATGTTTTTCTCAGCTCGCTGATGTAGTATTTTTGGTTTGACCTGTCTGATTTTATTTGTTGTGTTTGTTCCCAGCGGTCTTGCTCTGCCCGCCAGTCTCTGGTGGTCTTCACTGGTCTCTTTTTCTTGGTCTTGATGCCTTTGGCTGCGAGCTTGTGGCGGTAACTCTCCTGTCTCCAGCCTTTGGGTTTCTTGGTCATTTTTTTCTTGAATATTTGTGGGGGGAGTTGGGGCCGTGGAGCAGCTTTTGACGGCCCCAGGGTTCCCCCCTGCCACCTTGTGGTCTTACACATGAGAGGCGAGTCTCTGTGGGTGGCCTCTTGTTCCTTGTTTTCCCCCGTATCAGGGAAACTTGGTATGTGCTGTTATGTCACCCCAGTCGATAGATGACTATGGTTTGAGGTCGGTGATGTGTTTTGCCCGTTCCGTGTAGGGGATTGGGTCTGTGACTCCTTGGCTTTCGAGTTCCTCGAAGTCTTCTTTGGTGATGTAGTAGTCGTCATCCATGCGGATGTAGGCTTTGCCCATGATGTTGGTTTGTTCTTTGATGTTGACTCGGGCTTGGGCTCTGAGTAGTTTGCGAGAAGTCTTGTTGTATGCTTTTTTGCCTTTTTTGCTGTTTGATTTGATGCCTTTGGCTGCGAGCTTGTGGCGGTAACTCTCGTTCCTCCATCCAGATGGTTTCTTGGGACTCATTTTGCTTCTTTAACTTCGTAATAAAGCCACCGCATGGGCATGTACTCTCCTTTGGTTACATACACATTTTTGTCTGGGTGCTTCTTACTGTATGCTATTTTGGTTCGTGATACGTCCTTGTTTTTGGTGAGAACCACGTATGAATTTTTTGTTGATGGTTTTGATTTATCCTCCAATAACACAAGAACATCGTCTTTGTGTTCTTTGGTGAATCCTTCGTATTCTATTGGGTCATAGGGGTAGAATCCTAATTTCTTCTTTTTTTTCTTAGAACGTGTTTTGATGCCTTTGGCTGCTAGAGAGTGACGGTACGATTCCTTCTTCCAGCCCTTCGGCTTTTTGCACGGCATGGTCGTCTGTTGCTTGTTCTGTTGCTTGAAAAACAAAAGCGACATCTGCTGGCTTTGCCAGATTTCTTAGCTAAGTTTCAAGCAACATAGAATTATGGGAACAATACTATAAAAATGCAGCGGTTTCTTCAGGGGATGATTGGGTTCAACCCATACAATGGCTCGCCGACCCCATACGCCCAAAACAATCCCGTGAACTTCAGAAGATTACCGAAGAAAATGGTGAAGTGAAACAAGAACATAAGCCACCCCCAAGCCGTCACCTGCATGGGGTAACGACTCCAGAGGCGGGCGATTGCTGCGGGGGCGATGACCGCACACATGATGGCGAAGAGATGAAGGGGCCTGTAGGCTGGGTCAATCGGGAACCCCACCAGCGGCAGCACGACCGCCGCAACCAGCAGCAGCTTCTCCTCGGGCCTCCAACTCCAAGACCACATCTCCTGGACGGCGGCGTAGACGAGCACGGGATTAGCCCATACAAGCAAAAAAGGCAGGGCTGTTCCAATGTTATCTTGTGGTATATTGTCTAATCGCATGCTCACGTATCCTTTGAGGCGGTTGATTAATCCTGTGACCACGAATAATGCGAGGGTGGTGGATGATATGATGACTTCTGGCACCCTCCTTGATATGATGCTGTAGGCCAGGAACAACGTCCAGTAGAGGACTGAGGTGATAGCGTGGGTGCTGGTGCACAAAAACCCGAAAACCAAGATACACGTGAGCCACGAAAGCCTTGGGTCTCTGAGATTACGCAGCATAAACTTGATGCCAGCCAACAGAAACACGATGCTGAGGGCGTGGGGCCAGGTGGCCATCATTGATGCGAAGTTGGTGAATGAGGTGCCGAGAAGATATAGAACCACTGACATCCCTGCTTTATTGCAGTCCCCCCAATACTCTTTGCTGAGGTAGTAGATGCTGGCGGGTAAGATAATCCACATGAGAAACGGCACCATCCAGGCGAGGGTGTGCAGGGTGTCGCTGCGATATATTTGCGTCCACGTCCTCACAAAAAGGTGGAAGAACGGGGGATACCCCCCCTCATCCCAGAGAGGGTAGTCGCCTTTGATTCTGCCTACGTGAAAGTAGATGTCGGGGACATCATATGCTACGAGGGCTCGCCCGTAGTTCTCAACGAACACGTAGTGGATGAGGGAGTTTCCTATGAAGGCGTACACGCACAACAAGAAGGCTACATGCTGCCACCTGAAGCTCTTTTTGAAGAGCCCCCAGACTGAATAACAAAAGATGATATACAGCTCAAAGGGGGTGAAGGGCTTACCTCTTCCCGTTTTCTTTGCGGCTGGCATCTTGTTGTTCCTTCAGCTTCTGGCTCTCCTTGATGGTCAAGTAGTTGACCTGCCCCATCTCGTGGCCCTCGCCGTTCAAGGTGTAGACGAGGGTGGTGTCCAGCCCATGTCGTTGGAGGCTCAGGTAATACGGTGTGTACCTGACGTAAATCCTCTGGCTCAGGTTGCCCATGCCCCCCATCCTCGCTAACGCCTCACGTTTTTTGCGGTTGAGGGCTGGGAACAACGCCTGAAGGAAGAAATCCAGTTCAGCCCCCATGGCGAGGGGCTGCTGGTTCTTGCGGTTTCGGGTGTCTACTTTACCTTCCTTGTCGATGGGTACGTAGTGTTTTTTCCTGTTTACGGGCCTCGCCCATACTTTTTCTTCTTTTAACATCTGTGTTTCCTCCTATAGCAGACTGAATAACATCATCAGGAACCAGAAGATGGTGTTGGCCACCAGGAATGCCCCCGAGATGGTGCCCAGGGGATTCTCTGGCTTGTCCAACATGGCCCGCTGCTTTTGTTTTTCCTCGGTGTTGTAGCCTTTTTTGACCAGGCTGAAGATTCCGCTTATCTCACTCATCGTTTCGCCACCTCTTCCGTGGGCCGAGGCCCTGTAGCCTCTCGTGAGGCGTACAGTTCTATGGTCTTCATGGCGGTGGTGTCGAAGTTGACGGCGTTCAACACGAACTCGATGATGTTGGACTCCAACAGCATGGCGGTTCTGGTGCGGCTCTGGCTGACCAAGTGGGTCTGCATGACCATGGCTCGCTCAGGGTATCCGCTGGGGGTCTGAAAGTAGACGGCCTGCCGTTGTGTTCCCGTGCCCAGGAAGCTGACTTTGCCGTCATCGCTTTCGATGCCCAGAAGTTGGTCGTCAAAACAGAACAGGCCCTGCTCTTCTTTGCCGAAGAGCCAGCCCTTCTTTTTCTCGTAGACCAGCAGATGGAGTTTGCCGCCTGCCGCCTTGATGAGCTCTTGTGCCTCTTTTTTCTGGTCTTCATTGATTTTTTCGTTCAGGAACAAGTCTTCTACGGTGGCCATCAGGTCGAAGACATTGTGGCCTGTGATTTTGCCGTAGTAGATGCCTGGGGTGGTCTTCTTGAGCTGGTTGATGAGGAGCTCGTATTGTTCCTTTTTGAGGTTGCCTGCCCGCATGCTTTCAACAAACTCGTTGAGGCGGGGGAAGTCCATCCTGAATAATTCCTTGAGGTTCGGGGGTGGGGCGTTCTTGGCTTCCTTGACCATCTCCAGATACATCTCTTTCATCTGGTCTCTGCCGCCTTGGTTGCGTAGGAAGATGAAGACGAGGATGGCCAGGGCGATGACCATGGCGAGCCCCAGGAACGGGATTATGGTTATTCCCGCCCAGGCGAGGCTGCCGAGTATGCCCACGGGGGTTGCTGCTGGGTCGGCCATTTTACTTTGCCTCCTTCAGGAACACTCTGCTTGATTTTGTGTCGAGCAGTTTGCTGTTCTTGATGCAGTCTCGTATCTCGTCCAGGCTTGCGTCCAGTTTGCGGTTGAGGGCTGTGAGGTTGGTGGTCTTTTTCTCCTTACTGTTGAGGATGTCCAAGATGGTCGTCTCCAGATAGCTCTCTACTCTCTTTGCGTCTGGGGTGTCCAGAACCTCCTTCTTTATTTCTTCGTGGGGTTCTGGGGTATCTGAGGGCCTCTGAAGAGAAATAGAGTAATCTTCCTCTACCTCTCCTTCTGCGGCTATCTCGGCCATCATGGTTTCGGCCTCGTTTATCTCAGGAACCTCAGCCTCCAATTTGGTGGGCTTGTCCTTTTTGATGGGGGCTGGCTTGTCTGATTTGAGGCGGCTCCAAAAACTCTTTTTCTTGGGTTTCAGGGGTTTCTCCTCTGGCTCTGGTTCTTTTTCTGGTTTTTTCTCTGGCTCCTTTGTTTTTGTAGGGGCTTGGACTTCTGGCGTTTTTTTCGGTGTATACACCTTAACTTCTGGCTGCTCCTTTTTGGATTCGCTATCGGTTGGCTTCTCTTCTTTTTTCGTTCCGTCCTCACGTGAGTCCTGAACGTCCCCTGCTGACTCCACTTTCGACTTTTTCGATGTCTTGCGGCGGCGATACCTGATAAAGGTTAATATCACGAATAACCAGAACAACGCAAAAACCACAATCACTGCAAAGGCTCCAGCTAACACGGACTCCCCGCTAAACACGTAGATGCCGTATGTGCTGCCAGCCAGGAACAGTATGAGAAACAAAGCGTAAAAGATGCCTCGTGGCCGCTTCTTTGCATGTTTTGTATCCGTTTTCTTTGCAGGGCTCTCTACCTTGGCTAACGATGGTGTAGAGGGTTCCTGGCCAGCAGCTGTGGATGGTGTCTTCACTTCAGCGTGAGGCAACCCCTCCACCTCGGCTGCGGCAACCTTCCCCAAATCCGAAGTGCTCGGACTCAGTTCATTAAGCCGCTTGAATGCAGCAGCGAGCTTGCTGTTGTTCTCGGCGAGCAACTCCTTCTGCTCCTTGAGCAGCTTGATTGTCGCCGACTCCAACTCTGTTTTGATGCTGGCATGCTTTTGCCAGCGGCGATACTTGAGTATCCTATTCCATAACGCAGAGCTCGCCTTGTAAAAGAAGAACAACGCAAACAGGAAAAGGATGGTGGACTGCCTCATGGAGTTGATTTGACCCTCCATGCTGTCCTTCATCTCCGTCATCGCCCTTGACATAGACTTGAGTTGTTCCTCAATGTCCTGTTGGTTGTCGATGATGTCCTGTACGCTGGTCTTCCTCGGGGGCTCTCCGTCAGTGTATGGTTGTGCTGTTACGGTTCCTGCCAAAACACAAAATAGCAGTAAAAGGGTCAGCACCGACCCTAACCTATTCTTTTCTTCTGCTCTCTTCATGGTATATTCCTCTTTTTTGTTCTATATCGCTGGGTCTATGAGCCGACCGTGAAGTTTTGGATGTCACTCCAGGCTGTGGTCATGTTCCCATCGAGGAGCCGCCTCACACGCCAGTAGTAGACTCCCGTGCCGTTGATGTCTTCGACTGTGGTCACGTAGTCTATCTGGTACGTGAGGTCATCGACCACTGGGGCGATGAAGTCCTCGTTGTCTGCGATTTGGATTTGATACTGGTCGCCTGTGGTGGTCTTGCCTGCCAGCAGGTTGTCCATGCGGACGACCAGGCGGTCGTAGCTGTCTTTGAGGGTGTCGAATCCGCTTTGTAGGGCTCCGATTAATCCCTCGTATTCGTTCTCTTCCACGGTGACGTTGACTTGGGTTATGTCGCCGCTGGCGGGGGCGGTGGATACATTCGCCTGCACCAGTATCTCGTAGTTCCCTGCCGTCCCCTGGGTGGTGTAGGTTAAGTCCACGTCCAGGGTGCTGTTTGCGTTGATGGATTGGATGTTCGGCCACACACTGCACCCCCATCCTGTCGGGCATGAGGCAACCAAGAAGGTGACGCTTCGGTTGGTACTGTAGTTGCTTTCCAGGGTGAGTTCGGTCTGGCTGTTGGCGTTGGTGCCTTTGGTGACGTTCCTGCTTGGCTTACTCCACACTATCTCTGCCAGGGTGGTGGTGGTCGTGGTTGATGTCAGCGTCTGGATGGTGAGGTTGGTGGTCGCCACCGTGCTGGTGGTGTAGCCGCCTGGGATGCCTGTGTCATTCGCCCAGCATGTGAGCTCCCAGCTGCCTGTGAGCGGGAACGAGCCTTTGTTGAAGTACCAGGTGGTGGTGTTGTCTCCTAAGCTGGTGTAGTTGGTGATGTTGGTGCCGTTGCTGAAGGTATACCAGACCTCATCCACTTCGTCTGCGTAACTGAGGTCGGACTCCATCCTGAAGAATTGCGGGTGGGTGACGGTTGACTCATTGAAGCGGCAGTCATCTATGATGACTACTTGGGCGATGGTCACGTTCTCGCCGCTGGTGTTGGTTGAGACGTTGGCGATGTTGTCTATGGCCTGGCATGCCAGCTCATGTGAGCCTTCAGGGTAGCCTGATGTGTCCACTTCCACCCAGGCGGTTCCAGAGCTCACGTGAGTGTTGTTGAACACGTTGTCGCCTATCCAGAAGGTGACGTTGGCGATTGGCCTGGTTCCCTCGGTGATGTTGGCTGAAAGATTGAGGTAGTCGCTTGGGCTGATAACGCTCATATTACTCCAGCAGGCGGTCACATTCGGGTTGTCGTAGTAGACGGTGAAGTTCTCGCCGTGCAAGAGATTAAAGCTGGCCTTGGTATCGTTTGCGAAGCAGGTCAGGTTATTGCTGCCGATGTCGGCGGCGGTGATGTTCACCCACCAGGTCGTGGTGTCGTTTCCGTGGCTGACGTATTCATCGAGCATGACGTTGTACCATACTTCATCAATCGGCCAGACTGTTTCGCTCACGTTGGCGTAGACGGTCGCCAGGCTCTCCCATTCTACGCTGGTCTGGTTAATCCAGCAGGCGGTTATGTCGGGTGCGGATGCGTTTTGCGTGAAAGTGTAGTTCTGGGGGCCCCAGTAGTCGCTACCAATACACCTGATGTTCCATAACCATTCCCCGTTGGCTGGCGAGGTCACGTCAATCCAATTTTCTCCCTCAACCAGTTCGGTGGTGTTGAGTTCCGTTGCAGCCCAATCTCCTGTAAAGTTTGTCCACACTGAACAATTCGATAGGTAGGGGGCTCGGCTGTTGAGTTCGTAGGTGGCATTGAATGTGGGGCCTGTGTTGGTGATTTCATTACCTGATGTGAGGGTTATCTGGGGTTCTGGCACTTCACCGTACTCCAGGTAGAGGAAGGCATCCGTGTCCTCAATGTACCTGCTGCCTGCTCCACCAGTGAGTCTTAGGCACATGTAGTCGCCGTCTTTGCCGCCTACTTCATTGAACCAGTAGTTGATGAGGGGTTGTATGTTGGTGGCGTTGTAGTATTTGTTTTGGCAGTTTTCACCTGCTGGAACGATTATTCCTGTTTGACTTAATCCTACGGTGGCGTTACCGCTTATGTCGGTGTTGAAGTCGGGGCAGTTGGGGTCGTCCATTAGGTCGATTGTGTTGCTCCAGGCTCCAGAACATCCCAGGGTGTTGTCGAAGTGCCATTGGAAGCTGGCGTTGGTGATGTTGTCGTATCCGTTGACGGTCATGTTGAAGCGGAAGAATGATTTTGTTCCTGAGTCGCTGATTCGTATTGGGTTGTTGGTGGGGCCCCAGCCGCCTCGGTCTGTTGAGTCATCGTAGGTGTCTTCCAGGGCGATGGTGTTGTTCGCCTCGAAGGTCGGGATTGTTGTGGTCGTTGTCGTAGTAGTGGTAGTTGTAGTGGTTGTTGTAGTGGTTGTAATCTGAGAGACTTGCACGAAGTCGATGTATGTTGTATAATCAACCCTTGTGTTGCCTGTATTGTAGGTAGCGTTTCCTCCAGACGAAAATGTTTTTGCCATGTTTCTTTCGCCAACATCAACACCATTGCAGACTATATCGTAGATTTTCTCTGATGTTCCATTGACCTTGTACTCACAATCATAGAACTCATCCTCAGACAAGTTTGTTACGATGTCCTCTGAGTTATAGTCAGTCTGATTATGCCACCTGAATACAGTATTACTGTCCTGATAGAATCCAAATGTATTATTGTAGTCGAAGTAGAAATATGGATTGGTTCCGTTGCTCTTCAATCTCATCTGGATTGCGTAGTTAGGTGTATCGGGTAGGTCGAAGGTAACTTCTATGTTCTCTCCGTTCACGGTGTCGTTAAAGTAGCAAAGACCATCTATGACTCCTGTGTCGCCTCCAAGCGTATCTTTGACCCACCAGTCAGCTGGCCACTCGGTACAGTTGTAGGTTTTATACAGCTCGAAGCCATCAGGGACTACTGGGAGGGTTGTCGTGGTAGTTGTAGTAGTTGTCGGCGTACTGGAACTGACTGTGAGATTGTCAAACCACCCACGTTGGTTGTCATTACTGGTTCCAGTTATGAAACCTATATAGTTTACATCCACATCATTGCGATAATTAATATTGTCGGTTCTATTGCCATTACATTCTACGTAGTCGATAACCTGCGTGTTGTCGCTGAATGATAAAGTACAATCATACCACTTGTTCTCAGCAGCAGGATTAACTATATAATAATCAGTACCGTTCTGTGCACGGACGTAGCTGTTGCTGTCGCCATGGACTACATTGATGTTGATAGCACGGCCACTTGCTGCATGGTCGCTGTCATTAGCGAGTATCATGGTGATGATGGCATCAGTAGAGTCGGTGCTGTTTACCATGAGGCTTACGTTGATGGTGTAGTTGGTGCCGTCTATCTCATACCACGCTTTTGCGAAGGCATCGTTGGGCTGGTCATCAAGGAAACAGAAGTCGCTTTCGGTTCCTAAATATGTTCCAGTGTCACTCTCGTTCTCCCATGTGTCAGGGAATCCAGTTCCGTCACAAGATTCTACAACGATTTGATATGGTGTTAGGAGGGTTGTGGTGGTTGTTGTAGTTGTTGTTGTTGTGGTCGTTGTAGTCGTCACATCTGAGTAGACAGTAATGTTGTCATAGAATGCCTCAATCCCGTTCTGTCCTGTACTGGTTATTAACATAACTGAGTTTATCTCATCAGGAGAGCGAATCCACGATAGATTGGTGTGTTCGCTGCCACCATCACATCCAGCAGTGCATTGAGCTAATCCGATATAGCAGTCTATGTAGCAATCACGGGGGTCGCCTCCAGGCAGCTCAGATATGTTGACTGGATTCCCTGAGCCATTGTAGGCATTAACTTGGTCTGTGTCCCCCGACCAATATTGTACCATGTTGGTGTTGCACTGAGAGTCTGCGGTGGAGGCATCCGTGCAGTTGGAGAAACCAAGTTGAGCAAGCCCATAGTTATGTTCCTCGTTTGCTTTGAAGGTGAAGTTTATGGTGAAGTGGTCATCAACATTGATGGGATAATGAGCCCTGGCTATAGCCGAGGTCGTGTTGTCGAACATACGACACCAACCGTCTTGGCTGGTGTAGGAAAGGTTCTCGCTTGTGAGGGTGCTCCAGTCATCAGGGAAGCTATCACAAGTTTCATTGAGCCATAGGAATAATGTTGTTGTGGTTGTGGTGGTGGTATTCGTCCAGTAGTTGAGCTGGATGTCATCGAAGTAGACATCACCAGTTGGGGTGGTTGAAGTCTGAGACCTAATCTCAAATAGATTGCCTATTGCGTTAGCAACACCATATGTTCTTGGAACATTATTGCCGCCCTCAACATCAATGGTTACTGTCTTGGCGGTCTTGTTAAACCAGAGAGCAGCCCACTTGACATCGTTGTCGGTGAAATTGTAGATGTCATCGAATGTTTCAGAGAAGTTTGAGAACTTGATACCATCTGGGTCAAATGATGGACTCGAATAATGTTGTAGATTGAACATGGTAGTACCACTCTCGTTCTTGAAAAACAACGTGTGTGAAACATCATCAGCATCGTTGGTGTGGTTTAATGTGATGTTGAAGAAGTAATAATCGTGACCGAAGTTATCACCTGTCAAGTTAAACGCAATCCTGGGGTATGTAACATCTGTTCTTGTGTCATCGTGGTAGCACCAGCCGTTGCTTGTGCTGCTGCCTGTGCCACCGTGGTTAGGTAGCTCATAGAACGGTGCATTGGGGAAGCCTGACCCATCACAAGTTTCGTTCAAGATGTTCTCCCAGCGGTAGCCGTAATTGATTGCGTGGTCTGCTTCGGGAACCTGCGTGATGGGGTTATCGTCTACAACCAAGTAATCGAATAGGTTTTGGTAGGAGTCGCTGGCGAGGGATGTTCCGAAACGGACGTAGCGGGGATTGCCTGTAGCTCCGTCCACCAAATCTTTATCGGTCACACATGAGCCGTTACAACATGCTGAGACCACCTTGTCTGTTCCCTGATTGATTATCATACTGCAATCATAGAGGGTATCCAAGTCCACGGTGGCGAGTATCTCATAGTATACTTTTGGGTCTCCAGCATACAAGTCCATCCCGTTGTCATCGTTGAAATCAAGCAGGGCAAGTAAGTTGTAGCTTCCATCCCTAACATGAAATGATGCTGCTGGGGTCTCTGTACCCTCTTTATGCAGCTTCCAACTCCAGTTCATGTAGTACAATCCTGAGCTGCTTGTTCCCACATAATTGTCGATGTAGATGCGATTATTGTTAGTATCATTAAGATAGCAGAAGCCGTCTTCTGTCCCTACATCACCGCCGCTGGTGTCGTTTTCAATCCATCCTGTCGGGAAGCCGTTACCATCACATGGTTCCCAGACCTTCACCTCATACTCCCAGCTGATGTCATCGTAGACTGCCTTGTTGATGCTGGCGGTGTTAGCCTGGAGTATCGCCTGATAGTTCCCCATTGCCACATAACCTGACTGTAGAAGCGGCAGACCCTTAGCGGTTGTGCCGTTACAGTCAACATCGTAGGTGTCGTTTGCCCCATAAATCATCATGGAACAAACATAGTCTGTGTTGATGTATACTGGCTTGATTAATTGTTGGTAGCCTCCATTCGAGCGGACGGTTAAAGCATCGGTGGAGCCGTTCATCATCAACTCGGTGAGTCGGGTGGTCTCATTGTGGACTGCGAAAATGGTCTGGCTGTTCGCACCCAGGTCGTCAATCCTGAGTGTCACATTCACCCGCACAGTATCCGCTGGTTTGGATGCGTTCCGTTTCATAGTCCAGTAATCAGCAGCTGAGGTGTCGTTGATGATACAGAACCCGTTATTCAGTTGGACGCTGCCAACTCCCGTGTGATGCTCGAACCATGGGCCCCCTGGGTAATCGCTGGTTCCTGTCTCGCAGTCTTCATACCAGTCTAAAACCCAGTCTGCGGCTGAAAAACCTGGAATCAAAACGAAAATCAAAAAGAGGGCTACTGCTACCGTTTTACAACTCGCACTACTTTGGTGTTTTGAGGTGTTTTGGTACACCCCCCACTGGAACTTTTCGCTATCCCGTGCCATCATTGGCTCTGATTTGTTCTTATTCTTTGTCATTTAACCTAAAAAGTTGAAAATCACCTGATTATCCCCCACATTCTTGCCCTGCTCTGGGTCAACACTAACTGGAGCTGGCTCCTGGGTGTCATAGACATGAGATGAGCTGCCACATTGAGCCTGGTCAAGGAAACTATGCCCCTCTTGAGACAACCGCATATTAAACCAGTCGGTATCGTGGTTCCCATCATAATCAGTCCACTCCTCCACACTCTCGACATGATAAAGGCGGTCGGTGTTGCAGTCCTGCCAATTCCTCTCGAAACACCCCCACTGGTTGTCAATGTTTGAGAACTCAGGCAAAGGCAACGAATTAACGCACCTGTTAGCGTAGATGGTGTCGTCCCCGCAGCAGTGGAATAAGGTTCCACCATAGTAGGTGACGATATCATAGCCATTGCCTGGCCCCGAATTAAAACACTCGCTGTAGAAGTCTTTATCTGGGTCGCTCAAGCATCCGTGCACGTCTCCCGCATCAAGCCAGTCGTCTTCGCAGTCCTGGTGGGTGAAACAGGAACACGGCTCAGGGCAGCTGCCTCCGCAGTCCACTCCCTCTTCGCCTTGGTCTCGTATCATGTTCTCGCAGTGATTGATGTCTGGAGGGTCGGGGGGCTCTTCCTCTTCCTCGCAGTCGCTCTCACATGAGTCATGGGATTCAACGTATCGGAGCACGTAATCATTATTCCAATACCAGCGGTCGCTGCTGCTATCCCAGTCCTCGAAGGTGCTGCCCGTGAGCGAGCAGTATTCGTTTAGGTTCTCGTAGACGTTGGCTTCACCAACAATAACTTGCTGGTCTCCCGAGTCCCCATATGAGCACCCGCTGATGCTGTAGTCTTCATCGGTGCCGCCGCCACGGATGCACGAGCGGGGTATCCCGCAAAATACGGTGTTGTCTGCGGCCTTGGCTTCATCGCCATCGGTGGTCGGCTTGCTCAAGTAGATGTCTACTGGAACATCGGTTGCCTGGCAGATGTCGTCCCCGCACCGTGGTATTACGTAGCCGCCGCCTTCATCAGGTGGGTCGTCATCGTCTCCCTCTTGCTCGCCGCCTTCGCTGTTGTCGCCGCCCGCTACGTGGTCGTCCGCACCATAGGGGTCGTCATCGTCATCGTTGGCCACGCCATCACCGTCTATGTCTCTATCCATCTCATCGGGGATGCCATCGCAGTCGATGTCGCCCACGTTCCCTGGCCTACACACGGGTGCGAGCCCGACTCCTTCATTGAAGTCATCGGGGTTGGCTCCCAGCGTCAGGCTTCCCTTACCTGCGTCACTGAACTCGCTCCCAGCGATGCCTGCCCCACCAAATAGGAACAAGAGACCGATTATACCAGCCAACATGATGAGGCTGAGTCCGAGCAGGCGGCTGGGGTTGGTGAAAGGGAACGTGTCTGATATGAAGGTGGCGAAGTCTTTGGCAAGCTCATAGCTCCATTTTCCTACCTGCACGATGAAGTTGGCGATGTCGGGGAGAACCATTTTACAGGAACCACCCCGTCCAGTCTACTAGAAGGATTAGGAAGCTGCCCGCCACCATCAAGAACCCGCTGATGTAGGCGAATGCGGCCACTGGGATGTTGGCTCGGCCTCCCACTATTGATAATTGGAATAATACTTCCATCCAGAGAAGGTATACTACCGCCAGGAACAAGTAGGTCTTGACGTAGTGGAATACCGCCATCAACATGAAGAGCATGACCCCCCAGGCGATGGCGAAAACCGCCTTCAACCAGTTCAGGGGATTGATTGCGTTACTGATTCCCCACACACTGTCGATGGCGTTGGAGATGGCGGTTCCGAATATTGAGAGAGAGGGAAGTTGGGGGACGAATATAAGGGCGGTGGTCTCGCCGATGTCGGTCAAGCTGGTGACTTCCTTGTTCTGGCGGTTAAAGAAGTATTGGTAGTTGACTTGGCTTTCACTGGAGACGCTGAAGATTTGGTCGATGGTTTCGGGGCTGTCGTCCAGGCTCACGTGAGCTTGGTAAATCATGGGTTGACCATAGAGTTCCTCGGTGAGCTCACTCCACCATTCTCGGGGGTCGAGGTAATCCCACCAGTCCGTTTGAGCGTTCTCAACGAAGAGCACGACCTCGACTTGTTCGGTGGCCGTACACATGAGGACGGGATAAAGCGAGGTGCTGGGGGACTCAGGCAATACCTTGGGCACCAGGTAATCGGTGTCGGCTCGGTGCTCCTGGAGCAGACCATACCATGCCCCATGCAGACGGCGTTGGTTCCCGACCTGCTCGTCCTCCCAGTTGAAGGTGGCGGTGTACGCCCACGCCTTGTCGGCTTTCAGGTCGATGGGTCGCTCGCTGATACGCCAAAGATTGCAGCTGTCGATGCCTCCCTTGAGGGCGTGGCTGTGCATTACGGCATGGTAGCTTCCTTTATTGTCTGGAACAAGCTGGCCTCGGGCCCCGCACGTATTGTATTGGATTATGGTGTCTGACTCCTTCCTGTAGTTGTCGTTTTCGGGCTCACCGAACCAGTCCGTAATCTTGTCGTCTTGCTGCTGGTACATCTCAAAATAAAAGTAGTAGTCGCCGTACTCGTATTCCCCGAAGTGGCTGGGGTGCACGAGCATGGTCATATCCAGGAGATACACTCGGGGCTCGCTTCCTTCAGGGCACTGTAGGGGGTCGCTGCCGTCAACGGGGTTCAGTGTTCCACCTGGAGCGGCATCTTCAATGAGGCTGGCGGCCCTTTGACCTTCCACTGACGGAGCTAACACTAAGAGTACGAGGATGTAGGCGGCCAAGGCCCAGTCTTTTTTTTTACATCCATCATGTTCCATCGTTTCGTGGGCCCCCAGTATTCCACCGCAGTATGAGCAGCACGATTAGGGGGACGGGTATGGCGAAGATGAAGACGATAAGGTATATCATCCAGGTCTGGAACTCAAGGAAGTCCAGGGGGTCGTAGGTGTAGGTGCCTTCCACGACCTCGCCGTAGCTGCTGACGCATTTGTATCGGAACACGGGCAAGCTCTTGGCATCTGGTGTCTCATCGTAGTTGAACAGTATGAAGTCGCTCGCTACCGCATTTATCTCGGTCTTGTCTTCCCATGCGTACTGGCTGTAGTTGCAGAGCCCAGGTCGGGTTAGGTTGAACTCGAATACTTTTTGCTCGGTGTTCCCCGTGTAGCGGCTGACCTCGACCTCGAAGGGCTCACGGAAGCTGACTCCGTACACGACCTCGCTCATCCAGGAACTTCCTACCGTGGATTTCGGGCTGCTGAAGATGGTGGTCGAGTGCCAGGCCATGTCTTGGGTGCTTGGTATGTTACAGAGGTCGTCCATTAAGTCGGTGGTCACCTTCTCGTAAACGTCTTCCCTGCTACCGAAAGTATAGTATTCGCTGTTCTTGGCGGGTATGCTGGGGGTTAAGTCCACTTCATTGATTACGTAGTGTTTGGTGGTGTCGAAGTTCGTGGATACCCTATACCCTCGCTCGCTGTCTTCCTCACACACGTGTACGTTGATTAATGTGCCTGAGCTGTTGACGTAGCTGGTGCCACTGATTGGAACAACCCTCATCTCAGGTGCGTCTGGGTCGTGGCCATTGTTGCTGCCGAACTGACAGACCGCTGGGGTCAAGTCGGTGTCGCAGAATCGCTGACGATATGAGTCCCCCCACATGAGGGGCTGGCAGTCTTCATCGTTCACGCACGTATCAACTTCACATTCTCCAAAGATGTCGCCGTTGAATTCGCAATGTTCACTCCCATCATCATCACAATCAGTGTTGTCAGCACATGGGCAGGTGTCACAGTCGCCGCCGCAATCTATTTGGTTCTCATCCCCATTTAGGCAGTCGTCATTGCATCGGGGTTGGCGGCATTCATATATGTACCTATCAAAGTCGGAGGTGCAGCGGTCGTCATTGTATCCCATACAGAACCCGCTTTCACAATCTCTGTCGGTTAGACAGTCCTCGTAGTTCTCACAAGGCCTGCAATCTCGTCCACCGCAGTCTACGTCTGTTTCATCGTTGTCTTTTTCATCGTTGAAGCAGTCGTCATCGCATTCGTCAGGGCAGGGGCCACCGCAGTCTACGCCGTCCTCGTTGTCATCCCACTCCCCGTTGTTGCAGGTGTCTCCCTCGACCGTGAAATAGTTGGTGTAGGTGGCTTCATGGGTTCCGTCATCGCATTCTATTTTGTAGGCGTGTACGTCTTCGCTGTTGCTGGTGGCGAGGTTCGGCACCTCTATCTCATTGTTCTCATAGTAGCTTTGGCCTTCTTTCCGCTCTAAATCGTATTCGGTGGCGGCCTCTTGGATGTCGTAATCTATCGTGACAGTGCAGTCGCTGTTCCTTAATACCACATCATTTCCTTTACGGTGTAGGACGCTGATTTCCATGGTTCCCCCCGCCTCGTAGGGGGCACTGGTGCGAGTCGGGCAATAGCAGGCAGCACACTTGCTGCCGCAGTCTATGTAGCTCCAGGTCTCGGCTTGGATGGTGACATCAACGTAGTCGCTGACACACACATTATCCCCTGAGTTCTGGCAGCTGTCACCCGTGTAACAGGTGATGGTGAGGCGGTGTACGCCCGCATCCTTTGCCTTAATGGTCTTCTGATAGTAGCTTGCCCCTGGTGCGAGCTCGTATCCTTGTGGAGCCAGGAACCCGCTTCCCGCCCACTTACACGTGACCGCCGAACCCTTATAGTATTCACCTTCAGGGTCAGTATATCGTGCCTTCAGGACTTGTTCTTCCCCGACCCTCATGGTGGCGGTGGGGTTGTTGATGGAGCCCAGGAACGCCTCTACTTTAGCATCCCCAACTTCCTCCTTACATTCAGGGTCAACTTCAGGGTCGCATGGTTGGTCTCCAGTACATGTGTAGCTTCCAGTATCGCATTCAAGACTCTGGCATTGGTAATCGTAATCGCAGGCGAGGCCGCCCTCGTACCTGCTGTAGCAGTGGTTGTCTGGGTCGCCTACTCCACCAGGGGCGAGCCCGTTGGTGAGGGGGTCAGAGTAACACCATTGATAATTGTAGGTGCTGGCATCGCTGCCGCAGTATCGTTCCCAGGGCGGGCCAGTATTGCCTACCACATTGTTTTGGTTCGGGTTGTTGGCCATGCACTCCCAGTCCAGGGGGACGCATATGTCGGCCATACATTGGGCTGCCGCACAACATTCCCCGCTCCAGGTACATGCGTCTCCTATGTCATCGCAGACGATACACGTGTGGTCGTGGGTGAGGTCTTCGATTCCGTCATTGGGGGTGTCGTCTGGGTCTCCGTTGCAGTAGGTGTCGCCCGTGCATCCTTCCAGACGGTAGTTGCATTCCCACTCCCATTGAACGCATTGGTCGGCGATGCAGTGGAGCTCGCTGTTCTCGTAGCCCATACACTGATTGTCGCCTCCATCCTCGCAGCTGCCTCCTTCAAGGCTGTCTTGGAAGCATTGGCCTACATCAGTGTCGCAGTAGTAGTCGTAGTTCCCGTAGAGGGTCTCGCAGTCTCCGTTGGTGGTGCACGTATTCCCTGAGTCGGTGCAGACCCCGAATTTACGGCATACGTCATCGCTCATGCAGATTCCTTCATCGTTGCTGCCGCAGTGGCTGGAACCATAATCTGAGTAAGTGCATGCTCCGAGGTCTTCCACGCCCGTGCAGGTGCCGCTCTCGCATCGTCCGTCACGGTCGCATGAGGCTCCAGGCGGGTAAAGGTAGTAGCTGCATGATTTAGCGTTAGGTATGTTCATGTAGACATCGGTTTCGGCTGACCAGTAGGGGTTGTAGCAGAACGAGTCGCTGTTGGTGCAGTCGTCATCGACCTCACATTCCCCAGACAGGGTGCAGCGGCCTTCGCTGTTGCAGTATTCTGCCCAGTTGCAGTCGTTGTTGTCGTAGCATTCTGGAACATCTATGGTTACGGTATTACTGTAATTAATAGTGTTGAATGCAGCATCCCACTCCAGGACTCGGTAGGTGTTGGAGCCTCCCTTATGGCATGGTGGGGCCAGGGCACTGTAGTTCTCGGTCTTGTCGGTGATTGCGATGATGCTGTCGTCTTCCTCGCATCCGTCTTTTAGGTATTCGCTGGTTGACTCAGGGTAATCCGTCCATATCTGGACTACATAGAACCCGAAGGGGTCTTCCACGCTCGCCGTCCAGTTCAACTCTATTTTGTTGTCGGAACTGAGTAAGTCGGTGTAGCCGAGGTACATGCCCGTATCCGCTCCACCTTCTGCCGCACACGTCCCCTCAATCCAGCAGTGGTCTGTTGCTGGGCCCGCACTGCTCCCATATAAGCAGTCGTAGCTTGGATTCTCGCACCCTTCGGTTCCGCACTCACATGAGATTCCAGTGTCTTCTCCGTATTGGCAGAACCCGCTCTCGCATCCGTAGCCGACATAACAGTCCTCGCCCGCCGCCGCTTTCAGGTTGCAGATTGGTTCTTGCCAAGTGAGCCAGTCACACCAGCAGGTGGTCATATCGCAGGTTGTTCCGTCTATGACGGTGCCCACGCAATCAGCGTCATGTCCTTTGCCTCCGCATGCGGTGGCGGTTGCGTCAATGCAGACGCTGTTGGCGTTGCACACGTAGTCTTGGGAGCCTTGGACGGTCTCGCAGTCCTCGCTGTAGGGTGTTTGCCCGATGTCGTAGCATTCATAGGTGCTGGCGTTGGCGGTCAGAGACTCGCCTTGATAGTAAGCGGATGCGTCTCCCGTGCAGGCGAGAACATCCACGAAGCCGAGGTTAAGTAGGCCGTCATCGAAGTATAGGAGCTTGAACTCATATTCGGTGTCGAGGCTGTAAAGGAGTGTGGTGTCGCTGGTGACGTTGGTGTAGTTGCTTTGCCAGGTCTCGGTGTTCCCGAGAGCATCGCAGGTGTATTCGGTTTCGTCTGGGCCACGGAACCACACTTGAGCATACTGGCGTTCATCGTTTCCAGCAAAGTAGGGGTCTGCCTCAATACTGAAGTTTCCTATGAACCCATCAAGGTTGTAGGGGTTGCTGGTGACGGTTATGGCGTTCTCACTTCTGATTTGTAAGTCGTCTTGGTTGTCTTTTAGGGTGATGTTGTCGGCGGCAATACTGGCCCATGTACCACTACCCCCATCCCTAACACAAACATACACATTCTGGCCGCTGGGGGCCGTCCCGCAGTCTGCATACCTATACTGATAACTTCCCCCATCGTTTGTTCTTCCTATCTCACACACGTAATGGGCATCACCAGGGCGGCAGCAGTTCTGTCCTGGGTTAATGTCTGCATAACATAAGGCTACATCTTCTCCAGAACCTCCAGCCACGAGACCTGTTAGGTTGAGCTTCCCCGTTAAAGTCGGGATAGTGAAGGTGTCAGAGGTTACGTTTCCTATGAAGTTGGTGTCCGTTCCAATACTGTATTCCCCCTCGTTGGCGGGGACTGCCGTTGAATTCCTCACTGTCACACGGGTTGTTCCGCTCTGCCAGCTGTTGAGGAAATATGAGTTGCTGCCAGGAGCTGCGTTGATTGTCCACCCAGGACAGGATGCTCCAGGGTGTTGGCTGCATGATTCAAAATTGAGGTTCACCTGTGCGTTTGCGTTGATGGTGAAAAAAAGTAGGGCCGTCAAGGCCATGCCCAAGAACATAATATTTTTCATAGTAGGTTGCCTCCCGCATTGTATCTTGATAGAACGAATATGACAATGGCGACCCCCAGAAAAGCGATGCCTATGAGGCCCACGAAGGTTATAGCAATCATGTAGGGCTCGGCGTTGTGGAAGCCGTAGACCAGGCTGTCGATGATGTTCTCGTGGAGATTCTCTGGTTCGATAGTCTGGGTCGGGTCATATTCAGCACTCACGTGAGCGGTGAAAATAAGGAGTAATAGTAGGGCTGCTTTCAATTTCATAGGGCACCACCTCGCATCATGTAGATGCCGATAGCCAACAAGGCGATGACCACCAAGACGGCAAGGAAGGCGAGCAACAGAATAAACCAGTTCTCAAGCAAATCCATACTCCAACCAGTCACCAAATCAATGATGCTGCGGCCCAGGTCGTTGCCCGTGTAGGTGTCGAGCTCTTGAGCGTAGGCTGTGAGGGAGAGGAAAATGATGGCCGTCAAGGCCGCCAGCTTCTTGGTTTTTGCGTCCATTGTTCCCAAAAAAGGGTTCAGGGGGGCAGGGGTTACCTGCCCGCCCTGCTTGTGGGGTTCCACAAGAGTGTCTGACTTCAAGTGAAATCAGGAGTCCGTTCTCAAGTCATCGCTGACTTAGAGCTTAGGCATCCTGACTTTACCTCCGAAGCCCTTGGTCACGACTGCTACGATGGCGAGCGGTAAAGCAACAACCATCAATAGAGCCATGGGCAAGATGACCAGGAACATCACCAAGATGGTAATGCCTGCGAAGTCACCTGCGTAGCCAGTGAGCTCACGGAAGTAAATCACGATGAAGTCCACAAGCTCCCCGATTACATCGGTAATAGCATAGTCACCCATTGTGGTCTACCTCCTTTTGTATTTGTTGGTACATGGTATCTGTGTTGTATTTCCCTACGGGGAAAGAGTGTGAGTTGGTGAGTGTCATAGTATGCCGCTGAATCCGTGCCTCCTTACCTTAATGATTATGTATAATATGAGACCAGCCAGGCAGAGAACCACGAAGCCAGCCACCAAATAGACTACGATGAGTCCCGAGAACCTTTTACCCCAGCTCACATATGAGTCCACGTCCAGCTGCTCGGGCAAGTCCACGAAGGCTTCCGCTGATGCGTGTTGGCCGTTGGCGACCACGTGCAGGGTCACGTTCTCACGGTACTCCGCCCACTCAGGGTCTACCGTGAACTCGTAGATGTATTCTCCCCTGGCGTTGGTGATGGGAACCGTGCTCACCCAGTTGCCGTTTTCGTCCTGGAAGGTGTTGTTCTCGTAGAGCTGGAGAGTATGGAATCGTTTGATGACCACGCCATTGGAGTCGGTGACATAAACATCAGCATCTTGGTGTTCCAGGGCGGCACCTAGGCTGTTTTTCAATACGAAGTAGATGCTGGCTTTCCCCTTTTGGTGGATGATGTCGGGGACGGTGAAGTTGTAGATTAGTGCATCATAGGAACTCAGGTTGGCCACGCTGTAGTTAGTGAAGTGGCTGACGTTGAAGGTGATTTCAGCCCCGCTCTTGCTGGTCACATAACAGTCGCCGCCGCAGGCTATCCCATCCTTTAGTAGGTAGAGGAATTCGAGGGCCTTTAGCTCGAAGCTGGTGTCTCTGAGAACTATCTGGGCTTCCTTGCCTGTCAAACCAGGGATGGTTGAATTCTCACATGAGGCCCAGTCGGGGCCGCACACGCAGCCGCTGGCAAAATCAGCCCCCCCACTTAGGTCGAGGTTTTCAGTCCACGTGATGTCGCAGTAGGTGTTTTGTATCCGCATGCTCACGTTAGATAAATCGCCTTCAGCGGATACGTTAGTAGAGGGGGGGATGTCCCATCCTGTCAGGTCTATGACTGGGGTGCCACATACACCATCCACACAGTAGTTGGTGCATTCAGCATTTCGGGAACAAGATAGGCCATCCCCTTTTTTGAGAGCACAAAAGTTGTCTGTATCACAATACTGGTTTGCGGAACAATCACCATCACTTAGGCATCCTACTTCGGCGTAAACGTAGGCTGGAGCGTTCTCGGCTGCCTCGACATAGTAGCTTGAATTAGTGATGTTGTGGACACAATTCATATAAATACTTGCCGCTGGATACGTCATATTGAGCTCAAACCAGTGGGTTAATCCATCGCTTTGGTTTGCGAAATACTGGAAGGGAGGAACATTAAACCACACGGTGTCGAGGTTGGTGTCGTTTATGAAGGTGATGGTAAGATTGAGTTTCTTGTTCTGACGGGTTACATTGGTTGGTTCAAAACGGCATGAGTCAACGGTTGGCTGCCCAACCAAAGTAGTTGTAGTTGTTGAAGTAGTAGTAGTTGAAGTAGTGGTTGTAGTCGTAGTCGTAGTTGAATAGTTCCAATAATCCATTACATCATTTATTTCCGATTGATTGAGCTCTCTATCCCAGACCGCCACCTCATCTATTTTACCTCTAAAAGGATATTGGGTTACATAATATTGTGCTCCAATACTAAAAGGTTCACCATTCAAAATAGAACCAACAATATTATCATCAGAGACAAGACTGATGGTTTGGTTTACACCATCAACATAAAACCTCACATTCTCGCCTTCATTACTTCCATCATAAACCAACGCTATATGGTGCCAATCATTATTTGCAATAGACAAAACATTACTATAAACCAGCAATCTATCGCTCGCACCGTTGCCTTCCATCCACCAAACCAGCTTATCGTTCCCGTCTTTATATAATAAATAACCCTTATTTGTACTCGCCCGTTTAGAGAATAATGCCTCAGTGCTACTGCTCCCAATTTCTTCGAAATAGAACCACCCAGCCAATGTAAAAGGGTCTGCTACAGTAAAATCAAATGGAGTGTCATCGAGAGAATAAATAATGTCGTTGTTGCCATCAAAATCCAGAGACTTGTTTCTTTTTCCCGTTTGATTATAGGTTACGCCACCGCTGCTATTGAAGTTGTAACCATTCCCAGTTTCATCAAACAAATCGTATGTGAGGTAGTTGCTTTTAGATGGCTCATCTAATTCCAGGTGCAAGATAGGCTCAAATGTACTATTGAAATATGGGTCAACAAAAGCATCAAGGTAGCTGAAGTTATATTTCACAAAATCTCCGATATATTGTTCAGGTATAGTGTATTCTATACTTAGTGTCGCATTCCCTTCAGGGTAGACATTTACTGATTCAAGTTCTTCACGAACTATCTCAGAGACATTGCACTCATATTCTGTTTCACATACATAATCCAGCCCACAATCACTATAGCATATGCTGGTTACTTCCTCGCTATAGAGGTGGTAGATGTTGGTTTCAACACCTGGAACGGTAAAATCAAGCTGGAAATCACCTGGAGTTATCTCCAATGATGTATCCAAGTGGTTGATAATGGTTGTTTTTAGTTTTCCCTTCCTGTATCCAGGGTAATAATCAGGGACTCCCTCGACCTCGATGTCACTGTCTCCCACGAAAACGAACAAGGGGTCGATGTCGATGTTTTTGCCAGCTCCCAAGCCGACAACCCCAGTAAGCAATCCTTTTTTGCCGCCGATGGTCAGAACTTCATAGCGGTGTACGCAGGTCGGGCAAACCATGTCACTCCAGTCCCAACTATTGCCGATTAAGTTTTCGTTTTCATCCAAGAACTCGATGCTGGTGTCAACATCATAGTTTTGGTCTGAGCCAAATAAGTCGATGTGCTGGGATAAAGAGCGAACATACCTATATTTACTGGAGTCAAGTGGCCTGAAAAAGAATCCAAAACCAGTGTCCGAGGGGGTTGACGCTCCTGTTTCTGCGACCACATCGGCCACCAGCTTGCATTGTCCGTTCTCACCACAGTTGAGCCCCAACAAGTTGATGGTGAAGGCGATGTCGATGGTGTTCCCGTAGTTGTTGTATTCGTAACACGTGAGGCCCGAGTCCGAGCCGCTGATGCCGATGCCAGAAGCGTTATAGTGGTAGTCAACAGAATCCAAATCAATTATCGGGCAAAGGTAGTAGTCTGATGTGGTGGGGTGCTGGAACACGGGAATCAAGGCGATTTCACCATAGTATTCCAGGTTCTTTCCAAAACCCATCAATCCAGAGTTGCTTTTGTTAAAGGCGAGGTAGTGGTCGTCACCCATCGAATCGGTTGCCCGCAACCAGAGCCAGTCATCGTTTTCGTTGGTTTGAATAGAGAAGGAGGGAACAAAGTTGGTGGTGAACGCAGAAGAAGATAGGGCTAAGGCTACTAGAATAAACATGGTAGTCAGGGTTTGTTTGGGTATCGTCATGGTATTTTGTTTGAGGGGTCTTGGCTCCCTGACTGGGTTGACAGCGGGTTGCCGCCCCTGGTTTGCTGCTCCCTGGGCGGGCTTGGGGGTTGGAACTTTTTGTTCTCGCCTCGAACATATCTATTTATGACGGCACCCTATATAAATATAAGGAGTGGGAACTAATAGTATAATTTACGTGGGCCCATCGGGGGGAGAAACCACAAAATCAGGGGCCGCAGCCATCTTTAGTTGCGGGGGACTCACCCTGTAACCTCGGCTGGCTGCCGTTAATTCAAGTAAGGAAGGGGGACGAAAAATTTTATTCTCTATTACTCTAATATATCTATACTATAAGGCGTATCATAATTATCGTATCATAATAGATATAATGGAATACCTCTTTTCCGATATATCTATTCGAGTATATATGTTAGAGTGGCCTGGGGTCATCCTTTGGAACGATGGCATGCCTGGCTTGGATTTCCGCAGGTATCCTACGTGACTTAGGCAACTTCATGGAATTCCCCTCATCATCAATGAAAGACTCGGGGGAGTGAGCCTTCAAGTATCTCAGGAAGTCCGTGTTCTTCTTCCCCGCCGCCGCACACAAGGTCACGGGGTCAAGCCCCTGCCTCATGGCAAGGCCCACGATACGAGAGAGGGCCTGGCGGTGGTTCTGACCACGCTTCCCTATCTCATCATCCTTCCCGTACTTCTCATCCAGGGCATCCAGGTCTTCGGTAATGAATTCTATCCCACTATCCATCGGGAAGTTATCCTTCTCCCCCTTATGACGGAACCCAGGCATCCCCGACTCCCCCAACTCCACCTGGCCGCTGGCCCACACACGATAATGCTCATGCTTCTTTAGGAACGATATACCAGGCCACCGCACAACCTTATTGGCCCGCTGGTTCTTCTTGTATATGGTCTTCACATACTTCCAGAGAAACTTCATGTCCTCGGGCAACCCGAGGAAGGGAGTGTTCTTGACGATGGTGACATCCGTGTTATCCCGCATCCCCTTATACACGTCCCCGTATCTCTGAGTATCCATGACCCAAGTAATCTGATTGTGTCGGCTCTCCCTAATCATCTGGAGAATTGCCGAGCGGGTAGCCGATGCTGCTTTATCAGTCTTCAGGTGCGAGAACACCAGGCTCCCCGCCTCCCGCAGGCAAAGGAAGATGTGGGTGTGGAGCTTTGTTCTGTTGATGTTAGGTAACTGCTTGACGAGCTTTGCACATTGCTGGAATGCGTCATTGGGGCGGTAGCTGGTATTGTCCAAGCAGACGATTCGCTTCTCCTTCTTTGCCGTCCGCAGTATCCGTTCCCACCCCTCGGTGTCGCACATCGGCTTGACTAGCTGCCTCATGTGAGCTGGGACTTTCACCTCAACATACTCGGGGTGCACCAAAATAATAGGGTACTTCTTCCCAGTGGGCCCAGCGATGACCCAGTAAAGGTTCTCCTGGTCTCGGGCACTCCAGGGGTCAACGATGAGGGCCCCCTGCTCGTAGTATTGCTCGGCCAACCACTCCAGGAACGTGGTCTTACCGTAACCACGGCGACCGATGACCAGGATGCCCAGGTAATGCTTGTCGGTGACTAAATCTAACCCGATGCTGCGGCCCTTGCCGCCGCCCTTACTCTTCTTCTTCGGAGTTGTCTTCGCTCTCCCCATTTTCCTCCTGTTCCATCGCTGCCTGGCCGTCATCAATCATCTTTTGGATGTCGGCTTGAATCTTTTGGGAACGCTTCTCCCGCTCCTCCTCCTTCCTCTTCTGCTCGGCCTCCCATTCTGCGTCCTCATCCTCGTCCACGCCAATGAAGTGGTTGTCCAATGCCTCCAGTATCTTATGTTCCACGGCCAGCTGATATTTCTTCAGCTCCCACAAAGTGTCTGACCGCATCTTCGCCCAAAACGCAGGACTCAGGCTCTCGACCCAGGTGTCTGATTCCTGGTCAACGAACCCACGGATGATGATTTCGGGGACAGTCTCCCCAGCCTCCTCGTCTGCGTCCTTGGTGCGGAGCACCCGCTGAAGCTGATACAATGAGACCACGTTCCCGACATACTCCCGCCTGCCCTTCACGGGCGGCGATGGAGTATCCCGTCTATAGGCGACTCGGGCATTATAGTAGCGGACGAACCCCCAATACATTTCATCGGGGATTTTGATTTCCTCATCAGGGTCGTTCCTGATAAACTCCAGGGTGTTGTAGAGAGTCTTCAAGGCATCGTCCTCATGTGAGCTGTTAAGAAAAGCAAGGTAGGCCCCCATACGGGCCTGGATGTTAGTGTGATACTCATACGGGTACATGAAGATTTTAGCCTGGGCCGCCTCCTCAGCCTTCAGCTGGGCCTCCAACTCTGGCAAATCATTCAGGTCTCCAATACTCGGCATCTTCAGTATCCTTGTGGAACAAACTTCTGGGCGGCCTCCAACATCTCAAAGCCGATGTATCCGTCCATGGCCAGCTTGCTGATGGCTTTTGTGGTGGACTCCCAGAGCTTTCGCTCATAAATCTCGTAGCGTATGTCCTTGAACTCCCCGCTCTTTGCGGCCCGCCTCTGGAGCATGTGAATCTGCACGGTTGTTCCATTCTGGGCCTGCCACTCGTCCTTCACCTCCTGCATTGTCGGCCAGTCGGGGAGCTCCACCTCGGTCAGATTGTAGGTGGTGATGAGAATGCTCTGTAGATTGCTGATTCGTTCCAGCCGCCCCAGTGTGTCGATTCTGTCCAGCTTCATGCTCAACAGGTGGTTAAGGTTTATTTTGTCGGCCTCGGGGCCGCCGAATTCTATCTGCGGTTCTGGCATCCTACATAGTATAAAATATTATGGAAGCTATTATCCAGAGCACAAAGAGGAAGAAATACCCGACCACCAGCAAGACGATGAGCATGAGAACCAGGTTGGTCTTCTTTGCCCTGCTCGCCTTCGTGAGCATGTGCCCAGAGGCAAACAGGAGTATGAAGCCGTTTATCATTCCCTCAAGGGTTCTCTTCATCGCCTGTATTGGCCCAGTAATCAATCCCATTCTCTGGTTCCCGACTCACGTGAGTCACGAATTGTGTGACAAATGTCACACACCTAAATATCCTTCCAGACGGTCGCAAGCGTCCGCAGCTTACTGGAATTCAGGCACGTCTTGTAGACCTGGGGGGTGTCAGCGTCACACTTATTGCAACGAATTAACTGAGAGATGTTCTCCGATACTTCATCGAAGTTACTCCCCTGGTTTATGTTTCGGGTGCCGTGGTATCCATAGCATTCAGGGAGTCCCCCTTCAGCCAGCATCTCGGCGACCACGGTCAGACGGGCCTTGAAGGTTCCTTCCTTCTCATAAGCTGCCTTGTGGTTTTTCTTTTTTGTCATGTGTAATCACCTCGGTAGTTGAGCGTAATATTTCTTGATTCGCCGCCAGCTGTGTACGAATCCAGCGTTCAGGTACTGGCGGTAGACTTCATAGGTCTTCAATGATTTTATTCGGGCGTTCTCGGTGATTTCCTCCACAATAGTGGGGTAAATCTCCTCTAATTCCTTATCTAAGCCAATTTCTCTGACCTCCTCCAGGCGAGAAACCAACTTGTTGTCCTCAAATATCTGGAAGGCCGCATCTACGCCCGCCTCCCAGAAATGCTTGTTCTTTACTTTGGGGGATAAATCGTCTCGGTGCCCGATTTCGGTGCGGGCCTTCAGGAAATACTGGTCGGTTATCTTCTCCATGTGAGCCCCCAGCTTCTGGTCGAGCTTTCCCCTATGTTGTTCGTAGACCTTCGCCAGGCCCTTCCTCAATTTATTGTCTCTCCAACTCATTTTCCAAATAATGATACTAAGCCGCCCTTGCTCTGGACGGTCGCCCTCTTGGGGCTCGGGAACCTGAACCAAAAAGCACCCCCTCTCTCGCTGCGATGCCAACTCATCATCCAAAACCATGATTTGTTCTCTCGCATCGCTTGGATGATGTCTTCGTTACCGCTCCAGCCGCCAGTGGCCATGTAGATACGATGCTCGCCGCCATAATTATGCCGCTTCATGCACCCGTATTCGTGAATCCAACACATTTCAACCAGGTCAAAGAAGTCCATTACCGTGCCCTCAAAGTTCTTGATGAGCTCCACTAATGAATCCTCAGGGTAAGGTGCTCCACTGCTCCAGTCGGTCATTGCTTAACCTCCCTGAGTAGAAGGGAGCCATCGACTCCCTCAATGATGTCTATTTCTGTTCCCTGTTTCCATCCTTTCCGTCTCCATGTGTGGAGCGGAATAGTCAGAGTGCCAACATCCTGGCCGTTTTTGGTGGTTCTTACCTGAAACTTGGGCATTTTCTGGGTGTTTTTCTATGTTCTATTATTTATCGTGAATATATCACGAATATATCAATAAAAGTGATGGTGTTTTGGAACCTAATCTAGGCAGGTGCCTAAATGGACGGGGGGAGCGAGAGCAAAATGGTAGGGTCAAAGGACAATCACCCTCTCCTCGGAACTCCCGCTCCCGATGTCCACCGAGGAGCCTTAATCCAGCAGAGACTCTGATTCCGTGCCTTTAGCCAAAGACCATGGGTCAATCCGCTTATAGTAGCGACAGGATGGTGCGTTCCTGGAGACCACAATATGCCTTGTTGTGCACTCAGCGTCCGTGCTGTTCCTGATTAACTGCATGTAGATGCACGTCCAACATGTCTCTTTTGTGTTTATGTTTCTCATAGTGATTGTGTTGGGGGCTCATGTGAGCCCCCAAAGTGGCGTTTTATTCCTTGCGTTCAATGCCGACCTTCTTGACGAAGGGCTTGCTGATTTTCGCAGGGAGCCAGTCGGGCCTGTTCTTGGGGGCATCAACTGTTTTCTTGCTGCCAGTGAAGACGTGGATTTTGTTTGTTCCACGCTCACGCAGGCGTATGTCTTTCACGCCACGGTTGGCGACCTTTAAGGCCGCTTGCCTGGGCTGCCGTCCGCTGAATAGCTGGATGGGCTCCAGGTCGTTTCCTTTTTTGTCCACTAAGACAAAGTTCTTTTTCTCACTCATGGTATATACCTCATATGTATAGGTTAGCATATATCAAAACCTTGGGCCAGGTTCGCACCACTCTCTTTTTTCTTCCTCATCGTAGAGTTTCTGGTATTTTTTGATAAAATTTTTTATGCTCTGGCAGCTTAGTCATCGCTGGCATCCTCTTTTTCTAATTCCAAGGCTAT
>Ga0180434_10000783_pt1 | contig 46452 bp, 43 predicted proteins | sample SS_ome_7_FD_132453 | JGI IMG/M metagenome (GOLD analysis project Ga0180434, IMG submission 132453) | Hypersaline lake sediment archaeal communities from the Salton Sea, California, USA - SS_1_D_2 metaG | ecosystem: Environmental > Aquatic > Non-marine Saline and Alkaline > Hypersaline >... | reverse complement strand
CGGGTCTAAGTCGCAGGTTAAAGCTTTTAAAGCTGAACGCATAAGCTCGCTTAGAGTACGGCTGAAAGCTTGAACCGTTAGGCGTTCTCGGACGCCGGCAGGAAGTCCTCCCTCCGTGACCTCGGTGTCCTCTGTGGCAAAAATTATAACCGTGTTAACCCGCGGCAAAGAAATTTCTGCCTTCTGTCATCTGACGTCTGACCTCTGACCTCCGCCCTGTTATAATATTTTATATCTATTTTTGTTATAGTATATTATACTTTTCCGTAAATTCCCCCATTTTCCCGCAAAATCCTTCCAATTCCAATCCCTCTTTTTCCAACTTTTCCACCCCATCTTCCCCCTTCTTGACACCATCTTCCATTTTCTATCCTCCATCTTCCATCGTTTCCCCCATTCTTCCACATTCTTCATAACCGACTATATAGCAACAACTTACATCAAAGACGAACCGGACCACCCCCATTTTCAGCCTGAAAAATCATCATAACCTCTTTAATAACAACTGCTTAAAACCAAATTGTCCGATAATCCGCATTCTTCGCCGAAATTGCCCCGAATTTGTTTATATCACGGTAATTAAATAGCCGACAATAATATAAGGACTTTTTCAGGTAGCTGGCTTATCGACATAAGATGTTATTTAATAATAAGATACGAGCATTCATACCCTACGGAATTTCGAACAAACTAAATATTTTTTCGTAATATTTATCAACAAACCAGCCGAAAAAGGAATTGTATGTTGGTTTTAAGCAGACAACGCGATGAATCGATTATGATCGGCGACGATGTGGAAATTACCATCGTCGAGGTACGAGGCGACAAAGTACGCCTCGGTATTAATGCTCCGAGGGATATTCCGGTGCATCGTAGAGAGGTCTATGATGCTATACAGGCTGAAAAGGGAGCTAAGCAGGATGATGTGGAGAAGAAAAAATAGCCGAGGTCAAATTTGATTAAAAAGCCGCTAAAAAGCGGCTTTTTTTATGGCTAAAACGAATTCTGGCTACTCTGCTGATTGTTTTTTATAGGCTGCGAAAGTAATTTTTTTTTAATAAATTATCTTGCGTGGCGTTCCGGGATGGGTAAATCCAGTTCAGCCAAAACGGTTTTCATATCTTCCCAAACCCTGAATCGATTCTCTTTAGAGTAATTTCTCAATAAATAGGCAGGGTGATAAGTCGGCATCAATTTTATCGGTTGATGCCCCAGGCCGGCATAGTATTCCTGGAATTGCCCTCGTATTTGACCGATTGACTTATTCGTGTCCAGTAGTGTTCTGGCCGCATGGGCTCCAAGGGCGACAATTATCTCAGGATTTATAAGTTCAATCTGACGCTGCAGATACGGCAGGCAAGCTATGACTTCCTCAGGTTTGGGGTCGCGATTTTCAGGCGGACGGCATTTTATTATATTTCCGATCCAGACCTGGCTTCGTTCGAGGCCGCAGGCGTCAATAATTTTATCCAGCAGCTGACCTGCCCGGCCTACGAAAGGGCGGCCCTGGGCATCTTCATCCGCGCCGGGGCCTTCACCGACGAACATAATGCGTGCGTTTGGGTCTCCTTCGCCGGGGACGGCATTGGTTCGGAGGGAACCCAGAGGACATTTACGGCATTCACAGATTTGTTGAGCTAATCGAGCTAATTCGGAGGCAGCTTTAGAATTTTGAGCTTTTTTTTGGTCGTTTTTATGACCTTTTATTGTAAAACCGCCGCTGAAGAATGTTTCCATCCGTGCATGCTGGCGGACAACTTTATTTTTATCTGTTTCTTGGACCATCAGTAGTGATTTTAAACATCTCGTATTTGTAAGTCAATGAAAGCTTCGTTCATTGTTGAGATAAATCGAGCCGAGGCAAAGAAATTTTTATTTTAAGCATCACTTATAATAAGGTAAACTAATATTTTGTCTTTGATTAAGAACTGTTACTTGATATGAATATTGAAACATTTAAAATATTTCAGGATTTGGCCGAAATGCGCAGTTTTTCCAAAGTGGCGGAAAAAAACTGCGTAACACAGTCTGCTGTTTCCCAGCAACTTGCTCAGCTGGAGATGTTGCACAAATGTCAGTTGATAAACCGTAAGAAGAGGCCCATTGAACTTACTCGGGAAGGGCAGATCCTTTACAAAACCTGTAAGGAAATTCTCGAACGCTATGAGCATTTCAAGGATGAGCTAAACACCTTAAAGGCGTCATCAAAAGACCGAATCAACATCGGTGCTATCTTCAGCATCGGTATGCACACGCTGCCGAGTTATATAAAGCGGTTTATGGTGCAGTACCCGAAGATTCACGTTCATATTGAATACCTTAGTGTAGAGAGGATATATGACAGGGTATTAGAAGGAAACCTCGACATTGGGCTTGTTGCGGTGCCGCAACGGGACAAACGGTTAAACGTTTTTACGTTTGAAGAGGAACCCCTTGTGCTTGTGTGCAGTCCGAACCATCCCTTTGCCGAAGAGAAAGATATAGATATTCACAGTATTCAATTTGAGTCGTTTATTGCTTTCGAAAAAGGCGTTCCGACGCGCGGGTGGATCGATAATATACTTGAGCGTTATAATATTGTGATTGAGCCGATATTGGAATTTGATAATATCGAAACGGTCAAACGAGCCGTGGAAATAAATTCAGGCATTAGTATTCTTCCCGAAACAGCCATAGCACAGGAAACGGCAAACGGCACGATTAAAGCCATTGCTTTTTCAAATGAACGTTTTATACGTCCGACTGGTATTATTATGCGTAAAAATAAAATCTTCAGTAAGGCAGGGCAGGCATTTATACAGCTTCTACAGAAGAAAGAAGAATAAAAAACATAAATTTTTTAACACAGTTTGTCACGTAATCGATAAAAGGATATGCATATTCAAGCGGTTATATTTGATCTAGATGGAACGTTGACTGAACCGTTTTTTGACTTTGATGCCATCAGAGAGGAAATGGGATTGTCGAAAGATGCCGGACCGGTGCTTGAGGTTATGCGATCGATGAATCCGCAGCAGTGCAGGGAGGCAGAAACGATTCTCTACGAGCATGAGCATCGGGCTGTCGTAGAATCAACATTAAATCCCGGTGCTCGAGAGACCCTTGATTGGCTGCATCAGCAGGACATTCGTATCGGCGTATTAACCCGTAACCGCCGAGAGAATGCCGAGGCTGTCGCTCAAAAGCACAGCCTGACATTTGACGGTATAATCGGCAGGGACGACGGACCTGTGAAACCGGATGCTTTTGGCGTACTGGGTTTGTGCAGGCAATTCGGAGTCCAGCCGCGACATACTATGGTTGTGGGGGACTATCTTTTTGATATACTATGCGCGAAATCGGCCGGTGCCGTTGCCGTGCTTTTAATGAATCAACAGCGCGCCGAGGAGTTTGCTGCTCATGCGGATTTCACGATTGACAGAGTTGATGAGATTATAGAAATCATTAGCAACATACAAAGCGAGGTGTGAAGATTACCTTATGAACGATAGAGCAATGACTTATTTACGATTAGTTTTTATTATCATCGTTTTCTTTTCTCTGATGGTGTCAGCAGCCTGCAGAGAATCTCAAGCCGATCACGGTATATCCCCTGCTATGTCGAGCCTTCCAGAGAGTAACAAAGAGATTAATATTGAAGAACAATCAAGTCGCGAGCTTGATTATCTAAAAAAATTACGTCAGAAAACAAAGCAACTTGAATCCTTCAAATGTTCCATAGAATATCTGTCTCGACAACCGCTGCTGGAATCCCAGACATTAAGAAAAGGTGAGATGTATTACAGACGGTTTGAAGAGAAATCAAAGCTTCGTATTAATTTTAGTACCCTTCAGCAGGACGATTATAAGGAACAGAAATACAGAGAAGAATATATATTCGATGGGGTGTGGCTGACGCATCTGGATTACCAGATTGAGTCTGCGCGGCTTATTCAACAGGCCGAGCCCAACGAACCTGTCGATGCTTTTGAACTGGCCAAGCGGAATTTTCCTATGATAGGATTCAGCCGGATAGAAGATATAACGAGAGAATTTGAAGTCGGTCCGGCAGAAGAAGTTAAGAAGGGAGATAAAAATTATATCAAATTTCATTTCAACGTAAAACCGGATTCAAGATATAAAGACGAGTATAAAACTGTTGATTTATGGATTGATAAAAAACTGGAGTTACCGTCCCGAATTTCTGCTGTGACTATTGAAGAGGATATATATGAAATTTTTTTGAAGGATGCTCAAGTGAATGTAGTGATTGACCCGAGATTATTTGACGTCAAGATACCCAAGCATTTTGGTCAGCCGGAGGTGATTCCTTTCGAAAAAAGCAAGGCTCCATAATAAATGTTTTTTCAAAACATTTTTTGATAACGTAATTGATGTGTTCGTAATAGAAAGTGTTGTGGATGGGTACGGCGAATATAACGAGTGAAGAATTCAGGAAACTCATCGACAGGCGAAGTCAGCCGTTGTTGGGTTTGGTGAACTATCTTTCGAGGTGTAAGCCGGGAGATAATATCATCACCCGACCCTTGCTGGGTCAACTCCTGAGCCAATCCATGCAAATGGAGGAATTGCTCGATGCGTATGATGCCGGAAATAACTGTCAATGGTGCGTCTTTCGTTCCCTGATGGCTGCTTTTAAATCGTTCAGTGACGTAAGCTATGAGCTTTTACATATCGACCATTCCCGCCAGGCGTATCGGCTGCTTGCCATCGAAGAAGATTTCGAAGATTCAACAAAAAAAGCACTCGAATTTACGGAACATGTTATTTTACGGATAGCCGCTCAGACCTTCTCGACGGCACAACAGGCCGGTTTAACCCTGCCGCCTTACATCGATTGCCAGCGGATATATAAGGAGGAGCTGCCTTCGGGTCGCTTGACCCGTGATTGCACAGCTATCAATAGAGAAACTGCTTCTGAAAGTGTAACCCTCATCTCTACTGCGTTTTTAAATCTGTCGGCGGAAAGCGAACAAATATGTGCTGCGGGACGTGCCAAGCCTGAGGAATATGATACCTATCTCACCAATACCGTTACGGAGGAGAAACTTAGGGGTTTTGAGCTTCGGTTTCACAACATGCAGTCCCTGTATGATACGTATGTATCAGGGACGGATATCGAGAAGAAAGATGAAAACCTTTCGGTTCTCCGCGGTCATATCAGCGTCGTTTTTCATCTTTTACGAACGGCGACAGCATTGGCCCATTACTATGAGCGTCATCTATCGAAAGGAGTTTGTGCCATTCAAAGTGTCATGGAGCCGTTTGTGGCTAAAAAAGATCTTCTGGAAATACTCATGAAGTATTCCCTTCATTTTATTAATCAATATGTAGGATGCGCGCACCGCCTGTGTCAGGAAATGCTGAAACGTTATTCGGTCGTCGAAGAAATCGAATTACCGGTTCCTGTTTACCGTGGTTTTCATGTCCGTCCGTCCACTTTGATTTCAAAGCTTGTGCTTCACTATGGCTGTGAAGTAAAAATGGAAATAGATGGAGAATCCTATGATGCTTCTTCATCTCTGGACCTTTTTAGAGCAAACGAGAAAATAAATGCCAAGAAACGTCGATGGCTCGCCCAGCAGATATTAGAAGGTGATTTGGTTCCTCATCAGGCCAATCCATCAGAAATTAGTGAAGGTATTCGCAGCATTGTCTTGACGCTTGCTGAACAAGGTAAGTTGATTCTCTACGAGCAGCCCCTGGAAGTACCGCAAACGATAGGCCGTGGGGAGGGGGCATTATTAGAAAAGGTAAATGACGGGATTGCACAGCTTCTCGCTTTGGGTAAAATTGATATTGCAACAAATATAAAAGCCAGATTCATAGGCGACAAGCGGGTGCTGTCAGATATTAAACTGTTGGCTGATAACGGTTATGGTGAAGACAGCTTCGGTAATAATATTACCCTGCCTCATAAGCTTGAATATCTGCGTCGATAGGTTGCTTGATATAGAGAGTGTTCGAATGAAAACAGGATAGTTTAATAGTTTCTAATTTGGGAGATAAAAAATGGCGAAAGGTATAGTGATTTATTACACCAGGAGCGGTAATACAAAGGAAATGGCAGAGCTGATAGCCAGCTCGATGAATGAGTCTGATTTGCCGACGGAGTGCAAACCCGTTGATAAAGTCAAGGCGGACGATTTGCTTAAATATGATGCTATCGTTATGGGTTCGCCAACCTATTACGGACAAATGGCAGCTCCGCTTAAGGAGTTGGTCGATGAAACCGTTAGTCATCATGGAGCTCTTGATGGAAAGGTCGGCGGGGCCTTCAGCAGTGCCGCGAATATCGGCGGTGGTAATGAAACCACGGTTATGGGTATCCTGGAGGCAATGATAATAGAAGGCATGGTCGTTCAGGGTGATCCGATGGGAGACCATTATGGGCCGATTTCAATTGGTAAACCCGATGAACGGGTGAAAGAGCAGTGTATCAGAAGGGGTAAAAGAATTGCAAAATTGACCAAAAATCTGACTTCGTAATTACTGAAATCCTGCGTAGATTTGAATATTTTTGATATTTTGCCCTGAATCAGGTTATTATAAGTGCTTGTTTAATAACAAGATATAGCAATGTCATCAAATTTTCTTGTTGTTTTGTCCTTCATAGGGGGCAAAGCATTGGCGTAACCGAAAATCGCTATGCAGCTTGTTAATAGAGACAATGAAAAATATTCGTTTTTTTTGAAAAAAAGGCGATTTTCTTTGACAAATATTTTGAAGGGGAGTAGATTTACAGCGATGAATAATCTTTCAGTGGAGGCTTTATAATGCAGGAATACGAAAATCTTAAGGTATTGGTTGCAGAAATTGAAACGGATATCAATAAAGCAGAGGGAGGTAACAAAGCAGCCGGCACACGTGTCAGAAAGCAAATGCAGGAAATCAAGAAAGCTGCTCAGGTGGTTCGGAACAAGATTTTAGAGCTCCGCTCGGCCCAGTAGTTTAGATTTACTGTGTAACAACGTTAAGCTTCTCAATGCCGCCTTGTTTGTAAAAAAACAAGCCGGAAAGTGTATCTTTGTGCTGAACAATATGATTTTACTGTAATGGGTTTCTATCATGCCGCCGCCATTATTATTTGATTTGACTTCCATCGATTTGCGGGCTGAAGCTATATTCAAGAAAGCAGATATTTGTAAGGTCAATCCTCAACAGCATGAAATGCAGCAGCTTGACGGTATTTTATGGTATGACAAAGACAAATATTTGATTTTGGGGTATAAGGATGTAACAAAAGACGAGTTTTGGGTGAGGGGTCACATACCCGGGCGGCCGATTATGCCGGGGGTGATTATGATTGAGGCCGCTGCTCAATTATCAAGCTTTTTTGTCAAGAAAATTTATGAATTAGGGGGGTTTATCGGATTTGCAAGCATTGAATCAGCAAAATTCCGGTCAACCGTTGAACCCGGCCAGCGTTTATTGCTTCTTGGTCATATTACAAAGTTTAAACGAAGAAAATATACATGCTGTGTGCAGGGGCTTGTCGATGAAACCATGGTATTTAATGGCGTGATATCGGGTCTGGAAGTTTGATTCTATTAATAATGGAGAGAACCATTACAAGTCACATCATATCCTAAACACCCCTGAGTGATGGGGTGGATTAAAATAGCCCCAAGGGGATTCGAACCCCTGTTGCCGGGTTGAAAACCCGGTGTCCTAGACCTGCCTAGACGATGGGGCCGACCGCAAATTATTCCATGCTAATTGCTTCGACCGGACATGCATCCACACAAGCGCCGCAATCAATACAGGTTTCCGGATCAACTACAGCTTTGTCATCAGCCATGCTGATTGCATCAGCCGGACATTCCTCGACGCAGGTTTCACAGCCGGTGCATTTTTCCTTGTCAACTTTCGCTGGCATTATAAACTCCTTTCACAGCAACAAAATAAAGCATTTTTTAAAAGGTGGGAATGATAACAAAATCCAAGCTTTCTTACAACATATTTTTATGAAAATGTGATAAACTTTTAGCCTATCGAGTCTGTTTGCCTTCCAAGGTTCTATTGTTGGGAATTGGCCAAAATGCTATTGTCCGGATTGAGAATCGCGGGTGTCTTGAGGTTCTATTCGTCGTGAACGGCGGAGAATATCTTCAATGTAATTATCCAAAGGTAAATTTTGTGGGGTTGCTTGCTGTGGCGGTTCCGGAGCGATTTGAGATTTTGCCCTTTTTGCTCCAAGCGCTACGGCCATATCCCTGACGATGATTTGCGGGTCGTATTCCGCATGCCAGTCAAGAACTTTGCTGAAATTAGGGCCCTGGTCTTTAGCCAGAAGGTACAATGCCATAAGCCGTGCAGGCCAACGGGGATCATTGAGATTTTCTGCTACTGCGTTGGTGAGATTGTAATCCAGCGATAAAGACAGCATCTTCCCCATTGTATTGGTTTTTGTAATCCAGTCATTGTCGGACAAAGATTTTGTGATTGCGGAGCGTAATAACTCCGGCATCCACTCCGCGGACATAAATTTATAAAGCGGTTGGTTTTTCGTCATTGCTTGTTGTTCTTCCAGCAGGCCAACAAGCAATTCAGCAGTTTGAATTCTTTGTCCTTGTCTGCCTGTTGTCATTGAATCCAAGCGGTTTTGCAGGTATCTTCTTGTTAAGTTAATACCCGGCCTTGAAACGGTAAGTGTAGCAGGTTCTATTTCCCTAAGGTTATTGGTGACTTCACCCCGCGTGTTGATTACGGGATCAATGTAAGCGTTCAATTTTATATCTAAAGATGCCTGTGGATATGTTTGTAAAATATTTCTGAGGTTTCCGGTGGAAAGGTGAACGGGAATAAGGAAATTTCGGTTCGGTTTTATTGGTGAGGAAGGCACGACCCGTTTGTTTATTAGATTTGGGATTTTGGTATTTATATCTCCGCTTATTTCGGCGTCAATCCTTATATTTCCCTGAAAGAGGCTGCTATCTGATATAATTATCGGTTGAGAATGATTGTTTGTGATGACCACGTACCCGTTGAGAGCTATACCGTAGGGGAATTTACTTCCTTTGGAGTTGAAAGTTACTGATATGATATTCTCCGGCGTGACGAATTGAGGTTCTAAAGACGTATTAAGGTCACTTTTGAGTGTTTCGTAAATCAGGGAGGCATCGACAGCAGGTAAATACTCTCCACCTTGTGTCTCGAGTAGTTGTATTGCTGATTCCGCCTCCAAAGAAGCCGGATCTTTTTTAATTGCCAAATTCAAATGTTCGATAGCAGCTTCCGGATCTCCTTTTTCTATGGCTATCTTCGCTCGTGTAATGTCTGCAATCTGGTTATCAGGATAACTATCAAGCAAGGTTTGGGCTAATTCAATCTGGCCGTTTTCTACAAGGTTTAACGCTAATAACGAAGCTGCTGAAACAGAGTTTGGGTCTTTCGAGTAAGCTTTATTCGCCCAGTCAAGCGCTTGTAAACTTTGTGTATGGGCGAAGCTGTAAAACCATGCAATCCGGGTAGCCATTTCGGGTGTTGAGTTTTGCTTGTATTGCCTCATCGCGGCTTCTTCAGCCGTTTCTAATAATTGGTTAGCTTTCTGGCGGTCATTGATTTTCTGTGCAGCTTTCAGGGCGATTGATGCAAGCATCAAATCGAATCTTTCGGTTAGGATGGTGTCTGCTATCTGAACCGCTTTATACGGGTTTCTTTCTGTATTATAGAATGATAAAACCCGGGGCAGATAGATAGAGGAAGGTAATTGTTGTGTTGGATATAGATAAGAAAATAAATCGGAACAGTACGTATAAGTGCTGGCGGATAAATCGTAGAGCTCCAGTTTCTCGGCATAACGTGCAAGATCAAGGGCAACCGGCAGGTCAAATGGATTTTCAATAAGTTTTAATCTTAACTGTTTTAAATACATTTGGGGCTGTATTTGGTCGGGGATAATCTCAGATAACTTCGAGAAGGCCAGATTATTATAATTGTATAAATTATATGCCTCTATTAGATAATTAGCCGCTGTTTGTAAGTCATTTTTTTCGGCCGCGTATATGCCCAGTTGAGTGAGCAGATAAGAATCGAAGCGGTTGTTCTTTTCTCTCAATCCTGAAGCTAAGAGGCCTTGGATATACTGTTCTCGTTCTTGGCGTGAATTAAGCTGGTACATGGCGTTTTGTAGCGCGTTTCTCAAAACAAGAAAGTCGGAGTTGCTGTCGGCGTAAGAAATTAATAATTGACCGACTAATGTTAAGCTGTCCGGCAGAACAGTGATAGAAGTTAAATTTTCCTGTTCGGATTTTGCCAGATGGGAAGCAATATTCAGCATATCCGGTAAAACATACTCGGCACCATTATCGACTTGGGTAGCGGCATAAAGAAAAAGCGCCGCCTGATTTAACTCTGAGATGTCAACAGTTTCTGAGAATGCTGTTGGCTCTGCATTCGGTAGTGTTTGTTTTTTATGGATTTCATTGGCTATGTTATAAAATTGAAGGCCGATGGTTTCTGAGAACAGGCGCTCTGAAGGTTCTTGTGATTGTGCGGTTTTAATAGAGGAAAACAAAGATATCAGAAAGATAAAGCTGATGAGCAAAATTTTAGGTTTAGCTAAATTATATGCTTTTGTTCCAGGCATTTTATTTTTTCAAAATATCCCGATTTTTATAAAGCTTTAAAAGGCATTAAGTTACAACACAACCACTAGATATTGTTACACTCTATTTCGGGCATTTTGAACGGTTGCTTTACGTAGAAACGTGTTAAGAAGTTTGATTTTTTTTGGAAATGGGGGCAGTTTATAGGACGTAAGTGGTAAATAAGGGAAAAATTGTATTTAAAAATGTTTAGTTTTATTGCTTTCTGCCGGTTAGCATCGACAGCATCTCGATGTTGAGTATTTTCGCGGCGAGAATGTAGACCAAAGCCCCGATTAACACGGCAGATATCAGCCGAAGCAGGTTTGACGGAAACGTTTCCGGAAGGCCTTTCATTAACCAAAATACCATCAGCAGGCTTAGGACCATAAGTATCGTTGCAGCCATGATTTTGATGAATGATGAGCCTGTGCCGACCAGTATGTTTGTTCCGATTTTTCTTCTTAAGAAACGAATCAGTATCGCGCACTGCAGATAGGAACAAACGGCTGTCGAACATGCAAGCCCGGCGGTTCCGAGAGGCCATATCAGCACCAGGTTCAGGCCGAAATTAACGAAAACGGCGATGAGGGCACTTCGGGTCGGGGCTTTCGAATCCTGCAGCGAGTAAAAGCAGCGAGCCACAATCTGCTGGGTGAAATAGCCTGTGAGTCCGGCTGCATAGAAGGGCAGTGTAAATGCGGCGGCGCTGACATCTTCTGAGGTGAACCGTCCGTGTCCGAAAAGGATTGAGACAAGGGGCTTTGCGATGAGAATAAGCCCGACCGTCGCAGGTAAGGCTATAAAAAATGCTCCGTTAATACCTTTGGTAATGGTTTGTTTTAATCCCTCGTTGTCGTTCTTTGCCGCGTGAGAGCTGAGGACAGGAAAAATAGCGGTAGCCAGGGCGATGCCAAAGACCCCTAAGGGCATCTGATAAAGACGCTGGGCCGCGTTTAAATGAGACACACAGCCGCGGTAGAGCGGATAGGCGATTTCGTTACCCCAGAGCATAAATGTAGTACCCTTTTCCGGCGAGCCGGAAAACCACCATGCGATTAAATCGTCGAAGAGTGTATTTATCTGTGTAGCTGTCAATCCCAATACCATCGGCCCCATCAGGATGAGGATTTTTTTGAATGCGCCTGAACGGATTTGCCACTGCGGATGTAAAGACAGCCCTTTCGAGCGGAGCGGTATAATCTGAAGTGCAAGCTGGACAAGTCCCGCAGCCAGAACGGAAAAGGCGACGATATAAACTTGCTGTAAGGCTTTAAGTTTAAAAACAAGACCCGTTATGAGCAGGGTGGCGATGATAAAAATGTTGAGCACAATCGGGGCGGCCGCCGGTGCCGCGAAGTGACGGTGGACATTGAGTATGCCTGCCATCACCGCGACACTGCAGACTAAAACCATATAAGGCAGCATAATCGTTGTCAGTGACAAAATTAAATTCGTATCGGACGTCGTTTTCGATACGCTTGTATAGAGCAGAATTCCGAGCCAGCCCGCTGCGACAAGTGAAGTCAGAATGGCGACGATTGTTGTCAGGACGGTATTAGCGAGTTTGTTCGCCTGGGTCGGGTCTTTTTCCAGCTCATGGCTGTAGATGGGAATGAACGAGGCGGACGCCGCGCCTTCACCAAACAATCTTCGGCTGAGATTCGGTATTTTAAACGCGATAAACCACGCATCGAGCAGGCCGCTCGCACCGAAGAAATAAAAATAACAAATATCACGAACCAGGCCGAAAACCCGCGAGAGGGCGGTCAGCGAGGCGATTTGTCTAAAACCTTTTATCATAATGTTTTATATCGGCTTTCATCCGGTACACCGAAAAAAGATTTTTGATTCCTGCAATGAGCGGTTATTCGAATGATTTTTTAGCGACGCTGAAGGGCCTGCGTCTTCCGATGTTGTTCAGCAGGCCTATCGCAATCATACTCACCAGCAGACTGGAACCGCCGTAACTGACCAGCGGCAGCGTTAAGCCTGTAATAGGCATAAGCCCCAGTGTCATACAGATATTGACGACAATCTCTACGGAGAACATAACGACGATACCGATAGCCAGCAGCCTTCCGAAGGGATCCGTATTATGAGACGAGATTTCGAGGCCGCAGTAGAGAATAACACCGTAAAGCAAAATAAGCGCGGCACACCCCCAGAACCCCCACTGATGAGCGATAATTGCAAAAATAAAATCGTTGTGTCTTTCAGGCAGGAAATTGTATTTTACAAACGGTCCTTTTCCAAAGCCATGTCCGGCCAGTCCTCCCGAGGCGATCGCGTATTTTGAGCGAATCAAGTGATAGCCCCAATCGTTTTCCCATTCTTTTTTCGTGAAGGGTTTGCCTACGAGAATCTTTCCCAACCGGGGATGTTCGGCCGCTTTTTGCTGCATCCATTGATTCTGCAGCAAAACACTGCTGATTCGTATACGCTGATACTGATTCATTTTTGTCCATAGCAGGGGGCTGACCAGCAACGCCAGTAATATAATAATCGCGAGGTGCTTGACTTTGGCACCGGCAATGAAGAGCATAATAAACAGTGTCGGCATCATTAATAAGACGGTGCCTAAGTCCGGCTCAAGCAGTATCAGAAACATCGGCAGCAATGTCAGTACGAAAGGTCCGATGAGCGATGTAAATTTTCTATAATTGCTCCGGTATCGAAGATACCATGCCAGTGCCAGGATGTATATAATTTTGCAGAGCTCCGACGGCTGAATACGCGGCAGGGAAGGGTGTATGAGTATCCATCGACGTGTGTTATTGATGAGAGGTACCCATGGAAGGTCTATGAACTTATCGATTAGAAGTGTCGCCAGCATAATAATCACAACACCATACAGCCAATAGGCGGCAGCGCCGAGCCGCCTGTAGTGAACCAGATTAACCGCGATAAAAGCCAAACAGGAGAATGCCGCGAATACCGCCTGTTTTTTCCAAAGGGAGGAACCTACCGCCGGTCTTAAGTGGCCGCTTGGGTCTTGTGGATTGCCAACGGCGTAGATAGTCGCTATTCCCAGCAAAATCAGCCCGAGCACAGCCGCGAGCAGCAATATGCGGATACCAATTAATCGGCCTTTGAAAATAGTTATCATACTTCAAAAATATTTCGGATTAATCACTATTTCTATATCGTCAGGGGCTCAAGAAAAATTATATGCAAAAAAATTCGAGGTTATCGGACTTCCATAAGTTGTTAATATAGCTAATATTATGAAAAAAAATTAATTTTTCCTAACTTTTTTTTAAGCAAAATCGGGCTAAATATCGGTTGTATCAGCATTTTTTCCTTGCTTTTTATGAGGCCTTATGCTAAATTACACTTACCTTCACCAATTAATGAAACACTTTGTGTAGTCTGAAACATGCAGTTACGCCAGAACGGCGGCAAAAATAAAGAGCCGCCTGGCGAGAAAGGAGGAGATGAAGAAGAATAGGTGACTTTGTCTTTACTCTTTACGGTTTCCTGTTGACCGGTATTCCTTCTCGATACGTGTACTTCGAAGGTACCGACGTATCGGAAAAGAATAAAAGATTGTTTTCAAGCAGGAGCAGTTGATTTATATGAAAAAACCAAGATTTGGCGGAGTGTGTTGCTCTGCTGAATATTTAAACCGTTAGAAGAGAAGAAAGGTAGGTTTAAATTATGAAGAAATTAATTTTTGTTCTTGCTTTACTCCTTATGGCGGCACCTGCAATGGCAGCCATCGAGCTCAACTTTGAAGAGTTTGGAGGCTGGGTAGATGACGATCCCAACTTTGGATGGAATGAAGGTATGCTCATCTACGATACCAACGGCGAGAATATCCCGCGTGCGTTTGCGATAGAGGTAACGCTTGACACTGAAGACCCCAATTTCGAGATCGACTGGATCTGGAGAGAAGACGAGGGTGGTGACCGATACTGGGTCACCCCGACCCACATCGAAATCGAAGACGGTGAAGTTTTAGAATGGGGTCCTCCATGGGGTGAGCTCGAGGGTGATTACGCTGTCATCGAGATGGCTTCGCTGTATGCGGAGGGTGAAGATCCTCCTCCGAGCGAAAGCGGTCTTGTCGGTATCTCCGTGCGTGGTCCGGCAGGCGAAACGGTTTGTTTGGAATTTAATGTCGAGCCGATTCGCGGCGGCGTCATTGATGAGGATTTAAATCCTCTTGAGATTGACCCGAATTATCCAATCTGCCTGACCATGGCTGCACCTGATCCGCTTGCTGGTACATGCTGGGACAATGAGAACGAGTGTGCCGGTCAAAATCTAGGAGATGCGAACTGCGATTCGTTTATCAACTTTACCGACCTCGGTCTGCTAAAGGCGGCGATCTTCTCGAATCCGTCATCAGCGAACTGGAATGCCTGTGCCGACTTTGACCACAACTGCTTCGTGAACTTTACTGACCTGGGTATTCTCAAGGCGAACATCTTTACGAGCGGCTATGACCCTTCAGAGGACAACACCAACGAGCCTGATACAAGCATCGAGGGCGTATGTCCGTAAGTTATCGGTAACGAGTAAAGCTATCAGAAAATGAAAAGATTTATGAATTTTTTGTTTTAAATGTATTTTAAGGAGGACGATATGAAGAAGTTAATAATTTTACTTGTTGTCCTAGGCTTCGCTGTAACAGCGAATGCAGCTTTGATTACGCTTTCCCCGGTTGATGTCGGTCTCAGCGAAGGACGGCTGGGTGGTGCTGATGATCCTCTACTGGAAAGTGATATCATCGGGTTGGATATCATGTATATGCCGGATGGAGCTCAGGACCTGCTGTCTCTAGCAACTGTAGTCACTGCTGAGGGTCTCGGTTCATTGGATGCATCAGATTTGACTTTCCCTTACGATGAAGGCTTCAGTGGTTCTGAAGAGGTTGTGGCAGGAAAAGAATACGGAATGTGGACCGCTGATTTTGGAGGTATGGGCGAAGGTATTCTTATTGACCATATCCTGTTCCACTGTGACGGAGAAGGGCTTGTCGTTGTTTCATTGGCACCGGGTGTCAATCCTCAGATTGGTCCGACACTTTACATTGATGGTACAACCGAATATGATGGCCAGTGGGGCTCAATAGAAATCAACCAGATTCCTGAGCCGGCAACCATTGTACTGCTTGGTCTGGGCGGATTGTTCCTGCGACGTCGCAAATAAGACGAAGCGACAGGAAACTAACAGTTGTACAAAAGAGGCGAGCTTCGGCTTGCCTCTTTTTTTTGCTTGTTTTTTTGTATGCTGGTTTGTAAGATACCGACGGTTTGATTTATGGAAAGGGTTTTTATGAATAAGATATTCTTTCTAACAGGCTGCTGCGTTTTGATGTTATTATGCGGATGCTCTGATACCGCCGAAGAGCAGAAAAGTACAGGCGAACAGGTACAGCAGGACGAGGCGGCGGCAGTCAATGATATGGGTAAAAGCCCAAACGAGCCCAACGGATTTCCGTCTTTTCTGGTCGGTACGTGGGTCGCGAACAAGGGCAAGTGGGAATTTGTCTTTGAGGCGGACGGAACGATATCCTCTGCGGTTATTGATAACGGGATTGTTCGCGTCGACCCCCGGCAACGAGTTACAGAAATCAAACTCCCAGCCGGAGAGGGAATGTATCAGATGGGGGAGTGTGTCGCAGAATATTCGTCGGGCAGTAACGAGCTTGCCGTCGTTATTATCGTCGACTATTACCGTTTGCAAAGACCTGATATTATTGTGGAAGGAAGCAGCAAGGACTGGTTTACAGGTACCATTTCGGAAGACCATGAAACGTGGGTTGCGCAGTGGTTTTCTTTGCCGAAGGTTTTCGTAACCAGTTTAGAAGGTGATGCGGAAGAGACTCTCGAAATGGAAGCCGACCCTAACACACCGCCGGAAATGGTTATTTTCAAAAAACAACCATAACGCCATTAGCTGACGATGTTATCAGTAATCATAATATATGACTCCCTCGCTGTCGGTGCCGGGCCAGTCGAGCCGTATTTCTTTGGTTGCGGGTTTATATAACCATCCGAAATTGCCGGTTGGTATGTCCGGAAAGGAACCGGAGTTAATAATCATACCGGCCTGTGATAATCCGTTAAAGGGATTTTCAGGCATTTCAGATAAATAGGGGCCCAGGGGGAAACCGTCTGTTCCGGGTTCGGCAAATTGACCGGATTGATTTGTTGCATACGTAAGCTGGGCCGCGAAAACAACCTGGTGGGGATTGCCCGTTGGATCTCCTCCGGGGTAACCCGGCGGGACACCGTTATGCTGGAAGGTATATGACTCAATAGCGTTTCTGAGAAGACGCAGATTTTCCTTTGCGGTCGATTCTTTGGCTTTTTGGGTGTGGCCCTGAAATTCGGGCAGAACAATGGCTGCCATTATACCGAGAATGGCCACTACGATTAACAGCTCAACTAACGAAAGCCCCTTGTTCATCTCTTATTCGTTTCGAACATTTCTTTTTAAAAGGGTTTTCATTTATATCGTCTTAAACCACATCGGGCTTTCCGGTAAAAAATCGTTATGGGACTTTTTCAGAGAGAAGATTTGTGCTGCCTTCGGTTATTCGTACCATCCGCCTTTCCAGAGCCATTGCTCGGCAAGTGCGGCAAGGTCCAGAAAATCTATGAATCCGTCGTTGTAAAAGTCGGTTTGCAGCGGCGGCGTATTCGTAAGCCACTCATTTGACAGTATTTGCAGTTCACAAGGGTCCACGATTCCGTCCGTGTTCAGGTCGTATTCGTTTTTTACAAGTTCATCAGCACCGATGTCGAGTTTGTCTTCAAATATTCTGATTTCGAAGTCGATATCATACTGCAGGGTTTCGGGAAGCCTGTTTGCATCAGCCGTATTTATACAGGCGGAAATCAGCATTAGATGATAATTGCCGGGTATAAATTCGTTCGTATCGGTAAAATAGCCTGTGCTTACAAGGTTCGGGTCGATGCTTATATTTGAGTTTACATCGGTGAGGTCGTCGATTAAACCGCCGTAATTTCCCGCCGCATTTCCGAACACGTCATTGAAGAAAACATTCGGGTCGGGAACTGAATTTGGAATCATAGGATGATCGATGCAGTAAATTCCTTCACCCTGCTCTGAAAAGGCGATAATGTTGTTGAAAATATTTGGATCCGTGTCTTTATACTTACAGGCTATGCCGCCGCCGTTGCCGGCTGCGTTGCAGACGATAGTGTTGTTTATAATCGAGGCCTTTGAGCCGGACGTAACGGTTATGCCGCCTCCGGTACTCTCTGCCCGGTTGCCGCAGATGAGATTGTTGCATATGCGCGGCGATGAGCTCCCTGCATGTATCCCTGCTCCGTCCAATGCTGAATTACCGAATATTTGATTGTATTCTATAACAATCGGTTCTGGATTGTACGAACAGACAATCCCGCCTCCGCCCCTTTCAGAAACGTTATCCGCTATATAATTATGTGTGACAGTCGGATTGCTGGAGGTATCTGCAAAAACTCCCCCGCCGTACCATGCCGAGTTGGAGATAATTTTATTGTTATTTAACAGCGGATTTGCATTACTGCTCCAGCAATATAAACCTCCGCCCTTATAAGCGGCATAGTTGCTGGTGATTATATTATGTTGAATTCGCGGTGAGGCGTAACATAATATTCCGCCGGCGTGACCGTCTGTTTGATCACCTAATAAGGAATTGCCGTCCCGGATTGTAAAGCCCATTAGTGCGCTGCTGCTGTCCTGGTTTCCGTAGATAATCACCGCGGTGCCGTTGTCATTGGCATCAATAATCGTACGTTCAACAATCTCCCAGTTGTTGGGATCGGTGGAACGAAGAATAATATTTTTTGAGTAGTAATTGATTCTTTCGTAATACACATCGGGGACAACAACTACGGTGTCACTGTCATTACTGTCGTTGATAGCCTGCTGAATAGTCAGATAGTTCTCGTTGCTGTTAATATTTTGGACCGGCCAGACTTCATCGGCCCCGATGTCAGTGGTGCTGCCCATAATACGAGTGTCACCATCAAAATCGGTTTCTTGGGGGAAAGCCTCATTTGGGTCGCCGATATTAATACATCCGCTGTCCATTGACAAATGATAATCATTCGTTTGTGCATCGATGAATTCCGGATTGAGGGAGAGATTGCCGTTTATGCCTGTCTGGTCACCGAGGTAGCCGTCATAATTACCGTTTGGATGACCCCAGATATTATTGTATCGTATCAGAGGGCTCGATGGTTCAGTACCATAGACCCTAATGCCTTTACCCTCGCCATTGGATGTGATGATATTATGTGATATCAACGGTGATGACGCTTCAAGGTGAATGCCGCCGGAATAGAAATTCGGAGTATTGTGGGCAATCGTATTGTGAGCGATATCGGGTGATGAATCAACGCAAAGAATGCCGGCACCGGTATTATTTTTGACAATGAGATTGTTGCTGATGACCGGGTCGCTGTCGTAAAACACACCGATGCCCGCTCCTCGCGATGAACGGTTATATCGGATGGTATTTTTTATGACGTTCGGTTCTGAACGATTGTAAATGTAAATTCCGCCACCGCCCAGGGAGCCAGCCTGGTTTGACTCAATCAGGTTGTCGGAAATGAGAGGGCTTGAAAAATAGGTTATATGCAAACCTGCCCCAAGTGTCGATTCATTGTCGGTGATATGATTGTCTTGTATAATGCCGTGACACCACTGGCGAAGATGCATTGCACCACCATACAGGTCGGCGATATTCTCCTCGAAAAGATTGTTTTTAATGATTGCGTCGACACCTTGAAAACCTACAAAAGCGCCGCCGTCACCATGATCGTTTTCAGGATAAACCGTATCCGGCGGTTCGAATCCATGTTCCTGAATAGCAGTGTTGTTTATAAAGATATTATTTTTAACAACCGGGCTGATGTGAATTCCAGGATTTTCGGGATTGTTTGGGTTCACTGGATCTCCGTAAATATAGATACCCCCACCTTGTCCGGCAGAATTGTTGTTGAATGTGTTATTTCGAATAGTCGGTGCTGACATGTTATAGCACAGAACTCCGCCGCCGCAGCGGTTCCAATGCAAACCATTGTACTCCCATGAAACAAGGATCCAGGAGCCTGTGCCGTTCTGAATGGTAAAGCCTTCCAAAATAGAAGCATTTGTTTCACCTGAGCGGAATATTACGGCGGAGCCGAAGTTAGGGTCAACCGGATTATTGGCATCGATGATTGTATCCTCGACGATGTTTGGATCATTGGGGTCGTTAGAACGAACCGTAACCGCTTTACCGAGAAAATCAATCGTCTCATAATATATTCCCGGTTCAACAACAATTATATCACCGTGGTTGGCGTCATCAATGGCGGATTGAATGGTGGTATATTCGACGCCGTCTACCTGCAGGGTGTCAGCAAGCAAGACAGACGGAGCGAAAAGGCATGCTATTATCACAAACCATCTTTTCATCAACCGTCCTTCAAAATCAACTATAAACCGTGCTCTTATAGTTAATTATACAAAATGTTGAGTCGAAATCCAACTGCCTGTTTCTTACTTCAAATCTGTTTATCCCTTTCTACGTTGCAAACCTATAAAAAGGTTGCTAAATTCTTCCTTTGACTTTATTATTATAGGCCTCTTTTTTTAGATTCTTTGAAAGGATTTTATATGAAATATGATGTTGCTGATGTATCCTTGGCTGCTGAGGGCAAGAAGCGTATTCTCTGGGCCGATAACAACATGCCGGTTCTGGCGCTTATTCGAAGACAGTTCAGTAAATCTAAGCCTCTGCGGGGAAAAAATGTTTCAGCCTGTTTGCATATTACCGCTGAGACGGCAAATCTTGCCAGGACGCTGAAAGCTGCCGGGGCGAATGTGGTTTTGTGTGCGTCGAATCCTCTGAGTACCCAGGATGATGTTGCCGCCTCATTGGTCAAGGATTTTAAAATACCCGTTTTTGCCGTCTGTGGTGAAAACCGGAAGACCTATTACAAGCATATCTCTGATGCCATTGACCACAAGCCGGTCATCACATTTGACGACGGGGCCGACCTGGTCAATGAACTTCACACCACGAGGAAAAAAGACTCACATCGGATTATTGCCAGCATGGAAGAAACCACGACGGGCGTCATACGTCTGCGTGCCATGGCCAAACAGGGTAAGTTGAAGTTTCCTGTTATCGCGGTCAACGATGCGGCCAGCAAACATCTTTTCGATAATCGTTACGGCACCGGTCAGTCCACGGTTGACGGCATCATCCGCTCAACGGATGTGCTTATGGCCGGTAAAAAAGTAGTCGTAGCCGGGTACGGCTGGTGCGGACGGGGATTTGCCATGCGAGCCAGGGGAATGGGAGCACTGGTTATCGTCACCGAAGTGGACCCTGTCAAAGCGATTGAAGCGGCGATGGACGGATTCGAAGTGATGCCGATGGGCCATGCCGCCAAAATCGGAGACTTGTTTGTCACTTTGACGGGAAACAAAAACGTGATTCGCGCAGAGCATTTCAAGGCGATGAAGGACGGGGCTATCGTCGCCAACAGCGGGCATTTCAATGTTGAGATTGACATCCCGGCTCTCAAAAGGATGAGCAAAAAGGTCAGAAAGAATATACGGCATTGTGTCGATGAGTATGTCATCAGTAATAAGAAAAAAATACACCTGCTCGCGGAGGGACGTTTGATTAACCTGGCGGCGGCTGAGGGTCACCCGGCTTCGGTGATGGATATGAGTTTTGCCACCCAGGCACTGGAGGCCGAATACGTTGTGAAACGAGAGAAAAAGCTCGAAACGGCGGTACACAATGTACCCGTGGAAATAGAAAATCGTGTGTGTAAACTCAAGCTCAAGTCTATGTCGATAGGGATTGATAAACTGACATCTGAACAAATCGAATATCTCGCGACAAGCGGCGAAGGAACGTAGCAGCATAAGTACTTATATAATTATGAGGGAAACGGGCACGAGACAAAATGCAACTTGTGCCTTGTGTGCTTATGACTGATAATGAAAAACAAAACGAATCTTCTCAAATTGCGGTCAGCAAATCCTTTTTGGCGGTAGGGCCGACGCTTCATTACAGCCATAAAAATGTACAGCGGTGCTGGCTGCTCGGCCTCATCGTCTTTTGTCTGTGTTGTTTATTCTGGTCAAAAATCGTCACGGGTAGTTTTTTCTCATTTAACCCCGGTGATATCATTTCACCCGAGGCGTGGCGATTAGGCCGTTTTGTCATCGGCGGTGTGAGTATTTTTGAGTACCCCTGGCAGATTGAGGTTTTGGGTCTGCTGATGGGAATTATTGCCGTTATGCCGATGCTTGTGTCCCAGCTCATGAGTTTTAGGCACAGCCTGCCTTTTGTTCTTGCTGTGTTCTTTCTTGCGAATTTGCCTGCCTTTGCCGTATGTGTACTGATAAGCTGCTTTGCGGTAGCCAGCCGTCCACTTCGTTTTCGCTCGCGAATCATATCCATCGCGCTGTGCATGGCTCCCCAGTTAATTTACTGGGGCATCCTTGGGCCGGTCAAGGGCATTGAGCCCATCCGATGGGGATTTTCCTTCGCCCCGTGGATTAACGCCTGGCTGGTCGGCCTTCTCATAGCGGGGGTAGTACTTATCATTGGACATTTTACACGTTACCGACCGGGTCTGGTCGGTGCTGTTTGTGCGGTTGTACTCTTCATCGCTATCATTTTATTCGAGATACTGATCGGCTTCGATGAACTTGATTATCAGTTATATGTCGCCAAAAACAATCCCGAACAGGTCACGGAATTTCATCCGCACAGCCTGACCCAGGCGCTCGATTCAAACATTAAAAATCCCAGGGTGAAAAATATTTTACTGGAGGGTTATTTTTCACCGGAGGACCCTATTGCTTTACGGGCCAAGCTGAAAGAGCGGATACAAAATGACCTACTGCATCATGACCGCTGGCCTTATTGGTTCGAGAAACCCGACGAATTCAATTATCAGCAGAAAGCTCGACAGCTTCATACCCAGTTCGACCGGTTCATTGAACTGCGTTCGGAAAGCGGGCGTATGCCGATTGCCCTTTATTACAAGGGGTTGCTAAGTGAATATAGCCCGGACATAAAAAAACTTGGAACAACGGAAGAACTGCAATTTTATACTGATTATCCCTTTGAGCACGCCTTTGAGACATGGTACCGGTTGTATTCGGAATTTCCGGACAGTCCCGAGTCACTGGAAGCCCGATGGCGTGTGGCTATGTATTGGGCGGGACAGGGACGATTTGCCAAGGCAGACGAACTACTGCAGGAGGCACAGGAAAAAATCGCCCTGCAAATGAAAAGTCTGAATCAGCAGCCTGAGCCGGTGGACACATTATTTAGTCCATTCCAATCGCCGGCTAAAACCGTTATGACCCATTCGAAATTACAGGACCTGCAGAGAAGGGTCGAAAAATTACGTCGTCTTATCAGTGAGGAAAATCAGGTCGGGGACAAAGGGACGCAGCTCCGGCTCGCACGGTTCGTTCGGCTGAATCCCTATGAAATGGCTTATGGGGCGAATTTGCAGTCACTGCTTGATCAAACATCCGACACTGATGGCCTCAAGGATAATATTCTGCTGGCTCGGGCAAAGCTTATCGATGATGAGCAACTGCAGGCCCGGATGTTTACCGATATACATAACGAGTTCACCGGTAGGGACGGTGCCATTGAAGCGCTTTACGAACTGGCTTTATTGAGAAGGCGGATGTGGTCCCAGATGGGACAGGAGAATCTTGAGCAGAAAAGGAAAGCCTTGGTGGAAGCCCGCCTTGCGTTTGAAAAATTCATTGAGCTTTACCCTGATAGTATATTCACCGACCAGGCCAGGACCAACCTGGAAAATCTTCCCGCCGTTGAGTAAATTTATGTTCAAAACGATTTTTTTGAGCACTCTTTTTTCTTGTATTACAAGTGTTTACTACGCGTTGTCAGGCGGTTCAAATTGATATCATTTGACTTTTCATCACATTCTTGATATCATATAATTTAAAGATAAGTATTTATCCATAAAAAGCTTACAATTTTTTCAAAACTATTAATATCTAAGACGGATGCATGAATTCCGAGGCGAATGATAAACAGTCTAACGTTTTACTCATCGGTGATGTCGAAAAAGCTTTTCTTGACGCTGAAAATGTTGACCGTGGCAGATGCAGGGTTTATCGGGATGTACACGACGGAATGGAAGAAGCCGAGAAAAGCAGTTACGGTCTCGTTGGCCTGGTGATGTCAACAACGAGCAGCGATATTATGACCGTGCTAAAAACCCTGAGACGAACCACTCCCCACTCCAAAATCATTCTCCTTGCTCAAATGCACGAAGAGCCTCAGGCAATGCGGCTTATGCAAACAACAAAAAACGGAAGACAAATGGCTGATGATTATCTTATCTGTCCAATGCGTTTCAGTAGGTTGTTGAATTCTTCTGCTCCTTTTAAAACAGTTCAGGTAAAGAAACCTGAAAAGGTAATTCAAGTGACTCCGCCAAAGCCGTCCGTTCAAGAAACACCGTTCGCTGAATCCGAACTGTTGCGAAAAGTTGAATACCTGGAAAAACTTGCAACGGAAGATGACTTGACGGGTTTGAAAAATCGAAGATACATTTTCGAATTCTGCCGGCAGATTATCGAATATGCAGGCAGACAGGAGACGTCAGTGACACTGCTTGTCTTCGATATCGACGATTTCAAGCATTACAACGACCTTTATGGTCATTCAGCCGGTGATGAAATTCTTAAACAGGCTGGGGTTTTGATGAAACGATGCTGCCGGAACCATGACATCGTCGGGCGGATTGGCGGTGATGAATTCGTTGTTATTTTCTGGGATAATCAGACCGCTGCTCATCACAAAGAAGCTGAAAGACGCTCGGCTGAATCGGAGCAGCCCAAAGAGGCGATTTTCATTTCAAAGCGTTTCAGAACCGAGTTTAATAAAGCAGATCTGAATATGTTGGGACCGTCTGGAAAGGGCTCGCTTACCATAAGCGGAGGGTTGGCTTCTTTCCCGCGTGATGCGGATTCAACAGAAATGCTGTTTAAGAAAGCCGACCAGGCTCTCCTGGAAGCCAAAAAGAGCGGCAAGAATCGTATTTATCTTGTCGGCCGGCCTGATAATGATATCGCTGAACTATAACAGCAGGGTTCATTCAACGACCACGGCTGTGCCGTATGCCAGGATTTCCGCCGCCGATTGCATCACCATCGATGTTGCGAATTTAATTCCCAGAATCGCATTGGCACCTTGTTGCTGTGCTTCCTCAATCATTCGGTCGATTGCCTGTTCCCGGGACTCCGCCATCATCTTGGTGTAGTCGGTTATTTCTCCGCCCACAACATTCCGCAATCCCGCGATGATGTCTTTACCGATATGACGTGCACGAATCGTATTGCCCCGAACAAGGCCTATGTGTTTGATTATTTTTTTACCTTCAATTTGGTCTGTAGTAGATAAAATCATTTTCATCTCCTGACATCTTTATAACGGTCTTTCTTCCAGAAAAAGAGCCTTTCTCGAAGCACAGAAACGAACAAAATGGCCAGACCCGCCAACAGGGCCAATAAACCAATCTTCAAAAGCCATCCTGTCATAGGGTCTTTAATAATTCCTTCAATGATTTTAAAGCCTCCGTAGATCAGCAGACAAATGGCTGCCACAGAAAAGAGAATCCATCCCAAACCCCGCTCTATGCGGTTATAGGTATTGTTCCAGTATTGCTGCCATATTTTGTCTTCCGGCTCAACCAGTATCACCTGGTCTGTCATTTCCTTTAGTTTTTTGAACTGTTCGAATTCGGCTGCACATTCTGGGTGCTCTGCTAAATGCGCTTCGAACGTTCGCCGCTGCTCTTCGGTTAACTCGTTATCGAGATATCCCATCATCAGGTCTTTGTAATCTTCACAAACCATTACAATTGACCTCCTTTCTTGTCTTCCAAAAGTTCTCTGAGCTTTTGACGTGCATGATACAACCGGCTCATTACCGTCCCTTGGGTACAATGCAGGTATTGAGCTATGTCCTCGTAGGAGAGCTGCTGGAAATGACGAAGAATAATTATCTCCCGGTGCTTTTGACTTAGCTGTCCGATGGCTCTCCATACGGCTTCCTTGTTTTCGTTTCGCTCAGATACCAGTTCAGGACTGAATCCGTCTGTTGTGGGTGAACTGCCCGTCCTGCTTTGATTATCTGACAACGATACGGTCTGACGCACCCTGTTCCTTCTTAAATGACTGAAGCATAAATTTCTCAATATCTGATAGAACCAGGGATAAAATTTCCGGTTCGAATTTAATAAGTCAATATGGGTGTACGCCCTGTAAAACGCTTCTTGTGAAAGATCAAGGGCGTCGTCGTGGTTGCCTACCAGCCCCAGTGCTATAAAGTATGACTGTTTCATATAGCGTTTAACAATCTGCTCAAATGCATCCTTCGACCCCCTGCGAAAATGCTCAACTAATGCTATGTCATCTTCCTGTGACCGCATCAATCTGTTCAAGCTCCAAACCTTTTATTTTAAATAAGCGGGATGTTTATTTTCTTCATATTAATAGACTCCTTGAGTGCTCACATTATTCATTCAAAAAGCAGATTTCTCAAAGATTTTCCTTAAAAAGTTCGCACAATATTCCATAATATTGCTATTTCGTCATGTATTTTGAGACTTTTACAGATTGTAGAAACGATTAGCTGTTTGGGAGAACATTATGATGTGTGCCGAGATTGCCGTATCCGCCACAACGCTGACCATTATTTTTATAGTTCTTGCTGCTTTAGTCGGGGCTTTTGCGCGGAGGGTCACCCGGGATAAATGCCTCAAGGACTTTGGCGGTTATCTCGTAACACTTGAACGGACTGACGGCCGGACTGTCTGGGGGCAGGTTAATGTCGAAAACACAGGGCTCGAATTTGTCTATCAACAGGTTCACAAGGACGAAGACGGCCATGATGAGACGACATACGTGCTTTACAAAAACGAGTATCAGAATATTCAGGCGCTGCTTCGGTTTCACGACCAACTGGACGAAGTGCACCAGAGAGAAAGGCAAAAAGAACTCGACAAGACCTATCACCCGCCGTTCTTCAGGAAGCTGAAAAGAAAAATCATGAACCTTTTCAAAACGGTCAGGGATTCAATCCTCGAAGTCATCAATCTACTTATGGCCCAGGCGAAGAAGGCAACCGCTGCGGGTACCGTCTTAACTTCGCAGGATAAATACGTGGGTCAGATGCAGCAGCAGCTTGTCGGCACCGTAGGCACATCGTACGAGCCGCTGCTCGAAAAATACATCGGTCACAAAGTTGTTCTGGAAATTAAAAGGGGGGACAGGATCATCGAATACTGCGGCGTGTTAAAAGACTATACCTCAGAATTTATCGCCGTGCTTGATGTGTATTACAGAATAAAACATGAAGACGAGCCGCGCAAAGCCGACCTTATTGTCCTTCGCTCACTCGGTACAATCAGACACCTCGGCGAGTGATTAATCATCCCATTTAGATGAGTGCGGAATTTTCAAACATCGAGATTCGCAAACGGTTATTATTTACCTCGATACCCCACGGACTGGGCCATGAGAACCCGCTGGTTTTTATTCAGTTTCATTGTCTTGGCCAAAGCCTTTCGGTTTACTGAGCCTCGAACGACTGTTGCTAAGCCTTCTGAGGTGCAGAACAGGTAAACATTCTGGACGATGGCGCCTGTTGATATGGCAGCGTTGAAGATTGCTTCCTCTTCGTCTCCCACTCCTTTTTCAAGGTCAAGGACATATACAAGGTTCAACGGCGCTGAGCCTACCCACTCCTGCTCGCCGGTCTTAGCCCTGATATCTTTGTTTAATATTTGTTTCAATGCATGTCCATTGGCGTCATACAGGTATACGCCTTCGGCTGTGCTTATATACAGATCAACTTCCTGGCTATTTATAGCTGAAGGAGCGGTTCGTTTGCCGGATTCAGGTCTGCTTATGCCCCATGCAGCCCATAAAAGATTTGATAAAATCTTTTCAGATATTTTCTTTTCGCTGAAGCTGCGTTCGCTTTTACGGTTTTTTATGACTTCAATAAGCGGCTTGCCTCCGTCCATTTTGGGCTTGTGTAATTTTGTGATTTTCGGTTCGCTGGCAACAGCTGTAGCCAGAGTAAAAATAACAAAAGATAAGGCTGTACATATGATATTGCATGCTTTTGAATTCATAAACTTACTCCCATAAAAAAGTTAATGGGCGGTACAGGACTTGAACCTGTGACCCCATGCGTGTAAAGCATGTGCTCTAGCCAACTGAGCTAACCGCCCGATTGCTTTAGAGGATACTTATTTTTGCCTCTTGCGTCAATGCCTTTGATGATTTATATTTTGGGAACTGTTTATCAATACATTTGGTATGAATTTTAAAACATAGGATTCTTAATGAAAGTATTGGAAGCGATTCGAAAGCGTTATTCCTGCAGGGCTTATGAAGACAGGCCTCTTGAGAAGGAGAAGCTGGATGTGATTTTAGAGGCAGCGCGGCTGGCGCCGTCGGCGAAGAATATGCAGGACTGGCGGTTTATTGTTGTAAGTGACGCCGAGATAAAGAGTAAGCTGGCTGCGAGTACGAGTCAGCCGGACGTGTTTGAAAAGGCGGCGGTAATCGTAACAGCCTGCAGCACAACGGATTACGTGATGCGAGGAGGGCAGGCGGCCGGGCCCATAGATGTTGCCATTGCTTTGGAACATATCTCCTTACAGGCAGCGGACTTAGGGCTGGGGACGTGCTGGATTGGGTCTTTCGATGAGCCGTGGGTGAGGAAAATACTGGAAATTCCGGAAGGTGTTGCTATAATTGAACTTATGACGATTGGGTATCCGACAGACAGCCGGAAGAAGCCCAGCCGGGAGCCCATGGAAAAAATCGTCTGCTACGACAGGTGGCAGTTCTAAGTCGTTATTTTATAACAAGTTGGGGACGTGGTGTAACGGGAGCACACCGCGGTCGCATCGCGGAAATGAGGGTTCGATTCCCTTCGTCTCCAATCTTTTCCATTTAACAACATTTCAAATAGACCCAAACAGGGCAAAAAAGTTTTTGATTTTTATTTTCCATATCTTCTGCTCAGAGATTAATATTGAAATGAAATACAAGTTAGATAATTAGTCATTGTTAAGAAAGTTGTTTTGCGGGTGTTATGGGAAAATTTGCATTATATGTTTTAGCCGCTGCTGCGGCGATGATATGTTTGAGTTCGTGCGGGTTTGTATTGGGCATAGAAAAAGCCAAATATACGGTACTTGAAAAAGAGGGAGCCTTTGAGATAAGGCGATATGAGCCGTGCATCGTAGCTGAGACGGTTGTCGAATCGGATTTCGATGAGGCGGGCAATATCGCATTTGAGCGGTTATATAATTACATTTCGGGACAAAACCGCACGAAGGAATCCATCGCGATGACGTCACCGGTGATTCAGGAGGTCGACTCGCAGAAGATAGCGATGACAGCGCCGGTCAGCCAGGAGAAGGCGGGTGACAATTGGGTGGTGAGCTTTGTTATGCCGTCGGAGCATACGATGGAAACGTTGCCGGAGCCGCTGGATGAGAGGGTTGTTTTGAAGCAGGTACCCGAGAGGAAAGTGGCCGCGGTGCGGTATTCCGGTACGTGGAGCAAGAAACGGTATGAGCAGCACAGGGCCGAGCTGCAGGAATTTATCCGGCAGCACGATTTGACGGTCAAGGGGGAGGATATTTTTGCACGGTATGACCCGCCGTTTCAAATATTTTTCCTGAGACGGAACGAGGTTTTAATTCCAGTTGAATGATTTTAGGCGGATGGTGAATAAAATTTTGTGCACGTTATCGGTGGGAGTATGAATCATGACAGAGAAACAAAGTATCATTAACCGACGTGATTTTTTGCGGGCATCGGCAGCGGGGGCCGGGGCTTTCTATTTGTCCGGTCAATCTTCGGCTGAAACAGTCTCGATATCCAGGGAAGAACTTTTACCCAGGCGCGTTTTAGGTAAGACCGGCCGGATGCTTTCGATTATTGGTTTGGGCGGCATGGTGGTCGCGGGTTTGGAACAGGCTGAAGCGGATGCGATTGTTGCACGAAGTGTCGAGAAGGGGGTTAATTATTTCGATGTTTCTCCGGAATACGGTGACGCGGAGTTTAAGCTCGGACCGGCGCTGGAGCCGTTTCGTGAGGATGTCTTTTTGGCGTGCAAGACATCCAGGCGTGACAAGGAAGGGGCGGAGAAGGAACTGCATCGGTCTCTGGAGCGGCTGCGGACGGAGCATTTTGACTTGTACCAGCTTCATAATCTTGAGGATATCGAAGAAGATGTCAAACGGGCACTTTCCAAGGACGGAGCCATACAGACTTTTATCAAGGCCAGGGAGCAGGGCCTGGTGAAATATCTTGGCTTCTCGGCGCATTCGGACGAGGCGGCTTTATTGGCGATGCGGGAGTTTGATTTTGATACGATCCTGTATCCGATAAACTTCTGCTGTCACTATAAGGGCAGGTTTTCGCAGGAGGTTCTGTCGGAGGCGAGAAAGCGCGGGATGGGCATTCTTGCAATCAAGGCGATGGCCAAGCAGGTCTGGCAGAATGAAGAAGATGAGGAAAAACATCCGAAGTGCTGGTATGAGCCGATTGTGGACCCGTTCCTGGCGGAGGATGCGTTGAGGTGGACATTGTCGCAGGGGGTGACAGCGGCTGTGCCTCCGGGTGACGAGAATCTGTATAAATTGGCGCTTCAGATAGGGCCGCATATACGGGATATTACCGAGCAGGAGGAGGAGAAGCTGAAACGAATCGCGGGCGGTCTGGAGCCGCTTTTCAGGGCGTAAACTTTTTAAAAAGAAGAATCCCTCAGGGGTGATTGAGGGATTCCTAATTGTTTAAAGAAAGATTCGCCGATTAGCGCTGCGGTGCCGACTTAATAATGCGCCAGTTTCTTTTGTCCTCTTTTTTGAGTGTCATTTCAAAGACCATCGGCTCAAAATCACCTGCAATTTCTATCGGTGAGTAATCGGCGGTGCCATCAGTGATTGTTAACTGGGCGATGTCGGTAATAATATCGATGTCATCGAGCCAGCCGTCCTCGATGGCTCTTTGCATAAATTCGCGCATCTCTTCTTTGTTGTCCACGCGTCCGGAGGTGAAATCCTCGGAGTAGTTGGCCATAATAGCGTCGAGATCCTGTTCCATCATGGCTTGTTTCCAATTATCCATTGTGGTTTGAATAAGCTGTTCATCGGACGGGCCTCTGCGGCAGCCGCAGATAAAAATAAAAATTAAAAGAACTAAGATTAATTTTCTCATTCGTTTCTCCTTTCGTTAATGTTTCAAATAATGAAGTGCAAAATCGTTACTCCTGTTGTCATCACCATAATTTCTTCTGGGCTTTTTCGAGTGCTTTTTGCTTTTTCGTTTTAATGTCCAGGATTTCCAGGGCGGCTTTGGGATGTGCCGCTTTGGGGCATTGGCCGGTCCAGCAGTAGAGGCAGAGTTTGTTTTTCGGGCGGCCAATGGCATCGACCATATCATCAACAGTCTGGTATCTTAGGGTGGTGACACCGAGATCGTCGGAAATCCAGTCGACCATTTTTTTGTATTTTTCAGAACGAGAGTCTATGTACTCGGTGACATCTTTTTTGTCGTGTCCTTCGATAGCACGAATTGCCTTTCGCGCGGCCAGTTCATCGATGGAGCGTGTCGAGAGGTTGAAGCGGCAGGGAAACATCAGCGGCGGACAGGCGGCCCTGACGTGAATTTCCTTTGCGCCGCAGTCCCAGAGTTTGTTTATGGTGAAATTTTTGAGCTGAGTGCCGCGGACGATGGAGTCCTCGCAGACAACGATGCTGTTGCCTTCGATGACTTCCTTGATGGGGATGAGTTTCATTTTTGCGATGAGGTCGCGGGTGTCCTGCAAGGGCGGGGTGTAGCTTCGTCCGTAGCCGGGAGTGTATTTGACGAGGGGACGCCGGAAAGGTTTTCCCGATTCCATGGCGTATCCGATGCCGTGGGCAATGCCGGAGTCGGGAATGCCGCAGACCAGGTTGACGTGAATATCCTTGTCGCGTTTGGCAAGGTTGCGGCCGGAGCGTTCGCGAACTATTTCCGTGTTTATGCGCTCATACGTAGAGGCGGGAAAGCCGGTGTATATCCAGAGGAATGCGCAGATCTGGTTGTTTCTTTGCCGTCCGGGTTTTCTCTGGACGATGCCGTCCTCATTGAGCAGAATGATTTCACCCGGCTCAAGATGTTTTACGCTTTTGAAATCATTGTTCGGAAAGGCGCTGGTTTCGGTGGTTACGGCCCAGGCGTCTTTTCGGCTTCCTATTATCAGCGGCGTATATCCGAATCTGTCCCTGGCGGCATAGATGCCGGTCCTGTTTAACAGCAGCAACGAGCAGGAGCCTTCTATGACATCGAACATTTTTTCTATGCCGTCTATTAAGTCTTTTCCCTGGCTGATGAGCTTTGCGATGAGTTCGGTGGTATTGACGGTTTTTTCGCTGAACTCGCTAAACGAAACCCCTTTTGCAAGAAGCTGCGCAGTGAGTTCCCGGGCGTTTTCGACGATGCCGTTGGTGGCGATACAGAACGGGCCGAACTTCGAGTTGAGGTAAATCGGCTGTTCATCGAACGCGCTGATGACACCGATGCCTTTGTTGCCTTTAATGGAGTGATAGTCCTCGAAAAATTTTGATTTGAACTGGCTCTGGCTGACATCCCGAATGTGGCGTGTGAAGTTGTCGCCGAGGATGGCGATTCCGCCGTATTGGGTACCGAGATGTGAATGGTAGTCGGTTCCGTAGAAAAGTGCTTCGGCGCAATTGCCCTTGGAGACCACACCAAAGATACCGCTCATAATCATCCTCCTTCTACATTATGCCGTCACTGGGCTTTTTTATCCTGACGTTCGAGAAGAACACCTTTATTATAACGCCGGTGTTTTTAAAAGCAAGCCGTTTTGCAGTTTTAAATATGATCCTTTTACGTTTGGACATTCCGTTAAAACCTGCATCAGAGTTAGTGAATATTTAGAACATAATCAGAGTTTTTCCCAGAGGTCTTCTTCCATTCCAGCGGGAGCGTTGAACCAGTTAATGGTCTCTTCGAAATTGTTAAACGCTTTTGCATGAAAGCCTCTATCGCGGGCGTAGAATTCCAGTAAGTTGGCCTTGGCCAGCTCGACATCGTCGCCGACGAGGAAAGCAATTTTATTACGAAATGATTTTCGATGCTGAGTCAGTTCAAAGGCAAGTTCCAGCATCTCGGTGATATTAAGGTTCATTTGTGCATCGCGTGTATCCACAAGGATGTCGAAATCCGCGGGGGGCTCGGCGATTTTCGCCATCAGCACAAGTGCTTTTTTACTTTCCTCCAGGTCAATTTCACCTGAATGTTTGGATTTAATAAAATCTCGAGCATGGACGATTTTGTAATTTGTTGACATTTTTCGAAATTTCCTATCTGTATAAAAACGAACTATATAATGTTGCCGCATTAGATATATCCGAATAATTATAATTTGTCAAAGGATTATACGGGCGGGGGGCGATATATAGTTAAGAATTCGCTTGACCGTCAGAGATGGAAATCATAGACTTTGATGTAAAGCATTATCTGCGGCTTATGCCGCCGGGAGTTGTGTTGTTATGAGTAGTAAAGTTACTCGATTGACATTGTCAGCAGCAGTGATTGTGTGTTTGCTTTTTTCCGCCGGGTGCGGCAGGCGCAGACGGTCTGTTGTACAACCGGAACCTTTGAATATTAGCAATGATACAACCATTGGCTCCTTAGCGGAAGTTTTTGCGCCGGGTGCAGTTGCTGTCGAGGGTTACGGCGTGGTCGGAAGTTTGCGAGGATCCGGTTCCTCAGAGTGTCCCCCTGAGATAAGAGATTATCTTCGTCAATATATATTAAAGCAGTCTCCGGAGATTCGTGTCGGTTCGTTTTTGAACAGCAATGATACCGCGGTTGTCACTGTTGAAGGCGTTATGCCTGCGGGTGCTTATAAGGGCCAGATTTTTGACATAAGAGCGCGTGCATTGACAGGCACCCAGACAACGTCATTGAGGGAAGGCTGGCTTTATAAATCCGAGCTGCAGCTGGTAGGCCGGTTTGAAGCAACTCTATTGGGTCGGTCCGAAGGACCTATATATATCGATACCTTGGGAGAGTCTGTTTCGGATGAGACTGAAGGGTATGTTTTGGGCGGCGGAAAAGTGCTTGAAGAATTCGATATAACCATTTCGCTTTTGAAGCCGGATTTTCGTCTTGCGGGGCTTATTCGGGACCGATTGAACGCCCGATTCGGCGGCGGAACTGCAACAGCAGTGTCCGACGGTCAGATAATAGTGGACGTTCCGGCTGAATATCGCCGGGATAAACTGAAATTTGCTGCATTATTACGCTCCATATATATCGTACAGAGTCGGGACGTTGTCCAGGAACATATTATTGAGCTGATCGGTCAACTGGCCGGCTCACCGAACAAGGAACTCAGTGAGATTGCGCTTGAGGCAATAGGTCGTTTAAGTTTGGTCAAACTTGAGCCGTTGTTGAGGTCAAACGATGAAGAGGTGAAATTTCTTGCAGCTCGGTGCATGCTGAATCTCGGCAGCGACAAGGGGCTTGAGGCACTCCGCGAGGTTGCGCGTAATCAAGATTCAGTCTACCGAATTGAAGCCCTGGAAGCCGTCGTCCGTTCCGAATGGCGACAGGAGGGTGCTTCACTGGCCCGGTTGCTTTTACGAGAAGATGATATTGATGTGAAGCTTGCGGCTTATAAGAATCTGGTCGCACTTGATGATATCGCTATTATCAGCGAGTCTGTGGGTCGAAAATTTTATATGGATCAGATTACCCAATCCGACAACCGTCTCATTTATGTAAGCCGCAGCGGAGAGCCTCGTATCGCTCTTTTCGGTGCGCCCCTGTATTGCCGCAGGAATATTTTCATTGAGTCGGAGAACGGTGAAATAACCATCAATGCCGCAGCGGGCCAGGAGGAGGTAACAATAATCCTCAAGATTTCCGGACGTCGGAATGTGCCCCCTATTCGGCTCAACACAAGTTATGATGTTAGTGACATTATTCGTGCTTTGGCCGAGGAACCGGTCAGCAACATTCGTGGAATCAGACCGGGTCTTAATATATCTTACGGAGAGGTAATTTCGCTTGTGAAGCAATTGTGTGAAAAGGGTGTGATTACGGCGAAATTTAGAGCGGGACCCTTGCCTGAAATCGGGCTGTAAATATCAAGCCAAAAGAGGGGTTCGGCCGATAATAGGATAGTTTATCAGTGTGGCGCTGGTACAAATAGAGATAATTTATTGTTTTATCGGACATTAACAACGGGACATTTGTATGCGATTACAAAAAATACTTCTCGACGGATTTAAAAGTTTTGCGGACAAGACCGAGTTCGATTTTGATTCGCCCGTGACGGTGATTGTCGGACCGAACGGTTGCGGCAAAAGTAATGTGGTGGACGCGGTCAAATGGGTACTCGGAGAACAACGTGTCAAAAGTCTTCGCAGCGACCAGATGGCTGACGTAATATTCGGCGGCAGCAGCAGCCGTAAGTCGGCCGGCGCCGCAGAAGTCAGCCTGGTAATTTCCAACACCAACGGTGACGGCAGCGGGAGGCTTCCGGTTGATGCCGATGAGATACAGATAACCCGGCGGATTTATAAGAGCGGAGAAAGTGATTATCTTATCAACAATAAAGTCTGTCGGCTGAAGGATATTCGCGAGCTGTTTATGGATACGGGTGTCGGCGCCCGTGCCTATTCGATTATCGAGCAGGGACAAGTCGAGCAGATTCTGACCGGTTCGAGTATCGACCGCCGGGCGATTTTCGAAGAGGCGGCCGGCATCAGTAAATACAAAGCCCATAAGAAAGAAGCGATGCGAAAACTTGAGCGGACGGAACAGAATCTGCTTCGCCTGGCGGATATTCTTGCAGAGGTACAGAAACAGCTTCGAAGTATCAAGTACCAGGCGGGCAAGGCGAGGAATTATCTCGAATATACGGAACGGTTAAAAAATCTGCAGGTCCGATACTGGCTTTCGGAGTATCACCAGTTAAAAGTGGGAGGGGGTTGTAAACGCGGTGAGTTGGAACGCCTCGAAGATAAAATAGCCCAGGCAGCTTCTGAGACGGGGAGTCTGGATGCCGAGGCAGGTAAACTCGGACAGACCATCATGGAAAAGGAACACGAGCTGAGCAGGGCGGGAAACAGCCTGATAAGCATCGAGAGTAAAATAGAGCAGCGGATGCAGCAGATTAAATTTTTAAAATCGCGTATCGCCGAACTTTACGAGCGGAAGGAGACCGCATTCAAGCGCTTGACGGAACTTCAGGAGCAAAAGGGAGGCAGCGAAGAGGATTTGGAACGATATAAACAGGAGCAGGTCAGATGTGAACAGCAGCACCGGGAAAACGACAACAAGCTGAATCATATTGACGAGGAACTGAAAAGCGTTACATCCGAATGTGCGTCACTGGAAGCGGAACTGGAAGATGAAAAATCCGGGATTATTGATATCGTTCGTCGGTCAGCCCAACTTCATAACGAGCTTCAAAGTCTTTCGACACATCGTGACACCCTTTCGAACCAAAAGGAGCGTCTTGCCGACCGTGCCGAACGCGCCCGAGAAGAACTAGAAGGCTTATTGTCTCAGAAAGCTCAGTACAATGCTCGTTTGTCAGACATTGAAAATATTTTGGCCGAGCTCGAGGCAAATCTTGGTACAAAGCGAAAAAGCCGTCAGGAGTTGTACGAGTCGATTGAGTCGGAGAAACAGCGGCTGGCTCACAGCAAGGAAGCGCGGAGCGCTTTAAAAGGTGAGCTTGCGATATTGTCGGATATGGAAAAGAAAGGAGAGGGTATCAGCCAGGCGGTCAGAGATATTTTGGAGGGTCGCGCGGAAGGGCGGTTCGATTATATTGCCGGATTGCTGGCGGAGTGTGTCTCTGTAGATGTGGAATATGCGAATGCGGTTGAAGCGGCCCTGAACGGCAAAGCGGATTCGGTTATTGTAAAAAATCTTCAGAAGCTGATGAATGATGTGTCTGGGCTTAACATTGAAGGAAGGGTGAACTTTCTTTGTCTGGACAGGGTTGAACCGTTTGTTGATCATACGGATTTATCAAAATTTGAACAAGTCAGGGGAAGAGTTGTTGAACATGTTGAATTTGACAGCCGGTTTGCATGTTTGATGTGGAAGCTGCTGGGCAAGGTGATTATTGTTGATTCGATAGACGCCGCAATGACATTGAGCGGTCAACTGGGTCCGGAGTATAGTTTTGTAACTTTGGAGGGCGAGTATTTCAACGCCTCCGGTGACATTCGACTTGGGCCCTTAGGCCAAAAGACGGGACTTATCTCACGCAAGAGCAGGATACGCCAACTCGAATCCACTGTTGAGAGCATTACGCAGGAACTGTCAGAAATTGAAATACGCATCACACAGAATACACAGAGCGTCGAGCATCTCGAAGGTCGCTGCAAGGAGCTCAGGACGGCCGTCTATGAGGCTACTACGGAGAAGATGCAGATTAATTCCAGCCTTGCGGCTGTGGAGCAGGATATCAAGCGGTTGGAAGGTGAGCAGCCGTTGATATCGGGTGAGATAGGAATGCTACAGGAGCAGATTTCAAAGTCTGTTCAGGAGGAATATAACTCGAAGCAAAAGCTCGAAGAGTTGGAAACGGTCAATAATGAACGAAATTTACGGATAAAGGAATTGGAAGCCGGTTATACTGAGCGAAAAGAACGGGTGAGGACATTGACCGACGAGCTTACCGAGCTGAAAGTAGCGGCTGGGCAGACGAGTGAGCAGCACAAGGCCTTGAGTCAAACCATAGCAACCATTGAAGAGCAGTTGAGAGCAAATCGCAACGGGCAAGAGGCGGCTGAGAAGGAAGTAGCGCTTTGCGGTCAGCAAGCGGATGAATCAAAGCGTGACATTTTGAATTGTGAGTCGGAAATATCGGAACTTTACGCACAAAAAGATGAGAGCAGGGACAGCAGGGACAAGCTTAGCGGCGTGATTCAGGAGCTGGTGGATAAAAAGAATGAAATGGAAGCTGAGCTGCGTCAGAAGCGGGCCGATCATGAAGAGCTCGAGCATAAGGCTTCAGAGGTGAAGATTGCGTTAAGTCAGCTTGAGGTCAAGGAACAGGATTTGGTCGAGCGGGTGGTGGAAGAGCTTCAGATGGATTTGGCGGCGGCATATCAGGATTACGAGGAACAGGAGATTGACTGGGATGCTATCAAAGAGGAAATAACAGAGCTTCGAGGCAAAATCGAACGGTTGGGGAATGTGAACCTGGATGCGATTGATGAGCAGGAGGCGCTCGAGCAGCGCAACGATTTTCTGACGAGCCAGGTAGAAGATTTAAATGCATCGAAGCATCAACTCCAGCAACTCATCAATCGACTTAATAAGAAGAGCCGTGAGAAGTTTATGCAGACGTTCGAGGAGATTCGAATTAACTTCCAGGAGGTTTTCCGTAAATTGTTCGGCGGTGGTAAAGCCGATATTATCCTGGAAGAGGCGGACGATGTGCTCGAAGCGGGTATAGACATTATCGCCAAGCCGCCGGGCAAGGAGCTGAGAAGCATTACCCTTTTGAGCGGCGGTGAAAAATCCATGACGGCGATTGCCCTGCTGTTTGCTATATTCAAAACGAAGCCGTCACCGTTCTGTTTTCTTGATGAGATTGACGCTGCGCTGGATGAGGCGAATAATGAGCGGTTTAATCTGATGCTTGAGGACTTTCAAAGAGATTCACAGTTCATTATTATTACTCATTCGAAACGGACGATGAGCATTGCGGATGTGCTGTTCGGGATTACGATGCAGAAGCGGGGCATCAGCAAGAAAATCAGTGTTGAATTCGATAAGTATGAGCAATTACAGGAAACAGCGGCGGTAGCCTGAGAACTGTATAAGTTCGCACGCCGGGTTGATTTAGGGGATATATTTTTTTCCTGCGTATTACTTCTTGAAAGGTTGGTGTTTGCGCAGTAGAATCCTCGTCTTTATGTCTTTGTTAGAGTTTTAGAACAGGTTATGTCAGACGAATTGCATAAGCGGATATTAGAGAACGGCATGGTTCTTCTCGGTGAGCCGATGAAAGGGGTGCAATCGGCGGCGTTTGGATTTTTGCTGCCTGCGGGGGCGTCTGTACTGCCTGAAGGGTGCTGTGGCGGTGCGAATGTTATTTTGGACTGGATGTTTCGGGGAGCGGGCGAGCGCGACAGCAGAGCGTTGAGCGATGCGCTGGACGGGCTCGGCGTGCATCGTTTATCATCCGTAAGCAGCAGTCATCTTTCATTGGGGAGTGCTCTGGAAGCGAGTCATTTGTCTGAGGTGTTGGATTTATATGCGGACATTATTTTACGTGCTAATTTTGAAGACAAGGAATTCGAGCCGTCAAGACAATTAGCGGTAGACCAGGTCAAGTCGCTGGATGATGACCCTCGAAGGAACGTGATGCTGAAGCTGCGGGAGCAATTTTATCCGAGACCGCTTGGCAACAGTACAATCGGACAGCTTGATGAGCTGGAGACTTTAACGGCTAAGAGGGTGAAGCAATTAGCGGCTGAACATTTGAACTTGGGCGAAACGATTTTTTCAGTCGCCGGTAAGTACGATTTTGATTCCGTTTCGAAGCAGTTAGAAGCTTTGTTCGAAACGGAGGACGGGAAAGAGTCAAAGCAAGTTTCAATCGGTGATAAAGGCCAGCACTACACGCATATTCATAACGACGGTGCCCAGGTTCATATCGGCTTGATGACGGAAACGGTGGTGCCGCAGGATGAGGATTATTATAACGCGCGTGCGGCGATTTCGATCTTGGCAGGGGGGATGAGCGCGAGGTTATTTACGGAGGTTCGGGAGAAGCGCGGGCTGTGTTATGCGATCGGGGCGAAGTATCATTGCCTAAAAGAAGCGGCGGGGGTTATGTGTTACGCCGGGACGACGCCGGACAAGGCGCAGCAAACGCTGGATGTGGTCAAAGAGGAGTTTAACAAACTTAAGGAGGGGATTTCTGAGCAGGAGGTCCAGCGGGCCCGGGCGGGTTTGAAGAGTGTGTTGATTCTACAGAGCGAATCATCATCCAGCAGGGCGGTTTCGATTGCCGGTGATTATTATATGCTCGGCCGCGTGAGGAGCCTGGATGAGATAAAACAGAAGGTGGAAGAAACAACGGTGGATTCTGTGCAGGATTTTTTGAGACGAAATGAATTTAAGGATTTTACCGTAGTGACTATAGGACCGCAGGAGGTTGCGGTTTAAGGTAAAGGAAAGTTTCACCGCGATGGAATTCAAGAAGAAACAATTAGAGAACGGGCTGACGATAATCGGTGAGCTGAATGAAGGAGCGAAGTCGGCGGCCGTGGGTTTTTTTGTCAAGACCGGCTCACGCGATGAATCGAATGACATCAATGGTGTGTCGCACTTTTTGGAGCATATGCTTTTTAAGGGTACGGACACGCTGAGCGCGCTGGAGGTCAATAAGGCATTTGACCGGACGGGGGCACAGTTTAACGCGTTTACCAGTGAGGAGAATACGGTGTATTATGCAGCCGTGCTGCCGGAGTATCTGCACGAGGTGACGCAGCTTTGGATTGAGCTTCTTCGGCCGGCATTGCGGGACGACGATTTTAATATTGAAAAGAATGTCATCAAGGAAGAAATTTCGATGTATCAGGACCTGCCGGGTTTTGATGTGATGGACCGGTGCCGGAAACTGTATTTTGACACACATCCGTGCGGAATGAGTGTTCTGGGTACGGTCGAGAGTATTGACGGCTTGACGGCAGGGCAAATGCGGGATTATTTTGGAAATCGTTACGCACCGAATAATATGGTGCTGGCGGTAGCAGGAAACTTTGATTGGGAAGCGATGTGTGCGCTGGCTGAGGAAGATTGCGGCGGCTGGTCAGCTCAGAAGACACAACGGGCGATTAGTCATTATGACGGCAGCCGGAAAAAGAAGCGCGTTGAGAAGCCGAATCTTGTTCGAGAGCACATTTGTTTGATTAGCCCGGCGGTGTCGGCGCAGGATGAGCGGCGGTATGCGGCTAACCTGACGGCGGCCATTGTGGGCGATGATATCGGTTCGAGATTTTTCTGGGAACTGGTGGACAAGGCTATCGCGGAGACGGCATCGCTGGAGTTCAGTCCGATGGACGGCACGGGAGCGTTCTACAGCTATATTCGATGCAGCAGTGAGAAGCTCCCGCAGGTGCTTGAGATTGTTGACGGGATTTTCAAGGATGCAGCGGAAAAAGGGGTGAGCGCAGAGGAACTCGAAAAAGCCAGGAACAAGGCGCTGAGTTCGCTGGTGATAAAGAGCGAGGTACCGATGGGACGGCTGGTCGGTCTGGGCTTTAACTGGATGTATTGTCAGGAGTACCGAAGTGTCGAGGACGATGTCGAGGCCATTAGAAAAGTCAGCATTGAGGATGTGAATTCACTGATGAAGGAATTTCGACTTGCGGATTACACACAGCTTGTTCTCGGACCTCAGCGGGAGGATTGATTTTAGTTCGAATCGATTTGAAAGCTATATGTTCTCGTCATTGTGTTTCGGGCTTTGCTGCAGGTTGCGGTGACATCCAGACTGGCCTTTTGGTTTTCGGACGGTGAGATTTTGACGGTTAGCTGTGAGCGGGGAATGTTCATTTCAATTGTGTCGAGCTGTATTTCTTTGTCGGCTGTTTTTTGTTTAGTGTTCGTCTCGGCCCAGGCAACAGCACTGGCTTTGAGGTTGTCCTGACAGGCATAAAGGTAAGCCTGGTCGGCCTGAAACATAATAAGATTTGAACTTGCGGTCATTATCGCTAAATGAAATCCAACAAGACTGATTGCTAATACAACCAGCATTAAAACATAACCATTTTTTCTTTTATGTTTGAATTTCATTTTATGAGTCCTCTATCAATCTTTGGAAAATACAGATACGAATTAGCCATTTTTTGTTCTGTGACAGTTCTGATTTTATGTTCGATGTGAGTTTGTATTTCGAGTGCATAGAGGTTGTCTTTCCGGAATATCTGCCATTGGATTTTTACTTTTTTAGCAATCCATTCAGTTTTATCTTTAATTTCAGAGTCTTTTTTTGCCAATTCGCGTCTTGTTATTTTGTCATTGATGAAGGTGTAGCAAATAATACTGTCTGCGGTTTCGATTAACAGAGTATTTTCATCCGCCGAATAATCATTATATGCTTCGGGAAATCCTGTGCTGTTATTGACATCCTGTTTCAGATATCTTAATGCGTTCAGGACACTTGCGTTTGTCTGTATCGCTTTGTACGAAAAGGGTAATTCTACTAGCGCAGCTCTGGTCAGGTATGCCATGGGTATGGAGAGCATCGTAAAAACAACAAATGATATTAATATCTCAGTCAGTGTCATACCCTTTCGCATTTTTATTTTTCTCCTTTGCTTTGCACATATCTCGATACTTCTATAATCACATCCCTGTTAAAGCTTTTTGCATTCGCCCTGACCTTTACGAGCATCAGACTCTGCCATTGTTTCGTGCCCGGATTTTTTTCAATTGTTGTAGATACCTTGGGCCAGAGCCGTTTCATGAGGTTGTTATTAAGCTTGCTTCCCGACAAGGCGACACTTTCTATCTGTGCCTGGGCGGCAGACGTACATTGTTGCCTGGTTAGCTGGTAGTGATTAAAGCGAATGAAAGCTATTAAGGAAGCGGTGAAGGCACTCAAGATAAAGCCTAAAACGGTGATTGTTACCATTAGTTCAACAAAAACAAAACCTTTATTCTTACGCATCATAAATAGCATCCTGTTAGGGTGTTACCATACTAACTAATCCGTAAATTATCTCAACCATTGGAAGCAAAATTGCTACAGCTATAAAGGCTACCGATGCTCCCATAGCTATCGTCGCACAGGGCCAAAGGATAAATCTGGCAAGATTGGCCCTGAAGTTATAATTGGAGCGATAAAAATCCTCCAGAGTTTCGAGTATTGCAACGGTGTTGTTCTGGTTAACATTATCGAATGCCCAGGCAATAGGTGTACCCAGACCGCTTTCGATCGCGGCAGCGCTTATGTTTTCACCGGATTCAACTTTTTCAAGCCACATTTTTAGTTTCTTTTTAAAGCGGGTGTTCACATCCAGGTTCAGTGTTTGAGCGATGGCGTGATTTACAGTGTAGCCGCTGTTTAAAGAGAGTCTCAATATTTCCAGTACGTGAACCATTGATTTATTTTTTGCAAATGAGTGCAATATCGGAAGATTCCATTTGAGAAAATCACCTATCCTCGATACCAGATAATGTTTCTCCGGTCGGCGAGGTCGGAAGCGGCAATGAATCCAGGCGGGTATGAATACAAAGATCAAAAGAATTATAAGACCGTATCCTATCGGTTCCAACGGATAAAAAAAATCGACTATATTTAACATGAACTCTGTTGGTGCCGGGAGCGAACCTTGAATCATCTCTGTTATAATGTCGTTGAATCTTGGAACGACAAACTTCATCAACGTCAAAACCAAGAAAAATTCATAGGCAATTACTATCACAGGATAGAGAGGGTGAATCGGCTGCAATCTGTTGCTTTGATCTGATTTTGCTTTTAAGTCGGCTTCTATAGCTTGTATCGCGGATGGGAGTTGGTTGATTTTCTCTGTTGCGGCTATGGTTGTGAGAGCATAGCCGGGGCATTGAGGGTAACCGCGCTTTAAAGCTTCACTTAACGAATACCCTTCAACGAGCCATTTTCTTATATTAAGTAAAACTTTTGACCTATGGTCTTTTAAGCCAGTTGCGGCTGATTCAAGCGCCATGGGCAGGGGCAGATTCTGTCGGATGCTTGAACCTATGGTTGTGAAAATAAAGCTGGTTGTGGCATGCATGGAGGCATAACTGAAACTGAAAATTGAGCCGATAATTAATAGTAGGAAAATGTAAGCCAGGATTCCCGCCGGACCGAATAAGATTCCGCAAGCAAAGGGCAGCAGCCCAACGACCAAGACGAGGAATAGTATCCATTTAGCAATAGTTGTAATCAACCGATTAGGTTTAGGATGAAATCTATTTTCTCTTATTATGATAATGAACAGGGTTGTAAGAAAAATAGTTACAGAAGCTATAGCGGCTGCAAATATTGAAGTCTCGTCATCAACGAAAATAAGTGATTCAAGAAGCACCAGCACGGCAACTGGTATTGGCAGCGTCACAAACGCAAATTTAGGCCATTTATAAGCGAAGATTGCGTATAGGAGCAAAATACTCACTGATGTGATGATAAAAATTTCCATAACTTAAAATCCGCCAGTAGATAGACTCGTTAAAACCTGAATTACCGGCATATAAATGCTGATTACAGAGAATCCTATAAACCCTCCAACGAGGATAAGCATCGCAGGTAAAAGTAATGCCTGCAGCCTTGCCTGCCCGCAGAGCGTCTGGTCGTTGTACATCTGACCCAGGCTGTATAAATTATCCTGAAGTTCATTTCTCTGGGCACCGAGTTGAACCGAATAGAAAAATAATCGAGGTATGACATTACAGAATTGTCCGGCTTCGAGAATATTATTTCCTTTTTCAATGTTCTGTGCAACCGACTCGCTTTCATCGGCGAGCATTTGACTTCCGGAAGCCTGTGCACTTAATCTTAAACAGGCAGGCATTTCCGTACCGGCAGCGACCATCATTGCCATAGCTTCAGCCATTTTGCTTAAAATTGCACTATGATATAACCGGCCGAATACGGGAATTTTCATAAAGATCTTTTCTCTGATTTTCCTGCCTGCTTTGGAAGAGGAAAGGCCGATAAGAAAAAGCGTAATAGCTATGATCAGGAAAATGACTGCAAGCCAGAACATCAATATATGTTCGGCAAAAAAGAAAAATGCTTTGCTTATTAAACCAACATGGCCTTCAGATATCAAGTCTGTCATCACGTATTGGATTTGAGGTACTATGACTATACATACCACACTTATTATTAATATTGTAAGCGTGAAAATAACAGTCGGATATGCCAGGGCTTCGAAGACAATTCGCTTGGTTCGGTTGGTGACTTCGATATGTCGGTTCAGGCTGCTGAGCATCTCGGAGAGCCGGCCGGTTTCGACGCCGGCTTTGAGGATTTTACCATAGAGGGGCGGGAAGTGTTTTTGTCTTTTTTCAAAAGCCTGCTCGATGCTGACACCGGCTTCAAGGTCGTCGGCAATTTCATTGATGAGTCTGTTCATTTTTCTTGATGCGATGTCTTTAGAGAGCTCGCGCAAACCTCTTTCAAGGGGGATGCCGGCCTTTGTTATGGAAGCAAGCTGCTGGTTGAAGAGCATAAATTCGCTTCGGCCGATAGGCCGTTTTGGTTTTTCCGGTCTGGCTTTATCGATGGAGTTAATGGTTAGTTCCATCTGCTCGAGCAGTTGATGTGCTTCTTCGGGACTCCCGGCTTCGATGGTGCCTTTCATCGCCCGCCCGGCCTGGGTTAATGCATTGTATTCAAACGTCGCCATTTTTATGTTCCTCTATTTTTAGTTTAATCATTCGGCTGACAGACTTTATTGAGTTCCTGTTCGGTTGTTACGCCCTGGGTGACGAGCTGATTGCCGTGCTGCCGGATATTCATATGGCCTCTTTGCCGGATGATGTGTTCGAGCTGTTCGAGGTCAGCTTTTTCAAGGACGGCTTTTCGCAATCGTCCGTCGAGCTGAACGAGCTCGGCAATGAGCGCACGGCCGTGATAGCCGGTACCAAAACAATACTCGCAGCCGACCGGTTCAAACTCAGACGTTTGTTTATTTTGCTTTTTGCATTTGTCACAGAGTTTCCGAACGAGCCGTTGGTTTAATACAGCGCAGACACTCGAGGTGACCTGGTAGGGTTCAATGCCCATTTCGAGCAGCCTTAACAGGGCGCCTGAAGGTGTACCCGAATGCATCGTACTCATCAACAGATGCCCCGTTAGACCAGCCTCGACGGCAATTTTTGCGGTTTCAGCGTCGCGAATTTCACCAATCATCACGACCTGCGGGTCCTGCCGTAGCAGTGAACGCAAGGCGACGGGGAATGTGAGCTGGCCATGGGGTGTGATTTGAGTTTGTGTGGCTCCATCAATCCTGATTTCGACAGGGTCCTCGATAGTGACGATGCTCCTGCCGGGATGTTGTTTGAGGACGTAACGCATAAGGGCGGCCAGGGTCGTGCTCTTTCCGCTGCCGGCGGGTCCGGTTAACAGCAGGATGCCCTGTGTCTGCTCGGCAATATGTGTCAGGGATTGGTGAATATTTTCACTGAAGCCGAGTTGTTTGAGTTCCGTAAGTTCGGAGTGGCTGTAGAAAATTCTGACGACGGCACGCTGGCCGTAGATGGTCGGAAAGACAGCGAGGCGCTGGTCGATGACATTGGCGGCTTTATTGTTGATTTCGATTCGGCCTTCCTGCGGGATATCGGTTCGGTAGGTAAGCAAATTTCCGAGTACTTTTAACCGTGCGATGACGCTGTCGGTGAACGGTTTGGGGAGTTTTTCAATCTCCTGCAAGATACCGTCGAGCCGGTATTTGACTATCAAAGCATCGGCGGTCGGTTCGAAATGGATGTCGCTGGCGGAGCATTGAACGGCTTTTTTCAAGAGTTCATCGACGATGGAAACGGCGTCGGATGCCTGGTTTTTGTGCTTTTTTCGGTCATTAGAAGCCATAAAGCCTCCTTTTTTGTAGAATTCTATTGTTAAGACGTGTTAATAAGGGGGATGTTATTAAAGACTCCTGCAAAATGAGTGAGATTTTGGCAAAGCAAGTTAAGTGAGCGACGGTCATTAATAGCAGAGATGGATTTGGCAGCGAATAGAATGATTTTGACGTGATTTCAGGCTTTTGAGCCT
>Ga0180434_10000781_pt1 | contig 46546 bp, 36 predicted proteins | sample SS_ome_7_FD_132453 | JGI IMG/M metagenome (GOLD analysis project Ga0180434, IMG submission 132453) | Hypersaline lake sediment archaeal communities from the Salton Sea, California, USA - SS_1_D_2 metaG | ecosystem: Environmental > Aquatic > Non-marine Saline and Alkaline > Hypersaline >... | reverse complement strand
GTCGGAAAAATTCAGGTAAAATCCGTGTGAATCCGTGAAATCCGTGTCCAAATAAACGTTCACTCAAAAAGTGTCCGGTAGTGAATAGCGCGCCAAGCTCACGAGGTATGGAAACCTCGGCTACATGGTCCCATCCCTTTACTGTTGACTCGCTTCGCCGTTCGAATGGGAGAGTCGTGGCCCGCCTATCAATCCACTTGCTTGGCTCGTTGCAGATCACCCTGGATGGAGAACCCGTCGCCGGTTTTCACTCCGATAAGGTGCGGGCTTTATTGGTCTATCTGGCCGTCGAAGCGAAAGAACCGCATCGGCGCGAGAAGTTGTCCGGGCTGTTGTGGCCAGAACGACCAGAGCGATCTGCCCGCGCCAATCTGCGCCGCGCTCTGGCAGATCTTCGTGTGGTGATCGGCGATCATCAGGCACAACCTCCCTTCTTACATATCTCCCGGCAGACGATTCAGTTCAACGGTGCCAGCGACGCCTGGATCGACGTGGCGACGCTGACCAAGCTCCTGGGGACGAAAGGTCCCTCTCAGCAGATGATCCGGCATCTGGAAGAGGCGGTCGCGTTGTATCGCGGCGGTTTCCTGGAGGGGTTCTCTATCGGGGATAGTTCCGCTTTTGAGGAATGGGCGTTGCTCAATCGGGAGCGGCTCCATCGGTTGGTGATGGATGCTCTACGACGCCTGGCGGAGCAATACGAGGAGCGCGGCGAGTACGAGCGTGCGCGTCCGCACGCCTGGCGACAGGTCGAGATGGATCCCTGGCGAGAGAAAGCGCATCGGCAGTTGATGCGCTTGTTGGCGCTCAGTGGTCAGCGAGGGGCCGCGCTTGCCCAGTACGAAGATTGTTGCCGCTTGCTGGCCGAGGAACTGGGGGTCGAACCGGCTGCCGAAACGACGCGGCTGTACGAACGGATCCGGGATGGACGATTGCAAGCTCGTTCGATGTATCTGCCTGACATTCCAACCCGACTTTCGTCTTTTCTGGACGAGGAGACGCCGGTCTGGGTCGAGCAGCCCATCTTTGTCGGTCGAGAGCGGGAGCTGGGGCGAATGGACGAGCTTCTCGAGACAGCGCTGGGAGGCAGGGGCCAGGTGGTTTTTATCACTGGCGACGCCGGGCGGGGGAAAACAACCTTGTTGAGCGAGTTTGGCCGACGCGCCCTGGATGCGCACCCCGACATGCTGCTCGCCACAGGCAGTTGCAACGCCTATTCCGGTGTCGGCGACCCTTACCTGCCTTTCCGCGACGTTATCGCCATGCTCACCGGCGATTTGAGCGCCAAGTGGGCCGCGGGCGTCGTCACCCGAGAGCACGCTGTTCGTTTGTGGAAGATGCTGCCCAATGTGATCCAGTTGTTGATAGAGCGAGGTCCAGAGTTGATCGGCATCTTTTTGCCCGGAAGTGAGCTTTTGGATCGGGCCGTAGAAGCGGCGCCTGGCGGGGCAGACTGGTTGGAGCGGTTGAAGGAGCTAGCCGAGTGGGCGCAGGCCAGATCTGGCAGCCTGGAACAAAACCAACTCTTTGAACAGTACGCTAACGTACTGCGCGGCCTGGCGGCTCAACGTCCGTTGCTGCTCGTGCTCGACGACCTGCAATGGGCCGACGACGCTTCCCTCAGCTTGTTGTTTCACCTGGGCCGGCGCATTGAGGGCAGCCGTATCCTGATCGCCGGCGCTTATCGGCCTGAGGAAGTGTCCCTGGGCCGCGAGGGCGAGCGTCACCCACTGGAAACAGTGTTGACCGAGTTCAAACGATATTATGGAGATGTCTGGATAGATCTGGTGGAAACGAAAGAGACCGAGGCGAAGGAATTCCTGGATGCTCTCCTCGCTGCCGGTCCCAGCCGGTTGAGCGAGGATTTTCGGCGAGCGTTGTTCCGGCGCACAGGCGGGCATCCGTTGTTCACCGTCGAGCTGCTGCGCGCCATGGTGGAGCGGGGCGATCTGGTGCGGGATGAACAGGGCCGATGGGTCGAGGGAGCGGCAGTGGACTGGCGGACCTTGCCCGCGCGCGTGGAGGGGGTGATCGAGGAGCGCATCGGTCAACTCGAGCCGGAACTGCGCGAGATCCTCTCGGTGGCCAGCGTGGAGGGAGAAGAGTTCACGGCCCAGGTCGTGGCTCGCGTCCAGCGGGTGGGCGAGCGACAACTCTTGCGGACGTTGTCTCAGGAGCTGGAAAAGCGCCACAGTCTGGTGCGAGAGTTGGGCGAGATGCAGGTTGGAGACAGGCACCTGTCACGCTATCAACTCGTCCACGTCTTGTTTCAGCAATATCTGTATCACGATCTGAGCGCGGGGGAGCGCCGGTTGCTGCACCGTGAGGTGGCCTCGGCGCTGGAAGAACTGTACGGAGACCACAAAGACGAGATCGCGGTACAGTTGGCGCGTCACTATGCCAGAGATCCGGAGCGGGAGCGACGCTATGCCAGAATCGCGGGCGAGCGGGCGGCGGCGCAGTTTGCCAATGCCGAGGCACTGCGCTATCTGAGTCGCGCCCTCGAGTTGACGCCGGAGGGGGAGATCACCGAGCGGTACGCCCTCTTGCTGGCCCGAGAAAGCGTGCTCGACGTGCAGGGGGATCGAAAAGCTCAAAAGCAAGACCTGGAGGCATTAGAAGCGTTGGCGGGCGATCTGGGTGATGACCACCGCCGAGCTGAAGTCGCTCTGCGCCGGGCGCACTATGCCTACGTGACCGGGGACTATCCGGCGGCCATCGCGGCGGCGCAATCCGCCATCCGCCTGGCTGAAGCGGCCCAGGGTACGAGCCGGAAAGCGGCAGCTTACATGCGGTGGGGGGGGACGCTCTGGCGACAGGGTGACTATCAGGCGGCCCACCGCCAGCTTGAGCAGAGCCTTATACTGTCTCGGGCGGCGGGGTTGCGCCGGGTCGAAGCGGACAGCTTGCGCTACCTGGGTCTGCTCTCCTGGAATCGCGTCAATCACGTGGGCGCCAGAGCCTATTTCCAGCAGGCCCTGTACATCTACCGCGAGCTTGGCGACCGGCGGTTCGAAAGCGGGACGCTAAACAATCTCGGTCTCATTTCCATAGAACAGGGCGACAGCGCCGAGGGCCGGGTGTATTACGAGCAGGCCCTGCGCATCTTTCGCGAGATTGGCGCGCGGCGGGGCGAGAGCATTGTCCTGGGCAACCTCGGCGTCGTTTTCGCTGAGCTGGGCGACTATGCCCAGGCCAGGGCCTATTACGAGCGCTCCCTCTGCATCCGGCGCGAGATCGGCGACCGGAACGGCGAGTGCCAGGCGCTATCTAATCTAGGCTCGCTTTTCCACAGTTTGAGCGATTACGACGCGGCCCGCGAATACAGTCAACGGGCGCTATCTATCGCCCAGGAGATCGGCGACCGCCGCTGGATGGGATTTGCTTTGACAAACCTGGGCCATGCCTGGGAGGGATTGGGCCGTCTGGAGGAGGCCGCCAAATCTTATCGGCAGGCGCTAGAGATCAGGCGCGAGTTGGGCGAGCTTTATCTTGCCCTGGAATCTATGGCTGGCCTGGCCCGCGTCTCTCTGGCTCAGGGGGACCTGGAGCGAGCGCAGAATCACGCCGAAGAGATCCTGGCTCACCTGGACCTGGAAGGCGACGCTCTGATTGGCATAGAAGAACCATTTCGGATGTATCTGACATGCTATCACGTCCTGTATGCTACCCACGATTCCCGCGCCGAGGCGATTTTGAACGCGGCGCGTCGTCTGCTGCAGGAGCGGGTTGCTCGAATAGATGATGAGAAACTGCGACGTTCATTTCTGGAAAACGTGCCCGCGCACCGCGAGATCATAGAGGTGTGGGAGAGTAAGTAGAGGAAGCCGATCTTGGGAGCCTTGCGATGAGAAAAACAGCGTTCCAAACTGGCCTGTTGATTGAAAACCGCTATCGCGTCCTAAAGTTGGTTAGCCTGGATAAAATGGGCGCCCTGTACCGTGTCTCTGATGAGGCACAACTCGATGAGACGAGGAAGAAAGAGATCGTCGCGCTCAAGACCGTGACATTGGATGTTCCGGTGGAGGAAAAAGCCGAACATGTGAGACAATTCCAGCGCGAGTTCAAGATCCTGACCCAGTTGCGCCACCCTAATCTGGTTGACGTCTACGATTATGGCGTCACGACGGAGGGGGAGTTGTATTTTACGATGGAGTGGGTCGAGGGCCAAGACCTGGATGCGCTCCTGTGCCAGTTGAAGCCTACCGCCGTCACCTCCGCGATGGTGCAGGTCTGTCGGGCACTGGCTTATCTCCATGCCCGCGGCGTGATTCACGGGGATCTGAAGCCATCCAACGTATTGTTGGTGGGCGATGCCGGTGAAAGCAGCCGCCAGGTCAAGCTGGTGGACTTTGGAGTGGCGCTTGAGACCAGAACTCGCAAGGTTCAAGCGCGATACCATACACCGGGCTACACCGCCCCCGAGATCAAGGAGCAGCGTCTGGCCGATCATCGGGCGGATCTTTATGGTCTGGGAGCGACGTGGTACGCCGCATTGGTGGGCGAACCGCCTGTGTTCATGCCGGGACCGGGCAAAGAGCCACTGATTCAACTCACGTTGGAACAGGCTCTGGGAGCCGAGAGCCGCTTTCCAGCCGAGATCGGCCCGGTCATCGCCCGGTTGATGGCGCGATCTCCGGCGGATCGGTACAGCAGCGCGAACGAGGTGATCGAGGCGGTGAACGAGATCACGGGGAGTGCGCACCAGCTAGAGACACAGGAGACAGCCAGCAGTTATGCGCTTCGGGCCCGCTTTGTAGATCGAGCAGCCGAGATCGAGACGCTCCAAACGCTGTGGAAGCAGGCCCAGGTTGACGAGGGAGCACTGGTGCTGGTTAGTGGGGAGGGTGGGGTGGGAAAAACCCGCCTGGTGGAGGAGTTCGTTGTGCAGGCGGAGCTGGAGGGGGCGTATGTGGCGCGGGGGCAATGTATGGAGGGTAGTTACATCGCCTATCGTCCCTGGCGCGAGGCGCTGCGAGTGTTGACGCGCTACGTGGAAGGAACAGATCAAGCCAGACGGAAAATGAGACAGGTCGGGCCGGTGTTGGCCACGGTGCTCCCCGAGTTGTGGGAACGGGATTGCATGCAAGGACTCGCTCGGCCCGTAGACCTGGAACCGTCGGCAGCGCGACTGCGGCTGAACGACGCCATGGTGCGGATGTTAGGGGCGGCGGCAGAACTGCGGCCAACCGTGATCGTGATCGAAGATGCTCAATGGGCCGATGAAGCCTCCTTGGAACTGTTGCGTTTCCTGGCGCGGAGTTGTGGACAGATGAGGTTACTGATATGTGTCACCCACCGCGACGACGAGGGAGGTCCGGCGCAGTCGCTGGCGGAGCTTGCGGGCGACCGGGTCGAGCGCATCCCCTTGCGTCGCCTGCCGCCGGAGGACGCTACCGATCTGGTGCGCTCCATGCTCGGTCTGGAGCAACTTCCAGCATCGCTGACAGAGCGGGTACAGCGGGCGACGGAGGGGAATGCGTTCTTCGTGCAAGAGTTGATTCGCTCGCTGGCGGAGGATGGGGTGGTGCTCCAGCGAACGGTGGAGGGTTGGAAGGTGGACCAGGTAGCCCTTCAGGACGTGCGATTGCCGGAGAGCATCCGCCAGGTGGCCTGGCAGCGACTGGCCCACCTTTCCGCGGAGACGCGGGAGGTATTGTGCTGGGCGGCGGTGGTGGGGCCGATGTTCTGGGACGGGGTGCTGGAGCAGGCCGGACAGGTTTCCAGAGAGCGGGTGCAGGCCGCGCTGAGCGAGGGGCTGGAACGGGAGCTGATCTTTGAGCGGGACACGTCGGCGTTCGAGGGAGAGCGGGAGTTCCTGTTCGCCAAGCCCGCTGTGCAAGAAGTGGGCCGCGAGAGCGTCTCTCCGGAGGAGCGCAGAGAGGTTCACGAGCGCGTGGCGGCGTGGCTGATGGCGCGCAGCGACGAGGAGATGAGCGAGCATCTGGGCTTGATCGCTGACCACCTGGAGCGAGCCGGGCAGACAGAGCAGGCGGTCGTCTACCTGAAGCGGGCCGGGGAACAGGCGGCGGAGCAGTTCGCCAGCGCGGAGGCGATTGCTTACTTTAGCCGCGCCCTCGACCTGACGCCAGAGGATGGTCTTGTGGGGGGGAGGGAGCGTTACGACCTTCTGCTGGCTCGCGAGAAAATGTACCACTTGCAGGGAGCGCGCGAGGTGCAGGCCCAAGACCTGGCAAAGTTACAGGAGCTGGCCAAGGCGCTGGACGATGATGCCCATCTGGATGCAGATGGACAGCAGCGAGCAACCGGGCGGCGGATCGAAGTGGCTTTGCAGCAGGCCGACTATGGAGAGGCGACGAGCGACTTTCCGGCGACTATCGCGGCAGCTCAGACGGCCATTCACCTGGCCCAGGCAGCCGGGGATATGCACAGCGAGGCGCAGGGCTACTTGAAGTGGGGAATTGCCCTCTGGCGCCAGGGAGAGTACAACCAGGCCCGGATCCAGCTTGAGCGAGCGTTGAGCCTGGCGCGGACGGCAGGGCTTCGCGGTGTAGAAGCGGGCAGCCTGGACAATCTGGGGGTTGTTTCCAATATTCAAGGCGACATTGCGGGATCGAAGGTTTGCTTCGAGCAGGCTTTGAGTATCTATCGCGAAATTGGCGACCGGCAGCACGAGGCGTGGTCACTCAACAATCTCGGCATTGTCTATGGCGATCAAAATGATCACGCCTCGGCCCGATCTTGCTGGGAACGGGCGCTGCACATTGCCCGCGAGATCGGCGACCGGCGGCAAGAGGGGACTGTGCTCGGTAATCTCGGTAATGCAGCTTCTGTCCAGGGCGATTATGCTGAGGCCCGGGCATATTACGAGCAAGCCCGGAACATTCGCTGCGAGGTGGGCGACCGGCAGGGTGAGGGTATTGCGCTCGGCAATATCGGCCTCACCTTTCAGTCTCAAGGCGATTATGTCCAAGCCAGAACCTGTTTGGAACAGGCTCTGCACATCACTCGCGAGATCGGCGACCAGCGGCTCGAGTGCGGGTGGCTGGGCGGTCTGGGCGTGCTCGCTCATCAGCAAGGTGACGATCAAGCGGCTCTGGAATATGGTCGACAGGCGTTATCCATCGCGCGGGAGGTCGACAGTGTTCGTTTTCAAGCAGAGGCATTGATCTGTCTGGGCCGCGCTCAAGAAAGCCTGGGACGTCTGGAAGAGGCCGCCGACACCTTTCGCCAGGTCCTTGACATACGGCGGGAGTTGGGACAGCCGCATCTGGTGGTAGAAATCCTGGCCGCTCTGGCCAGTGTCTCTTTGGCTCAGGAGAATTTGGATCAGGCTCAAACTTGGATTGAAAAAGTTCTGGACTATGTGGAAACCAATGACACGTTGGAGGGTGTTGAGGACCCCTTCCAGGTTTATCTGACATGCTATCGCGTTCTGCGTGCTGGCCTTGACCCCCGCACCGAATTCATCTTGCACGCGGCCTATCGTTTGTTGCAAGAGCAAGCTGCCAAGATCGACGATGAGGAATCGCGTCGCATATTCCTGGAGAACGTGCCTGCGCACCGCGAGATCATGGAAGCGTGGGAGCGTGGATAGATCCTGGTTTAGCCGATTTGTATAGGAGCTGTGTATGGCGGGGAAAAGATTCCAAGTTGGGGACCGGATTGAGAACCGTTACCGCGTCCTATCCGTGGTCGGTTCCGGCGGGATGGGTACGCTGTACCGTGTCTCTGACGAGGCCCTTCGCGATAGCACTCATCGTGATGGAACCCAGGAGGGCGAGATCGTCGCGCTCAAGACCGTGCTGCTGGAAGGCTCGGCGGCAGAGTCGCCCGAGATCGTGGAACGCTTTCAACGCGAGTTTCAGATATTGACCCAGCTACGTCACCCGAACCTGGTCTCCGTCTACAACTATGGCATCACGACAGAGGGGGAGTTGTATTTTACGATGGAATGGATCGAGGGCCAAAACCTGGAACCGAGCCTCCGTCCGTTGGAGCCTGGGGATACCGTCCCGGTGATGGTGCAGGTCTGTCGGGCGCTGGCTTACCTCCACGCCCGTGAGGTGGTTCACGGAGATCTTAAACCGCGCAATGTATTGATGTCCGGCGAGATCGGTGATGCCGGTCACGCTGGTGACCGACGCCAACGGGTCAAGTTGGTGGATTTTGGTTTGGCCCGCGAGATCCGAGCGTCTGAGGGGTATGCGCGGTACTATACCCCGGGCTATGCGGCTCCAGAGATAGCGGAGCGGTGTCCTCTCGATCATCGGGCCGACCTGTACAGCCTGGGGGCGATGTGGTACGCGCTCTTGGTGGGGGAGCCGCCCTCATTTATGTTTGGTTCCGAGCGGCTGATCCGGTTTACGTTGAAGGAGGTCCTGAATGCTCAGGCACAGATTCCGACAGAGATTGGCACGGTGATCGCTCGATTGCTGGCGATCTTGCCTGAGGAACGCTACGCTAGCGCCAACGAGGTCATTGTGGCGGTGAACCAGATCACCGGGAGCTCGTACGCACTGGAAACGCGCGAGACGGTCAGCAGCTATGCTTTGCGAACGCACTTTGTGGATCGAGAGACAGAGATGGTGGCGCTCCAGACGCTGTGGAAGCAGGCACAGGCGGGAGAAGGTGGACTGGCGCTGATCAGCGGAGAGGCCGGGGTGGGCAAAACGCGGCTGGTCGAGGAATTGGAGGTGCAAGCGGAACTGGAGGGCGCGCGGGTGGTGTGGGGGCAGTGCGTGGAAAGCGGCGGCAGCGCATATCGTCCGTGGAGCGAGGCGCTGCGGGTGTTGATGCGTTACGTGGAGGGAGCCGAGGAAGCGGGGTTGGAGATGGAGCGGGTGGGGCCGGTGGTGGCGGCGCTCCTGCCAGAGTTGTGGGAGCGGGACTATATGGCGGATCTGGCGCCTCCGGCGGAGTTGGAACTGGAGGCCGCCCAACAACGTTTGCACGATAGTATTCTCCAGGTGTTGCGAGCCGCGGCAAGAGTGCGGCCGACGGTGATCGTGATCGAGGACGCTCACTGGGCGGATGAAGCGACGCTGGTGTTGTTGGCCTTTTTGACTCGCGTTTCTGAGTGGAGCGGTTTACTGGTTTGTGTGACTTTCCGCAGCGATGAGGTGGGGCCTGAGCATCCGTTGGTCTTGTTGACGGGCGAGCGAGTGCAGCGCATTTCGCTCCAGAGCCTGTCACCAGAGGTGACGACCGACCTGGTACGCTCGATGCTGGGGCTGGAGGAGCTTCCGCTCTTGTTGGCCGAGCGGGTGCAGCAGACGACGGGAGGGAATGCCTTTTTCGTGCAAGAGTTGATTCGCTCGTTGGCGGCGGAAGGAGAGGTGCTGCGGCGGACCGTGGAAGGATGGCGGGTGGATCCCATGGCGTTGCAGGAGGCCCAACTTCCAGAGAGTATCCGACAAGTGGTCTGGCGACGGTTGGCCCAGTTGTCGAAAGAGACGCGGCAGGTGCTGCGCTGGGCGGCCTTGGGGGGATTGGTGTTCTGGGAGGGAATGTTGGAGGACATCGGTCGAGTTCCCAGGGTACAGGTGCGAGTTGCTTTGCACGAGGGGAAAGAGCAGGGAGTGGTGACGGAGCGGGAGGAATCGGCCTTTGCGAGAGAGCGTGAGTACCTTTTCAACAGTCCCACGATGCGGGAGGTGAGTTACGAGAGCATTCCGCAGGAGGATCGGCGGGAGTATCATGGTCGGGCTGCGGCGTGGCTGATGGCCCACAGTGATGAAGAAGTGGGCGAGCACCTGGGCCTGATCGCCGATCAATTGGAGAGGGCCGGGCGGACGGAGCAGGCGGCGACTTATCTGCGCCGGGCCGGGGAGCAAGCGGCGGCCCGGTTTACCAACGCCGAGGCGGTGGCTTACTTTAGCCGCGCCCTCGACTTGACGCCGACAGGCGAACACGCCAACCGCTATACTCTTTTGCTGGCGCGGGAAAAGGTGCACGATCTGCAAGGGGCAAGGGAGGCTCAACTTCAGGATCTGGCAGCCATGAAGGAGCTGGTCGAGGTTCTGGCCGACGCTCGACGGCGGATCGAGGTCTCCTTGCGTCAGGCCCACTATGCCGAAGCGACCGGGGACTTTCCGGCAGCCATCGCGGCGGCCCAGGAAGCCATCCACCTGGCCCAAACGATCCAGGACGTGAGCAGCGAGGCGAGGGGGTATCGGCTTTGGGGCGAGGTGCTCTGGAACCAGGGAGATTATGAAACAGCCCAACCTCAGCTTGAGCAAGCCTTGTCCCTGGCCCGGATAGCAGAACTGCGCGAGGTGGAGGCGGGTAGCCTGCGTGACCTCGGTGTGGTCTTTTGGTTTCAGGGGGACTATGCCGAGGCCCGAGTTCATTTTGAGCAATCGTTGCGCATCTACCGCGAGATGGAGGATCGGCAGGAGGAGTGTGGCGCGCTTAATAATTTAGGCATCGTTTCGGTGTCTCAGGGGGATTATGCTGGCGCGAGGGTCTATTATGAGCAATCGCTAGACCTCTCCCGCGAGATCGGCAATCGGCGGAATGAGGGTACCGTGCTCAACAATATCGGCGAAATTTTGCGTCACCAGGGTGACTATGTGGGGGCCAGGAATTGTTTGACAGAAGCCCTGCAAATTGGGCAAAGCATCGGTGACCGGACCAATCAGGGATATATCCTAACGAATATGGGGCACACCCTGGTAGGCCTGGAGCAATGGGCAGAGGCCACCGATGCCTTTCGGCAGGCGCTTGCGTTGCGAGAGGAACTGGGTCAGTCCAGTCTGGCAATGGACGCCCTGGCAGGTCTGGCCCACGTCTCTTTGATCCAGGGAGATCTGGATCAAGCCCATGCCCGCGTGGAAGAGGTTTTGCGTTACAAGGAGAGCAATACGTTGGATGGAGCCGAGGATCCTTTCCGCATTTATTTGACCTGTTATCATGTTCTGCGCGCTGTCCACGATCCCCGTGCTCGAATCATCCTGGAAAAGGCCCACCACCTGTTGCAAGAGGAGGCCGCCAAAATCGCCGACGAGGAGATGCGACGTTCGTTTCTGGAGAATGTGGCCGTGCACCGCGAAATTATTACGATGTGGGAGGATAGCTAGATTATGACGTTTATATCAACAGATGTTTCTTCTTGATTTCCTCGTTCTTTTGTAGTTCCTCGATACCCTTCTTGGTAGCGAATCTGACCGCTGTCAATCATATATAGCCCCAGTAGTCATCCAGTCCTCCGAGCCAGTTTGTCCGTGTTGAAATTGGGACATTTTTGGAACATGGAGAGGATTTTTGGGAACGCGGTTGGGACACGGAAAGAGTACAATGTTGGAGAACTTGCTTGTTTCGAGCGATGAAAATCAGCAAGTGAATCCATGATCTGAAACCAATTTGGAGGCCATACAATGACAGAGACAGGATTCGAGATCGGAGATTGGGTCGAAAATCGCTACCGTGTCCTAGATGTGATCGGCTCTGGGGGTATGGGCACCCTCTACCGCGTGTCCGATGAGGCCCATCGCGATGAGGTCCATCGCGATGGGGCCGGGGAGAATGAAATCATCGCGCTCAAGACGGTGCGGTTGAGCGGCGTGGCGACAGAGGCGTCCGAGAGTGTAAAATGCTTCCAACGCGAGTTCCAGTTGCTGACGCAACTGCGCCATCCCAATCTGGTCTCCGTCTACGACTATGGCACTACGACTGGGGGGAAATTGTACTTTACGATGGAGTGGGTGGAGGGCCGGAACCTGGAGCCAGATAAGCAATCGTTGGAGCCAGAGGCGACCACCGCCGTGATGGTGCAGATTTGTAGGGCGCTGGCCTACCTCCACGCTCGTGGTGTGATTCACGGAGACCTGAAACCTCAAAATGTGCTGGTGATGGCTGGTGCTGGTGACGCTGATAGCATGGCTTATCGGGTCAAGCTGGTCGATTTTGGCCTGGCCCACGAGATCAGGTCGCCTGAGGATCGAGCGCGGTATTACACGCCGGGCTACTCGGCTCCAGAGGTGATATACCCGCATCCCGTGGATCAGCGGGCAGACCTTTATAGCATGGGGGCGATGTGGTATGCACTGTTGGTGGGTAAGCCGGCCACGTTCATGTTCGGTGCTGAGAGACTGATTCAGTTAACTCTGGAAGAAGCGTTAAAGACCCAGGGACAGATTCCCAAGGCGATCGGTGCCGTGATCACCCGCTTGATGGCGACTGTACCTGAGACACGCTACAGCAGTGCAAACGAGGTGATCGAGGCGGTGAACGGGATCACAGGAAGCACGTACAAGCTGGAAACGCGGGAGACAGCAGCCAGTTACGCGCTGCGGACGCACTTTATAAACCGCGAGGAAGAGCTTGAGGTGCTCCGGGCAGCGTGGGAGCGAGCGCAGGCGGATGAGGGACAGGTGGTATTAGTCAGTGGGGAAGCTGGAGTAGGCAAGACACGGCTGGTGGCCGAGATGGAAGTGCAGGCAGAACTAGAAGGAGCGAGAGTGGTGTGGGGGCAGTGCGTCGAGCGCGGAAGCGAAGCCTACCGTCCCTGGAACGAGGTGCTGCGGGTGTTGGTACGCTACGTGGAGAGTGCGGATGAAGCCACGGGCAAGACCACGATGCAACAAGCAGGGCCAGTGTTGGCGGCGCTGCTGCCCCAGTTGTGGGAGCGAGACTATATGGCAGGCCTGGAGCCTCCCGCAGAGCTGGAACCACAAGCAGCGCAATTGCGCTTGAACGACGCTATCTTGCAGGTGATGCGAACGGCGGCCAGATTGCGCCCCACAGTGATCGTCGTCGAGAACATGCACTGGGCGGACGAAGCGACGCTGGAGCTGTTGCGCTACCTGTCGCGGGTTCCAGGATCGGTGAACCTGCTGGTCTGTGCTACATATCGGGACGATGAGGTGGATTCTGAACACCTGCTGGAGACGCTAAACGGTGAGCGAGTACAGCGCGTTCGAGTGCCGAGACTGCTGCCGGAGGTGACGACCGATCTGGTTTGTTCGATGTTGGGGCTGGAGCGATTGCCGGCTCTGTTGCCGGAACGGGTGTATCAGACGACGGGGGGCAACGCTTTCTTTGTGCAAGAGTTGATCCGCTCATTGGCGGCAGAGGGAAAAGTGCTGCGACGGACGGTGGAGGGCTGGCAGGTCGATGGAGAGGCACTACAGAAGGCGCAATTGCCGGAGAGTATTCAGCAGGTGGTGGAGCGGCGGTTGGTCCAATTATCAAAGAACGCGCGGCGGGTGTTGGAGTGGGCGGCGGTAGTGGGGTTGGTGTTCTGGGAAGAGGTGGTGGTAGAATTGGTATCCTGGGAGGAGGTGGTGGTAGAGGCGGGACAGGTGATGCGGGCGGAAGTGCGGGCGGCGTTGGGAGAGTTGATAGAGCAGGAGTTGGTGGTAGTGCGAGACGAGACCTCCTTTGTAGGAGAGCGCGAATATTTATTTCTCAACCCCACGGTTCGAGAAATTGGTTATGAAAGCATGCCACAGGGTGAGCGGCGAGTGTGTCATAGCCGGGTGGCAAACTGGTTGATAACTCGCAGCAATGAGGAAACGAAGCATCTGGGACTGATCGCCGAGCATCTGGATAGAGCAGGGCAGACGGAGCAGGCCGTGACCTATCTTCGACGAGCCGGAGAACAGGCGGCGGCCCAGTTTGCTAACGCCAACGCGGTCGGCTATTTCAGTCGCGCTCTCGAGCTGACGCCAGAAGACGACCTGGCTGACCGTTACGCTCTCCTGCTGGCCCGGGAAAAAGTGTACAACCTGCAAGGAGCGCGCCAAGCCCAGATCCGGGATCTGGAGGCGCTGGCAGCATTGGCGGAGGCGTCCCCCGACGCTCAGTGGCAGGTCGAGGTAGCTCTGCAAAAAGCGCGCTATGCCGAGGCGATTGGCGACTTTCCGGCGACTATCGCGGCGGCTCAGAAAGCTGTCCGTCTGGCCCAGGCAACCCAGGATGCGATTAGCGAGGCGGCAAGCTACGTACACTGGGGGCGAGCGCTCGAGTGGCAAGGAGACTATGATGCGGCCCAGGTTCGGCTCGGAAAAGCCCTGGCCCTGGCTCGGATGGCGGGAGGACGCCAGGTGGAAGCAACCTGTCTACATGCTCTGGGTTCTGCCTCTATGTACCAAGGTGATCCTGGTGGAGCCATAGGTCCTTTTGAGAAGGCCATGCATATCTACCGCGAGCTTGGCGATCGGAGAGGTGAGGTCCGAGTCCTAAACAGTCTCGGTTTTGCTTACCTGAGCCAGGGTGGCTATGCCAGAGCCAGGGACTATTTGACGCAAGCTCTGACCGTTGGTCGCGAGACCGGTAACCGACGAGGAGAGCGCGTGGCATTGATCAATTTGAGTTTGCTCTGCCATCACCAGGGTGATAACGAGACCGCTCAGGAGCATTGCCAACGAGCGTTACTTCTCACACAGGAAATCGGCGGCTATCCCTATAAAGGGTATGTCTTGACAAATCTGGGCCATGCTCTGATGGGGCTGGGCCATTTCGAGCAAGCTGTCGCCGCTTACCAGCAGGCTCTGGACATAAGGCGCGAGTTGCGCGAACCTCATCTGGCCATGGAGTCCCTGGCCGGTCTGGCCCGAATCTCGCTGGCTCAAGGGAATGTAAAACAAGCTCAGGCCCAGGTCGAGGAGATTTTGAGCTATCTGGAGAAAACCACCCTCGATGGTGCAGAGGAACCCTTCCGCGTTTACTTGACTTGTTACCATGTGTTGCGCACCGATCAGAACGCTCAAGCCTGGACTGTTCTGAACACGGCTTATTGGTTGTTGCAGGAACAGGCTGCAAAAATCACCGATGAGGAGATGCGCCGCTCGTTCCTGGAGAACGTGGCCGCGCACCGTGAAATTATTGAAGCGTGGGGGAGTAGGTAAACGTTGGCATGAGCGCGTTCTGTTCCGTCAGTAGTAAAGTTGGCCAATTTTCTTCAGCTTATTGATCTACTCCTCCCGGATGCGTACCAACTGAGAAAGAGTTATTCGACTGTTTTGCGGTCATCATCATTGTTTTCGGCCTGTCAAAGACTGTACAGCTCCGCTGGCTCCCGTGGCGACCATCGCAGCCAGCAGGAGCCACAACCACGATGACACTCGCTTGCTCAATGGCTTTGTGTGTCCGCCGACAGGCAGTGCTACGTCAGCTTCGGTGGTGACGATGACGGTGATGATGGCTGTGTCGGTCAGACCGGCGGTGATGCGCAGATTTTCCAATGTGACGGTGATATCGTCGCCGCCGACGGAGATGACCCGTTTCTCAGACTCGGCATCCAGCGTGGTGATGTAGGTGTCCGGGTCAGGCACGGCAAAGCCATCAGTTGTTTTCCCTTTTGAATAAATTATGATGACAGGGGGATAGTATAACGCCGAAGGGGTTGCTTTGTCAAGGGGGTCTGCTTGCTCCCCTTTCGTTCCTGTGGTACACTTATCGATATGATAAATCAGAGACAAGGAGTATTCAACGTATGAGCACAAAGAAAGGCCGCGTCTTTTCCGGCGCTCGACCCACCGGGCGTCAACACCTGGGCAATTATCTGGGCGCCATCCGTAACTATGTCGCGTTGCAGGACGATTATGATTGCGTTTATTGTGTCGTGGATCTGCACGCTCTCACTACGCTCGAAGATACCGACAGGTTGCGCGAGTGGACCTACGAGATGGCATTGGATTGGTTGGCCGCCGGGATGGACCCCGATCGGGGTACCATCATTTTTATCCAATCCCACGTGCCCCAGGTGGTCGAACTGCACCTCTTGCTTTCTATGGCAACCCCCCTGGGCTGGCTGACCCGCCTGCCCACGTTCAAGGAAAAGGTGCGCCAGCAGCCGGATAACGTCAACTATGGGCTGGTCGGCTACCCGGTGCTGATGGCCGCCGACATCACACTCTACAAGACGGACGTCGTTCCGGTCGGCGTGGATCAGGCTCCTCATTTGGAGTTCACCCGCGAGATCGTGCGCCGTTTCAATAATCACTTTGGCGAGGTGTTGATTGAGCCTCAGGCCAAGCACACCGAGTTCCTCAAGGTCCTGGGCATCGACGGCGAGCAGAAAATGTCCAAGTCGCTCGATAACCACATCGAGATCGCCGCCTCGCCGGAAGAGATCGAGCAGCGGGTGATGCAGATGGTGACCGACCCGGCCCGCCAGTATCGCTCGGATCCTGGCCATCCCGAGGTGTGCAACGTCTTTACCCTGCACGGCTTTTTCTCGTCCGACCAGGTGTCGCAGATCGAGGCCGAGTGCCGCTCGGCAAAAATTGGCTGTGTGCAGTGCAAGAAACTCTTTGCCAGGAACCTGGCCGATTACTTTGCCCCTCTCCGCGCGCGTCGAGAAGAACTGGCCGCCGATCCCAATCACGTCTGGGACATCCTGGAAGAGGGCGCCCGTCGCGCCAGAGTGATCGCCTCGGAGGTCATCGCCGAGGCGAAGGCGGCCATTGGACTGCCCTGAATCGACGGAAAGGAAGGATGGAATGGATATCACGGTCGCTGAAGAGCAAGTGTTCCAGTTGCTCCCTACACTGAGCATGGCTGAAGCGCGGGAGAAAGCGTGGGATAAAAAGACCGCTGTCTTTACCACGGGCCTGAGCACCATCTTTTCGCGCCCCAAGGCCGAGGAGATCCAGATCGTCTACAGCGAGTGTCGCTACGAGCCTTTCTGGCACGTCGCCTGCAAGGTGCGCTATGTCTACGACCGCACGCGCAGTTACAACGTCCCGGTATCCGCCTCCGAGGTGCAGCGCGTGACGGTCGAGGGAGTGGAGCACCAGATCACGGCCAAACCGCGCCAGTTCACGATCACGGGCATTGAGCACTGCCTCGAAGAATCGAGCACCGAGCTCGTCTTTGACGCCGTCTCGGGCGACGAGCGGGACTGGAAGAGCTACCTCCGGTTCGGCAAGGAGACGATCCCCGACCTGAGCCAGTTCGCGTCGGAGGAGAGCATCATTGTGCCGCCCGAGGTGCGCGCCAGCGCGGTCGTCCGCCAGGTGCTCGGCTCGATGATGCGGCCCATCCAGGCTGACGCCGTACACGAGGAGCGGGTGGACGTCCAGACGGTGGATCTGTATTTTCGGCCTGTCTATGCCTTCGAGTACCGCTGGGAGCCGAAGGACAAGACATCCGTGGCCGAATTTGACGGGTTGACGGGGGAGATGAGCACCGGTGGCGTCACTCTCCGCCAGCAGGTCACGAGCGTCCTCACCCCAGAGTTGCTTTTCGACGTCGGGATGGATGCGGTGGATTTGCTCGTGCCCGGCGGCGGCATCGCCATCAAACTGGCCAAGGCGATGGTTAACCGTCGGGAGCGCGGCGCGGATCAGGATGAGCAATCCGATTGAACCTCCTGAGCGATCTCCTGGATAAAATCGAATGACGGCAGATGATAACGCCACCATCCTCGCCAACCTGCGTCAGCGCGTGGCCGAATTTGTGGCCGCTCGCGACTGGGAGCAGTTTCACACCCCAAAGAACTTGAGTCTTGCCATCGCCATCGAGGTTGCCGAACTGATGGAGCACTTCCAGTGGCTCACCGACGAACAGGCCTCAGCCGCCATGCAGGACGAGGCGAAACGAACCGCCGTGGCCGACGAACTGGCCGATGTGCTGATCTACGCGCTCAGCTTGGCGAACGCGCTGGACGTGGATGTGTGCACGGCGGTGTTGGATAAATTGGAACGGAATGAGCGGCGCTTCCCTACCCAGGAATGGCGAGGACGCGCGCGAGGAGTAAATGATGCGAGCCATCGTACAGCGAGTTAGCATGGGTTCGGTGAGCGTCGAGGGCGAGGTCGTCGGCGCGATCGAGCGGGGCGTGGTCGTGCTCGTGGGCGTCACCCACGGCGACACGGAGGAGCAGGCAGAGTGGCTGGCGCGCAAGATCGCCGGCCTGCGCATTTTCGAAGATCGCGATGGGAAGATGAACGCCGGTCTGCTCGACGTGGAGGGCGCGGCGCTCGTCATCTCGCAGTTCACGCTCTACGCCGACTGTCGCAAGGGCCGCCGCCCCAGCTTCATCGATGCCGCCCAGCCAGAGGTGGCCGAACCGTTGGTGGAGCACTTTGCCCAGGCGTTGCGAAATCATAACGTCCCCGTCGAGATGGGCGTCTTTGGGGCGCACATGCTGGTGGAGATCCACAACGATGGGCCTGTAACCATTCTGCTGGAACGATAGTGTGGGATGTGAGCGGAAATTGCGGCGACCATCCGATAGGCAGGGTGGCCGCAATTGCGCTTTGATACTGCGAAACGCGATTAGAGCAACGCTTCCAGCTTCTGCCGTAGCACGTGCGCCGGTTGAGCCCCGAGCGTACGATCCACCGCTTGCCCATTTTGGAAATAGACCAGCGCCGGGATGCTCTGTATCCCGTACCGCTGCGCGGTGAGGGGATTCGCCTGCACGTCCAGCTTGGCGATCAATGCCTGCCCGGCGAACTCTCGCGCCAGCTCCTCGACAACCGGCGCGACCATCCGGCATGGCGCACACCAGTCGGCCCAGAAATCGACCAGCACCGGCCCGCTCGCTCCCAGCACCACGCGCTCGAAATCGGAATCGGTCACGGTTAGCGGCTTACCGGTTGGTGTCTCCTGGCGCGGTTTTTTCGATACCGGCTTTGGCCCCCGCTCCAGCAGGTACTCGACCCACGGGCGCAATGCCTTTACGTTGGGCATCCCCTTTGCCCGCGCAATTAGCTTGCCCTCGCGGAAGAAGAGAAACTGCGGCAGTGTATTTACCTTGTACTGCGCCTGTGCTTGCGGAGCATCGGCCACGTCCAGTTTGACCACCAGCGCCTCGCCGGCGTGCTCCAGGGCGGTCTGCTCCAACACAGCATCGAGTTGCTGGCGCGGAACCTCCTGCGGCGACCAAAAGACCGCGACGATCGGGAGGGGGGCGTTCAGCACGGCACGCTCGAAACTGGCATCGTTGGCGTTGATCGGCGTGTCATACTGTGCCATATTGCCCTTTACCCCTGGCGTAGTTTCTTGGATTTTGGTTTGCTTCTGAGCAGATACTTGATCCACGTGCGCAGTGTCCCGGCACTGGGGATTCCGCTGGCTCGCGCGACCAATTCTCCTTCGTGGAAGAATAGAAACTCGGGTAGATTTTTAATATTGTAGCGTGCTTGCTCTTGGGGTGCATCTGACACGTTCAATTTCACCACTTGTATGACGTTGGCGTAATCGCGAGCGGTTTCCTTCAGCATGACGTCGAGTTGCTGCTGGGAATCTTCCTGCTCCGACCAAAAGACCGCTATGACCGGAAGAGGCGCTGCCAGCACCTCGAACTCGAAACTTGTATCATCGACATCGATCGGCACGCTGTAATAACGGCTCATCGTGGCCTCCTCTTTCCTTGAGCAGTGCCACGATTATAGCCCGTTTCGCTCAACTTGACAATCTGCCGGGTGCGTGGCAATGTCCCCATCTTACGAGGAGATTTGAAACGTGCTTGCCAGTTGGAGGGTTTTGGGATAACAATCTACATGTGCGGATTGCTGCCGCTTCTTATACGAGCAACCCCCAGATTGCGTGCCAGACGATGTCTGTCCAGAAATGGATGCCTACCGCTGCCAGAAATCCATAGTGCTTGAGGTAGTAGGCTGCGAGTAAGGAAACGATCCCGTTCAGCAGTATGATCTCGCCCATCAAGGCGGCTGGTATTTGACTGACTTTTCCTATTTCCAGCACCATCATCACCGATGGCAGATGCCCTAGAGCGAATGCCAGGGCGGAGAGGATAGCAACACCCCAAAAGATTGCGTTCTGCCATCTTCCCTTCAATATCACGGTTGATAGGAGCCACGTCCAGAAAGGGATGAAAAACAACCGAAAGATGACCTCTTCTCCAATTCCTGCCGTTGCCGAAGCGACTATCGAAGTCGGGAATGGAGGATGGGGAAGCGTCCCAACGGTGTGCCATTGCTTCAGAAATGTATCCGCGACGATGAAGAAGAGACCCGTGCCCACGCCAATGCAAGCTGGAATCAGAAATCTTTGGCGATTAGACACCTCAGGATCTCAGAGCGCAGAAAAACCCAATCGTTGTGCGAGTTGCAATCCTAGGAGCCCCAAACCACCGTAGACGATCAACATGATGCCTGCCGTTGCCAAGGCCATTATCGGCTTCGATGCAGGGAGTTGTTGTTCTGGCAACGTAGCCGCGAATGAGCCCTGGGGCAGAAAGACGTTCAATGCTCCCAAAACAGCCAGGAGAAGGATGAGCAGAATGTAGATGCCGACCGATCGAGATAGTTGTTGGTTCATCGTGGCGATTCCTAGCTGCCGGCGGCCGCACCGGCTGCCGCTGATTGCTCTTGCCAGCGCGCGTTGACCAGGTAGTAGACAAAGATGAGTAGATCGACGTTCACCGGCTCCAGAATCGTGATATAGGCGCCCCGGCGAAAGACGCCCCGTGGCTGGATGTCTAGAAGCACTGTTCCTAACTTGTCCACGAACAGCCAGCCACGGGACCAAAAACCGGCGGATATCAGGTCGTACGTCGCTCCCTGATATCCGACCTCCATCGTGCGCCGCCAGAAGCCTTGTGGACGAGCTGTGCCCAGCACGATCCCATTTTCTCGCAGCTCGTGCCAGCCTCGCCACCAGCTCGTCTGTTCCACCGTCAGCTCGCGCCCATCGCTAGAATGGAAGACGCCGCTTTTTCCCAAGGCAGGCAGAGTCAGCTCGCCCAGCCCTCCCATCACCGTCTCCAGGAAATGGTGGGTGGTGAAAAAACCCGAGATCGTGACCTCGACCTCATCGGTGACCAGCGCGTTTTGAGGCACTTGGCTACTCCTGATCGCTATCCTTGGTGGGGATTTTGGGGGCCATTCCCGCCATCGCAGAAATTCCCATCACCCCGCCCAGGTTCATCGTGTCCACCGCGCTGGAGGGAACGATGACTAACGCGCCCCGTTCCTGCAATCCCTCAAAGAGCATGTTCATCGCTCGCAGGTGGAGCGCAGTGGGGTTATCTCGGTAAGCTTCCGAAGCCTTGGAGAATGAGTCGGCGATCTGTTCCTCGCTTTCGCCCAGGATGACACGCGCCTGTCGTTCCCGCTCGGCCTGGGCCTGGCGACTCATCGCGTCTTCCAATGCCTGGGGAATAACGATATCACGGATCTCGACCGACTGGACGGTGATGCCCCAGGGGGTGGTGCGCTCGTCAATGATGCGCTGCAATTCGGCGTCCATCTTGGCCCGACCCACCAGAATATCGGCCAGGTTCATCTGACCGATGATCTCCCGCAGTGCCGTCTGGGCTGCCCACGAGATGGCCGTGCGATAGTTCTCCACTTCCAGCGCCGCTTTTTCCGCATCCCACACCAGCCAGAAGAGCACCGCGTCTACGTCTACCGGCACGGTGTCCTTCGTCAGTGTGCGCTCGGCGGTGAAGGGTGCGACCATCACGCGGTGGTCGATCCAGGCCGGGATCGTATCTACGATGGGAATGATCCAGAACGGTCCCGGTCCCTTTAACCCTATGAATTTCCCTAACCGCAGGACGATGGCCTTGTCCCACTGGTCGGCGACCTTGAAGGCGAGCAAGATATAAAAACCGACGAGGTTGAGGATAACCAGCTCCCCAACGATCCACTTCCAGTTCACGTTGGCTATACCCATCAGGACAGCGATCAAGATGGAGACGATTATCAGTACACCGGCGATAAAGCCGGGAAAGACGTTGGATGGACCCGAGCGATAGTTTCTGTACTGGGCCATTTGTTTCTGCACGACTGCTTTATCGTACATGGTCATTTATCTCCTGTTTAATATGGATGTTTACCGCCATTCTTTTCTTGCCAGCGTGTCAGTCCCTCTTGAAAGACCTCTGCGATCTCGTCAGGAGCGTACCCCAACGCGCGGGCCTCGTCGAGGGCCGAGTACACGATGGCCTCTAGTTTTTCTTGCCGCTTGCGAGCCACTTGATCCTCATCTGGCACACCAGCGACAAATGTGCCCCGGCCACGCTGGGTCGAGATGACGCCGTCGCGATCCAAGTCCAGATAGATACGGGCGATGGTGTTGTAGTTCACCCGTAGATCGGCAGCCAGCTCGCGGATGGTGGGGAGCTGGTCGCCAGGACGCAGTTGCCCGGCGGCGATAAGCGAGCGGATCTGTTCTTCGACCTGGATATAGATGGGAACTTTGCTCTCGGATTCGATATGCAGCTTCATATTATCATACTCTTTTAATATACTAATACTCTATTTCAATAGCAGTATAGCATAATTCTCCAAAGATGTCAAGGTGTAACAATGGCTTTGCAGAATTTGGCGGCGTTCTAGAATGCTCTACCGAGATCGCAGAAAAGGGGGACTATGCTTTTTGACTTCACTTCAGGGGTACAGAGGATTGCAAGCTCTGTTACGCCTTACCGTCGGGAGTTTCTACATATCGCACACACACTGGCCGAGTGACCTTGACACACCTGGAAAGTCATTGTATAATGCGTGCACGTTGCGGGGTAGAGCAGTGGCAGCTCGTCGGGCTCATAACCCGGAGGTCCCAGGTTCGAATCCTGGCCCCGCTACCTGGGTTTGATTAAGCGGGCGCTTGATGGACGCGCCCGTCTCTTTATGGCGACGTAGCTCAATGGTAGAGCAGGGGACTCATAAGCCCTTGGTTCCCAGTTCAAATCTGGGCGTCGCCACTGATTGACTCCAAGTCCAACTCCTCTTCGAATTGCATACTTTCCGCGCGCGACGTTTTTTCTTCCAAGACCAAAGTGACTTTGCCTGTAAAATTGCTTGCCTGATGTGATGGCGCTTTGCCGCTCGACTATCGTGTGTCCCGCGCGGCATAGCGATAGTACGCTGCACACGCCCCCTCGGCGCTGACCATACAAGGACCAATGGGCGACTGAGGTGTGCAAACCTCACCGAATAGAGGGCACTCGGTGGGAAGCAGCACCCCTCGCAGAATATCCCCACAGCGGCATCCAGGAGGCTCGCGGGCGGGTTCCACTTCCACCGGAAAAGCACGAGCGGCATCGAAACGGGCATACGCCTCTCGCAGCCGCAAGCCGCTGGCGGGCACGGTGCCCAAGCCGCGCCACTCGGCGTCGGCGATCTCGAAAACTCGTTCCATCGCCTGCTGTGCGGCGCTGTTCCCCTTTGGTTGGACGCTGCGAGCGTAGGTGTTCGCCACGTCGGGCTGGCCCGCTTCGACCATCTCCACCAGCGCCAGGATCGCCCGCAGGATATCCAACGGCTCGAATCCGGCGACGGCACAGGGGATGCCGTACTCGTCGGGCAAAAAGCGCCAGCCATCGGAGCCGATGACGGTGGTCACGTGGCCGGGGCCAATGATGCCGTCGAGCGCCACCTCCCCCGCGTTCAGGATGGCGCGGGTGGCGGGAGGGGTCAGCTTGTGCGTGCTAAAGACGAAAAAGTTTTTCAGCCCTTCCTCCGCCGCCGCCAGTACCGCTGATCCAATCATCGGCGCAGTCGTCTCGAACCCCACACCCAAAAAGACCACCGGACGGTCGGGAGCTTGGCGTGCGACGCGCAGCGCGTCCAGCGGGGAATAGACCACACGCACGTCAGCTCCCTCCGCCTTTGCCTGGGCCAGGGTTCTTCCCCTCCCGTTGGGGGGGGATTGAGGGGGGGGACTGCCGGGCACGCGGATCATATCGCCAAAGGTGGTCAGGATGACCTCCGGTATCTGCGCCAGCGCGATGGCCCGATCCAGGTCAGCCGAGGCGGTGACACAGACCGGGCAACCCGGTCCAGAGCGGAGCTGCACGGTGGGCGGCAGAACGTCGGGGATGCCAAAGCGGAGGATGGCGTGCGTGTGCCCGCCGCAGAACTCCATTAGCCGTACAGGGCGGGTGGAGCGGGCGCGAATGACCTCGGTCACGGCGCGGGCCGCGTCGGGATCGCGGAATCGGTCGGTGAATTGAGTGATTGTCATAAGGAAAGTCTACAACAAAACCGACAAAATGCAACCGCCATTTTTCACACGGGCGTGCCCAAATGGTAGGGGACGTTGATGACCACGCGCCCCTCGCCGGTTTTTTCCTTGTGGTAGACCAACATCATCTTGAGAAGCAAAGCCGTCTGGTTGTGGAACAGGTGATGCCACCACTTGGGCGGCACGAACTCGGGCAGCACGACCACGGCCAGACCCCGTTCAGGATCGCGTCGGTCTACTTTGTCCAGATAATCGAAAAGCGGTCCTACAGCCGAGCGGTAGGGCGATTCCAATACTACCAACGGTATACCGTGTCCCCAGGTTGGCCATTTTTCGCGCACGCGGGCGGTTCGCTCTGGCTCGACGTCCACGATGACCGCCATGACGTCTTTCGACATCACTCGAGCAAAATGCAGGGCGGCCAGCGACCCTCTATGCACACCCGAGATAGGCACGACGATCTTGTGTCTCTCCAGCGGATCCACATCCTCCCAGATTCCCGACTCCAGCCCTTTCAACGACAGTTGGCGTGCAATGTCGGAGTAGTAGTGTTTGATGCCGTGGAACACCCAGACACAGGCGGGGATGAGGAGGATGACGATCCAGGCCCCGTGGGTGAAATTCGCGACGAGCAACACCAGCATGACAACGCCCGTCGCCGCCGCGCCGAGACCGTTCACGAGCGCTTTCCACTGCCAGCCACGCTGTCCCTCTCTGCGCCAGTGACGCACCATCCCTGCCTGAGAGAGCGTAAAGGAGAGAAAGACCCCCACGGCATAGAGCGGTATGAGCCGGTGCGTGTCGCCGCCAAAGACGACGATCAGGAGCGACGCCGAAAGCGCCAGGAGAAAGATACCGTTGTTAAAGACCAGCCGGTCGCCCAGATTAGTCAATTGATTGGGCAGATAGCGAGATTGCGCCAGGATGGCCGCAAGGCGCGGAAAGCTGGCAAAGGAGGTGTTCGCAGCCAGCACCAGGATCAGCGCCGTGGTCGCCTGCAAGAAAAAATAGAGCGGCCCCTGGCCCAGGACTTGGCGGCCAATCTGCGACACGACGGTCTCCCCTTCCAAAGGAACGACGCCCAGGAAACGAGCCAGCAAAGTAATTCCCAGGAACATGGTTCCCAGAAGAAAGGCCATCGCGATCAGGGTTTGGCCCGCGTTCCTGGCTTCTGGCTCCTCAAAGACGGGCACGCCGTTGCTGATCGCTTCGATGCCCGTCAACGCGGCGCATCCCGAGGCAAAGGCTCGCAGGAGAAGCAAGATGGATAGTGATTGAACGCCGCCCTCCAGGGCCGTCGAGAGCTGAGCTGTGCTGGGGGACAACGATCCGGTCGCCAGTCGAAACAATCCCACGACGATCATCGCCAGCAGGATGAGGATAAAGCCGTAGGTGGGAATGGAGAAAAGGACGCCCGATTCCTTGACGCCGCGCAGGTTCGCCCACATGATCAAGACGACCGCCGCCAGGCACAGCTCCACGCGGTACGGAAACAACCCCGGAAACGCAGAAACGAGCGCGTGTACACCCGCCGCGATGCTGACGGACACAGTCAACACGTAGCCGATCAGCAAAGCCGCGGCGGCGACGAGGCCAGGCCAGACGCCCAGATTCTCGTAGGCTACGATGTAGGCCCCGCCCCCAGATGGATAGCCGTGGACCGTCTGGTAGTATGAGAAGGCGACGATCACAACCAGCACAGAGATGGCGAGCGAGATCGGCACCGAAAATCCCAGGTACGCCGTTCCCCCTATCGCCAGCACCCACAGAATCTCCTCGGTAGCGTACGCCACGGACGACAGGGCGTCCGAGGAGAAAATCGCCAGCGCCTCGATCTTGCTCAACCGTTGGTGGACTTCTTCCGCGGTTCGCAGCGGATTACCGAATAAGAATTTACGCAAGTCTGCGAACATACTCATTGCCTCCAGATATTTGACTGTTCCCCCCATTCAGCAAGCCACAAGTATAACACAAAGTGTTGACAAAACCAACCAGCCATATTATGATTGCCTCCGTTCTTCCAAACGATCGCTCTCCTCAACGATGTGACAGAAAGGAAAACGGTGACCCCATGATCCGCACAGACGACGTCAAATGGTGGGTGTTGGAAGCAAAGAAACACCCGGAATCAGCCCCGACCATCATCGAGGAACTGGCAAAGCGACTGGCCGAACTGGACGCCGAGAACGAGCGTTTGCGCGACGAACTCGTCCGGTCGCAGCACCGCGTGCCCGCCGCCACCGATACCGCCGAAGTGGACGATTTGCGAAGCAAGGTGGCCACGCTGCAAACCCTGCTCAACAGCGAGACGACCGCCGAGCCAGCGGCGATCTTTCTCTCCGACCGGCTGCAAGCGGCGCGCCTGCCGCTTTCGCTGGCGCAGCAGTTCGCCTACGAGGAGCGCCCGGCGCTGAACCAACAGGCGATGTTTAGTCTGCGCTTCCTGCTGCTGGCCCAGCCTCAGGATGAGCTGCTGCTGTTCACCAGCCACGGGCGTGGCCTCAAGCTGTTGCCCTCCGACATGCCCCTGCTGGCGGAGAGCGACGACTGGCCCGCCGCCGAGGGGCCGGAATTGTCGGGGGACGAGCGTCTGACGGCAGCCGTGGCCGTGTCGCCGCCGCCGCGCTTTTGGACCGTCGTCACCCGGCGGGGGTATGCCCGACAACTGCTCCGCATCGACCTCGACCGGCGGGTGGAGAAAGGCGACCCGTTGATCGAAAGTTCGTTCCGCCGCGACGTGCCGGTGGCCGCTGTGAACGGCGACCAGGGCGACCTGTTGGCGCTCACCCGCTGGGGCAAGGGGGTGCGCTTCGCGCACCGGGCCATTCCAGGGCAGGGGACGGTCGCGCTCAAGCTGGAGCCGGACGACGCGGTCGTCGCCGCACTCTCGCTTCCTTCCGAGATGGAGATACTGATCGTGACGGCGGCCGGCTACGCCGCGCGGCGCGACACGAGCCAGTTTGAGGCGCGGGTGCGGCCCGGCGGCGAGGGCAAGACGCTGCTCCAGGCCTTCGATGTGTTAGGCGCCTTTCCCTACGAGTCCGAGGCCCACCTGCTCTATCTGACCTACTCCGGCAAGCTGGTCCTCGTCCCGGCGGCGGACATCCCGTTGCAGCAGCGGTCCGGGAAAGGCACGCAGGTGCACACGTTCGACCGCGACCCGGCGGTGGCGGTGACGCTCGTCCCTGAATTGTAGCGGGAGCCTCGTATCGTGAGTGATTTGCATGCTATATCGGAAGATGCGTTGGCAAGGCAGGATTTTCACCAGGCGCGCCAGCAAGCCGCTCTGGAGGAACTTTTGGCCCGCCTGACGGGCCAGTCGACTGACCTCTTGTGCTATCCCGACATCCGCGACCAACTGGGGATCGAGGACGTCCGGCCAGGCGGGTTGCAGGATATTCCCGTGGACGCTATCGCGGGCAGCGTGGGGCGTTGCTCCGACTTTACGCGCAGTTTCTTGCCCAGGCAGGCGATTGACGAGCGACGGTGGACGATGGTCGAGACGCATCGGACGAAATGGCCGCCGATCAGCGTCTATCAGGTTGGGGAGGTGTACTTCGTGCAGGACGGCCATCACCGGGTATCGGTCGCCCGGCAGCTCGGCCATTCTCACATTCAGGCGTATGTGACCGAGATCCGCGCCAGGGTTCCGCTTTCGCCGGAGAGCCAGCCAGACGAACTGATTGTGCAGGCTGAGTACGCCGATTTTATGGAGCGTACCCACCTGGACACACTTCGCCCTGAGGCCAGTCTGGACGTGAGCGTCCCGGGGCAATATCGGATACTTGAGGAGCACATTGAGGCCCATCGCTATGTGATGGACCTGGAGCAAGAGCGGGAGGTTCCTTACCATGAGGCCGTCGTAGACTGGTACGACGAGGTCTACTGCCCGGTCGCCGAGGCCATCCGAGACCAGGGCATCCTGCGGGATTTCCCCGGTCGGACGGAGACGGACCTCTATCTCTGGCTCTCGGAATATCGCGCCGAGCTGGAGGAGGAGTGGGGATGGGAGGTCAAGCCCGAAGCAGCCGCCGCCCGTCTGGCCGCTCAGTTCAGCTCCCGCCCGCGGCGCATCGTCGCCCGCATCGGCAACAGGATTTTGAATGCTTTGCGAGCAGGGTTAGGCAAAAAGTCGCACACACACGAAGTGCAGTGACCACATCGGAGAGCCTATGCATATCGGCCTAGACTTTGGCACCACCAACTCCGGCGCGGCGGTATTCGACGGCCAGCGCGTGCGCGTCTTTCCCCTCGATCCTGCCAGCCGCGACCCCACGGTGATGCGCTCGACGCTCTACGTCACCCGCGAGCAGGAGGTTTTTGTTGGACGGGAGGCGATCGCGACCTACTATAGCCAGAATATCGGACGGCCCAGCAAGATGGTGCGCCAGTACGTCGGCGAGATCGAGATCACGATGGGCGTGGTCGAATCGGTCAAGGGCTACCCTGGCGGGCCGGCGACCTTTATCCGCGACGTCTACGTGCTCGTCGACGAGCTGACGCCGGGGCGGTTGCTGCGCTCGCTCAAGAGCGGGTTGGCGACCAGCTATGAGGGGACGGACATCTTTGGCCGCTACTATGAGCTGGAGGAACTGCTCGCCATCTACCTGCGGGAGGTTCGCGAGCGGGTGGAGGCGGAGACGGGGGAGGCGGTGGATGGCGTCGTGCTGGGCCGACCGGTGCACTTTGTCGGCAGCAGCACCGGGGCGGACGACAAACGGGCCGAGGATCGCCTGCGCCGCGCCGCCGAGATGGCCGGTTTCCCGGACGTCGCCTTCGAGCTGGAGCCGGTGGCGGCGGCGCTCCACTACGAACTGACGGCGGAACAGCCGCAGAACATCGTCGTCTTTGACTTTGGCGGCGGCACGCTCGACATCACCGTGATGCGCGTCGGCGAACCGGGCAAGCGGCGCGTCTTTGCCACCGGCGGTCTCGACATCGCGGGCGACGTCTTTGACCAGCGCATCATCGAAGGCGCGCTGCTGGATCACTTTGGGCGCGGCTCGACCTGGGGCGAGGACGACGCTCCCTTCCCCCGCCAGTACACCGACGCGCTCGTCAACTGGCAGACCATCCCAGAACTGCTTCGGCCAGAGACGCTGCGCTTTCTCCACCAGGCGCAACTCACGAGCAGTCATCCCAAGCAGGTGCAGGCGTTGGAGTCGCTGCTGATCAACAACTATGCCATCCGCCTGATCGACGAGGTGGAGCGGGCCAAGATTGAGCTTTCGACGGAGCACTTTACCACCATTCAGCTTGCCGAGGAGGACATAGACGTCTGGCAACCGCTCACCCGTTCTCACTTTGAAGCGCTCATCACCGAGGCAACGCGCCGCGTCGAGGACTGCCTGCTCGACACGCTGGAACGCTCTGGCCTGGAGATGGGAGAGATTGACGCCGTCGTCCGCACGGGCGGCTCGGCTCAGATTCCCCGCTTCGTCGAGATGATGGAGCGCATCTTTGGCCCGGAGAAGGTCGTCCTGTCGGACGTGTTCAGCGGTGTGACGTCTGGGCTGGCGATTCGCGCCAGCGAGTAGGTTGCACCTGAAACGGAGGACGTATGCGTATCGGGCTCGACTTTGGCACGACAAATTCAGGCGCGGCGGTGTTCGACGGCGAGCGCGTGCGCGTTTTTCCCATCGACCCCACCAGCCGCGACCCCACGGTGATCCGCTCGACGCTCTATATCACCCGCGAGCACCAGGTCTTAATCGGGCAGGAGGCGCTGGCGACTTACTACCGCCAGAACGCGGGGCGGCCCAGCAAGATGGCGCGCCGGTACGTCGGCGAGATCGAGCTGACCTTCGCCGAGTTGCCCACCTTTATCAAAGACGTCTACGTGCTGGTGGACGAGATGACACCGGGGCGGTTGCTGCGCTCGCTCAAGAGCGAGCTGGCCAGCAAGTACGAGGGGACGACGATCTTTGACCGCTACTACGAACTGGAGGAATTGCTCGCCCTCTACCTGCGGGAGATTCGGGAGCGGGTGGAGGCGGAGACGGGGGAAGCCGTGGATGGCGTCGTGCTGGGCCGCCCGGTCACGTTCGTCAATAGCGGAGCCGAGGCGGACAGTCAGCGCGCCGAGAACCGGCTGCGCCGCGCCGCCGAGATGGCCGGTTTCCGGGACGTCGCCTTCGAGCTGGAGCCGGTGGCGGCGGCACTGCACTACGAGCTGATGGCGGGCAAGCCGCAGAACGTCGTCATCTTTGACTTTGGCGGCGGCACGCTCGACGTCACCGTGATGCGCATCGGCGAGCCGGGCAAGCGGCGCGTCTTTGCCACCGGCGGCGTGGGCATCGCGGGCGATGTATTCGACCGGCGCATCATCCAGGAGTTGCTGCTGGAGCACTTTGGGCGCGGCTCCACCTGGGGCGGGGACGACTCTCCCTTTCCCCGGCGGTACACCGACGCGCTCGTCAATTGGCAGACCATCCCGGAGCTGAACCGGCCCGAGACGTTGCACTTTCTCCGGTTGGCGCAGATCACGGGCAACCACCCGGCGCGGGTGCAGGCGTTGGAATCACTGCTGGTCAACAATCACGCCATCCGTCTGCTCGACGAGGTGGAGCGGGCCAAGATCGCGCTTTCGACGGAGCGTTTCGCCATCGTCCGGCTCGCCGATGAAGACATCTCGGTGTGGCAGCCGCTCACCCGATCCCAGTTCGAAGCGCTCATCACCGACGCCACGCGCCGCATCGAGTCCTGCCTGCTCGACACGCTGGAACGTTCTGGCTTGTCGGTGGACGAGATCGACGCCGTCGTCCGCACGGGCGGCTCGGCTCAGATTCCCTGCTTTGTCGAGATGATGGGACGCATCTTTGGCCCGGAGAAAGTGGTCCTGTCAGACGTTTTCAGCGGGGTGACGTCGGGGTTGGCGATCCGCGCCAGCGATTAGATTCATCCAGGTGCAACGCATTTGCCAAGTGCGTTGCACCTGAGAGGTCATTCAAACCTGAACCGCCACACCGCCAGCGCAAAGCAGACCACGGCGTAGGCCAGCATGACGCCCGCCGGGAGCAGCACCGACTCTAGCCCCAGCCCGCGCATGATGATGTTCTGGATCCCGTCCATCGCCCAGGCGGTCGGCAGGAGGTGACCGACGGTCTGGAATGTCTTGCCGGTGAACTCGAGCGGCATCCACGCCCCGCCCAGGCCGGAGAGGACGAACATGGGGATCAGGGCAAAGGCGTGTACCTGATCCTCCGTCTTGGCCAGGGCACCGATCAACAACCCCAGGCTGGCCGTCCACAGCGACATCGTGACCACCACCAGCAGTGTGGCCACAGGCTCGCGCAGGTAATCCAGGCCGAGCGCGATCTGCCCAAAGCCCATCAGCAAAAAGATCTGCGCGAAAATCATCACGAACATGGCCAGGAAATGCCCCAGGATGATCTCGACGCGAGAAATGGCGGTTGTCAAGAGCCGCTGGAGGCTCTTCGACTGGCGCTCGATCACCAGGATGTTCGCCGCGCCGAGCAGCCCCGCGATGGAGAACTGGACCATCATCCCCGGCGAGGATTGGGCGTAGGGGTTCGACTCCATCGTCTCTTCCTCGCCCTCGCCGATCGCCGTCGACTGTCTCTCCGCGATCTTGAGCGGCGGCTCGCGCCACGCCTCGATGGCATCGTCCAGCGTTTGCAACAGGAACGCTTCATCGGCGGTTTCTCCCTGGACGAGTCGGGCGGCTTGAACCGCTCCCAGCAGGCGCGCGACGCCGGTCTCGACGCCATACCGCGCCGTCGACCCGACGGCGGTGTTTGCATCTGCGATGACGGTCAGGGGCGTCTCCTCGCCGGCCAGGACTTTATCGTGATAGCCGGCAGGGACGATCACGGCCGCCGCCAGATCGTTGTCGTTCACCTGCTTCTCCGCCTCGTCGAGCGATGCATCCTCCAGCACGACGGGCCGGATGGCGTCCGACGCGCTCAACAGGTCCAGCAGGTGGGCGCTGAGGACGCTGCCGCCGTCCTGATCGAGAAAGCCGACCGGGAGGCGTGGGTCTTCCTCCCCGCCGCTTCCGCCAAAGATAAAGCCGAAAAAGAGCGTAAAAACGATGGGCATGATCAGCAGAAACATCGCGGCCTGCCAGTCACGAATTAGTTGCGTCAGGTCTTTGAGGGTCAGATCAATCACGCGCATGGAGCGCCTCCTATGCAAATCGCTTTTTGAACATGAATACGCCGATCAGGAAAAAGACGAGACTGAGGGCCAGCATCACGCCGACGGTGAGAAGCACGTCGCTCACGCCGCCGCCCTCCATCACCAGCCGCATCGCGCGCATCGCCCATCCCTGCGGCACGATGAGCGGAAGGGTCTCGACGATGGGAGACACATAAGGCACGTTCATCGTGAACACAGAGCTGATGCCCAGCAGGCCGAGCGCCGTCATCACGCCTCCGTAGACGATGCCGCTCTGCCGGGTATCTTTGAGCAAAGAGACGATGAATATGCCAAAGCTGGCCGCCAGAATGACCAGGGCCAGCGCTGCCAGCGCCAGGGGCAAAGGAGCGCCCCAATCCGTCCCAAAGATCACAGACGAGATCGGCATCAGCACCGCTAACTGGACGGCAATGAGGGCAAACACGGCGATGAATTTGCCGCCCAGGATCGTCGACTGGGGAGTGGGGGTGGTGAACAGGCGGGCCAGCGTGCCGCTCTCTTCTTCCTGCAAAATCGTCCCGGCCGAGGCCGCGCCGGTAAAGAAGGCGTAAAAGATCATCATCCCCGCCATGATCAGGCCGACTATGCCCACCATTTGATCGGTGTCCTTTTTACCGAGAGGCGAGCGAACGTCGAGCAAAGCGTCAGCCCCTCCCTCGCCCAGTGAGAAGGACCAATTGCTGTACTGCATGGCGATCTCTTGCAGTATTGCCGCATCTACCGTCACGCCCTGCTCGGGTAGCCGTTCGTGGGCGACGTTCGCCGCGATCTTGGAACCGGCCAGCGTGTCCACGAACTGGCTGACGATCGATTTGACGATGCCCGGTCCCAGGGTCAGCGTGGGGTCCTGGTACATCTCGATGGCGGTCTCCCCTGCCGGATCGAACACGGAAGCGCTCAATCCCGCCGGGATGATGAGGGCGACGCCCGCCTCCTGATCGTCCACAGCAGCGCGGGCGCTGGCGGCGTCGGGCGCCTTCGTGATCGCCATCAGGTCCGACAGTTCCTCCGTTTGCAGGAACTCGACCAACATCTGCCCGGCAGAAAAATCCCCGTACTCGGCCACCGGCTCGTCGAGGTTGACGATCTGCACGCGCGTCTGGGGCACCTCAAAGCCCCCATCGCCCCCCAGGCCGCCAAAGGCAAAGTAAAAGATGCCGGACATCAACAGCGGCACGCCCAGCCCAAACATCAAGAAGAACATGTTGCGGAAGGAGCGCAGCATGTCTTTGAGCGCCACGTCTATGATTTTCATCGGTTACTCCTGTTATTTTGAGAGCCAAGTTTCTGTTATTCGTCGCGCAGTGCGCGGCCAGTGAGATGCAGGAACACCGCCTCCAGATTCGGCTCCTGGATCTCGACCGAGGTGATGCGCACGCCGGCTTGCGTGGCCGACTCGAACAGGCGCGGCAGGACGATGTTGCTGTCGTCCACCAGCAGCGTCAGTTCGCCGTCTTCGGCTGTGATCTGATGCACGCCCTCCGTTGCCTGCCACTGCTCGATCACCTGGGCCGATTCAGCGCTGATAGTGAGGTCGATCCGGTCCAACTCGCCCACGATCTTGACCAGTTCGTCGTGCGTGCCGTAGGCGATGACCTTGCCGTGATCCATGATGGCGACGTGATCGGAGAGTTCCTGCGCCTCCTCCATGTAGTGGGTGGTGTAGAGGACGGTTGTCCCCTGCCGGTTCATCTCCTTGACGTTGTCGAGGATGTTGCGGCGGCTCTGGGGGTCGATGCCCACCGTCGGCTCGTCCATGATGATGACCTCCGGTCGGTGCAGCAGTGCGATCCCGATGTTCAGCCGCCGCTTCATCCCGCCGGAGAATTTGGACACGCGCCCCTTCTGGCGGTCTTTCAGGCCGACGACCTCCAGCACCTCGTCCACCCGATCTGATAGAGAAGGGAAGCGAAGCGGCTCCCGCTGTTTGAGCGGACCGCCCCGCAGGCCGTACATCTTGCCCCAAAAGGTGAGGTTCTCGCGGGCGGAGAGATCCTCGTAGAGGGCGATCTCCTGCGGGACGACGCCGATGGCCTGCTTGACCGCCATCGGCTCTCGCAGGATCGAGTGGCCCATGACGAGCGCGTCTCCCTGGGTCGGTTCCAGCAGGCAAGCGAGCATGGAGATGATCGTGGTCTTGCCCGCGCCGTTCGGCCCCAGCAGGCTGAAAATCTCACCCGCCTGCACATCGAAACTGACGCCCTGCACCGCGTAGACGTCTCCAAAGTTCTTGTGTAAATCCTGTACTTGAATTGCTTTATTATTATTCACAGTTCTGTTCCTTTTGATTACAAGTCGTGGATGAGACATTCCAGCGCGTTTACGTGAGCGGCAAAGGCGTCCCGTCCCTCCAGCGTGGTCTCAATCCAGGTCTTGGGGCGGCGGCCCTCAAAGGTCTTTTCCACCGCCACGTAGTTGGCTTCCTCCAGTCGTTGCAGATGCGCGCTGAGGTTGCCGTCCGTCAGATCGAGCAGATCGCGCAAAAAACCAAAGTCCGCCTTGTCTCCCTCGTCCAGGCTGACCAGCGCGGCCATGATGCGCAACCGGGTCGGCTGGTGGATCAGCCGATTTAGCTCATCCATCGCTCATCCTTCTTCGCGCACCAGCCACAGTCCGCTGCCGATCAGTAACCCTCCGATGAGTACGCCAATGGCGAGGGAAAAATAGTTCGGAATCAGTAGCATGGCTCCTACCGCCAGGAGCGCCATCAGTGCGCCGACGGCGCTGATGATCCAGTGTGAAAAGAGGCCGAATAGAACGTACCCCAGAGCGACGGTCAGGATGGAGAGCAAGGCGATGTCGTGGTCGCCCAGGCGGAATAACCAGACCAGCAACACATCGAATGTGCCCAAACTCAGCCACCAGAGCAGGATGGATCGCCAGATGGGCGAAGAGATCCCGCTGCGCCGTCCCATTCGTATCCCCAGCCAAACGCTGATGGCCATGCCAGAGACATTTAACACTGCCCACATCCCTCCGACGTATACATCCGACAGGAATTGGGAACCCGAGAAACCGATGAGCAGAATGACGCCCCACAGGACCATGAACCATCCGCCTCCACCCCCGGATGTCCTGCGGACCCGGCCCATAATCTGCCGAATGGCCTTGAGATCGTCCATGGCCTGATGTTGATCCATTATTTTCCTCCTATAAAGTACTTTGTGGTATAAAGTATTTTACTACAAAAAGCCAATGTTGTCAAAGGGACTGGGGACCGTTAGCCCGGACTGTAGATGGAATAGCTAAAGATGTGCTCAAAGCCAAACTGGCGATAAAGCGGATAGCCCAACACGCCAGCCGTCAGCCCGATCAGGCTGTGTCTGTCCGCCGCCGCGTCAGAAAGGATGCGGGCCAGGATCGCCTTGCCCAGTCCGCGATTGCGCCATTCGGGCAGGGTCGCCATCACATAGACGCCGGGCATTCCGGCGCCCATGATCAGTGCGCCAATGGCCGCCGGGGGGCCATCGGCCAGGCGGGCCAGGTAGAGGCGGGCGGGATCCCCTCGCAGCCAGTCGTCGGACATCGCCTCGAAATAATTCAGCCCGATGCCTTCGGGGAAGCGAAAGGCGATGCGGCGGATGGTGCTGGCCGCTTGCAGATCCGCCTGGTTGGTCGCCAGCCAGGTCTGTGCGTCGGGGTTGAGGGGAGGGAATTGCGCAGGCAGAGGCGCGGCCATCGCCGGGAGCGCGGGACGGTCAAAGACCATGCCGTGACGCTCCAGACGTTGGCCCATATCCGGTGGTTGAGGGAATGGCCCGATCCACCAGTACCAGGGCACGCCCTGGTTGGCAAAGAACGCTTTGACGGCTTCAATTTCATCCTCGATCTTTGCATCGCTTGTTCCGGGAGGATAATGGCTGCCGAGGGCCAGGTTCAAGAGGGAAACCGATATGCCGCTGCAACCGGCGGTGACGCCAATGCCTTCGAAGCGTTTGGCCTGGGGGGTGCGGGTCGGCAGCCAGGACTGGACGGCCATCGTATGGTCGTCGGTCATGCGGGCGATCTCTTCCCAGGATTTGCCCATACGGGATTGGATCGTTTCAGGCGAGGCAAATTCGGTATCCATGTTCGCTCCTTGGCAACGATTTAAAACGATCTTGGCGATATTTGTAGAGCGCAGACCGCCGCATGATACCAAATCCGTTCGATTCGCGCAAGAAGACAAGGTGCAATGCACTTCCCAAGTGCGTTGCACCTCTTTTCATCAAGTGTGGGATTGGGAAGAGCTGGTTCCTCCGCACTCGCGCTGGCGGTCTGCACCGGCTGCTCGATCACCCAGCCAGCCAGCGCGGACAGCAGGCACACCACCACTGCCACGACCCAGAGCACTTTCATTGGGATAATCAGGGAATAGATGTTGGGTTGGGTTCTCTCGCTCATTTCTGATCTCCTATAGCTTTCGGCCCGCGTAGCGGGCCAGCCGGCTCATCACGATTTCCTCGTTCTCCGCCCGTTGCCGGGCGCGGCTGAGAATAAAGCTCTCGGCGGCGAATCCTACGACCAAAATGATGACGGCAATTGTGATGTTCACTTCGACTCCCTTTCTTTCGTTCTATGCTCACAGTATAACAAAGAAAACTCCCCGGCGCGCCAGCCAACCGGGGAGTTTTGAGATTGAACGGGTGGAGAGTCTTTTTCCTGGTCAGTCGACCAGGTTTACCGAGTCCGTCGTTTAATCGGTTCTGTATTCATCCACCACCGCCAACAATTGCTCCGGCGGGTCCCCTTTGCTGACAAACGCATCGGCGCCAGCGGCCAGCGCCGCCCGGCGTGCTTCTGGTCGCCCACTGAGGGCGATCACGGCCAACCCCGACTGCACTTTGCGCAACTGTACCAACGCCGAGTCACCGTTCTGTCCTGGCAATTCCCAATCGAGCAACACCAGGTCGGGTTGCTGCCCGGCGATTTGTTCCAGGGTCTGTTCTACGTCTTTTGCCTCGCCCACGATTGCGATGTCTGGCTCCTGCATCAGCAGCACCCGCAGGGCGGAGCGAACTTGAGGCTGGTCATCGGCGATCAAAACGCGCATTCGCTTGTCGTTCATCTTCTCATCCCAACAGAAAGACGAGTATCACCGCAAAGGCCGCGACGGCCAACCCCGCCAGAACCAACCGGTTCATCAAACTCTGCATCTGCTCGTAGGCACTCTGTCTTGTCTCGAACATTTCCCTTCACCTCCAGCGATCTTGCCCAATTTCTGGCACAAGCATACCACAGAAACCCCCCAGATGCGCCAGGCATCTGGGGGGTTCCGAGACTGGTCAGGCGGCTTATCTTTTCCCTGGTCACTTGACCAGGTTGTGCTTCAGGGCCAGGCTGACTGCCTCGGTGCGGCTCGAGGCGCCCAGTTTGGAGAGGACATTGCTGACGTGAAACTTGACCGTGGAGCGGCTGACGATGAGGCGCTCGGCGATCTCGGGATTGCTCAAGCCCTCGATCATCAAGGCCAACACCTCGCGCTCTCGCTCGGTCAGATCGAATCCCGGAGCAGGCGGCTCTCTGGCGGCCTGGATCAATGCCTGGGCCGCCTCTGGCGCCAAGGTGGGTTTGCCAGCGTGGGCGGCCCGGATCGCGTCGGCCAGCTCGTCGGCCGAGACGTTCTTTAGCAAGTAGCCGATAGCGCCGGCCTCCAGCACGCCCGCTACCAATTCTTTCTCCTTAAAGCTGGTCAAGGCGATGATTTGAATCTCGGGCCAGCGCTCTCGAATGGCGCGGGTGGCGGCGGCCCCGTCCATTTCGGGCATCACCAGGTCCATCAGCACCACGTCGGGCTGGAGTTGCTCGCACAACCGCACGGCTTCCCTGCCGCCGCCCGCCTCGGCGACCAGTTCCAGGTCGTCGAAAGCGAACAGAAAGGCCGCCAACCCGCTACGTACTACAGCATGATCATCTACTAACATCACGCGAATGGGATTTGAGTCACTCATAGACCCTCCGTTTTTCATCTCATCATTGTAACTGCTCAGCCTGCGCCGGTCGAGTAGGCCTTCAGGCCATATCCGCCGGGTTGAGCCTGTCGAAACCAGACCAAGCAGGCGGTCCATATAGGGCAAAACCAACTGCAAAAGCCGCTCGCATTCTTGGTTTCGATACGACCTAAAGGTCTACTCAACCAGCGGATGCTCGCTACGGGGTTCGGGCTGAATGATTATGCTTGATGCGTCGATACCCCAAGATGTTGAAATGATGTTACTCTTCGTCCTTCCAGAGCACCAGCACTTTCGTGCCTTGCCCCGCCTGGCTCTCGATCTCCAGTGTAGCGCCAATAGTCTCAGCACGCTCGCGCATAATGCCCAGCCCCAGGCTCTCTGGAGGGATGCTCGCTGGATCAAAGCCGCGCCCGTCGTCGCTGACGCACAATTGTACCTGTCGCGGCCCTCGGAAAAGGCTCACCGTCGCCTGGCTGGCCCCGGAGTGTTTGGCCACGTTGTTCAATGCCTCCTGGGCAATGCGGTACAGGGCGACTTTGACCTCGACCGGCAACGAGCGTTGGCCCTCTATCTCCACAGTTACGGGCACCCTCGCCCGCCCGGTGATCGATTCGGCGAGTTGGCGCAGCAGGTCGCCCAGCTCCGCCTCGACCAGGGCCGCCGGGCGCAGTTCCAGGAGCAACGTGCGCATCTCGGCCAGCGCGCCCCGGGTTAGCTCGCGTATTTCCTCCAGTCGCCGCCCGCCCTCGTCGGGATTATGCTCCCAGATACGGGGCAGCACCTCGGCGATCAGGCTGGCCGAAAAGAGGGTTTGGGTGACGGCGTCGTGCAGGTCGCGGGCCAACCGCTGGCGTTCCTCGACAATCGCCAACTCTCTGGCGTGTTCGTAAAGCCGGGCGTTTTCGATGGCGATGGCTGCCTGGTCGGCCAGGGATTGGAGCATCACCATGTCGCTCTCGTCAAAGGCGTTCAGGCGGTCGCTCTCGACGTCCAGCACGCCGATGGTCGCCTCCTTCACTTTCAGGGGAACGGCCAACGCCGAGCGAGACCCGCTGGTCTCGGGCAGGGGGTAGTAGCGAGGCTCCTGGCTCACGTCGGGCACCAGCAGCGGCTCGCCGCTCTGGGCCACCCAGCCGGTGATCCCCTCCTGGCCCACTTGGATGCGCAGGGGGTGGTCGAGGCGGGCGTCGTCCCAGAAGGCAGCGGCTCCGGGCCGATAGACCAGATCGTCTCCTTCGATCAGGCCGATGCCGACGATACTGTAGTTGAACGCCTCCTTGAGCAACGTGACGAGTTGCTCCAGCAGATCGTCCACAGCCATGATGGAGGTGATGTGGCGTCCCATCTCGCCGATCACGCGGAACTGTTCGGCGCGACGATGCTCGGCCTGGAGGAGGACCTCTAAATCGCGGGACCTTTGTTCGACCAGGGCCTCGAGCTTGCAGCTGCGCGCCTCGACGCTCCTGACCCGCAGCCGGTAACCGCCGAGCACGCCTCCCGCCAGCACCAGCAGGACGATCCCCCTGAACCACCACGTCTCCCAGACCGGCGGCGTGACGGTGATGCGGATCGCGATCCCTTCCTCGTTCCAGACCCCGTCGTTGTTCGAGCCCTTGACGCGAAAGACGTACTCCCCGCCTCTCAGGTTGGTATAATCCACGTGCCGGCGCGTCTCGGCGGCGACCCAATCCGGGTCTTGGCCCTCCAGCATGTAGGCGTACTGGTTCTTTTCGGGAGCGGTGTAATCGAGCGCCGCAAACTCGAACGAGATGAAATCGTCCTGGTAGGACAACGGGATGTGCTCGTCGGGGGATAGATCCGTGCGCACTACCTCGTTGAACTTGCTAAAGGCGGTCACGACGATGGGGGGAACGTGGGGGTTGCCTGTAACCTGCTCTGGATAAAAAGCGTTGAACCCCTGGATGCCTCCAAAGAACATCTCGCCGCTATTGCTCTTGAAGTGGGCCCCGACGTTGAACTCGTTGTCCTGCAACCCGGCGCTGACGTCGAAATTCTGAAAGGTCTCGGTGCGCGGGTCGAATTTGGACAATCCCTTGTTCGTGCTCATCCAGAGATGGCCCTCCGAGTCTACCTCGATGCCGTATATCACGTTATCGGGCAGGCCGTCCTTCTCTGTGTAGTGGGTGAACGTCTGGGTATCGCGGTCGAAGCGATCCAGCCCGCTGCCCCACGTCCCGATCCAGATCACGCCCGTCGGGTTTTCAAGCAACGAGAAGGTCTGATCGTTGCTCAGGCTTTGCGGGTTATCCGGATCGTGCGCGTGGTGGGTAAACCGGCCCGTAGCCATGTCCAACACGTTGAGTCCTGCCAACGTGCTCACCCACAGCGCGCCCGTGGAATCCTCGTAGAGCGCCCACACCCGGTCGTCGCTCAGACTGAACGGATCGTCCGGGTCGTGCTGGTAGCGGACAAAGGTTTCTGTGTCCCGGTCAAAGCGATTCAGTCCCTCGTTCCGGGTCCCGACCCACAGATTGCCGGAGCGATCCTCGTAAAGCACCAGCACCCGGTTCTCGCTCAGGCTGGTCGGATCGTTGGGATCGTGCCGGAGGTGGGTAAAGGTCTCGGTCTGAGGATCGAAGCGATCCAGTCCTCCGCTCGTCCCGACCCACAGGACGCCCTCCCGATCCTCCAGGATGGCGCGCACGTCGTCGCTGCTCAGACTGGCGGGATCCTGCGGATCGTGGCGATAGACGGTGAAGGTATCCGAGTCGCGATCCAGCCGGTTCAGCCCCCCGTTGAACGTCCCGATCCAGAGCATACCGCTCCGATCCTCGTGAATGGCCCAGATCATGTTGTCGCTCAGGTTGTTGGAAAGGCCGGGATTGTGCTGGTAGAGCGCGAACTGATCGGTGGCGCGGTTGTATTTGCTCACGCCTCCCCCGTAGGTGCCGAACCAGAGCACGCCGGCCCGATCCTCGTAGATGGACCAGACCGCGTTACTGCTCAGGCTGTGCGGGTCGTTCGGGTTGTGTCGGTAGTGGACGAATCGGTCTTGCTCCCGGTCGTACAGGTCCAGCCCGTTTTGAGTCCCGATCCACAGTCTGCCTGTGCTATCCTCAAAGATCGCCCGCACCCGGTCGTGGCTCAGGCTGTGCGGGTCGTCGGCGTTGTGTTGGTGGCGGGTAAAGGTCTGGGAGGAGCGGTCGAATTGACTCAGTCCGCCGTCCTCTGTGCCGATCCACAGCACGCCCTGGCGATCTTCCAGGATGGCCGAGACCTTTTCGCCGCCCAGGCTCTGCGGGTCGTCAGGATCGTGTTGGTAGTGAAAAAAGACTCCTGTCGCCCGATCCAACCGGTCAAGCCCGCTGTCCGTGCCAACCCACAATGCTCCGTCGCGATCCTCGTATATCTCGCGCACGTAATTGTCGATCAACGTCGTGGGATCATCGGGATCGTGCTGATAGTGGACAAAAGCGCCGGTCTCCCGATCCAGTCGATCTAGCCCGCCGTCCTCCGTCCCCACCCAGAGCGCGCCCTCGCTGTCCTCGTGGATCGCCACGGTCCACGTCCCCCCCAGACTGTGCGGGTCGCCGGGATCGTGCTGGTAGCGAGTGAACGTCCCCGTCGCTCGATCCATCCGGTCAAGCCCGCTTCTCGTTCCCACCCAGAGGTCGCCGTTCCGATCCTCATAGATCACCGACACGAAATCGTCCGAGAGTGTCGAGGGATCCTCCGAGTCGTGCTTGTGCACGGTAAACTGGTAGCCATCGTACTTGTTGAGGCCGCCTTCGGTGCCGAACCACATAAACCCCCGTTGATCTTGCACGATCGTCAGCACCGCGTTTTGAGACAGGCCATCCTCAGCCGCGATTTTCTCAAAGCGGATGGTGCGGGTCTGCGCTTGTATCGAAGGGGCGTTCAGACTGGCGAGGACTGCCAGGCAAACGGCGAGCAAGATGATCAGGGAGCGTTTTCCAGACGGCATCGAAAGCACCTTTGCACTCACGGACATGGTGCTTTTATTGTACTACTGAACATAGTACAAAGCAAACGAATCTGGCGCATTTGACCGCCATCCGAATCCGCTGTATACTGAGTCAACCCTGATTTTGTGAGATGTGGTTATGTCTACCTTGCAGCTATATTTTCTAGGCACGCTGGATGTCCGCTGTGATGGTCAGTCATTGCCCAAACCCGCCACGCTCAAGTCCCAATCCCTGCTGGCTTACCTGGCTCTCCATCGCCGCCAGCCCCAGCTCCGGGAGCGATTGGCCGGTCTTTTCTGGGGCGACCGGCCAGAGCACAAGGCGCGGGGTTCCCTGGCGACCGGCCTGTGGCGCATCCGCCGCTGCCTTCCCGACAAAGGTCTGATCCTGAGCACTTCCCACACGATACAGTTCGATCCCCAGGCGGACCTCTGGCTCGACGTCGAAGTATTCGAGACCCAGGCATCTCAAGATGACGTTGCCAGCCTGCAATCGGCGGTGGTGCTCTATCGTGGCGACTTTATGGATGGCTTCTACGACGACTGGATCATCAACGAGCGCTACCGGCTGGAGACTCTGTTCATCGAGACGCTGGCGCGGTTGATGGTCGGCCAGGAGGCGCAGGAAGAGCACGACGCTGCCTTGCTCACGGCGCTGCATCTGTTGGAGCGCAACCCCTTGTGGGAGGACGCACACCGGCTGGCGATACGCGCCCACTGCCGACTGGGGCGGCGCAACGCGGCGCTGGAGCAATACCGTCGCTGCCGGGAGGTTTTGTGGGACGACCTGGGTACAGAACCAATGATCGAAACCAACGAACTGTACCAGGCGATCCTGAAGGGGCATTTTGAGATCGGACGTGCGACCGAGGCTCCTTCCATTCGAGCGCCGGAAATAGCGCCTTTAGTTTCTCCAGTACGCAGCCCCCTCGACGCGATAGCGCCTGGCAGATTGATAGGCAGAGAACAAGAGTTGGCATTCCTGCACGAGCGGTGGCAGGAAGCAGTGGTCGGACAAGGGGGACTGGTGTTTGTCAACGGCGAGGCCGGGGTTGGCAAGAGCCGCCTGGTCGAAGAGTTTACCAATCGCCTGCACTGGCAGGGCATTTGCGTGCTATGGGGCCGCTGCTACGAATTTGAGCGCCTTCTCCCCTACCAGCCTGTGGCCGAGGCGCTGCGAAGCATCCTGCCCACCCTGAATCCGTCCGAACTGGCGGATTTGCCCGCTTGGATCGTCGCCGAGGTGGCCCGGCTGGCGCCAGAGCTGGCGGAGCAATATCCTGACCAGGCAACCCCGACCTCGATACGTTCCGATCAGGAGCGGGCGCGTCTCTTTGAAGGCGTCGCTCGTTTCTTGATCCGATTCTCCTCGCGGGGAGCGCTCCTGATCGTCCTGGAAGATCTCCACTGGGCCAGCGACTCGACGCTGCAACTGCTCCACTACCTGACTCGCCATCTGAGCAAGTATCCGGTTTTGCTGGTGGGCACGCTGCGTCCAGAGGCAATAGAACGGGGATATCCCTGGCAAGCCCTCCAGCAGCAGTTAAGCCGGGAAGGGCTGGCAACCTCCCTGTCTCTGACTCCTCTATCCCCGACGGATGTGGAAGCGATGATTGTCGAGATGTCTGGTGCAGGCCAAGCGGCGGCGCCTCTGGCGGAGCGATTGTATCGAGAGACAGAGGGGAATCCCTTCTTTGTGATCGAGATCGTCAAAGCGCTCTTCGAGACCGGCGCGATTCGTCTGGAGGAGATCGCCTGGCAGGGCGATTTTATCCGGATCAGCGAGGAGGAGCTACCATTGCCCGCCGGTGTGAGCGAGACCATTCAGGCGCGGGTCCATCGCTTGGAAGAAGACGTGCAAGAGGCGCTGCGTTTGGCGGCGGTGCTCGGTCGCGAGTTCGACTTTGACCTGCTCGACGCGATTTGGGAGTGGGGCGAAGAGGCGACACTGGAGGCATTGGACGATCTATTGCGCCACCGGCTGATTGATGAGGGAACCGGCCCCCTGGGGCGCGACTATGCCTTCACCCATCACAAGATTCAGGAGGTAGTCTACGCCGGGATGAGCCGCCGTCGCCGCCAGCACGCCCACGCGCGGGTGGGGGCAGCGATGGAGCGCCTCTACGGCGCCAAGGTAGAACCACCGGCTGGCGAGTTGGCCTTCCATTTCGAAGAGGGTCGGCAGCACGACGAGACGCTGACGGAGAAGGCAAGCGCCTATCTGCTTGGGGCGGGAGATCGGGCGCGCGGGCTGTACGCCCACGAGGAGGCGATTGACTATTATCGACGGGCGCTCACGCTCTTGAAGGAACAGGAGGATCACGAACGAGCGGCGCGGACGTTGATGAGGTTGGGGCTGACTTATCACAACGGTCTCGACTTCCGACGAGCACGCCGGGCCTATCAAGAGGGATTTGATCTTTGGCAACAGGCAGGGGAGGCAGCGCCAATGGTCACGTCGCCTGCACTTCACACGCTCAGGATAAGCTGGTACCCTCAGCCGACGAGTCTGGATCCAACCATCGCGCAAGACATCTCCTCTGGCGTGTTGGTGAACCAACTCTTTGCCGGGTTGGTCGAGACAAGCCCACAGATGGAGATCGTGCCCAACATCGCCCAAAGCTGGGAGGTCTCTGAAGGCGGGCGCAAGTACGTGTTCCACCTGCGAGACGACGCAAGCTGGAGCGACGGCAGCCCGGTGACGGCGGAGGACTTGGCATATGCCTGGAAGCGTGTGCTGGATCCAGCCACCGGGTCGCCCAACGCCAGTTTACTGTACGACATCAAGGGTGCCGAGGCATTCCATCGCAGAGAGGGCAACAGAGAGAGTGTGGGAGTGCGGGCTCTGGACGAGGTTACCTTGCTCGTGGAATTGGAAGCGCCGACCGGCTACTTCCTGCACATGTTGGCTCACAACGTCTTTTGTCCTGTGCCCCGACACATCGTGGAAACGAACGGCGAGGCGTGGACGGAAGTAGGGAACATCGTCACCAGTGGGCCTTTCAAACTGACGGCCTGGGATCGAGGCACGTCTATGATCCTGACGCACAATCCAGAGTACCACGGTCAATTCAAAGGCAACGTGCAGCAAGTGGAACTGTCTTTGTTGGCAGAGCCAACCGTCAGGTTAGAACTGTATGAGACTGGAAGTCTGGATATTTTGGACATGACGTTCTTCACCTCCACAGAGCTGGACCGCGCGCGCCAGCGACACGCAGGGGAATATGTCACCGGTCCCTGCCTCTGGACCTTTAGCGTGAAGTTTGACACGAGCCGAGCACCTTTTGACGATCCTCTGGTACGCCAGGCCTTCACCCAGGCCGTGGACAGAGAGGCGTTGGCGGACGTGATTTTGAGGGGCCACGACTCCCCGGCCACGGGCGGGTTTATTCCGCCAGGGATGCCTGGATACTCGGAGGGGATCGGTCTGCCTTACAACCCTGCCCGAGCGCGACAGCTCCTGGCCGGAGCTGGGTATCCAGATGGACGTGGTTTCCCTGCCATAGCATTGCTCACGCGCCAGATCCACACGCTTCAGGCCCGCTACCTGCAAGCCCAGTGGCGGGACAATCTGGGGATAGAGGTCGCGCTCGCATCGGAAGCGATGGAGTATGGAAAACTCGTCGACAAGCTGCGCCAGGAACAGCCTAACATGTTTCTCGTGGGATGGAGCGCGGATTACCCTGATCCGACCGACTTTTTGAGGGCCGCTCGCTCAAATGATTGGCCCCGGTGGCAGAACCAGGCTTACGATCTATTGGTTGAGAAAGCCAGGCGGGTCATCGCTCTGGAAGAGAGGATCGCGCTGTACAGGCAGGCAGACAGGATTTTGATGGAGGAGGCGGTGCTCATGCCTCTTTACTATGCGTGGCGACATCTACTGGTAAAATCGTGGGTGAAAAAATACCCTACCTCGGCGCTCAAGTCGTGGTTTTGGAAGGACGTTGTCATTGAGCCGCATTAGTTGGATAAGGCCGATCTGAGGCAGCCGCACAAAATCCCCACAGGTACACGAGCCTGTGGGGTTTTGCCTTCGGATTTGATGGCCGATTTGATACTTTTTTGATACCCTCGTGGTACACTGTTGGCGCAGAATCAAGAGACCAAATTACCAGGAGGGAAGAGAATGAAAGTAACCGATCCACTGAGGGTCCTGGTCGTGACCGGGGCCCCTACTCCCCAGCACCACCCGAAACTGGCGCCCACGAGCTTTTACACGCTATTTGAAGGATACAACAACATTGCGTGGGATCATGCCATCTCAGACGAGGCGGCTTTTGCCTCTGACCTGCGGGAAAAGTACGACGTGCTCGTTCTCCTGATCTGGAGAGAGACCCTGTCGCTGGTGGCACGAAAAAATCTCCAGAGCTTTATAGAAAGTGGTAAAGGCATCGTCGTTCTGCATAGCACGCTAGCCAGCTACAACGGCTGGAAGTGGTGGTGGCGCGATGTCGTTGGGGGCAAATATCAATACGTTACAGAAGATACTAACGATATGCCGGCAGCAGACTACAGACTGGGCGAGCGTATCGTCGCCAACGCCGCAGCCGAGCATCCGATTACAGCGGCAGTGGGGAGCTTTGAGTTGTGTGATGAGACCTACAAGGGTCTCTGGATATCCCCACAGGCTCAAGTGCTCTACCGAACGGACAATCCG
>Ga0180434_10000779_pt1 | contig 46585 bp, 48 predicted proteins | sample SS_ome_7_FD_132453 | JGI IMG/M metagenome (GOLD analysis project Ga0180434, IMG submission 132453) | Hypersaline lake sediment archaeal communities from the Salton Sea, California, USA - SS_1_D_2 metaG | ecosystem: Environmental > Aquatic > Non-marine Saline and Alkaline > Hypersaline >... | reverse complement strand
CGAGCCGGTCGATACGCTCGAACTGGTGCTGTACTATATTGATGCAAACGATATAGTGGATATCGCCGTGCAAACGGTCGGGGCAGCGGGCCAGTCTTATACGCAATCACAGGATTTCTCGCTCGAGCTGCCGGCGGTCCAGTCCGGCGATGCCTGGGCGGGAAAGACAATCGGCATAGCCCTGCGCGCAGCCGGTCAGCCCGGCGGATTCTGGGACCTCGATAACGTCCGGCTAATGGAGTCATCATCCGATCCGTACATAGCGTTGGCAGTTAAGGAGTGATTGTCATTTTAAAGCAAACCGAATTTGGTGGTTCACTGGAGCTTTGTCCGGGCAGTGAAATGCGCAAGGTAAGCTATCCACCCTGCGTCAACTGCGAGAATCACGCCGGATTTACACTTATCGAGCTGCTGGTTGTGATAGCCATACTAAGCCTTCTTATAGCGATAATATTGCCCGTCCTGAATCAGGCCAAATATCAGGCGCATCGTGCGGCATGTGCAGCGAACCTTCGCCAGGTGGGAGTGGCTATACACATGTACGCAGAGGATTTCGATGATAAGATCCCTTTCGGGCCGGAGGGCAGGCCTGTTACCGGCTCGAATTTCTATACGGTCACAGGTGACGTGACCAGCCTGTTGTCGCTGGAAGACGGCGCACCGGTCGGCCTGGGACTGCTGCTTGACGGCTATCTCGCGCATCAGCCGACGGTGCTGTTCTGCCCCGGCGCCGACCAGCCGTCCGAAGCAAAAGAGCAACTGGCAAAAGTCGGACAGGCCCAGGCCCAGAGCGACTACTACTACCGCCACGCATCCGTTGCCCTGCTGACCGGCACGCCAAAGACCACTCATATTAAACTCAGCAACCTGGGCCGGAACAGCAAGGACCAGTCTATCGCCGCGCTCGCAACCGATGTGCAATTTTTGGCGCACCCGTCTCTGGCGGCGTTCCAGGTCAAAACGCGAACGAGCCATAAGCGTACGGCCGGCAACATCCTTTTCGCCGCCGGACACGTCAGAACCGTCTCCAACAGGGACGATAAGTTTACGGTGGACATCGGAACATCCCCTTATGATGCGCTCGAAAAGATTCTAGCCATGTTCGAGCTGGCTGACAACTACCGTTGAAAAACGGCCCCCTCTCAGAGATTAATTAAGCAAATGCGTGCCAATTCGGTGCATTATCGGAAGTATTCGGAGCTGATAACGAACAAACACACGGCCGATGCGTAATATTGGTGAAAACTCAACCTCCTCCTTCAAAAAGTAAGGGGCCGCGGCTTCGGTTGTTGCCCCTTATTTTTTTAACTCAAACTGACCGATTCGAATGCAAGGGTATTCGTAAATTCTTCTTATACAAGCATTTGGCTCAAAAATGTCATTCTGATCGAAACGCAGTGAAGTTAAGAATCTGACTTGCTAAAAATCAATTCACTGCCCAGATGCTTCGCCTTCGGCTCAGCATGACAACGAAAATAGGTCATTTTGAGTTATTGCGTGAAAAAATGCAGGACTTATTTGGCGGGCAGATAAATTGTTACGTTAGTTCCGTCGCCCGGCTCGCTTTCGATGTTGAGCAGGCCTTTATTTATTTGTATGAATCGCGCTGTATATGCAAGCCCCATTCCCCTTTTTCGCCCCGCGGGCTTTGCCGAGAAAAACGGCCGAGTCGCCTTTTTCAGTGTTTCGGCGTCCATTCCGCAACCCCGGTCCCTGATTGTCAATCGCACCGTTTCGCCGGATTCATCGGTATCGGCTGCGATTTCTATCGGTCCGGATTTGTCGCTGTAAGATTCGACGGCATTGGAAATAATATTCGCAACCGCCGAAACAATCTGGGCCGAGTCAACAAAAACATTCTCGATTTTCTCGGCAATCTCAATTCGAACATCGATCGTCTCGATATTTGTCTTTCGGCTGGTTAACTGCACGGCTTCGTCCAGCATTTTCTTAACATCCGTCCGGGAAATCTTTGGCGTGGGCGGCTCGGCAAAACTCATTAAATCTTCGATAATTCCGGATGCTTCCCGGGCGTTTTCATAAATCTGCTTTAGGATTTCCTTTGTTTCCGGGTCGTTTTGAGCTTCGGCGAGCAATTGCGCCCTGCCGGATATCACGGCCAGTGGATTATTCAGCTCGTGTGCCGATCCGGCGGCCATCTCAGCCAGCGCGTTCAAGGAATCCTCCGCCGGAATCATCCTGCCGGTCTTTTCGGCCTCGGCAGGGATTTCCGCAGGAACCGATTTTGAAATCAGCCTCACAAAATGTTCAGCAAAATTCTGCTGTATTTGCCGACTCCGGGCCATACCCAAGACAGCCCCTCCAATCGTGGCGGAAGTCCTGAACCTCTCGGCGAATAATCCGGCGTCACCCGGATAATGAAGTTCGAACGCAATCGCCCCGATGGCCCCACCCCGGGAAAGCAGCGGCAGAAGCCTGGTCCGATTCGTGTCGAAGTCGCCGTTCAGTTGTTCCAACAGCCAGCCGATATGGTCATGAGCGTTCAAAATCTCAAAGTCATTTGCTATCTTTTTCGGTATGGCCTGTGTTTTGGCAGGGACATCAAGGGTGACAATACTGCATTGTGCAAGGTTTTCCACAAGTACGGCTTCAAGTGTTTCGAGTCCATCCGACGGAGCCAGGTACAGACATACCATACCCGTCTGGTAAAACTTCTGCCAGCGTACGGCGAAGTTTTCCGCTATATCGATCGCTGAAGCGGATGGACCGATACCGTGCAAAAATTCCGCCGCAAAATCGAGATGGCTCGAAGCGCTTTGCAGCCGGCGATTTTCATCGGACAGTTCCGACTGTCGCCGGGCGAACCGGCCGGCGGCGAGATGAGCGGCCCGGCAATATTCCGTCACCGCGTTCGGTAAATCGAGACCGAGGATTCCGGATTTGCGGCCGAGCGAAGAGGGAAGGCTCCGCCGGATCTGCTGAAGCTGCTCGCCGTCTATTCCCAGATACTCAGCTACCGGTTCCTGTGGCGCGGGCGAATCGAAACTGCCGGAGGAGCCGACGTTCAGTTGCCGTACCATCGAATCGGCAAGCTGCACCACCGCGGCGATCGCCGCTTGAGGCATTTCTTCGGAAATAGTAACAGCTTCACTGTGATGCAGCCAGACGGCAAGGGCAATCGGATTCGGAAACTGCCATTTTTGTGCCAGATGTTTGCCAACGAGAGCATGGTCGCAGCCGAGATGCCCGGCCTCGACAGCACGGGAGCACTGCCCCGTCGATTCGGCCTCTTCGACGATACGGATAAAGCTTTTCGGCACCGCCTCCTGGAGGGCGAGTTTGCCGATATCATGCAGCAGTCCGGCACAATATGCCAACTGGGGGTCTATCCGGGGCGATGCTATCTCGGCGATTTCCTGAGTACAACAGGCCACTGCGAGGCTGTGGACCATAAGCTCTTTTCTAAGCCGGATATTGTAGTCGCCGACATCATCGCCCGGTTCCGGGGCCGTCATGATTTTCACGTCTAAAGCGGCATCGCGAACCTCGTTTGCCGGCAGCTTCTCGAGCGCGTGCAGGAGCGAGAATCTTCCGCCGGGCCGGCTCAGGCCGTGCCGTCCGATAAGGCAAAGCATTCCGGCCGTCAGGGCGGGATCCGATTCGATAATATCGATAATAGATGAAACAGAAAACTGGCCCTGCCGGAGCGCGGAGAAAAGCTTCGCCCCGACGCAGGGCAGCGTCGAGAGCGAATCGATCCGGCCGACGGCAAGCTCTACCTGCCGGGCCGCCATTTTTATATCAGATAACCTATCCGGCATAAAGCCGTCCCTGTCCTTTATCAACTATCGAGATTACAAGCAGACCCACCGGCTGAATCGTCTTATTTCATCTGCAGTACCGATGCGATTTTGCCGGTGAGCTCGGCGACGTCGAACGGTTTTCTTATGAAATCCTGAGCTCCCGATTTGAGAAGCTGGGCGATTTCATCCTGTTTAACAACGCCGCTCACAATAATAATTCTGATGTTCTCGAACTCAGGATTTCTTCTTATCGTCTGGCAGACGACGTTGCCGTTAACGTCGGGCAGCATATAATCGAGCAGTATCAATTCGGGCCGGAACCGCTGTGTCGCCATTCCCGCCTCGTAACCGCTCGATGCCGTCTTTGTCTCGAACCTGCCGTCCCGACTAAGGACATCGACAATAAGCTCGATGATTTCGGCATCGTCATCAACAATAAGAATTTTCCTCTTGCCGGACTCGATGGAATCGAGGGGGATCTTGTTTTCCTTCATGAACTTTACAAGACTCTGGCGTGGAATCCTTCGGAATCTTGAGCCGGGAACACGAAATCCCTCCAGCCGACCGGCGTCGAAGCAACGGATTATTGTCTGCTGGCTTATTCTACAAACTTCCGCGGCTTCCCCGGTGGTAAATAAATCCTTCATTTTATCCATTCCTTTTCTTTAACCAAATCCTTTTGATATAAGCTCCCACCAGCTTACCTTTATGCCCTAATTTAACTGACGTGCTTTTAAATTGTCAAGAATAAAAAAATGAAGGACCCATTTTTCTTTATCATGAGGATGAATATTATCAGTCCCAGAGACATTTCAAAGACATACGAGTCGCGTTTTTAAGGTTTTACAACTGCCATGCCTTCAAAAAAAGGCGGCTATTTATAGAACTCCAAAAGTAATACGTGACACTTTATGCTTTTAAGTGCTTTTGATTCAAAGCCTTAAAAAAAATTTATTTTTTTGCGAACATTTTCCAATATATATCGTTATATTGCTATATGTTAATATAGCACAAATTATTGTGAGATTTCAAAATGGATAAGAAGGTAGCGGAACATGCCGCAGAGGTTTTAAAGGCGGTTGCCCATCCAGTTAGGCTTCAGATTGTCGAACTGCTTGAGGCAAAGGAAATGTGTGTTGGCGATATAGTGGCGGCCGTGGGCGGCAAGCAGGCTATCACGAGCCAGCAGCTTAATATGATGAAGGACAAAGGCGTTCTGAACTGCCGCAGAGATGGAGTCAAGGTATACTATCGAATCGAAAACAAGAACGTCATCAAGCTCTTGGACTGCATTTATGATCATTGTAAGACCAAGAAGCATTGAAAGCAACTATCAGACAAACAACAAATAAGGAATTAGCACGAAAGTTTTGGAGATAAAAACAATGCAGGATAAGAAAGTAACAGAGTTAAGTGGGAGCCAGTTTGATGCGGCTATAGCTAATGGCGTAACACTCGTTGATTTCTGGGCTCCGTGGTGCGGACCTTGTGGAATGCAGGGATCTATTTTGCAGGAAGTAGGCAAGAGCGTTGATGGCCAGGCGAAGATTGCTAAGGTCAATGTTGATGAGGCCGGAGATGTTGCCGGACGATTTGGCGTGCAGGCTATTCCCACGCTTCTATTGTTCAAAGATGGAAATGAAGTGCGGCGTTTTGTCGGTGTACAGCCCAAGGAAATCCTGATCGATGCGATTAGTTCGGCTGTTTAATCCCGGATTTACTTGGTAAATCCAGGCTAAACCTTATTAATGCAATCGCAGGAGATTGATTCGATGAAAAAATCAATTCTTAGAAGTTGTAAAGCGTGCGATAAAGAGATTAGCCGTTATAGTCTATTTTGTCGTAATTGTGGTCACCCGCAGGGGTCAATGCTGGCAATCTGGCTGCTGGTATTGTTCCTCCTGCTGATGGTTGCGTACTACATTGCATTCATCATCTACGGAATGACGTTGGTTAAATAACTAATCTGAATCGGCAGACAAGGCTAAAGGAATATGTAAGGTTAAAGGTGATAAAGATGGTTGAGATGTCAAAAGCAGTAACTATCGCAGGAATATTGACAGGAATACTGGTTCTTGTTGTTATTGCGGCAATTAATATTTTCCCTGATTATCAGAGCAATTCGGCGGCTGGTTCCGTAGAGAATAATGAATTTAACAGCAGTGAATCAATAATAAACCTGAACGTTGACAATTTTAACACAACCATAGCAGAGGGGGTAACACTGGTTGATTTTTGGGCTTCGTGGTGCGGGCCTTGCAGAATTCAGGGTCCTATTTTGGAAGAAGTAGCCGAGAGCGTTGATGGCCGGGCGAAGATTGCTAAGGTCAATGTTGATGAGGCCGGAGATGTTGCCGGACGATTTGGCGTGCAGAGTATCCCCACGCTTGTATTGTTCAAAGATGGAAATGAAGTACGGCGTTTTGTCGGTGTTCAAAATCACAATACACTAATTGAAGCAATTAACAAATTGAAACAAGGGAATTAGCAATGTCTGAAGAAAAAAATGAAGTGCTTAAAGCGAAAAGCAACCGGCAAAAAAGTAGTGCATGATGAAGAGGAAATGCTCCATGGTTTGTTGGAGTAACAACTATATGGACAAAACGGCCTTGTTGAGAGATACCTGCAAATTCTCTTGAGCATGAACGACTCAAGTTGATATAAGACAAAAAGGGAGGCAAATAAATGGAAATTTTCAGGAATACAGTCTATCAAATTCCGGATAAACCCGCTAAGACTACAATGAGTGGGATAAGCGAAACTGAGATCGGACCGCCCCCGGAATATGGCGGTAGCCCGAATTCATTGAATCCGGAGGAGATGCTGGTTGCATCTGTGAACAGTTGTATCATGCTGGTCTTTTTTCATTTTGTGAAGAAATTCAACGTTGAAGTTACCTGTTACTCTTCGGAGGCAGAAGGTAAAGTCGAAAAAACCAAAAACGGGCTTCGCTTTACGAACGTTGAAGTAAGAGCACAAGTGAGTTTGGGCAGCGCCGGTTCGTCTTCAAAAATAGAGGAAATTGCCCAATTAGCTGAAAAGTATTGTCTCGTGTCCGGTTCGCTGGCGTGCCCCGTACAATATAAGGTTGAAGTGGTTGAAGATAAAGAAGAAATACTACCCGGTTTGTTACCCGGTTAAGCTTTTCTGAGATTTTATAGGGCAATGTATATGATGTGGCGAATGATCAGTTATTTCATAGTTATTGTGCTGGTAGTTGTAAGTACATCCGCTCTTTCAAGCCGACTTTGGATCGGCGAGCAAGAGCAACTACCAGAAAGAATAGCGGTAAATATTGACAATAACGAGACTATCGCCGAGTTTGGTAAGAAATATCATCTTGACAGGAAAAGTCTAAAAAAGATATTCAGCATCACATCTGCCGATGATCTTAAAAAGCAGGTTGCCGATTTTGGGATGGATCAAGAGCAGTTAAGCAAAAAAGTCAATCAGGCTCTGGCCATTCAGGCTGAGCATGAATCCAAGAACTGGTTCAAGATACCGCTAAAGGGGATTTTGTGGATAATTTTCCTCGTCGGAGTTTTCTTCTTAATAAGAAAAGGCAGAATTGGCACTCGCAATAGAAAGTGGATTTATATGGCCGCGGCCGGTGTATTCGGAATAATTCTTGGAAGCGATCCGAGCCCTATGGGAACGGTCAAGGATGCGATTGTCCTTCTGGGTTCGAAGGGCGTGATTTTCCCGCCCCGGCTTATCGCGTTCGGCATCTTTCTTCTGATGGTCGTCCTGGCCAACAAATTCATCTGCTCGTGGGGCTGTCAGTTCGGGACGCTGCAGGATTTAATCTTCAGACTGAACCGGGACCCCAAAGACCGAAAAGGCCTGTTCGGCCAGTTCAAAATCCCGTTTATCGTTTCGAATTCGATTCGCATCCTGTTCTTTCTGGCATTGATACTCGTTGCCTTTATCTGGGCGACAGATATTATCGGAGCAATCGATCCCTTTAAGATATTTAAGCCGCAGGTAATTACTATGGCCGGCGGATTATTTATCGGTTCGGTTCTGGTTCTGAGTCTTTTTGTTTACAGGCCCTGGTGTCATTTCTTCTGCCCGTTCGGACTTCTTGGTTGGCTGGCCGAGAAAATCAGCTTCTTCAAAATCAAGGTGGATTACGATAAGTGCATTTCCTGCCAAGCCTGCTCGAAGGCATGCCCTTCGAACGTGATGGATGCGATTCTCAAACAGGATCGGATAATCCCGGATTGCTTCTCCTGCGGAACCTGTATTGAGACATGCCCGGTAAACGCGATATCATTCGAGCGCGGGAAACGTCAAAAACCTCCTGCTGGGGTGTTTGATAAAGAAACGATGAATGATTAATAATAGTGAACACGACTGTTTTAAGAAAGGAAAATTTGTTAAATGGCTAAGAGGATACTAATTGTTGGCGGCGTTGCAGGCGGTGCATCCACGGCGGCGAGACTTCGCCGGCTGGATGAGACGGCTGAAATCATTATGTTCGAAAGAGGCGATTACATTTCGTTCGCAAACTGCGGGTTGCCTTATTACATCGGCGGAGAAATAAAAAACCGCGATGATTTGCTGCTTCAAACACCGGAGGGTTTTAAGAAGCGTTTCAATATTGATATCCGGATTCGAAACGAAGTAACCGCAATCGACTCCGGAAAAAAACAAATCAACGTCAAAAACCTCAGCTCCGGCGATACCTATACCGAATCCTACGACAAACTGGTTTTGTCTCCAGGAGCCGAACCGGTAAGACCGCCGATACCGGGCATTGATTCGGAAAGGATTTTTACCCTGCGCAACGTGCCTGATACCGATTTAATCAATGATTTCATCGACAAACACAAACCCAAACGGGCGGTTATAGTCGGCGCCGGTTACATCGGGCTGGAAATGGCTGAAAATCTTCGCCGGCGTGATATGTTAGTAGCTGTAGTCGAGATGGTGGATCAGGTACTGCCCGTAATGGATCAAGAAATGGCCGGTTTTATTCAGCCGGCATTGCATAAACATAATGTTGCCCTGTGGCTTAATGATGCCGTGGCTAATTTTCGGCCGTCCAATTCTCGGATCGAAGTCGGCTTAAAGTCGGGAATGGAACTCAGTTGTGATATGGTAATACTTGCAATTGGAGTGAAACCCGAAGTAAAATTAGCCGGACAGGCAAAACTGGAGATTGGAACAACCGGCGGAATAAAGGTGAATGAAGAACTGCAAACAAGCGATCCTGACATTTACGCAATTGGCGATGCGATTGAAGTCCGGGATTTCGCTCTTGATAATCCCACGCTAATTCCTCTGGCGGGACCGGCAAACAAACAGGGCAGGATGGCAGCGGATAACATTTGCGGCGGGAATCGACAATACAACGGTACCCAGGGTACTTCGATATTGAAAATTTTCGATTTGACAGTTGCGATGACCGGAGCAAGCGAGAAAGCCCTGGCAAAAACGAACATGGATTATGAAAAACTGTATATTCATCCGGCCAACCACGTTAGCTATTACCCGGGCGCCGAACAAATGCATATAAAACTGCTGTTTACAAAACCGGAAGGTAAAATCCTTGGCGCGCAAATTGTCGGTTCTCATGGTGTTGACAGAAGGATCGATATTTTCGCCGTCGCCATCAGGGCGGGCCTGACGGTTTTCGACCTGCAGGAACTGGAGCTGGCTTATGCCCCGCCATACGGCAGCGGTAAAGACGCCGTCAATATGGCCGGTTTTGCAGCATCTAATATTCTTGAAGGCACTATGGAAGTTGTCCATTGGAACCAACTCGACGAGGCCGACTATATTCTCGACGCGAGGTCTGCCGGCGAATTTAAAAGAGGTAATGTTCCCTCGTCGGTTAACATACCGGTCGATGAAATTCGTAACAGGCTGAATGAGCTGCCGCAGGATACTACGATAAATGTTTACTGTACTGTTGGGATACGCAGTTATATTGCCTGTAGAATCCTGATGCAAAACGGCTTTATCGCAAAAAATATTTCCGGTGGATTTATTACTTACCGCTCATATCAGAATAAAGAAGTTCTGGATCACCCGACCGCCCGGCAGCTTAGGGATGAATTTTGCTTCGTATAGGACAAAGAAAGGCAAGATCAATGGAAATTATCAATGCAATATCCGCAGAGACAATAAAGAATCCGCATGGTGTAAGAGCAGCCAGGCTGTACGATACCGAACACGCGCAGGCCATCCATATTACACTGGAGCCGGGTGAATCACTAAAAAAGCATATTACGCCGGTTGATGTATTTTTTTATGTTCTTGAAGGAACTGGTATAGTAGAAATAGGAGCAGAAAAAAAGCAGGTCGGCCCCGATACTTTGATAAACAGCCCTGCGAAGATACCTCACTGCTGGTACAACCAAAGCGAGCAGGTGTTTCGGGTTCTGGTGGTAAAAGCACCTCGGCCGACGGCAGCTACAAAACTATTGTAAATAGATTTCAAATTTTAGAGATACTTTTTACAGGGATCGAAGGATGGATATTAAACATAAAGTTACTTCTTACTCGTTAAAGCACTACAAAAGAATAACGGTTGTGATGATAATTTTTACACTGGTTCTCGGCGCTTTAATTCCACTAATCAAGGTCGATACGGATCCCGAGAACATGCTCTCGGCCGATGAGCCGGTGCGCCTGTTCCACAATCAGACAAAGGAACGGTTCGTTTTGAGCGACATCGTCGTCCTGGGCGTTGTGAACAATAAGGACCCGAACGGAGTGTTCAATCCCTCGTCCCTGAGCAGGATATACGAACTGACTGAATTCGCGAAAACACTGCGATGGCCGAGCGCCGAAGACCCCAACGAGCAAATCGGCGTTATCGAGGTCGACCTGCTTGCGCCTTCCACCGTGGACCATATCGGCCAGGGGGGGCCGGGCGTTGTAACATTTGAGTGGTTAATGAAAGAACCGCCGGCGACAAACGCCGAAGCGCTGGACATCAGAGACAAAGCAATGTCCAACCCCCTGCTCAAGGGAACCCTCATTTCCGAAGACGGCAAAGCGATTTGCCTGTACCTGCCGCTTACCGGCAAACATCTGAGTCATGATGTTTACATGGAGCTTACGAAAAAAATATCGACCTTTGGAAAGGGCGACGAGGAATATCACATCACCGGCCTGCCTGTGGCGGAGGATACGTTCGGCTATGAGATGTTCAAGCAGATGGCAATATCGGCGCCGCTGGCGATGGCAGTAATCTTCATCCTGATGCTGCTGTTCTTCCGCAAGCTGGTGCTGGTCATCTCGCCGATGATTGTCGCTATGGTCTCGGTGATTTCGACGATGGGCCTGCTGATAGGATTAGGCTATCCCGTGCATATTATGAGTTCGATGATCCCGATTTTCCTTATGCCGATCGCCGTGGTGGACTCGGTGCACATTCTTTCGGAATTCTTCGACCTTTACACGAAAGAAAAGGGCAGAAAAGCCACCACGCTTGAGGTGATGGGCAATCTGTTCACACCGATGCTCTATACTTCGCTGACCTCGGCGGCGGGATTCGCTTCTCTTGCTCTTACACCGATTCCGCCCGTGCAGGTCTTCGGAATATTCGTCGCAACCGGCATTATGATCGCATGGCTATGCACGATTACTTTTGTGCCGGCGTATATCATGATGATACGGGAGAAATCACTTGAGAACTTCGGCCTTGAAACACAGCAAGGAAAAGAAAAAACCTTGTTGACCAGGCTGCTCAGTGCCGGCGGAAAGCTGACATTCGCTAAAGCAAGGCCGATTCTGTTAGTTATCCTGATTGTCACGGCGATTGCTATATACGGCATTACGCGAATTGAAATAAACGACAATCCGGTCAAGTGGTTCTCGAAAAGCCACCCCATCCGCCGGGCCGATATCGAGCTGAACGACCATTTCAGCGGAACTTACATGGCCTATTTGGTGCTGGAGCCTGCCGATGAGAAGGCCGTCCCGACTCGATATATCAGCGACCTGAGAAAGCGTCTTTCGGAGAAGTCGCTCGAATTGAAGGATGAATTTCCGGGCGTTATCGAAATTATCCCGGAGATGGAAAAGGTCCTTCTGGAGCAGGCTTCGGCCGCCGAAACAAAAGAGAATTTGCTTGAAAAGCTAAGCACCTTCGCGAATGATAAGCTCGATGCCGCCAACGACAAGGACATCGATCTTTGGTATGAGATATCCGACTTTTTCGAGCTGGAAAAGGAACGGATAAAGATATTCAAACAGCCCGAAGTGCTGCGCTACGTTTCAGATTTGCAGAAGCATCTCGAACAGGCCGGCCTTCTGGGCAAGAGCAACTCCGTGGCGGACGTGGTCAAGAAGGTTCATCAGGAGCTGATCGACGGCAAGCCCGAAAATTATAAAATTCCCGATTCTTCCGCCGCCGTGGCCCAGTGCCTGCTGCAGTTCCAGAGCAGTCACAAGCCCGACGACTTGTGGCACCTGGTCACTACCGATTATATGCACGCGAATATCTGGATGCAGCTTCCGAGCGGGGATAATAAGGATATGGAAAAAGTCGTCGATGCAGTAGATGGGTTCATTGCCGAGACGCCGCCCCCCGTGCCGCTCAAGCATAGCTGGGCGGGGCTGACTTACATTAATACCGTCTGGCAGAACAAGATGGTATGGGGAATGCTCCAGTCGTTTATGGGCAGCTTCATAATCGTTTTTATTATGATGACGATACTGTTCCGCTCGCCATTATGGGGCGTTATATGTATGGTGCCTTTGTTGATTACCATCGTCGTCATTTACGGTATCATCGGGCTGGTCGGCAAGGATTATGATATGCCGGTCGCCGTGCTAAGCGCCTTGACACTCGGCATGGCGGTTGACTTTGCGATACATTTCCTCGAACGGGCACGAGCCACCTACGCCCAGACCGGCTCCTGGCAGAAAAGTGCCGGCGAGATGTTCGGCGAGCCGGCCAGGGCGATAACCAGAAACGTCCTTGTAATAGCAATCGGCTTTCTGCCGCTGCTGGCGGCTCCGTTGATACCTTACAAAACGGTGGGAATCTTCCTGTGTGCGATCATGGCGTTGTCGGGGGCCGTCACTCTGCTGGCGCTGCCGGCGCTAATAAAGCTCGGCGAGAAAGTGCTTTTCAAAAGAGTAAAAGAGCCGAAATCCGTAACCTGTAACTGCGCTTTCTGTTTGCTTATCTCGGCGGCAGCAGTGGTTTTGATAGCGATAAATCTGCATCAGTACTGGGAGCACGGCCTGGGCGGGCTGGCAGTCCTCAGCATAATAGCCATACCGGTAATGACACTTATCTGCGGAATAATGTCACGTCGGCGTGCCTGTAAAACGGTCGCGGCGGAAAAGAAGAAAAGTTGAACTTAAAGTGAATTTTTTAGAGGTGTATCATGACTGTTGAAAGATATTTGAGAGGCATAGCGGGATTTTTTGTGCTGGTCAGCTCTCTGCTGGCGCATTATCATTCCGCTTATTGGCTGTTTTTTAGCGGATTCGTGGGTTTGAATCTGCTCCAGTCGGCCTTTACAAACTGGTGTCCTATGATGGACATACTCAGAAAACTTGGCGTTAAAAGCCAGGTCTGTGCAAACAAATGAAAGTGAGGTGCAAAATGAAACGTTTATTCCAGGCAGCATGTTTATTAGGTATTTCGATTTCGGCTTTTGCCGCGGATCAGGGCCGGATTCCCGATGTCGAAACAATCGTCAACAAGGCCAACATCGTCGCCTATTATCAGGGCGATGACGGCAAGGCGACGGTCAAAATGACAATCACGAGCAAGCAGGGCCAAAAACGCCAGCGCGAGTTCAACATCCTGAGAAAAGACGTCTCCGACGGCGGCGACCAGAAATACTTTGTCTATTTCCAAAGGCCCGCCGACGTGCGAAGAATGACGTACATGGTTCTAAAACACGCCGAGACCGACAAAGACGACGACAGGTGGCTGTATCTGCCCGCGCTGTCTCTGGTCAAGCGTATCGCCGCCGGCGACAAGCGGACGAGTTTTGTCGGCTCGGACTTTTTGTACGAGGACGTATCCGGCAGAAGCCTGGCCGAAGATACTCACAAGCTGATAGAAACAACGGATCAATTTTTCATCGTTAAGAATGTCCCCAAGCAGCCCGACACCGTCGAGTTCAACTACTTTAACGTCTCGATAGACCGCAAGACGTACGTGCCGATGAAAATGGAGTTTTACGACAAGGACGACAAGCTATACCGCGTCATCGAATCCAAAAAGGTCGAGAAGATTCAGGACTTTTATACGGTGGTACAGTCGATCGTTTCAAACCTGAAGACCGGCAGCAAAACCGAAATGGAATTCAGCAACGTCAAATATAACCTCGGTCTCAAAGACAGCATATTTACGGAAAGATACCTGCAAAGACCGCCCCGGGAGGCCATGAGATAAAACGGGTGCTGCGAATCCGGTTTTATGCCAAAGTGAATTGACTTTATGGCGCATACGGCGTATTTTATGATAGCATAAGCCGAATGTGATTATGGATCCCAAACAGGCAGGTAAAAAAAGCATAGATAATACCTGAATATGCGAAAAGAAAGTTAAGAAATACTATTCCCATGATCGACATAGAAAGAATCAAACCAGAGATTGAACGAGTATGTAGAGGTCTGCCGGTCAAACGATTAGGCTTGTTCGGTTCCGCTCTGAGCCAAAAGTTCTCTCAAGGTAGTGACGTCGACGTTTTGGTGATTTTTGAATCGGGTGAAAATATTGATCTTTTCGATAAGTATTTTGATTTGAAAGAACAATTAGAAAAAATATTTAAACGCCAGATTGATCTTGTCGTTGATAAAAAGTTCAAAAATCCTGTTTTGAGAGAGTCTATCGACAGGACAAGGATCGTAATTTATGAACGATGAAACAAGAAAAAATCTTATCGATATCCTTCAAACAGCCGAGGAAATACAAGATTTTGTTTGCGGAATGGATTTCAAGGCATATCAAAACCCGCCTGTTACCAAAAGAGCGGTCGAAAGAGATTTTGAAATAATCGGAGAAGCTCTTAACAGAATTCATAATACAGATAGCGAGTTGCTGGAAAAAAATTCCGAGCATCAACGCATCATAGGATTCAGAAATATCTTAATTCATGGTTATGATATTGTTGATGAGGTCATTGTATGGCAAGCCGTTACAAACCACCTGCCGATATTAATCAGAGAAGTAAAAGAAATACTAAGCACTTGAAAAATATAATCCATAGGTAAGGTTTTGAAGGTTTGCATAAAGGGATTACAGGCTTACCACATTTAGCGGCCTCTCGACAACATTCATATTATTAGAAATATGTGATTTAAGGATGTTACGAAATGGCTCCCAAACTGCTTTGGATTACCGGATTTTGTATAGTTTTTTCTTTAACATCAATTGCTGCGGCTTCGGACGAGAATGTCGCCGGCGAAGAAGAGTCGTTCTTTTCCGAGGTGCCGATAGAGACGCACGGCTTCTTCGAGTTAAGAGGCGGGTACCGGCTGCAAGAGGACAAGTACGAAAAAGACATGTCGATTATGGAAGGCCGCTTCCAGCTCGATTTGTTTTCTTATCTCGACTGGGGCGACATCAAATTCAAAGGCGACGTGTACGGCGATTTGGTGACCGAGAAGGGTTACTTCGACATGCGAGAGGCCAACGTCTTTACCCGGCCTACGGACTTTATGGATTTGAAAGTCGGAAGGCAGATCCTGACCTGGGGTACCGGGGACCTGGTATTTATCAACGATCTGTTTCCCAAGGACTGGCAGTCCTTCTTTATCGGCAGGGATACCGAATACCTCAAGGCGCCGTCCGATGCGGCGAAGATAAGCCTGTTCGGCGAGGCGGTGAATCTCGATATTGTATACACTCCCCAGTTCGATCACGACCGCTTCATCAGCGGCGAGCGCATCTCGTATTGGAACTTGAATTCGGGCAGTACGGCGGGGGAGAATGCGATCGTTCACACCGACAAACCGAACGAATGGTTCGGAGACTCGGAAATCGCCGCCCGGCTATATAAAAACATAAGCAGCTACGAGCTTGCTCTCTACGGTTATCGTGGTTACTGGAAAAGTCCCGTCGGCACGAATCCCGCGATGACCCAGGCCATCTTCCCCGACCTGAATGTTTACGGCGCGAGCGTGCGCGGAACCGTCGGCAAAGGCATCGGCAACGCGGAAATCGGATACTACGAATCCGCCGACGACATCGGCGGCAGCAATCCGCTTATTAGTAATTCTGAAATGCGATATCTCCTCGGCTACACGCAGGAAATCGGAAGAGATTTTACGATGGGCCTCCAGTACTATATCGAGCAGTTGCTGAACTTCGACTCGTACAAAGATAACCTGCCGTCGGGACCCGCGCGCGACAGGTACAGGCATCTGACGACGCTGCGACTGACAAAACTGCTGATGAATCAAAACCTGCGTCTCTCGCTGTTCACATACTATTCACCCAGCGATAAGGACGTGTACATGCGGCCGAACGCCAACTACAAGGTAAACGACAACCTGGCGGTGGAACTCGGCAGCAACGTATTCTTCGGTGACTACCCGCATACCTTCTTCGGCCAGTTACGGGATAATACAAACATATACACGGGCCTGCGATACAGCTTCTAAGAGGCTTCGGCTTCTTCCTGCTTCTCGGGGACAACGACCACGTTGACGGTGGCGGTCAGGTCATCCCGGAACTTCAGTGTCACAGGGTGCGTCCCGACCTGCTTGATGTGCTCGGATAGCTGCACAATCTCATTGCGGACTTCGAATCCCTGCTCGCGCAGATTAGCTGCTATCTCGCGGGCGCTGACAGAGCCGAACAAATGCCCCTGCTCGTTGGCCTTGGCGGCGACAACCGCCTCCGCACCCTCAATCGCCTTGACAGCTTCTTCGAGTCGTTTGCCCTCGAGTTTACGCTGCTCGGCACGCCTGGCTTTTTCCTTGGCTATCGCCCGGATGCTCGCCTCGTTGGCAACCTTCGCCAGACCCTGCGGCAGCAGATAGTTTCTCGCATATCCCGTGCTGACTTCGACAACGTCTCCAAGCCAGCCGAGTTTATCGATATCTTCACAAAGCAAAATCTTCATATTCCATCCCTCGTATCTCGTGAATGATCTCACGAGTCAAAAATCAAGCAGTAAAAGGCAATAAGGCCATATACCTGGCGCGTTTGATCGCCCTTTTTGCTTTTCTTTGGCAACTGGCGCAGTTCCCGCTGCGCTTACGTGAGTATATTTTACCGCGATTGGTTAGAAGCTTTTGCAAAGTCCCGATGTCTTTGTAGTCGACGTATTTTATGCCTCTCCTGCAAAAACGACATTGCGTTTGTTCGCGAGCTCCAACAAAACCCGGCTTTCTTCTGTTATCGTTTCTTCTTTGCATCCTTTACCTCATACAATTCTTTGAATAGCAATCAGCCAAACGGCTAAACAACTGCTTACCAATTACCGGCTCTAAAACGGTATATCATCTTCATTCGCCTGCTGTGGCCCTCTGGAGTCCATGCTGTTCGTGTTTTGGCTTGTCTGGCCCGCACCGCCGCCTCCGCCGCTTCTGCCGCCGATAAACTCAAAATTCTCAACGGTAACTCTCAGCTTACTGCGTTTCGATCCATCCTGGGCCTCCCAGCTATCAAAAGTCAGGCGGCCTTCAACAAACAAGGGATTACCTTTCCTGCAATACTTGTTGACAACCTCGGCCCTCCTGCCGAACATCCTGCAATCGACAAAACAGGCTTCTTCCCGCTGACTGCCGTCCTGGCCCTTCCACGTGCGATTGGTCGCCAGGCCGAAATCGACTACCGCCGTCTGATTCGGCGTATATGACAATTGGGGATCGCGGGTAAGATTTCCCATCAGCAAAACTTTGTTAAAATTAGCCATACTTAAACTCTTCTTTCTATCTTAATCGCCCGATACAAATTTAGTCTCCGAGTCTTCCGACTCTTCAGCCTTTACTTCAGCCTGCTCTGCCTTTTCCGGCTGCTCAGTATCTGCAGGTTTTTCATCTTGCCCTGTTACTTCGATTCCTTCTGCTGATTGAGCTTTTTCTGCTGGCTCGGTTTCTTCTGGTGTCTGAGCTTTTTCTGCTGCTTCGGTTTTTTCTGCCGCCGGGGCTTCTTGTTTATCGCTCTGCTGCCTTTTTTCAGCCTTCTCGGCCCGCTCTGTAATAGCTTTTTGTTTGTCCTTTTCAGACTTTGTAGCAGGAGTATCTTTCTCGATATCCTCTTGTGACATCTGTTCGGTGCTTAGAATCAGAACTCGTATTATTTTTTCTGAGAGCTGAACGGCCTTTTCAATTGCCTGGATTTTCCGGCCGTCCACCTTGAAATAACAAAGGATATATGTCCCCCGCGATGTGCCTTTAATATCATAAGCCAGCCTCCGATCGTCCCATTTTCTTATCGAGACAATCTCAGCCTCGGCCCTTTCAAGTGTCCTTTTGATAGCCGCGTTAATCCCGTCCCAATCCGATCCCGCATCGGCTGAATCTATAAGAAACATCCCTTCGTATAATTTTTTCTCTACTTTAGTTTCCAAGCTAATTACCTCCCATTAAATTACGTATCGGGCATTTGTTTCGTCGCCATACACGTAAAGCACAATGGTTACTCACTAAAACTATTAAATTTATTCATCGCTGTCTCGATACCATATTCGATCCAGCACAATACTGCATTCCGCGCCTGTTCTATCGCCGTGGTCAGCAGCGGTATCTCGGCCTTTACCGGCTTATCGAGAACATAACCGACAGCCTCAATTGCGGCACTTCTTCCGATGCCCATCCGGCAGCGAGAAAACTCGTTAGTACCGAGCTTCTCGATAATATCCGCAAGGCCGTTATGGCCTCCGGCCGAGCCTTTTGCCCTGAGACGAATCCTGCCCGGCTCAAGATCCATATCGTCGGTTATTACCATTAAATCGCCGATATCGAGCTTGTAGAAACCCGTAGCCGTCGCGACAGCCTGACCGCTGCGGTTCATATACCGCCAAGGCTTTAATAATATTAACTTGTTATTTGCAAATTCGCCCATCCCGAAACGAGAGCCGAATTTTCTTTTTTTTACATCTATACCCAACGTCTCTGCCAGCAAATCAATAACCTTGAATCCGGTATTGTGCCTCGTATCAACATACTTGTCGCCCGGATTGCCCAGTCCGACGATCAATTTCATATCGTCCATCGTTCACTTTTGTCCGTTCCGGTTTATTCTTCTTCCGGAGCCTGCTCGGCCTCCGGTTCCTTTGACTCGCCTATAACCTCAGGAGCAGAGGGCAATTCCTCTTCAACCTCTTCGGTCGTCTTGGAAACGGTTACAAAATGGCAAGTGACCATAAGAGTATCCGGAGAGCTTGCCAGTTTTACGCCGTCCGGAAGCTCAATATCACTGGCATGCAGGGCGTCGCCGACGTGCACATCTTTCACTGAGACAACAATCGTTTCAGGAATTTCGGTTACCCTGCACTCTACTTCCAGATGATCTGTTTGCTCCTCGAGAATACCGCCTTCGTGCGTTCCTGCGGCTGTACCTTTAAGCTCGATTGGAACTGTAACCTTGATCATTTCGGTTACATCGACCCGCATAAAATCCGCATGAATGATCTTTTTACCCAGATGGTCATACTGCAGCTCTTTAACAATAGTCTTTTCTTTCTTTTTGCCAATTTGAATATCCATCAGCCGATGCCCGTGATGCAATCCCTCGACGAAGTTGTGTGCATCAAACGAAATAGCCACCGGATCCTGATTATGGCCGTACACAATGGCTGGTATTCTGCCCTGCTTGCGCACCTTCTGGACAATCTTGGTGCCGATCTGCTCTCGGATTTCCGCTTTTAAAAGCAACGTTTTTTTCATATCCCGTATCCCGTTCAAATATTGTTAAACAAGTTACTAACCGATTCGTTTCTGTGAATTCTCTTTATCGCTTCACCTAACATAGCGGCTACGCTTAAAACCTTGATATTTCTGATCTTTTCAGATGTTTTGTTCAGTGGTATCGTATCGGTAACTACCACCCCATCAATCGGCGCTTTTGCCAGCCGTTCCGATGCCTGCGGAGCAAAAACGCCATGCGTGGCGCCGATATACACTTTCTCTGCTCCACGCTCCTTGACCAGAGCGGCGGCACCGCAAACGGTTCCGGCGGTTGCTATAATATCGTCGCACATCAGGATATTTCTGCCGCGGACCTCACCGATGATTTCCTGAGCTTCAACCTTGCTGCCGCTAAGGCGCCTTTTGTGCACAATTGCCAGATCTCCGCCGAGGTGTGCCGCGTATCTGGCCGCCGTTTTCATATTACCAACGTCCGGGGAGATTACCGTCAGATTATTTATCTTCAAACCACGGAAATATTTGCTCAACACGAGCTCTCCCGCAAGGTGGTCGACAGGTATATCGAAAAATCCCTGGAGCTGGTGTGCATGAAGATCGATGGCCAGGACTCTGTCGGCCCCGGCGGTGGTAATCATATTTGCCACGAGTTTTGCCGTAATAGGCACCCGGCCCTCGTCTTTCCTGTCCTGTCGGGCATAGCCGTAGTAGGGAATGACCGCAGTGATCCGGCTGGCACTGGCCCTTCGCAAACAGTCCAGATAGATCAGCAGCTCGACAAGATGCTCGTCAACAGGTTCACACGTTGACTGCAAAACGAAGCAATCTCTGCCGCGAACGTCGTCTTCGACCCGGATTACTTTTTCGCCGTCCGGAAACCTGTCAATCTTTGCACCGCCGAGCGGAATCCCCAAATACTTGCAAACAGCGCCGGATAATGCCGGATTGCTGCTGCCCGAGAATATCTTCAGATTATCATTCAGAAACATCTGTCCTGGCCTTTCCGCCCAATTCATTCACGCTTTCCTGCGAAACCACCGTTCCGGCACTTACGTTTGAGCCGTCTTTCAGCTCAAGGGGCGCTATTAGTACTGTGCCGGAGCCAATATAGCAGTTATCACCAATGTTTGTCCTGTTCACATTCTCGCCGTCGAAATTTGCCGTGATCGAGCTGGCTCCGAAATTAACATTTTTACCCACAACCGAATCGCCGATATAGCTGTGGTGTCGGGCCCGAACGCCGTCGGCTAAAGTCGTGTTCTTCACCTCAGTATAAACACCCAATACAACATCGTCTTTCAAGACCGTACCGTGCCTTAAATAAGCGAACGGCCCGATCCGGCAGCCCCGGCCGATCTTTACCTCGCCGTGAATATACGTAAACGGCTCGATCACGGTGTCCTGTCCGATTTGTGCTCTCGCATCGATCCAGGTATTGTCGGGATCGACTATAGTTACGCCGTCTTCCATTAACTTTCGCTGGATTCGCCACTGCATAATCTTGCTGGCGGCGCTAAGCTGTGCCCTGCTGTTGATGCCGACTGCCTCATCGGGCTGCACCGCCGTAATGGCTACGACCTTATGACCCGTTGCGATGATACCGGAGACCGCATCTGTCAGATAATACTCATTTTTGACATTATCAGGCTTAACGTTCTCTAAAGCCTCGAAGAGCACCTGATTATTGAACAGATAATTGCTCGGATTGATTTCTTTGATATCCAACTGCTCCGGCGTGCAATCGCTGTCTTCGACGATACCCTGGATATTGCCGTAATCATCGCGTACGATTCGCCCGTATCCGGACGGGTCATCGAGGATCGCCGTGCCTAACGTCGCCGCAGACTGACCAGACTCGTGCTTTTCAATCAGGGTTTTCAAGGTCTGGGATCGGATTAATGGCCCGTCGCCGCAGAGTATCAGCGTCTGACCGTTAAAATCTTTTAGATGCTCCTTACAGCATAAAACCGCATTGCCCGTGCCTAACTGCTTTTCCTGTTTGACCCAGACGATATCGTCGGCGCCGTCGAACTGGTCTTTCACCTCATCCGCGGAGAAACCTATGACGACATAAATCTTCGATATGCCGACCTTCCGGCAGGCATGGAGTACATAAGCCAGCATGGGCCGGCCGCATACCTCGTGCAGAACCTTCGCGATTTTGGTGTTCATCCTCGTGCTAACACCCGCCGCCAGGATTATCGCTACCGTTTCAGCCATAAAATCGTCTCGAATATTTAATCGTACTTCCCAACAAACTACTGCTAACTAAGTAATCTTTTTTCTTTTCTCAATACTCAATAATAAATCGTAAATTTCAAAAAGCTACCCGACCAGGACTCGAACCTGGAACGTGGGCACCAAAAGCCCATGTGTTACCAATTACACCATCGGGTAAAAAAACAGTCTTCAGTTATTAATCTTGAGTTATTAGTTCATTTTAACTCAAAACTTAAAACTCAACATTCAAAACTGCCGTTTCGTTTGTCACGGAGACCGTTTTGTCCCGGCCCGATTTGGCCCTGTCGGAGGCTTGAGCCGGCCACGCCGTGATACTGCCGACCCCATATTTATTGATTATTTACTATTTTCAATTTAATATTTTGCTCTTTGCAGTTTCTCAAATAGTCAATATTCAATAGTAAATAGTCAATTCAAAGGCTACCCCATGCGACAGGGCGATATTTTCAATCGCAGGACTATACTCGATTTACAAAAGTAAATCAATACTTTTTACAAAAAATTATGCTTCTCCCCAAAATCCGGCCCAAAATCAAAAAAACCGAAGAAAAACCGTCCCCGGCTACAGCCGCTTATAAATCCATATCATTCGTGTTTCTTTAACATGGGGGACAAATCCTATCCTTTTACAACCTCATGCCTTTTAATGAAATCCGGGTCAATCTCCACACCCGAACCCGGACCGGTGGGGACTTTAATCTTTCCATCCACGACGGACAGGGGCGACGTTTTACATTCGAATTGCACGTTCGTGCCTAATCCTTTGAATTCGTGATGAGCAGATGCGTTGGCAAGAGCGGATACGAAGTGTATCATATAGAGAAATCCGAGTCCTCCGCCGGACATGTGCGGCGTACATTTTTTTCCGAATGCCTGTGCCATGCGTGCCACCTTCATCGAACGAATCATTCCGCCGAAATAATAATTGTCGGGCTGAACGATTTGAAGACCGTCGTTGGCGATAAGCCAGCGAAAACCGTGAAGGCTGTACTCCTGCTCGCCGCCGGCAACCGGGATGGTCAGTGCGTCGGCAACCTGTTTGGTCTCTTCGTACCAGTCGAAAAGTACGGGTTCCTCGAAAAAGCCATAACGGTATTCTTCCAGCAGTTTTCCGACTCGTATCGCCTCTTCGACCGAGTAAAAACCGTTCGCATCGGCATACAAAGTCATCTTATCGCCGAACGTTTCGCGGATTAGCGGAATGATTTTTTCAGTCCTCCCTTTGGGACCCGCGGCAGTAATATCCTTCGTCATGAACATAAGTCCGCCGACTTTAATTTTAACCGCGTGGGCGTTATATTCCGCGACGTCCCTTTTTATCAGTTCCAGCGATTCTTCTACCGGTTTTTCACGGTATTCCGTAGCCTGATATACGGCGACTCGCGGGTGGTGGATTTCTCCGATTAACCGGCCGATGGGCCTGTCGGCGATACGACCCAGCATATCGAGAATCGCAAACTCGATGGTCGCAAGCGGTATCCCGAGAGCCAGGCCGCTCAATCTGAAATTCAGACTATATATGTACACCTTTTCAAGCAGCAGGTCCAGATCGCGCGCATCTTTATCAATGAAAAAAGGTTGCAGCCTATTGACAAAAATTGGATAGAGCGAGCTCATCGTGCCGTGGCCAACCGAAATACCCTCTGCCCCGTCGGTAGAACGCACCCGGCACAAGAAACTGCGCTTATAACGAAGCAATTCGAGGCTTTCGATGATGACCGGGGTCGCAAACAGCTCTTTTTTCAGTACCGGCTGTTTAAATATTTCATCGAGCCGGGTGTAATCAGGTTTCCGGGCCTCCGAGCCGCCGTAAGCGCGCGGCAATCCGGCGGCAAGACCGCCGGCAAGGGCGGTGCTTATAAAGTTTCGACGATTTGTTCTCATAATATAATTCTCACTTTCTGCAACAGCTAAAGACTCACTCATTTATATATTTGTCTTACTGCAAGGGATCGAATATAAAGCTCATATTGCGATTATAACATAACAAGCGAGCCAGTCCATGACCAGTAAAACCAAGTCGATTCTTCTTTTATGTTTCAGCAAATAATTCGTGATAAACAGGCTCGAATGTGATAATTTACAGCGTAAGGATGCCGAAAAAGGCAGTTTAGAGGCATCTGTTAGGAGAATTCAGCTCGCCAAAGACTATTAAAGGAGAAGTTCTCATGAGAATCTCACGTTTGATCGCAGGGATTTCAGGCATAACGGCGCTGATTATGGTATTCTGCGCCACGGGCCTCGCACAAGAGACCGTCATCGTCCGCCCTAAGGAAATCGACGATGTCCTGACGAATCCCGGAATCGGCTTTATGACGTTCCAGAGGTTTAACGGCGACACGCTTAACGAAGCCAAAGGCTGGACCGAGGGCAAGCCTATCGTTTATCAGGACTTCGACGGCGACCTGAAGAACGAAGACTACCCCGATACGACGATAGCCTATTTCCGAATCTACTGGAAATTCATCGAGCCGGACCGGGGCGAATATCGCTGGGACCTGATAGACAAGGCTCTCAAAACCGCACGTCAGCGGGGCCAGACCCTGATGTTGAGAATAGCTTCCTACGGCACCGGCGAGAAAAACGATGTGCCCGACTGGTACCGCGCCCTGGTCGGCGACAAAAAAGACTGGCGGGAAAAGAAATGGCAGGTCAACCCGGAGGACCCGCGATACGTAAAGCATTTCACGAAAATGATAAAAAGCCTCGGCGAACGCGACTTTAGACGTGGTTATTTGTCAGGCCCTCTTCGAGAATTTCACGGATTATCTTGAGGGTGATTTAACAAAAATAAAGAGCAAACTTGTCTCCCGCGAGACCTGCGCTCAAATCTCCGGGCAGCTCGGCCTGCAAAAATTCCTGAAAGTCGGCAAGGGTATGGTCTCGAACCGTGCCCTTTCAGGTTCCCTGGCGGCGGGCGTTTTGGAGACTGTTATTGCCGCGATATATCTCGACGGCGGATTTGACGCCGCACGAGAATTCATCTTGAGAATCTTCGGCTCGTTGATTGAGCAGGCCACCTTTTCTTCAAAAGCAGTATCATCCCAACAATACCGGTGTAACGCCTATAACTGTTGTGTAGCGGTAGTTCGCAAACCACCCCTACTAAAGCCTGTATTATTGTGCCGTTGCTGCGATTTGCTATGGACTTACTACTCGATTGTAGATGCGGACATCGTCAATCAGACCGGAAAAGAATGTGCTGTCAGCGTAGTCCTTCCCAACACCGATATAAAGGCCATTGCCGAAAACTCCCTGGCCATCCTCGGTATCTTCGGCTACTTTAACGCTGTTAACAAATAGCGCCCGTCGCGAGCCATCCCAAACCAGAGCAATACGATGCCATTGCCCATCGGTTACGTATGCTTGAGATAACAATGGCTCCGAACTTTGACCTAATTCGTTGAGCCCGGTCATCAAATTACCTTCGGAATCCACTGCAAGCAAATCGGCAACGGCAGATTGTGCAATAATCGTCTGGCCGGGTGCGCCGCCCTTAATCCAGGCGATTACGCTGCACGGCCCCTCTGCTGGATTTGGACCGGTCTTGCATAAGACGCAATCATCCACTCCGTCCAATTCAATCGCCCCGTTTACTTTTCCCCCGTCTGGCTGCCAGAGTGCACCGCCCATAACAAAATCATCATTGCCATTAACGCTATCGTGAGCAATCATTCCTTCTGTCTCGTCTAACGCCCAGTGAGCAATAAGTGTTGGGTCGTTTACATCCTCAAACAAGTGCTCAGATAGAACAATCAAGTCCTGGACATCAACTATGCCGTCCCCTAAGGGCGTTGGGCCAATATCACATAGTGAATTATCAGTGCCCCAGTGCTCAACGATAATGCACACGTCGGCACTGTCAACGATACCGTCGCTGTTAAGATCGACAACTGGATCGATTGATACTTGCCACAAATCCGAGAGTCCGGTACTGCCGGGGCGGTCTGAGGTAAAATAAAGAGTTGAGCCATCGGCCGAGATATTCGGATGTATATCCACTGCGGAAGTGTTAATTGCCGGGCCAAGATTTTTCGGTTCTCCCCATGGGTCGGAGACGCTCGCCCGTGTCGTCATCCATATGTCATTCTTACCCTGCCCGCCGGGGCGGATAGCAAAAAAATCGCTGAAGAAAAGCACCCGCCCGTCGGCCGAAATACTCGGGGCGCTCTCACTTTCTGTTGTGTTGATCGTCGGTCCGAGGTTAATGGGCTCTGACCAGGGATCAGACAGTGTTTCTCGTTTTGCCACCCACAAATCCGTGCTGCCATAACCCCCTTCTCGGAAAGAATCAATGTAAAGCGACAGGCCATCCGCTGAGATACATACCTCAACATCATCAAGTGGGGTGTTGATCGTTGGACCAAGATTCACTGCCTGGCCCCACGGATCGGAGACGGACGCCCGTGTTGTGACCCATATGTCGGCCCCACCGTACCCTCCGGATCGCTTAGAACCGAAATAGAGTGACAGTCCATCACTTGAAATGCTCGGTTCACCATCCCAGGCGTAACTGTTGACCGCCGGGCCAAGATTAACGGGCTCTCCCCATGGATCGGAGACAGTCGCCCGCGTTGTGACCCATATGTCGCCCGAGCCCTGTCCGCCAGAACGAAAAGCGGTGAGCGCGGTGAAGTAAAGGGATAGACCGTCAGCCGATATGCTGGCCTCACCTTCACCATCCGAACCGAAGTTAACCGGAGGCCCAAGATTGGTGGGAGTGCCGAAAATGTAGTCTGCTTTAGTGTTCCCGGCAACACAAATTGAAAGGATTAATATTGTTAGTAGATACACTTTTCGACTTGTCTTTCTGCTCATTTTTTGCCTCCTGAAATTTGCTGATTATTATTTTACATCATTTTTTGTCACTTTACAACCTTATTTTAAGCAATTGTTTAAGTTGTTTTGCTCAAGAACCGGTTCTTAGGACTCGTTGCCCTATTATTTTAAACGGGAAAACAAAGGCAGATTCACGGGTATTATTGAAAAATATCCGAAAAAATTGTATAATGGTGACAAAGTCTTCATATTCAAGGAGTTAGTAAACAGTGAATCCCGGCTTTGAGCACAAAACCCAGAATCTTGTCGCCCTGGCCAAAGAGGGAGACCAGCATGCTATCGAACAACTATGCAGGATTTATGGGGAGAGAGTAAGACGGATCATCAGGCTTCGAATAGATCGAAAGCTTCGGTCAAAACTCGATTCTGTTGACGTTGTCCAGGATGCTCTTATTCTGGCTATGGGGGGTCTAAAAGATTTCACGTACAAGAACGAAGGGGATTTTCTACGCTGGCTCTCTAAGATAGCGGAAAACAAGCTTCACGATATTTGGGACAAATTCTACGCAGAAAAACGTGATATTCGCAGAGAAATCCCGTTTAAAGAAGTAGAGAACAATACGGAAGAAGGCTCTTTCATCGCTTCAGAGCCTTTGGAAACAACAACACCGAGCGTTTTGCTGTTCAGAAAAGAACAGTTGGACAAGCTTGAAAAGGCCATAGATAACTTGAAGCCCGATTATCGGGAAGTTATTTATCTAAGCAGAATTGAAAGATTCTCCAATGCAGAAATTGCAGAGAAGTTGGGCAAGAGTAAAGGCGCCGTGGCAATGCTTCTATCTCGTGCATTGGTAGCACTAACAGCCGCCTATGAGAAGTCCTGATGGTTGCAAATAATAATGATAATCAAGCAGATGTTCTTGATGAGGTACTAACACGATTCGTCAACGCATACGTGCAAGATGAGAAACCTGACTTAGACGAATTCATCAAGCAATATCCCCAGCACGAGAACCAAATCCGGCGGCGGGTAGAGGGTTTGTGCGAGATCGATGCCTTGTTCGATTCTCTTGTCCAGGCTGATCAAAACGATTTTAACGGTGTTGTAACCGCTGACAATCTTGTCGGTCGGAAAATCGGGAGCTTTGAGATAGTTGAGATAATAGGCCGAGGAGGGATGGGAGTGGTCTATCGAGCCCGCGATACCAAACTGGATCGTACCGTTGCCGTTAAGAGCATTCCGTCGGAGATGGCGTCCAGCTCGACGGCACGAATGCGTTTTAGACGTGAAGCCAAACTCCTGGCTTCGTTGAATCACCCAAATATCGCGGTCATTCACGAGATTATCGAAGAAGAGAGGTCTGGCTATTTAATTCTCGAATATGTCCCGGGCCAAACACTTGCCCAGCGTTTGGCCCGTGATCCGCTCGAATTGGAGGATGCCCTTTCAATCGGCCGGCAGGTTGCTGAAGCTGTCTCCGCCGCTCACAAAAAAGGTGTCGTCCACCGAGACCTTAAGCCGGGAAATATCAAGATCACGCCTGAAGGTAGAATCAAAGTTCTGGACTTCGGTTTAGCCAAGACATACGACAGAGACAGAAGTAATGAAACTGCAGCAACCCATCCCGGCCGTGTCATTGGTACACCTGCCTATATGAGCCCGGAACAGGCACGCGGCAAGGATATAGATCATCGCACGGACATCTGGTCGTTCGGATGCATTATGTACCAGATGTTGGCAGGCCGGTTGCCATTCGAGGGTGAAACTGCCACAGATACACTTACTAATATTATCGAACAACAGCCAGACTGGCAAGCTCTGCCGAAGCAAATTCCAGCCAACATTCGCACACTGCTTCAACGCTGTTTAGAGAAAGATCGCGACAAAAGGCTCGGCGACATTGCAGATGCGGCGAACCAAATCACTGAAACACTGAGCGCGCCGGTACAACCCTTTTCTGTCCGATTGCGAAAGATGGCTTTCACTGTCATTGTAACCGTCACTATTGTCCTTTCTGCTGTTGCTGTGTGGTTTGCCCGGACAAATCAATCGCCCATTAACTCAAAGCACAAGCGGCTGGTAGTACTGCCTTTCAAGAATCTTGGCCCTGCCGAAGATGAATATTTTGCCGACGGCATTACCGATGATATCAGAACTCGATTGGAAGCTATCAGTGAGTTGAGCGTGATTTCTCGCTGGAGCGCAATACAGTATAAGAACAAAGAAGTAAGTGCCAGGCAGATAGCTCAGGAATTAAATGTTGATTATATCCTTGAAGGAACGGTTAAGCGTCAAGCACCATTGAATCCGAACAGTTCGATTAAAATAAGACCACAACTCATTAAAGTGTCCGACGACAAGCATGTCCGGCTGAAAGTGCACGATAGCAATCTGAGCGAAATTTTCAACTTGCAGTCTGAAATAGCTAAGCAAGTGACGCAGGTATTGGACATTACACTGCCTGAACGAGAAAAAGCGACGCTTGAATTGATACCTACCGATAGCACGGAGGCGTGGAACTATTATTTGCAGGGTAATTATAATTTGAGCCTAAGCGGTGATCCTCCTAATTCTCGTGATGCTCGCGAAAAGTTTCTCAGGACAGCTATCGGAGAGTGGGAAAAGGCGTTAACGCTTGATCCGAATTTTACATTGGCCCATATCCAGCTTACGCACGTATTTACTTTACTGTATACTAATTATACAAGTAGCCCAGAGGACATTGAAAGGGCAAAGGAACATGTCCAGGCCGCAGAAAGGCTGGATCCCAACCTTCCGGAAGTACATCGGGCCTGGGGAGCTTATTACTACCCGGGCAAGCTGGATTACGATAACGCATTGAGAGAGTATGCTATCGTTTTAGAGAGCCGGCCTCATGATGACAAAGCTTTGGCTTGGACAGGTTGGGCTTATAAGAGTCAGGGCAAGTTCGAGCAGGCGCTGGTAAACCTCAGGAGTGCTTATGAGTATAGCCCAAGATTTGAACCTTACCCGTTTTATATTGGGTGGATCTATGAACTGATGGACAGATACGATAAAGCAGAATACTACTATAATCAAGCTATCTCACTGGCTCCGGAAAAGCCCAGAGGATATTACAGCAAAATATTTTTATATTTACGCCAGGGTGACACAAAAAAGGCCAGACAAGTCCAAGGGGAATTTTCACAAGATCCAAATATTGCAGGGGATCGCGTAGTTATGAATACGCTGGTCTATATCGACGTATATGAAAGGAACTACCAGGCGGCTTTGGACAGACTCTCCTCAATTTTAGTTAAATGGCCTGATGATTATCCCAGTATTCTGCGACAGGCACAAATCTATCAATATTGGCAAAAAGAGGATATAGCCGGGAAATATTATGCTGAGGTTCGAGTCATTCTCGAACGAAAAATTAAGGAAGATCCTAACGATGCTAAGTACCAATGTGAACTTGGCATAGCCTATGCAGGCCTCGGGCTAAAAGATAAAGCGATTCTTGCAGGGCAGAAGGCCCAGAAGGAAATGCCCATAAGCAAAGATGTGCAGAGAGGTTCCTGGGTAATCCAACACTTAGCACTTATTTACACTATGGTTGATGAATATGACAAGGCTATCGACCAGATTGAGGATTTATTATCCAGACCCGGACCAATATCAATTCCTTTACTTAAAATCGATCCGGCCTGGGATCCCTTACGCGTTCATCCCCGCTTCAAGAAACTCATAGAGCAAGGCAAGTAGTATAACCGATCATATAGCGGCAAGTTTAACTGACACAAAAGAACTAAAACCATCCCTCAGGAAAAAAATGTTACGCATAGCAGGAACTAAGGGACCAGTACAACATCATGAGAATATTCGGAATTCAAATAAAACAGGCCGCTTAATCCTCGTCTCCAGAGAAATCCTTGTTCTCTTCCATCTCGTCATTGGATTTCTCGATGCTCAGGTTAAGTATGTCTAAAAGCTCGGAGAATAATTGGTGAAGTTGAGACTATTTGATATATTTATGTAAAGACGGACCTGAAAAAATCTCAGAATAGAAAACCAGGGTGCTGTTTATTTCATACCACTGACAATTCTGTGTCTTTTGACTCTGTCATATCCGCTCAAGTTGCACTTTTATTCTGCGTTTTACTTCCGGCCATGTTTTTTTTTCGGTCCGGCCCCAGGCTCTTGCGGTGGCTACTTTGATTGCCGTTTTTAGTGCAAGGTCCGTTCGGGAGCCTTCTTCGAGTGCTTTTAGGAATCCTGCCAGCATAAAATCGCCGCAGCCGACGGTCGAGAATACCTCCGCCCGGCCGGTACACCCGCCCTGCCATGCGCCGTTTTTGGTTACAACTACGCCGCCTTTGGCGCCGCGGCTGATAAGCACAATTTCAATTCTATCCAGCAGTTTCCGACCGGCGTTTGCCAGACTTACGGGACTATCGTTTACCCGCTCGCCCAGTAGCTCGCGTAATTCCTCGACGTTCGGTTTTATCAGCCGGATTGAGCCGGTATTGACGATTTCTTTTAAGGGACAACCTGAGGTATCCAGGACGATTTTCGCCCCGCGGCTTTTGCAGAATTCCACAATCCGAACGACATCGTCCAAAAGCTCGCCGTCCGGCAACGTCCCGGCGAAGACACAGATGCTGCCTTTGCGGACTATTGCTTCCAGGTCGGCCTGCAATTTCTTCAGCGCTTTTGATGAGGCCAATCTGCTTTTGTTTCGCAGATGCATCTCTCTGTCGTTGGCCGAATCGACAACGGTAATATTCTGCCTGGTGAGGCCCGCTGCGGGAGTCAATTTAACTTTGATTAACGGCCAGAAGGTCCGCACCGCCGTAAGCATCTGCGGATGGTCGCCGCTGCCCCAAAGGCCGGCTGCGATATTTTTCCGCCCCATCCACGCAAGCGCCTTGGAGACATTAAGCGCTTTGCCGGCGGGCCGAACGGTCTGCTCGTTTATTTCTTGGTGCAGGCCCCAGTCGATATTCCGTCCCCGGCAGGTAATGTCCCAAGCAGGCGATAAGCCTATTGTAATGATGGAAATTTTGTCTCTCATGGATTCTTGCTCATTTCATTTTATCGCCCAGCCAGTCGGCGCCGAGCTGGCCGCAGGCGGCTTTGATATTTCGGCCCATCCTGAATCGCACGGTCGTCTCGATTCCCGCATCCTCGAGAACCGCTGCGAATTCCCGGATGCGTCTGCCGCCGCTGCCGGCATACTTGCATGTCGGAAACGGATTGTGCTCTATCACGTTCACGTTGCACGCCAGCCCTTTCAGCAGCTTGACCAGCATTTTCGCATGGCCAGCCGAGTCGTTCAATCCTTTTATCAACACGTACTCGAAGGTGACACGCTGGCGTGTCCTATTCTGGTAAAATCTCACGGCGGCCATCAGATCGGCGATGGGATATTTGGCGTTGATCGGCATCAACTTCGTTCTCAGTTCATCGGCCGTTGCGTTCAGCGAGATGGCCAGCCTGGGACGCAGATCTTCTGATGCGAGCCTGCGAATCGCCGGCGCCAGGCCGCACGTACTGACCGTTATATGCCGAATGCCGATGTTCTTGCCTTTCGGATGGTTCAATATCCCGAGTGACTTGACCACGGCGGCGTAATTGGCCAGCGGCTCGCCCATTCCCATATACACAATGTTGCTGACTCGACCAGCGTCTTGTTGTACGGTGTTGACCTGGTCGACGATTTCTGCCGCCGTGAGGTTCCGGGTGAATTCGAGCTTTCCCGTGGCGCAAAACGCACAATCCATCGCGCAGCCGACCTGGGTCGAAACGCACAGCGTCTTCCTCTTGTCGTCGAGCAGCAGCACGGCCTCGATCCGGCCGCCGTCGCCTAGGCCAAAGACGTACTTGGCCGTGCCGTCTTTGTCGGCAAGCTTTCTCAGCACGGTAAGCCGGGAAATACAATAGCCCCGCCCGGCAAGCTGCTCCCGAAAGGCCTTGCTCAGAGGCGTGATTTCGGAAATCTCCTCGGCATCCTTCGCATGGATGAAATGAAAAATGTATCCCGCCAGGTATTTTTTGCCGTCCAGAGATTCTACGATCTGCTCAAGCTCATCGAGTGTTTTGTCTTTGAGATCCATGCTCATATTTTACTCCAGCGGCACCGCAGGACTATCATATAAAACGGATTAATATCTCCTCTGCCTACATGACCCACTTACGACGTATGTTCCGCAGACTTACGGCGAACAGGACCGCACAGAAAGCGACCAGTAGGCCGAAATCCAGAACCAGCGGCAAGTGGGCAGGCTGATGTATCGAGCTGTGCAACACGTCTGCCCCGTAGGTCAGCGGCGGGACATATGACAGCGGTCGAAGCCACATAGGAAGTTGCTCCATAGGAAAAAACAGGCCGCATAGGAAAATCATCGGGAAGCGGAAGAAGTTTGAAAATGTCTGGGCCTCAAAAACCTCTTTGACCGAGACTGCAATGAACAAGCCCAAGAAGGTCGAACTGAGGGCAATAAGCACCACGCCGGGAATCAACATCGGCCAGTTCTCTTGTATTAAATTCAAAACCATCGATTTTCATTAAGCTCTATAATCCCTTTGCACGCCACCGTCTATGGAATTTGTATGCACCCCACATCAAGACGGCAGTAAAGATTATGAGCACAAGCGGACTAAGCCAGAGCGGAAAATAACCGGACTGTCCAAAGCCTACCCGGATAAGGTCGCCTGCATAAGACAGAGGCGATATTGGGGCTATCCATCTCGCCCAGGAGGGCATCCCTGGAATTGGAAGGAAAATACCGCTCACAAACAACAGAGGCAGCCGGACGAGGTTGGAGAGCAGCATAATATTGGATGGGCTGCTTGCAGGCGGAGCAGCCAACAGTACTCCTAAGGATGAAAAATTCACCGCGCCGAAGATTACGCCTATTACCAGAAACGGTAGATTGCGAACTGCGGCATCAGTAAGTATCAATCCAAGTATAACCGGGACGATTGAAAGGCAGGCTCCAAAGATCACACCGCTGAGTATATCCCCGGCAATAATTGCCTGCAGAGAAACCGGCGTGACAATGAGTCTCTCATAGGTTTTCGCCCTTCTTTCCCAGGGCGTTATTAAAGGCCCCACCGAACTTGAAGTAAACCAAAGTGCCATTGCCACCATGCCGGGTACGATATTTTCCGCAGCAATGGGTCTTCCCATCTTGAAAGCCAGAAAGAAAAACACTGGGAAGAGAACACCGAATATGAGCACTGGCGGCTTGAGATAATAAAGTAGAATATTCTTCTTGAGAATAACGAGCACACCGTGGATCTGAAACCGCCATCTATTTGTATTTTCCACATATACTGTCATTGCATAGCTGCCTTTTTGTCTTGATTCGTGAAATAAAGAAAAACCTCTTGCAAGGATGGTTTCCTGGTGCAAAGCTGCTCTATCTCTATATCTCTGCTTTTTGCAAGGCAAGCGACCTCCGTTGCGGTTTTGCCGGGAGTTTCAGTGTAGGCCCGGATAACATTGCCAGCCATATCCACGGAAGAAACACTGGACAGTGATTTAACCTCTTGCGTTGACAACCTTTTATCCAAAAAAACTACCTCCACATATTGACGGGCTTCTATTGCCGTTCGGAGCCTGTCGGGAATATCGATAGCGACAATTTTGCCTTCATTTATGATAGCTACCCTGGAGCACAAGTTCTCGGCCTCTTCCATATTGTGCGTCGTAAGAAAAATAGTAAGACCCTGACTATTTAACTGCCTTATTATTTTATGGATCATTTGCCTGCTCTGAACATCCAGCCCACTTGTCGGCTCATCAAGGAAAAGGATCTCCGGCTCGCTAACCAAAGCCGCACAGAGCATAAGACGCTGACGAAGGCCTTTTGACAGGGTTCTTGCTTTGTGTTCCCTGCGGTCCGACAAACCAAGCAAATCAAGCAGTTCCTCGGCTTTGCGGATTCGCTGCTTTCGAGGAATCCCGTACAAATCCGCCATTAGCATAATATTCTGCCATACGCTCAAATCGAGATATACATTGGCTTCTTCAGGCACTACCGCTATGTGAGCTCTCGACTGTAGCGGCTCCGAACAAATGTCGTGACGCTGGATTGTAGCAGTGCCTTCGGTGGATTTAAGAACACCGGTTAACATGCGGACCGTGGTGGTCTTTCCAGCTCCGTTTGGTCCTAAAAAGCCGAATAACTCCCCATCCCCAACCGCAAAAGAAATGCCATCCACAGCCTTTACACGGTCAAACCTTTTTATGAGCCCTTTAACTTCAATGATATTTTTATGCTCTTTCACCATTGTCTTCCAAAAGGATTATGAGGCAACAATTATTTCATATGTTCCCTTTTCTGATTTCCATTGTCTGTGAATGAAACCTCTGGATTCCATTTCCTTTAATATCTCGACAGCATCATCAAGGTCATAGGGCATTATATCCACCAATTCCGTTTGCAACATGGGACCGCCGTTTTGGCGTAGCATAGACAGTATCTCACGCTGTTCGGAAGGAAGATCTTTTCGCTCTTTTCCGATTATGCCATCTGAAGCAATCGTTCTGCGGCGAATAAACCAAATCAGCATGATAACTGCTACAATTAAGCACGCAATAAATATGGCAATCATCCATGAATCATACGTAAAGGTATGATGAGAGTGCCTCATAATTTATACCCCTTTCTTTTAACTCCAACTTTCCGTCTCGGTTTGAGTAATAATCAGGCCAGTCTTGACAAATGTCACTTTTGCTCCTGGTTATTAAGGGCCGACATGCAAGTATGACCCGCCGCATTGCCGTGACACTTTCGGATTTGCTCTTCCGAGCATTTTTCAGGTTTGTCTTTCAGGTTTTCCGGTTTCCGGCATGTTCTGTTCATTTCACATATGGCTTTCCCTTCAATTTAAAGTTTGATTTATAGTCGAAAACTAATCTTTATCAGGTGCTAACAGTGAATCAATCATACTTTTCCATTTATGCAACGTCTTCTCATTCAGGCGGTAATGGACGAAGTATCCCCGCTTGTCAGCCACTACCAGGTCGGCGTCTCTGAGAATTCTCAGGTGTTGGGATACTGCCCCCTGGGTAACATCCAACTTGGCAGAAAGCGCTCCTACACAAAGGACATGATTCTTCAATAATCGAAGTATATGAATACGTGTATCCACGGACAAAATTTTACAAATATAAGCTAAGTCTGAAGCCTTGCTCATACAGTCTTCTCAATTTAGTTACTACTAATACACTAATATAGATCTTTTGACCTGTCAAGACAAGTATTTTCAAAATTTTTCTTAATCGACATAGGCCGTAATGTGGTCGGGAATTACGGATGGGCCTTGGCAAGAGAAAAGTGGCAACTGCCGCAGTTCATTGTTCCGCGGGAGTCTGACATCTTACTGTCTTTTGTGTGGCACGATTTACATTTCTCTACTTTCTCGTCTAACTTGTGAACGGCTGAAGATTTGCCTGCAAAATGAGCGTTCAGAATTTCGACTGTTTTTTTAGCGGTATCAGCAGTAAGGCGTTTGCAGCATTCTTTTTGTGGCTTGGTAAAAGCCTTGTACCCTGAGATTTTGCACCACGTTGTAGCAGAGACGTGACAAAGGACAGAATTGGAAGCAGACTTCGGCATTTCGATGTCAAGGATCGCTTTTCCGGGGACGTAAATTGGCAGTTCAGTCTGCTCATACCAAAGGAATAGTTCGCCAATAAGCTGTTTCATTTCCTCTTCTGTTTTGATAAACAGGCCAATAAGTGCGGCTGAGCCGTTGAGTGCGCCGCACAAGGAACCAGAGTCGCCCGTTCCGCCGACGCCGTACCTCATCATATCAACAGGAAAAGACTCATAGGATTCACCGTATTTTTCGGCTAACTGCGATACTACGGGTGCAAAAACGCCATACATGCAATGGCCTTTCGAGCAATCGTAATACGTTCTTTCTGCAGTAATATCCGGTTCTAATGTGGCGTATTGCCAGGGAAAACTGGATTTCTTATCTTTATCCGGTGAGGATACCAGGTTCTCACTTAGACAAGAAGTAAGTACACATGAGCCGGCAACAATACCAATTGGTCCTAATATCTGTCTTCGAGTTACATGTTTCATTGTCAGTTCCTCTTTAGAAATTGGTCATTCACTTCAACTGCTATTTCCCATTTATACCTGTGCTCAGATACGTCGCTGAGCCTCATTTCCAAGAGGATACCAGATATGCAATCCAGGTGCAAGTTAGTCCTCATCGCTGTCGGTGGCGAGGTATTCCCGCTGGCCCTCGCTGACATAAGCCGGCTCTGAAGACTCGTCGGGCTCGGCGAGGTCTTCATAGCCCGCCTCGGCGTCCGATTCCATCTGCTCGCGGATACGCTCGTACTCCTCCAGCGTCATCGTCACTTCACGGGCCTGACTGCCCTTGTACTCGCCGAGTATTCCCGATGCGGCCATCATCTCGATTATCCTCGATGCCCGGGCGTAGCCGATATTAAGCCTTCGCTGGAGCAGTGATACGCTGCCCCGTTTGGTTTCGAGCACCATGCGAACCGCATCGTCGAACAGCTCGTCTCTGGACATTTCGGACGTATCCACCGTCTTGAGCCGCGTCAGCTCGGGATGGAATTGCGGCTCGGCAACCTCCTTGAGGTGCTTTACAATCCGCTTTATCTCGCCCTCATCGACAAAGGTACCCTGAGCGCGTGCCAGATCGCTCGTTCCCGGCTTGAGGAACAGCATGTCACCTTCACCGAGCAGCGTTTCGGCGCCGTTCTGGTCGAGAATAATCCGACTGTCCATCCTGGCGGCCACGCGGAAGCCGATACGCGTCGGCATGTTCGATTTGATCAGCCCCGTCACGACCGTAGCCTGGGGCCGCTGGGTAGCCAGCACAATATGAATACCAACCGCCCTGCTCTTCTGAGCGAGGCGAACGATATAACCTTCAATCTCCTTGGCCGCGGTCATCATCAGGTCGGCAAGCTCATCGATCACAATCACAATGTACGGCAGGTTTTTTGGTATCTTCGCTTCTTCTTCATCGCTGTGCGGATTAAACCGGCTGACAATCTCGTCGGCATCGAGCTTGTTAAACTCGGCAACGTTCTTAACCCTGGCCTCGGCCAGCAGGGCATAACGCTCATCCATCTTTACCGTGGCCCATTCGAGTATCTGCACCGCCATCTTGGTCTCAGTGACTATCGGACACATCAGGTGCGGGATGGTATTAAAAGCGGTCATCTCGACCATCTTGGGGTCGATCAGAATCATCTTGACTTCGTCCGGGCGCTTCGTGAGAAGCACACCCGTAATGATACTGTTTATACAAACGCTTTTGCCCGATCCGGTCGTGCCGGCGATAAGAAGATGGGGCATCTTAGTCAGGTCAGAAACAAGCGCTTCGGCGGAAGAATCCTTGCCGAGGTACAGAGGTATCTGCATCCTCTGAGGTTTGCTGCCCGCAAGCTCTATCATATTCTTCATGCGGACTTTTTCTTTTTCGCTGTTCGGCACCTCGATTCCTATCGTGTGCTTCCCCGGCAGCGGAGCCACGACGCGCACGGCACCGACCCCCAGCGCACGAGCCATATCGTTTGCAAGAGCCGCTATCTGGCTAACCTTAACGCCCGCCGCAAGCTCGAGCTCGAACATCGTCACAACCGGACCGGAATCGGCCGCCACCACCCGCGCATTGATATTGAATTCAGCCAGCAGTTTCTCCAAAGCGCTTGCTTTAGACTTAACGACCTTCTCCTGCATCGAAGCAAAACTATGCTCGGGATCTGCCAGCAAATCCAGCGGCGGCAGCTCGTAATCATCGTAGGAGGGTTGAACAAACGAATCCTTCGGCGTCTGGTCGCGCGGAGTTTTAGGTTTTTTGACCTCCGGCCGTGTCACCGCAACAGCTTCCGGCGGCTTTGTCTTATATAGTTCCGGCGGTTTCGGTATTTCACTGGTAATAACCGATGGTTTTTGCCTGGCACTTAATTCCCGCCAAATCTCGCTGATTACCTGAGAATGCTGCCTGGCGGCGGACCAGGCCGGTATAACCATGCCGATTATCTTGCCGGTTATAAGGGCAAATCCGCGGAGGACCATGAGCATCAGGCCATCCGCCAGCAAAATAGCCCCGACGACCCAGATAGCCCCAAGCAATATAACAGTTCCAAGCGAGGCAAAATGGTTTCGCATAAGCTGTGCCGCTCCGGTTCCGAGAATCCCGCCGGAACCGGTCGGAAAGTCGAAGAAACTGTTGGGCCACAGCCAATAGAAACTCACCGAAGCGGCCGTGGTGACAAGCCCCAATCCGATTACACGTAAGACCGGCTGGTTTATCGGACGATTTGCAAGCTTGGAAATCCAAAGGTAAATCGCCGAGACCAGTACGATAAATATGCCGGGACCTATATAATAAAGAAGGTAGTACGCACAAAATGCCCCTATCGAGCCGCACCAGTTGGCAATTGGATTATTATGAGGATATTCGAAACTGCTCGGCCAGTCGCCGATGTCGAAACTAAGACAACTGCACAAGAGCACCAGGCATACACCGATACCCATGCACCTCAGCGCCGTCCGGGAAATCGAACTTTTTGCCTGGTTTTTTTTAGATCTTTTATTATATGTTTTTTTCTTTTTCACCCTGTTAGTCCGGCTTCGGCGGATAGTTTTTCCCATAATTTCTACTCCCCGTTATCGTATTTCCAACGGGGCGCACTCCTCCATAGACCTGTCACGTCCTATAACAGGCCGGTTCTCAAAGCTATTATTTGCAGAGCAGCGCTATAACTTTCACTGCCGCTGATGCTGTTGTCGAAAACCCGCAACAGGCGGGATAAAACATTAGCAACTAACTTATATCGGCAAGCTTCTATGTATCTCTGCAAAATTGGCGGGAGTATAGAAATGTAATAATAAGGGCGTATTTGTGTCGGGGCGGCAAACTCGGTTATCGCTGCCTTGCAGTCACGGCTACTTTCGGGCGAAACGAAGTTACGGCGGAGATTGACACGGTGCTATTTCTTGGCTTTCTCCGGCTCCTTGGTCTTTTTGCGCCCGAGAAGCTCATCTGCCTGCTCGATTGTTTCCGGCGGCCATTGCCCCTTGGATTGCAGTTGCTTGAGATGGTCAAGCTGCTTGATGCTGATAATCGTCCTGCACTTCGGGAACCTGTTGCAGCCCATAAAGGGACCTTTTTTGCCCCGCCTTATAACGAGTTCGCCTTCTTTGCATTTATAGCATTTCACGCCGGTAGGCTCTGCGGGCGGTTTCGGCGGCAGGACGTTGCCCTGCTTGTCGAGTTTTAGAGTTGTCTTACACTCGGGATAATCGCTGCATCCGAGGAACGGTCCGAACCGGCCGTTTTTATGAACCATCGGCTTGCCGCACTTGGGACATTTATGCTCGCTTACTTTTTCCTCTACCATTTTGCCTTCCTTGTCACAGGGACATGCGAACGTGCAGTCCGGATACGCCGAGCAGCTCAGGAATTTTCCGTTTTTGCCGAATTTGTAAACGAGCTGCTTGCCGCACTTGGGACATTCGTATTCGCTGGGTGTCACTTCCGCTTTGGCGTGTTTCATTTCGGCCTGCGCCGTCTCGAGACTTTCCCTGAACGGCCCGTAGAAATCTTTCAGAACCCCGATCCAGTCGAGGTGCTGCTCTTCGATTTTGTCGAGCTGCTCTTCCATGTATCGTGTAAACGCAATGTCCATTATCTTCGGGAAGTACTCGTTGAGTTTTTCCGTGACGACCTCGCCGATGTCGGTTGCGTAGAATTTTTTCTCTCTCTGCTCGACGTACTTTCGATCCTGTATTGTGCTTATGATCGAGGCGTAAGTGCTCGGCCTACCTATTCCCTCTTTTTCGAGCGCCTTCACCAGGGAAGCCTCGGTAAACCTTGCCGGCGGCTTGGTAAAATGCTGCTCGGCCTTGATATCGACCGCCGCCAGCGTCTGACCGACCTTCATCGAGGGAAGCTGCTGCTCGTTTGACGTAATCGGCCAGACTTTGGTAAAGCCGTCAAAGACCAGCACCCGACCGGTCGTTCGATACCGGCAACAACCTGCCGAGGTGTCCGCCGAGATATTCAGATTCGTTACATCCCATTTTGCCGAAGTCATCTGGCAGGCGACGAAGCGGCGCCAGACAAGATTATAGAGCTTATATTGCTCATCGCTCAGAAACGGCCTGATATCGTCCGGCGTGAGATCCACGTCGGTCGGACGGACGGCTTCGTGGGCCTGTTGAGCGTTTTTCTTGGAAGTGTAAAACTTGGCCTCCTTCGGCAGGTAATCCGGACCGAGGTGCGCGCCGATGTACTTTCGCACTTCCTTGACTGCTTCACCCGAAAGGTGGGTGCTGTCGGTTCTCATATACGTGATAAGGCCCAGAGACCCCATCGAGCCCAGGTCTATGCCCTCGTATAACTGCTGGGCGACGCGCATAGTTCTCTTCGTCGCAAAGCCCAGCCGATTCGCCGCCGCCTGTTGAAGGGTGGACGTGATAAATGGCGCCGAAGGCCGGGAAACCGATTGTTTCGTTTTCAAATCGGCAAGCTTGAACTGAGCCTGCTTTAAGGCGTTAAAGATGGGTTCGGCCTGCTGCTTGCCGGAGGCCTTGAATTCCTTATCGTCGATTTTGTAGAGTTCGGCTTTGAATGCCTTATGCTCCGTGAGCCATCGACTTTGTTCTGCAAGAGTGGGCGGCTTGTCGTTCTCGGACTTTGTCTGCATGAAATCGAGCCACTGGCGGCTGTAATCGTTCTGCAGATCCGTTGTGAAAACGGCGGGCATAAGCCAGTATTCCCGGGGCTCGAACTTGCGAATCTCTTTTTCCTTCTCGACGACAATTTTGACCGCAATCGACTGGACACGACCGGCCGAAAGACCACGGGTAACCTTCTTCCAAAGCAGCGGGCTGATCTGATAGCCCACGATCCTGTCAAGGATTCGCCGGGCCTGCTGGGCCATTACCTTGTCCATATCGAGCTTGCCCGGTTCGGCAAAGGCCTGCTTGATCGACGTATGCGTAATCGCGTTGAATATAACGCGATAGGTCTTTTCTTCCGGCACGCCGAGCAACTGGGCCAGATGCCAGGCAATCGCCTCGCCTTCGCGGTCAAGGTCGGTTGCGAGATACAGCTCGTCGCAGTGCTTTACCGCCGCTTTCAGTGCTGTTACGGTGCGTTTCTTGCCGGGCATCACGTCGTAGGTCGGCTTGAAATCCTTCTCGATATCGACGTTCAGGCCTTTAGAAGGCAGATCGCGTATGTGGCCCATCGAGGCCTTTACCTCGAAGTCCGGGCCGAGATACTTATGTATAGTTTTAGCCTTGGCGGGCGATTCGACTATCACCAGAGACTTCTTGGAATTTGTTTTTGCCATATAAAAAGCTTACCTATCAATATTTAGCCCCGGGTTCTACCCGGGGTTTGCCGTCTCGAGCAGGACAAAACAATCGTTCCCGAACCACACATCGGCTATTTCGACTACAAAATTTAGAATTGGACAAATACCGGCATGCTTTAGAAATGTCAAGAGAAAACAATTATCGGGCCTCAGAGCAGGTGTAACCAAAGTTGTAGATGGACGATCAAATTAGAGCAAAGAAATCGCTGTAAATTGAAAGAATAGCCTTGTCGAGACTATCTTGATGTGAGTATTATACGAAACTATAGATAATTATAGCGGATGGTTAGACCATCGTTATCAGGAGAAAAATATGCCTACAATATCAATGTTCTTTGGGATAATAATACGAATGTATTTTTCACCGGGTGAGCATAATCCACCGCATTTCCATGCTTAATTATAATGAGTATAAGGCTTCATTCAGCCTTGAGTCTCTTGAAATCATCGATGGAGAATTGCCGAGAAAACAGAAAAGACTTGTCCTGGCATGGGCAGAATTACATATCGATGAATTAAAAGCGGATTGGAATCTTGCAATGAATGGCGAATCCGTTTTTAAGATAGATCCATTATCATAGGAGTAGATTCTATGTGGTTGAGTGTAAAACATGTCCAGGCTACCGACAATCATATACTAATTCTCACGTTTGAGAATTCGGAAAAACGGTATCTCGATATAAGCCAGTTTTTTAACATCGGCCGCTTCGCAGAGCTGAGAGACATCAATGAATTCAAGAAAGTTCGTGTAGTCTTTGACACAATTGAATGGGAAAATGGACTGGATTTAGATCCGGAATTTCTTTACGAAAAAAGTATAAAGATGAACTGATTACAAATCGCTTCAATGAATCTCACCAAACTTGTAAACTCGACCCGGCATGTTGAGACAAAACGTCAACCGTGGCTGCTTTCCATGCTGTTTGATAATCAGATTTCGATGTGGAAGTATATTCTACGCACCGGACTTATAAGCCTTCTACCTTCACTTTTTATTGCGATGATCCTCGGGGTATCCGGAATAATAACCGAAGAAACGGGCCCTGAATTCAAAGGTTCCTCAATCGGCCTTTTCATCTGGCTGGTCATAATCGGCCCGCCTTTAGAGACATTGGTTATGGGCGGCGGTCTTTGGATATTGTCGTTTATAACGAAACGGCCGGTCAGGCTGGCAATAATCTCGGCGTTTATCTGGGCGACAGTACACTCACTTATCGCGCCGGCATGGGGGCTGGGGGTGATTTGGCCGTTTTTCGTCTTCTCATGTTCGTATTTAGGCTGGCGAAGGCGCTCGTGGTGGCGGGCGATATTAGTCACATCGTGCGTTCACGCGTTTCAGAACACCCTGCCCACTATAGTGCTGATTGTCACCCTGTAGATTACAGGCCGTCTCTTAGAAGCTCATCCAGCAGCGGTTTGAGCTTACCGATAGCCTTGCCGCGGTGCGAAATGGCATTTTTTTCTTCGCTCGTCAGTTGGGCAACGGTTTTATTCAGCTCCGGCACAAAAAAAATCGGATCGTAGCCGAAGCCGTTGAGACCGATTTCCCTGTCGGTTATCAGACCTTCCAGTGTTCCTTCGGTTTCTATGAGGATTTTTTCGGGCTTTGCCAGGCAAAGCCGACAGACAAATCTCGCCGTGCGTTTCTCTTCCGGGGTGTCTTTGAGAAGCTCCAGCGTCTTTGCGATATTTCGATGATCGATCAGCGTCCTGTCGGCGTCTTTGGGTTTTTCGCCGGAGAATCGGGCGGATTTCACACCGGGAGCGCCGCCGAGAGCGTCAACAACAAGCCCCGAATCGTCGGCAAGGGTCCAGAGACCGGTCGCTTTTGAGTAGCCGACGGCTTTTTTGCGGGCGTTCTCGGCGAAAGTCGTGCCGTCTTCGATGATCTCGGCCATCGGCGGAAGGTCCGCAAGGCCAAGCCATCTAACGTCGGCATCAAGCATCGCCCTTATTTCAACAATCTTGCCCGGATTGCCGGTAGCCACCAGAATTTCTTTTATTTCAGACATCCACGGCAATGATACATATCAAAAACCAAAATGCAAATTGCAATTTTACTCAAACTGACCGGTTAGTACTGTCATCCCTGTGAGAGTAGGGATCCATGAACTTAACGATTTTAGTGGATTCCCGCTTTCGCGGGAATGACAGATTGTACTATGTCATTATTACTGTACGATCTGCTATAGAAGGGTGACAGCCTCAAAGCCGCAGGCTTTGGGGATAGTTGTTCTGAGGATGCCTAAAAAAATGGCGTTTTGATATTTGATTTTTGATATTTAATTATTCTTCGATTATAATCTGCTATTTTAATATCAAGGCCAACAAGCCGATTAATAACTGGAGCTAAAAATGGATAATGGCAAAATTATTGCTGAAGGTATAACTTTCGACGATGTTCTGCTGGTCCCGGCCAAGAGCGATTTTGTGCCGAGCCAGGCCGAGACGCGTACCCAGTTAACCGACAATATCACTATTAATATCCCGATTATCTCGGCGGCGATGGATACTGTAACCGAGGCTGCCCTGGCCATCGCTCTGGCACAGGAAGGCGGGATCGGCATTATTCACAAGAACCTTTCTGTCGATGCACAAAAGCGAGAGGTAGCTAAAGTCAAACGCTCCGAGAACGGCGTTATCCTCGATCCGGTAACACTCTCGCCCAATGAGCCGGTCAGAAGAGCGCAGGAGCTTATGAGCGAGCAGAACGTCTCCGGCATCCCTATCGTTGACGGCAAAAAACTCGTAGGCATTCTTACTCGACGGGATTTGAAATTTCTCAAAGACTACGACGCCGAGATAAACTCCGTCATGGTCAAGAACAACCTGGTAACGGGCCCGGCCGGTACTACACTCGAACAGGCAAAGGAAATCCTGCAGAAGCACAAGGTGGAGAAGCTGCTGCTGGTAAACAGCAAAGGCGAGCTGGCCGGCCTGATTACTATGAGGGACATCGACCGAGTCCAGCAATATCCGATAGCAGCCAGGGACCGGCGAGGCAGGCTCCGCGTCGGCGCCGCTGTGAGCGTCCTCGACTACGAGCGAATCGACGCCCTGATTTTAGCGGACGCCGATATTCTCGTCGTCGATACCGCTCACGGCCATTCGCAAAACGTCATCGATACGGTAAAGAAAATCAAGACCGATTATGATATCGACGTTATCGCGGGCAATATCGCAACCCCCGAGGCAGCGGAGGATTTAATTGACGCCGGCGCGAATGCACTGAAGATCGGCATCGGACCCGGCGCCATTTGCACGACAAGAATCATATCCGGAGTCGGAGTGCCGCAGGTCTCGGCGATAATGAACTGTGCAAAGGTAGCGCAAAAGCAAAATATCCCGGTCATCGCCGACGGCGGCGTCCGCCAGTCGGGTGATATCGCTAAAGCGATCGCCGCCGGGGCTTCGAGCGTGATGATTGGCTCGCTGTTCGCCGGCCTGAAAGAAAGCCCCGGCCAACTGGTCATCTACAAGGGCAGGCAGTTCAAGGAATACAGGGGCATGGGCTCGCTGGGAGCGATGGTCAAAGGCTCAGCCGAACGTTACGGCCAGAGCAGCTCGACCGAAGCGAGCAAACTCGTGCCCGAAGGCGTCGAAGGCCGGGTGCCCTACCGCGGGACCCTGGGCGAGTTCGTCTATCAATTAGTCGGCGGCCTGCGGGCAGGGATGGGCTACTGCGGGGCAAAAAATATCGAAGAGTTGAGAAAGACCAGCCGATTCGTCCGAATCAGCGCCGCCTCGGCAAGCGAGTCACACCCGCACGATATCCAGATAACCAAAGAAGCACCGAACTACTCGGCAAGCCTGCCTTTCGAAGATTGACGAATTTGCCCGCCTGCCGACTCAAGGCCGCAAAGGCATACGGCAAAACCGCAAAAAAGTACCACGGCGAGTTCGCAGTGTTATATTTCCCGGAATAAACTAAAATTAATAACAGTACTCTAAGTTTTATATGGGGCAGGCGGACAGATCAATGCAACTGCGAAACCACCTTCATTAATCCGGCGAGCACCCAAATTACAAGCGTGACAACAGCAATGCCGGTTGCCGAATACCTCAGCCAACGATAGGTGGCGAGGCAGGAGCCGATTATAGAGAGCGCGAGTACCGCCGTCAGGCACTTGGCGAACAGTGAGTATTCGGCGGACCACACGCTCACGGGATGCGAATTAGGCGGCAGAGTCTGGCTCCACGGGCCGAGAAAAGGGGCAAGAAAAGCATTTGACTGATTAATGCCGCCGGGCTGAGCGGTATAGGAAAGTAATACTCCGAAAAAAGCGGGAACAAGGAAAAGAAGTCCATAGATGAACGACAGAATCATAATCCTCTTGAGTGATTGATTCATATCACACCAACCAGTGTTCTAAACCGTTATTTCACATGTAGGATTTTATCAGGCCACTTTTCCTGTTTCTTAGCTCAAATAAGAATGATAATAGCTATGAAACATTATTGCAAACATTTTAAAACACGGTGCATCCCGTTTATTCTTAAATTCAATATAAATGAATAAAATGAAATTATGAAGCAAGCTCCTTCCGGAGCACTGGCAATTATGGATAATAGTCAGTGTTTGATAACCATAAATAAGGAGACTTGCTATGTATTACGTAGGATTGGATGTGCACTATCGAACGT
>Ga0180434_10000777_pt1 | contig 46595 bp, 54 predicted proteins | sample SS_ome_7_FD_132453 | JGI IMG/M metagenome (GOLD analysis project Ga0180434, IMG submission 132453) | Hypersaline lake sediment archaeal communities from the Salton Sea, California, USA - SS_1_D_2 metaG | ecosystem: Environmental > Aquatic > Non-marine Saline and Alkaline > Hypersaline >... | reverse complement strand
GTGGAAGGTCGATCCTCGAACTCCCATCCGGTAGGATACGATACGCTAGGTGCGATGTTCCCACCATAAATATCAGGCTGAACCCCTGCCATGGGATCAAGGGGACCCATGGGGGTAATGGAACCAAAGGGATTTACACCTGTCGGCATTTGGGCGGCAACCCCCGGAATTTCAGTATCGGGGCCCCCCAGTGACCGTTTACGATTGACTTCGATTGTCCGCGAGAAGTCGTCCAAGGTCAATGGGCGGGAATCCATGAACTTGTCCGTCGGCCTCTGCCTCGGCGGGGCGGAAAGGGGAGGAGCAAAGCCTTGAGGCCCTCCCGGAGCCCACGGACTCCCCGGAGCCAACTGACCCCTTCCCGTGGGTGGGTTTACCGGTAAGGGGGGCGGGAGGGAGGGGATTTCGCCAGAACGGACGGCAAAGGGTCCGCTAGTTATGGTACTACCCGAAGGGTTTCCAGAATAGGGAACAGAAATCCTAGTGGGGGGAGTGGGAACCCCAGTGAGGAAATTGGGAACCCCAGTGAGGGGATTGGGAACCCCAGTGAGGGGATTGGGGATCATACCATCTTGCGCGAACCCTACGCTACCACCCGAGAGGGAAGAGAAAGGGGAAGGAGGGGGCGTCGATAGGTTAGCCTTTGGAGTAGGAATCTCCACCTTGGGCCGCGACGTAGTTTTCTTTTGTTTAAGATTGGACATTGAATCTACTTTATAGTTTCGGGCCAGTATCCATACTCATCATAATATGGGGTTGCGGCCTGTTGGTCATCTTCCTCCTCTACAGACAAAGGTCTTGTGGGAGACTGGTTCACAGTAGCAGGTTGTGCCACCGGCTGCAAGGTTGAATTTGGTTGTTGACCCAGCAAAGCCGCTTCCCTTTTATAGTCATCCTCTACTGCCAACTTTGCCAAATCCTGTTGTCGATGATAACTCTGAATACCACCAACAACCAAACCTTGGTCAGAAGCAAGAGTCCGAATCTTCTCAGCCTTTATAAAATGGTCTGCCGCCCGTTCGTTTCCATATTTGTATGCCTTCCTACCGGCCCTCCGAGCGGCACGATACGCCTTGTTCAAGAGACTTCTGCGTCTCCTGCCCTCGGTAAGTTTTGATCGGATATCTCTGGTAAGCTGGTTCATTAGAAGAGGTTGTTCACTTTTTCACCCAAAATCCCCCACTGGTTCTGGGGTGGTGGAGTCACTGAACCAATCTTGTTCATAGACTTTTCAGCATCAAGAATGGCATAAGCCTTGGCCCAATAAATCTCACTGGATTTCATGTCCCCCCGGTTCTCATAGTTTACCGCAAGGATAGCACACTTCAAAGCCCGAACATTAGACGGGATAACGAGATCGTCATTCGCGATAATTTGAACGTGCCTCGCTTTGAGAATCGCTTCGACTGTGAAGTTAGTCACATCCATCGGGAACTTGTATTTCCGAACGGATTGATCAGACTCATTGACAAAACCCATATCGACAACCATCACCCCACCTTCCCCGGCATCAATCACACCGGGACCATTTTGCTGGAACTCCAAAGATTGGTTGACAATTCCTACGGGTGAGTCCTCCACAGCAACCGCTACCATGGTGTCGTAGGCGTAGGGCAGAGTGAGGATATTGCTGGTAATGTAGGGCTTTATATCTGTGCGGGTGGTGGTCCCGTCCCACATTCCCTCAGTATGGAGGGACTCCAAAGCTTGGTTGAGGGCCTCCCGAAAAACTCCTTCGGGGTCATCCTCAGAAGAAACAATATGGGAGTAGAGCCTAGCCCTCACCTCATCATATCGCATTGGTCTCTCACTTGCCATGCTTCACTATAAAGGGAAAATCACTCATTGCCAAGTTCCAAAACCCATTGTTTTTGTCCACGGTCTTTTGGTCAAATCGGGGGTGTCGAGTATTCTCGAATCCCCGGCGAATCCCCTCAACCCTGACCACGGCTTTGGTGGGCTTACGGACCCAAAACTTTCGATCCATTTGGACCTTCACAACCGGAACACCCTCTTCCATGTCCACAAACCCTTGAACAAAACCGAAGGAGTCAAACATGACACTCACGACTCGGATACTAGGAACGAACACAGCCTTCCAATACTCCTCCTTAAGAGAAACTTGTCCTCCATAGCGACCAAAAGCAGTCCGCTCCACGTCAACAATGATCGTATCGTGAAACATGGGTTGGGGTTCCTCGGAGCAAAACCAACCCAACCCATTAACAATAGCCATTTTCGAAGAACCAGAATTGTTTGACGGCACCCCAGAAGGCCCCCCAGAAGGCCCCCCAGAAGAAGAAGAATAGGGGGATTGAGAAGAGGAAGAGGAAGAGGAAGAGGAAGATTGGGAAGAGGAAGATTGGGAAGAGGAAGATTGGGAGGAAGAAGATGAGGACTCAGAAACCTCCAAACCCATCAACTCAAAATTGGCTCGGATGGGGTATGGATATTTTCGTGATTCCCTCCAAGCAGACACAAAAATATAAGCCATCATAGCCATGTGTCTGGTTCCGAATTCATCGAAGGATTGCAGTGGGTCCTTGGGATTTCTCAAGGAATCGTCTTTCCGGGTTCCTTCCCACTTTTCCAAGTTGTCTTGAGGAGTCAACACCCTCCGACCGCCTTCTCTCGCAGAGGGTTTTGCACCCTTCAAAACCTCATGAAAATTATCCATCAATGTCAGTAGTGGCGGCTCCCCAAAAAGCATTGTTGCGGTCTTCTTGAGCTTGAGTAAATCTTGGCCATCTCTCAGAATTGAGGCGGGTCCCCTGAACACGAACAATCAAGTGGTCCGGTCTTTTTCCAAACAACGGAGTCCTGAACTCTGCGATAACCCGCCCGTCCTCATAATGCCCAACCACATCAGCCATCACCCGTGGGGAGTGGGCCGAAATAACCATGATGTCCTTTGTGCATTGGCGGAACTCTTCATCGAGGGGGACCATTACTTTCCTACCCCACCGGGGAACTGGAATTACTATGGTGTCAAAAAACCTTGCTTCGGGTTCTTCGGCACACATCCACCCGATATTGTGGACTACTCCATCAAGAACAACGGGGACGATGGCATATTTGAGAGAAGATTTGGACGAAGACGAAGACGAAGACGAAGACGAAGATGAAGATGAAGATGAAGATGAATCAATCTCCAACCCATGAACTTGGAAAGAGGTGAATTTGTTGAGTTTGTTGTAGGCCCAAATAGTAATATATGGGAGAATAGGCAAGTGGCTTGGGGGTTTGCCTACATGGGCGTCTGGGTCAACCTTCGCTGGCCCCTCAAATGGCGCGTCGGGGATACCCGCATCAACCAACTCAGCTTCGTTGGGGGGTTGTTCTCCCGCAGACTCGGGCTCTGCATCCCTGAGAGCTTCAATAAAAGCCTCCTCTTCGGGGGACATATCCTCCTCATCAGAATCTCCCCAAAGTTTTTCCTCTGCTTCGGCATTCAACTCTTCAGTTGTTTTGCCATCCATGTCTTTCGCCCATTGGGGGCGGTTATCCACAAAGGGGTCCTCAATTGAAACATCTTCCAGCTTAAGCTGGGGCTCATCATCCCCGGTCTTGGGGCCATCGTCCACATCCTTCTCCGACTCGTCGGTAGTCCAATAGGGATCTTGTGGGTCTATATACCCAAAATTTTCGTCTGGTTCCATAAAATATTAACCGGGGGAGTCGATCTGACGGATTAACACCTCATAATATCCAAGCTTCAATCGATTGGTGGTGATACCAACAGTAATCCAACCACTAGGAATCCCTGTGGGGGAAGTCGCTGGGATGGTTGAGGATGAATATTGCCCATTAACTGAAATTGAGCCCCCCGCCCCATTCAATGGGGGCGTTAAATTAATACCCGCACAAAGCGCCATCGGGGTTTGCCACGTTCGGGCAGAAGCCTTTGCCCACACCATAGCGGGGCTTGCATAGAAAGCTGAATGGACAACTCCAATCGTGTGGCTCTGTGGCTTGAACACTATGGGGGGGTAGTCCCCCACAATAGCCGAGGGGTCGTTGGTCACGATTCGAATTATCCGACCATCAACAGCGGCGGAAAAAGGTTCGGTCACATCGAAGACCAAGGCTATGTCAAAATCCCAATCTCGTTTATTAAGGCTCGCTGCCAAAGCATAAGAACCGATCCAACTGGCTGAGTTGAGGATCGGAGGGAAACGATAGTTGAAAACCCCCGGAAGATACTCAGTTACCGCAACTCCGAGTCCCTCTGTTTTCATGTGGATAGACCGCCACTTATCATAGGACTGAATTTCCTCGATGGACCCATCCGGGTTCCTCACTCCAACAAGGGTTCCATCGGCCACCTCTTCGGCTTTGACGGGAGTCTTGGTGATTTTGATAAACCCATTGAGAGTGTTGTCAAACTTGTAATCGATCAATGGAGTATATTGGGGGAGGGTCAAGGTGTCTTTGATGGCTTGCCCATTCCCGATAGGGTTGACCTTAGATTGGAGGACATGAAAACCCTCTTGGGCTGGGGTAGTATCGTCTACCAAGTCTAACTCCCTCGTAGCAATTCCTCCCCCCAAAAACCGGGAGGTTTCATACCCAACTGCCGGTTCCCTTTCCCTTTTTGAATACTGGTAATCCCAAAGAGCATCTTCCCCATCAACATCAACAGTCACCAAAGACCGGGAGAATGCCGAATAATCGTCGGAGTCAAAAGGTTTTGTGAGAGACTGGCCCGAATACCTGAGTTCTTTGAACCCCACACCTTTGTTCACTTGCAATGAAGAAACACCCTCCCGAACCGAGAGCCGCGATTCCGTGTTTTTCCAAATCCGGTCATCTCCTTGTGAAGAAGATCTCCTCACCACCAACCCACCATCGCTCGCGACGGCTGTAGATGACTCACCCAACGTCACCTCGTCAACATTTCCCCCTCTCCGATTCCCACTTTCATTTTGGGAAAGGACTTGGTTGGCATTCACGTAAACCCTCTCAACGATAACGAAATAGTTGTCGAGAATGTTGTCACCCGTAGTGACTTGCCTTTCCGGTCCCGTGTAAACATACCCCGAAAAGGTGGGGTCATCATCTCCCAATGTGGGTTCATCCGCGTAGTCGGGGTCCACAAAATCAGAACGAGGCATCACATACTTACGGACTACTTTGTTCTTGTCCTTGAGGAAATTGTAGTTGTCTTGGCTCTCACGATCTGCCGCGTAATACCACCTTTGGAGTTTCGGGTCCTCTCCGTAAGGAGCGGCTACCATGAACTTGTGGTTGGGAAATTCTAAAGTATTGGGGTGAGCCGTCCCTACTTCGGGTGGGGTCTGATTCTGGCCAACAAAAGAATCCACAACCTCAAAAAAGAGGAAATCAAGTTCCGGGGAGTTGAAGGACTTTACCCTCTGTCCCGGTTTCAGGTTTTGAGGAAAGGACATGAGGGTAAAGTAATCCCCTGTTTGGGGGATTCAAGTTAAACGTATTGCTCCCCTTTTTCTTTTTTCTTCTTGAGTTCGGCAAGGGAATATCCCGGATCGAATTGGAAGTGGGGATAGTCTTTCATGGATTCCCAATCACCTCCCCACTCAATTTTCCGGTAGATGTCCTCCGGTTGGCCTTTAATCCACTCATTCAACTTTTGGTAGACCTGAACTGAGGTATCAGGGTCAGACGCATCGAGGTAGGCTTTACCTTGGAAAACCCCGAAATCAACAGCAAGACCGTAGTTATGGTAACTCTCACCGCCTTTGGCGTTGGTGACGATTGCTCCGGGAGAAGTCCTCCCTTGGGCGTAGAGCTTGTCCTGTTCTTCGAAAGTTCGAACACTCGAAATGATTTTCACATCAGCCCCAAATTCAGAAGCGATTCCCTTCGCAACCAAAAGCACATCTTCGAAAAGGTCAGCCATCAAAGGGGGAAGTTTGTCGAGGTGGGACCTACTCCTTCCATCGACCAAAGGGCTTTTTCCGGGGAGACGATCTTCTACGTCCAAAGAAGGCTCGTCTCCTTGTGACTTTCCCGGTCCCACTGGAGGTATTGGTGACACATGATCCTCTTTGAGTTTGCTCTGTTCCTCAACTGGCAGTCTCTTGAGACCTTGCCAACCAGCATCAGCCACACCCTGAGAAACCAACCAAACAGAAACACCATTCACCATCCACTCCAAGACCTCTGGGGGCACTTCAAAAAAGTTACCTGCGGCAGTGAGCACGGAAAACAGAAGATAGACGAGAAACTTCATGGACTTCTTCTTTCCATCAGAACCCGAAGCCATCATCCCTTGGGCACCGAAATCGGCAATACCCTGAGAACCGATGTAGGCGAAACCGATCTGCAAAAGCCACTCAGTAACTTCCTTGGGTAGACCAAACCGTTCCCCCACAAATCCGATGATCACATTCAAAAGGAGAGCCCGAAGTTTTCGGGACTTGAACTTCTCCCCAAAACCTCCACCTTCTCCCGGCTCTTTGGCGGGTTTAGGCTCCAACATTTTCAGAATTATGTTCCTCAACAAGTTCATTTCCACGATTATACCGAATGAACCCGTCATAAGCAAATCAAATTTTTTGACACCCCGCCTTTAGGCGTATAAACTACGACATGGAGAGGATTATACTAGAAAACAACTTGGCACCGGGGGATGTTCTGGCGATGACCCCGGCGATCAAAGCTTGGAAAGAAAACTTCCCGGATTTTGAATTGGGGTATCGCGGGACTGCCGAGGCTTTGTTTGAAAACAACCCCCATGTCAACTTGGAACTCAAAGCCGAGGGCCGAGACGATGTTCGGGTTTTGCAGTGTGAATACCCCGACATCAATTTTTCCAACCAACGACCTGCCCACTTTGTCGAAGCCTACGCCCGATTCTTTTCAGAAAGAATCCGCCATAATATCAAGGTCACTCATTTTGAACCTGAAATCTACCTCTCCAAAAATGAAGCTTCTTCCCCAAACCCCTTACGTGCCTTATATGGGTTATCCATACCTTATTGTATAGTGGCGGCTGGACACAAAACTGATTGTCCAATCAAAGGTTGGGAATCCGAGCGTTGGCAAGCTGTGGTGGACTACTTTCGTGGAAGGCTTCTTTTCATACAAATTGGAGCGGAAGGTGAAGGACACATACAGCCAAAATTAAATGGGGTAGTTAATCTAGTGGGTAGAACAGAAAACCTACGCCACTTGATTCGACTATTCTACCACTCCCAATTTGTTATGTGTGGTATCACTTTTCCCATGCACCTATCAGCGGCACTAAAGAAACCAAATGGTGAGCCGAGACCTTGTGTCGTTGTAGCTGGGGGTAGGGAACCAGTCCATTGGGAAAAATACCCTCACCACCGTTTCCTAGACACTATAGGGACTCTACCTTGTTGTGCTGGGGAAGCTTGTTGGAAAAGCCGACCCCACACAAATCAATACCCCCTAGAGGATAACTACACTTGTTACGAGTTGACCAACAAGAGTCTCCCGAAGTGTATGGACCAAATTACCCCCGAACTTGTTTCCTTCGAAATATCGAGAATCATAAAAGGGGGGCTTATACAAGAACTTACCCCGGAAGAAAGAAAACTAACACAACAAATACTATGACTAAATTCATATCAATAACTGACCAAAAGTGTTTCCTTGGTTCCTTGCTGGGGATTCGTTCTCTATTAGAGACCCATACTTGGGTAAGCCCATCCCAAATTACCATTGGGTATATTCTCCACCACCGAGACCACATCGAAGCTGCCCAACTCAAATATCTCCGAAACCTTGGTGTAAACGTAGTCACTAATGAGGATCTTTTCGTTGGTGACCGATACGCGGGTCCTTGGGAAGCAAAAACCTATCTCTTCCGAAACACTGCCATGGAAAGCAATAACGGGGATATCATTGTCCTCTTCGATGCTGACCTTTTCTTTTGTCGGGACACAGGTTCAGTAATAGGTTCCATCAACTCTAGCCACCTCTCTATAGCGGGGGGAAAAGACCGGGATATTGAATACGGACCTAACTATTCAATTTATGGGATAACCCCAGCCAAAAATGATTGCTACATGTCTACTTCATGTATGTTTTTGGAAGTCACTGACTTCACTCGTGACATCCTAAAACACGCCGAAGAAGTCACCCAACACGCCGAATACAATGGACAAGGCCCCTATAAGGGCCACGGAGATCAGGGGGTTATCAATGCTTGTATTTTTGCGGCCAAGCAAAAACACCCAGAGGCCATCCGCACCTTAGCATTACCCGACGCTCTATGGTCCCACCATTGGACAGCCAAGGAAGACATTTTCCGGCGCACAAGCACCGGGATGTTGTTGAACCTGAATTACAAAAATGGAGATCACCCCATTTTCACCTTCCACCGAAGCGGTCCATTCCCAAAACCTTGGTCCCCAAATTTCTGGACACCTAATCGGTTAGCCCATCTATGGGCCATCGTTGTGGCAGCAGGACACATCGAGGAGTCAGACAAAGACCTCCTCACGGAAAATACCCAAATAATCGTTGAAAGAGCGAAGGAACTCGTCCAACTTTTTGCATGAAATCAATTCTAATCAATTCCCCCATGCGGGTAGATATTTTGACAACCTTCCGTCTTGGAACCCTTATAAAAGAATAGATGACAGACTCAGAGATTGTTAGTTGGACTGTGTTTGGCGAACGCAAATCAGGAACAAACTGGACCTCCCGCATCATGGGGCAGGTCACCAACTGCCACGACTTATCCGACTCCTATGTCAGCGGTTGGAAGCACGGCAAATGGGGGGAGTGGCAGGAAAAGAACCTCCACGACAACAACCTCGTGATCTTCATAGAAAAGGACCCTTTTGCTTGGTCCCTATCACTTTTCCGCCACCCTTGGCACTGCCACCACATGACTGTAAATGGATATTCCAACTTCCTTAGAGAGGAGTTCTACTCCGTAATCGATGGAAAGTGGGCTCAGTGGTTTCAAAAAGAACCCGAATCGGAACGGGAGGGGGAACGCTTCCCGAATGTCATTCAAATGTGGAAGGAGAAAAAAGAGTCCTTTTCCAAAATCGTGGGGGTTCCTGTAATCCACATTTCCTATGAATCTCTTTTGATCAACCCCAACGTCTTCCTCGAAACCATTGAGAAAATGGGGGTGAAAATCAATGGAAGTCTCAAAGACAAACCAGAGGATTACAAAAAATTTAGATACTACACCGAGCGGGAATACATGGAGTTGATCAGCCGGAAAGATGAAGAATTTATTTCTGGACAACTCCGCTTTTGATAAGCTTTTGTTGCAAGTCCTTCAAATGAGAATTCGTATCAATAACCACTTCAAAGACATCGAGCGGTTTAGTAGTGAATTCTTCTCGGATTGCTCTCTTGACTTGCATATTTATTTGCCACTGTAAAAAAGAAAAGGTGGACCCCGCACAAAGCAGGATCACAAAGGTAAGGACAGTGTTTTTAATCAATCCAAAATTTATCATTTTGTGGGCATATAGATTGTTTTTATCCTTTCGACATCGGGGATAACAATTTGTAAATCGGGATTCAGTCGCTTAAACTCTTGCCAGCTTTCCCGATCCATGTGAAAAGTCCACCTTGTCCCTACAGCCTTCTCGACAGCGGAAAGTCTTTCCTCCCACTCGGCCACCCGAAAGGCAAGTGCCCAAACCCCAGCAACCAAAGCAAGAAATAACCCCAACGAAATAGGGATGGCGGTGTCTTTTGTAATCTGCGACCACTTTTCACTCATCAATCTGATGCGACCAATTTAAGTCAATTTAGGGTTTCTACAAACCAAATTTGCTCTTTGGGAGGACTAATCCGAAACAAGTGCAAGCATACTTCCAAGCCCTCATCTTGAGGTGTGGTGCATCATCCCGATATGGGGGTTCGTCCACATATCCGTCCAAAGGACCGGAACCCGTGCTGAAATCCCAATCGGAGACCCCTGCCTGTTTCATCAAACGGCACAACCACTCAGCATCGTAGAGGGCTGACTCATGGTGGTCCAATGCGGCTTCTCGAAATGAATACTCCGTCGTGTGGACTGCAACCCCATCGGGTTTCAAACATTTCATGGCTTGGTTGACAAAATCCACCCCCGCTTGGAGCGAACCCAAATGCTCGAAGGAACAAACACTCCAAACGAAATCATATTGACCTTGCAAAAGATCTTCGGGGATGTTTCTCATATCCACCGACCTAAAAGTCGCCGATGCCTCAAACTCCTCGAAGGGTAACAAATTTTCCTTCCAAACAGCTTCCAAATTATCAGAATGTTGATTCGTCCTTTGCCACGCTCTTGATTCGTCCGCTGTGGAGGACAAATCTGTCACAACCAAATTTACGCCCCCCTCTACGACAAAAGTCGAAGCCAAGGGTTCTTGACCACAAGCAAAACCAATCCCCCGGCTACTTGGTTGAAGTTTCCCATGCTCCCACAAAACTTGGCATACATAAGCTAACTCCCAAACTTTCCTATGGTATCTCCAATCAATACCCATTCGTTCACACCAATACTGGCACCAATAGGATTCTATGTCTGCTTGAGTTGTAGGTTTTGAAACGAGACCCACATGATGGGGTTGAGTCCAAGGTTCCCGTTCCAACACTTCTCTTGAGCAGAGTTCCGCCACTTTATTCGCCTCCTGTTTATTCATTGTAAGAAAGTATGATTTTCTGTGCTTCTTCGTGCACACCCGAAACAGGGGGGTCAACCCCCCTTTGTTGGTCAAACCTCGCAACCGCCCTAGAAACCACCCCCACATCAAAGTAAGGGGACAAAACTTCCACGGGTCGGGATATCAAATCGTTATACCAAATCTTTGGGGGTCCAAAACAAACCACATCAAAATAAAACCGTCGAGCTACTCGTTCGCCCCCCGGTGACTTTATCATAGCCAAAACATCCTCCTTCGATATGGTCTCCTTGTCCTCCCACAAATGTTTGCACCCATAGAAAAAACTTGACTCCCCAATCACATGCTCCTCGCCGCCACGAATTTTTGTTATAGCATGAACAAACCGACTAAAAACCGGGAATATTGGTTCCCTCGAAATAGTTATTACCGAACAGGAATTCTCCACCAAAGAAAACTCTGGGAATGTGGGTAAAAGGTGGAATTTTAAAAGGGTATCAAAAGGTTTCTCTTTTAGAATACGATCCACATCTTTCCTATCAAAGTAACCTACAGCATTATGTGATTCCCGAGCGCAAAATTGGAATAACCTATAGAGGTAAGTAGACCCAACCCGCATTGGGGAGACAATAGCTAAGTTTTCATTCCTTTTCATTTTCGCAATAATCTAATAGGGCCAAACTATCTAGGATCAAAGAAGCGACGATATCCACGCTCAACTTCATGCAAGGTGGGTTATCTTTTTTGTCCACACACAAACTATACCAGCAAGGTTGCTTGCCATAGGGACAAGGCCCCGAAAGAAATCCCCCCGGAACACCATACAGGGATTGACGAAACCGGGGATCTTGGGCTCCAAACAAACCAAAAATGGGTCTTTTCAAGCAACCAGCCACATGCAACCAGCCAGTGTCAGGGGTAATTACTATCCTCGCCTGATTCACAATCGCCATGGTTTCCCTTATACTCATCCCAAAAGTGTTGGGCTCTGGTAACGTAGACTTTGTTTTCCGGTTCTCCAACGTCACTACAGGATAACTCCTCGCCAACCTTTGATGTAGCCCCTTGGGGTCATAATAATCTTTCCACCTTTCGCTTGATCTGTAGACCAATACAATTGGATTATTGACTCCGGTTTTATCCCGGCACCATTGGTGCGCTTTGGCCCTCTCCTCCGGGGTGATTTTCAATTGTGGTATCTTTACTGGAACATTTAGGAACTTACAAAAAATTTCAAGCCTGTTCACAGTAGGGGTAGGAGCCAAAGCAATTTCCACATCCCCCGCTGGGCAATTAGGACCCATAAAAATAGTTTGGGATTTGTCTACCACCGCGCCCTGCTCATACAAATGAAAATTACCCGGAGCGTGTCGGGCTACCTCCCACACAACTTTTGGACCCACCAAGGAAATAGACTTGATGTCCTGTCTATGTTCCCTCAAAGATTGGGCCGCACCCAAAACTTGGATAAAATCCCCCAGACCTAACAATTCCCTCCTCAAACATACATCCGCACCCTCAGGAATCGTGGGTCTTTTTACTTCCTTGGGCCACTCAAAAGAGGTCGTGTCCCTCAAACCATCTTGAACCATCTCGGCGTCCGCTCCCCTTATAGGACGCTTTTCTCTTGCTTTAATCATTAAACAATTCGTTCACTCCAACGCAACTCCACGTGGAAATTCTGGGCGACACCATACCCTACCCCACTACCCAAATTGGGGAATGAAATCTGTATCAATTGCCCCGCTGAAACCGGAATGTTGATATCTTGGGCCATGTATCGATTAAACCCATGGCCTCGCGTGCTTAGTGTAAAAGCCCCTTTGGAAACACCATTCACCCATATAAAAAAGCTCATAGAAGAAATTCCACTAACTTGGGCAGTTACCTTATCCAAATTGATATCTTCACGGGCCACCATGAAAGCAATCAAATTACCGGCGTCTGCCGACAAATTATCAGAAATCGTCCGCTCCCAAGTATGGATATTGGTGTCGGTATCTGTAGAACCCCCAGACCAATTATTGAGGGTTGCCGGGGTGACAGCCGCGTTTGAAACAACCCCAGCATCCACTTCGGCTTGGGTTGCCAATTCGAGGATACCTTTAACGGTGTCGGTAGCATTGGGAACACCTATCGGGGAGTTGTAATTGCTAAGGGTCAAAGGAGTCACCGCCCTCGTGTCATCGGTCCCAGCATCCACTTCGGCTTGAGTCGCAATCTCCAGCTTCCCTTTTACTGCATACGTGGCATCCGGGACAGCCACCAAAGCGAGATCCGCCACATCCCCCTCTTTCAAATCGAAACCGTCGCTGGCATCAGCAAACAAAAATCGATCCCCGGAAGCAGGGACATCCGTAGGTTTCCCGGTAATAGCCACAGGTTGGAGAGTCTGAGCCCCATCACCGGAAGAAGTGACATCACCAGAATGGTTGGGGTGAGTATAGGCCGTAACCCCACCCCCTCCTGCAATTATCGCCCACTGAGCGTAATTGGCCAAAGTCGATGGAGTGACTGCTTTGACTGTATCAGTCCCCGTATTCACTTCATCCTGAGTAGCCAATTCAATTCTACCCTTCGTTGTCATGGAGGCATCCGGGACAGCGAGTGCTCCTTCTGCTTCTGCTTGGATAAGTGATCGGAAAGTGGCTTCGTCAGAAGCATTCAGGAGGGTTTTCACAAATGTCGAAATAGTGACATCGTTGGGGAGGGTCAAAGAAGTAATACCATCCAAATCCACTTGGGATTGCATCAAGGCCCCTGCTGCGGTCACATTTCCTGCATCTGTAACATCCGCCCCATCTTGAATGGCACTCACCTTCGCAATTAAGGAATCCAGTGAAATACTGTTGACAGACCCTTGTAGTAAGGGCGTCTTAATTGTCCCGTTGGAATCAATCCAAGCTACCTCATATCCACTCGAATCAAAAATCCTGAATTTCCGGTCACCACTGGAGTCCCCCAACTCCAAAATAATATCCTCCTCGGCATCCAACTTGACACTCGTCTGACTCTTGATCTTGTTCCCCAAGGTCTCAAGGTCTGCGTTCAAAGTGGGAGTCAACTCATCTTCTAAGGCCATGACAAAAAATAAGCCCTTTCCGGTGAATAGTCCACCGAAAAGGGCCGTAAAGGTTAAGTGTTGTTGGTTGGATTAAAGGGCAGTTCCTTGGAAACCAACCTCGATCGGGGAAGCTCCAACCGAAGAGATGGAATCAACCCCAGACCCGTCAGACTCATAGGTTTCCCCAGAGTTTGCCACCGCTGCCGCAAGGGTAGCGAAGTAGCTGACGACTGCGGTGTCCCAATCTGCGGGAGAAGCCGCATCGATACGGGCGAAAGTCGTTCCGTTGGTGTAGATGACAACATCGTTACCATCCTTCTCGTTGGAATCGTAGTAAGTCCCGGCGTAATCAGCAAAACCTGCATCGGCCTCATTGTCTTGAACCACGAACACACCGTTGACAGTGATCTCGTTATCGTCGCAATCAAGCAACTGATACTGAGAGAAACACCGCTTATGACGGATTCGGTATCCATACTGGGGCTTACACGGCTTGGCACCGTTGGCGAGAACACCACGGAAGTATCCCCACGAACCATCCGGGTTATCGTGCTTGTCGGGAATGTTCTTGAACTTGAAGTCTCCCCGATACTTGAGCGGATCGAACTGAGTGTTCGCACCACCAGTGGAAAGCGGAGTCGGGATAAGCGACTCGGTAACGTCTTGGTGGAAGATGAACGAATCCTCGTATTCGGCGGTCTCGTAGGCAGGATTGACAATCCAACGATCCTCGGAACCCTGTTTCCCTTGATACGATGCCGTATCAGCGATGTAGGGCTCGACCTTGGTCCATCGAGAACCAAGAGCGGCAGAAGGATCATAATTCCAACGAGGTGGGAAGGGATCAATCACGTGGAAGAAACCACGGTGCTGGCGCTCGACACCCAGAGGCTTGAGCAATTCCGAAACCTTCGCAGAATAGCGGTAGTCATCACGAGTCCCGTCCTTCGAAGTGTATTGGATTCTCTCGGAGGTCTCCATGGAAGTGATCAACGTGAAGACCGGCTGTCCATCAGCGCGTCCCATCGGGTTCATGGCTCCACCATCACGGATGAGGGCGGCGTAGAACCGATTGAGCATTCCTTGAGTCAAACGAGAAATCCGGCTTTCAACGAAAGGCGCGGGAGTGTTGTCCTGTTCAGGCATCCCTTTTCCGGTTGCACCGGCAACACCAATCGTTCCCCCGACGTTCGCCAGAACACCTTGGGCTTCGATGAACTGAGAAGAAGAGGGATCTTGGTAGGCAACCACGGAGTGGTGCGCCCAATCCGCATACTGATCACGGTGCCGCTGAATCCACAGCCATGCCACATTCTCAGTGAGGTTGTCCAGAATGTTCTTCAACTGCTCCCGGAACTTGTATCCGAAGCGAACATCGTGAACACAGATCGGGTCCGATTCGACCGCAACGTGTGCGAGACCGTAGTTCTGCATGGTCTGGGCGACCGGCACAACCACTGCATCCGGGATACAGAACTTGTTCGACGTAGCCGCAAGCGACTGCCAATTCGGGGTTGCTGGCATCGTGCGCTCATACGTCAAGACGTTGAGGTTGTCGCCAATCCCGTTGGGCCACTTGCCCTGCTTTTGCAACTTGAGCCATCCACTGGTATCAATGGACCTCCGATAAATATCGCCAGAAAGTCTTCCCGACTCACGGACGAGCAAATGGGTAATGTCCGTAGACGGAGTTCCCCCTGTAGTTTGTGTAGACATAATTTTTTTGTGTTATGATTTACTTTGTCTTGGGTTACTCCTTGAGCCGGGGAGTGAATTAGCTCGATTGCTAAAAATTACGGAGTTCAGCGACTCCACAGGAGAAATACTCCATAGTGCGCCTCAAGTCAACAAAAAAGTCCCGGATTTCTCCGGGACTTTCCTGAATCAACTCAAACAATGAATAATACTACACCATATTACTATGATGTCCTGCTTGTGTCAACTCTCGATCAATGGTTTCGAAGAATGACAAGTCTTCCCCTTGATCGGAGCCTTTTGGCCCTCTGGTTTCTTTGCTGGGGTCTGGGCTGGCACCGGAAAGCTTTTTGATTTCGGCGTCCTTTTCCGCAACCAAAGCATTGGCGGTTTTGAGTTGGGTGATCAACTTGGGTAGCGCCGTTCCCGCCATGAGTGCGTAGGCTTTGTGGGCCGGTGCAAGATTGGAGAAATCCTCCTTGCTGGCTTTTTCTTTGAGTTCTGTGATAGCGTTTGCATCGATAGGTGCTTTTTCCGCGAGGCGGTCGAAGACCAAATCCACATTTTTTCGAATTTCTACCAACTCCTTCTCGGCCTCTTGTCTGAGATAAGCTTCGCGATTACTCTCGTAGATCTCCAAGGCTTGAGACGCATTTTCTTTCAAGTACTCGTCCATCTTCCAGAGATATTGAGAATCCTCGACCAACCGATACATCTTGATTCGACTCATCTCAGACATGTCCGAAGTTATTTCTTGAAGGGCTTCTTCTTGTGCCCTTCCAGACATACCTAAAATCTCGATGGCCGATTCCTCATCCAAGTTGTGCGCGGTGGCAATCTCTTTGACCGCATTCACCACGTGCATCATGGGAACCTCAACCTGCTGTTGGTATTCCCTCGTGTGCTCAACACGATACCGGCCAAGTTCATTTCGGAGAGTCTCCGCATCCTCTTGGGCCGTTTTAAGTTGAATTTCAAGTTCCCGTGTAGGTGCTTGAGTCTTTAACTGGGAGATCTCCTCCCGAGCTTGTGTCAACTCACCCCGAAGCTCATTCCATTTCGCCTTTGCCTTGTCATTCCCTTCAAGGGCTTCAATTTCATCGGCATCCGGGAACTCATCGGAATCTCCCTCCTTTTCTTCCTTCTCGAAGAAATCGTCCTCAGTTACTTCCTCGGAGGAATCCTGTTCTTCGGTATCCTCGGAGGAATCCTGTTCTTCGGTATCCTCGGAGGGGTCCTGTTCTTCGGTGTCGGTGGTGTCGGTGGTGTCGGTGGTGTCCTCGACATCTTCCGGTCCCGGAGGGTCCACGATTTCATCATTCTCCCCGAAAATGTTTTCGACGAAAGAGTATTCTTCTTCCGCCCCGTCTGTTTGAATGGGTGCTGTCTCACTCATCTGGATTTGTTATTTCTTGTCCTTCGTCATCTACGAGATTTCCCCACTCAGGGAATTTCTCCTGAACTTTAACATAGTGGAGTTTATGTATCCTTTCCACTAATTCAAGGGCCAAAGCAAACCCCGAGTTAAAAATCTGTCGTTCACCCGTTATCCTCAACGACTCCCCTGCAAAATACATGGGGGACATTCGGGCTTTCAGGGTTTCAACACCCTCTTGGAAAGCGTCCGAATTGATGAAATTCTCCCATTCTGCATGGGCCTTCTTGTTGTGTTGCCAGCGTTTTACCTTGTCCTCTAGTGTCATAATCCTACAGAAGATCCTTCAACTTAATCGCCCTTTCTGCATCTTCGATCTGCATCTTTTGTTGGTGCTTTTGAAGGTTGATCATCATTTCCATCTGATGTTTCTCGCCCATCATTTTAAGTTTGGCTTGGTGCTCTTGCATCATAGCCATGACCTTGGGGTCCATCTGCGGTTGTTGCTCCTCTTCTTGGGCCTGTCCTTCGGCCTCTGCTTGTTGGGCTTGCTCCCTTTCCAATTTGGCAAGGGCCTTTTGACCATTGATGATCAATTCTGAAATCTGCTGTAGCCGCTCGTTGTAGTTGGCAACGGCTTCTTTGATGGAGAAGTCCTGCTGAATGTTCTCCAAGTGGGCCAAGGAGTGTTGGAAAAGTGGGAAAGCTGGATGTATAGCTTCAACCAACTCCAATTGTCCTTCCTCGACCATGTTGAAAAGTTCTTCCAGTTTGGGGAGGTGGAAATCAAGGTGGGTTACGTGGGCCTCATCCGCGAGAACCTCGATGTCCTCACCTTCCATAAGTTGCTTGTTCTCCAACATGGCAACTTTTGCGTGGACCCCAAAACGTCCATCTGGTCTTGATGGGATGTATCGATCGGCTGCTTCCACACCAACAATAGCGGTGGTCTGGTCCCGGAAAAGCTTATGACGACCTACTTCATCATAGGTACCGGCAAGCTGATTGAGTTGTTGGAGTTGAACCATTCGCTTCCCGGCAGAACCGTTGCCAACCGCCCGAACTGCGTGGGTTTTGGCGAAATCAATATTGAGAAGTGCCTCTCTTGGGACTCCTCGCTCCTCGCACCTTATAAACAGATCCTTGATTTGGTCCCCGCCTTTGACGAAAGAATCCCGGTGGGTGAAGAACCTACGAACCATTTCCCGAAGAAGTCTGTCCCAAGGGACATAGAATAAATGGAGGGCTGTGTCAGTCAACTTGGAAGCATCTTCCAACTCGGCAGCAACTTCAAACCTCGTCTTCCTCTGGTCCCCTCCGAATGCCGCCTTAGTCGTGTAGTTCCCGGCGCGGCGATTCACCTGTGCCCCAAGATCTTGAAGAACGGGGTCCATGTTTTTTGAGACATCCGGGGATGCGCGGTCAATATACTCAACATTAGGGGGAAGGACTCCAAAGGGTCCGAAGTAGGAGAAAGCCAAATTGTCCAAACTCCTCTCATCCTTGGGTTGGATCAATGGAGCCCCGGCGAGGATAGAATTATCAATTCGCTGCCCTCGGATTCTATTACTCACCTGAACATGGGGATAGACTTTGTATCCCAACCCCCGGATTCCGTGGTAAGTAGAATTGGTCCCAATGCCATAAGTAAAAACTGAGAATGCTTGATTGAAATTCTTGTATTTCCCCACTTTCTTGTAGAGGAAACCTCCCGGAGAGTTTTCAGTCCCCATCTCCCCATACTCCTCATTCTCATCAATAATGAAGTGGGAAATCTCTCCAGAAAACTCCTGAACCCAAACGTGAATCAGACTGACCTTGGAAGCTTTGGCCCCACAATAAATATCGTTGTTCTTGATCTCCTGCTGGAGGCTCTCCCAATCCTCGAACTCATTCCCACGATCGGAATAAGCTTGCATGATCACTTTTCGGACCAACGAAACATCCCACCCCCTTTTCTCGGCCTGTTCTGGGTTCTCGATGTAGCGGTAAAGTTGAGGCAGGGTCATCTTCCGTTTGACACAACAAACATCGATTTCCTCTTCGGTGGCCTCGGTATCTCTTGGCAAAAGAAAATCTCGCATACCCGAAGCTTTCCACTGCCAAGTCCACTCATCGGGGAAATAAGCAATTCCCACCCCGTGAGCAATGAAGTTGGCCGAAGTCAACTTGAGGAATTGTGTGAAAAATTGTGGCCACAACCAAAGTTGGCGTGTAAACTCCTCGCTAATTATCCGGGAATACTCCTCCCGTTCAGACGGCTCTCCGAATTTGGTTTGGATGTTCGCCAAAACCTCCACTGAGTTGACCAAATCCACATACGCCGTGGTCGCCTCTTCAAGAAGGGCCTCACCCTCCCCGAAGTTGATATTGGTCCGAAACGCTTGCCCCGTTGCTCGCAACTTCGCATCGTTGTATGGCGGGGTGCCATCCAACATAGATTGGACCTTTTGCCTGTTGTGGTTGGAATTCTCATCTGCCTTTCGAAGATTAGAATAAATCTCGAAAGCTGCGTGAGCGTTCTTGATCCGGGTCTTTGGTGGTTTACCCGTATCCTTGTCCAAATTCTCCGTAGGGAGATCGGCAAAATCCTGTGAAGATGATCGCATTACGCCAAGACTACCACTAATTAATCGTCAAGCAAATTCAAATCCTCATAAACATCATTCAAACTCACAGTGCGTTGAGCCCAAACTTCCTGTTTCTCCTTGCTCCGTTCCAGCCGAAGCCCCGGAATGAAACCTGCCTCTTCCCTTGCAACTTCCAAAAGGACAAAACTAGCATCAGCAACATCGGGCGAATACCCTGTCCTAATCTTGAAGTCTTTCTTAGGCTCAACCTGCACCTTCCCTCCCGGCTTGAGTAAGTAAATTCGTGCCGTCATCTCTTTGGCCTGTTCAGAAGTTACCCCCTTAATCTGCCCACAACGGACCATCTCTGTTCCTTGGAACCACAATTCCGTCGCCCTGTTGTGATATCGTTCATGGCCGGGAACATCCAACTCGTCAGCAGAAACCGGACGATCACTTGCTTTGCCACCAAACTTCACACCACGCACTTCGAAGGACCACTCCTCCCTAACCACATCAAGGAAAGGCCCACCCCCTCCAGTTTCATCCACCCCCACATTCCGGGGTTCAATTCCCCTCTGTTCGCACTCTTTTTTGAGGAGCTTTGCCAACTGCTTACTCCGGGACTGGTCCTTGAGTTGCATGTTCTCCTGCAACGTAAGGGTCTCAGTATATTCCAATGTCTCAATACCATCTATCTCCCCAAGACGCCCAATTCTCAGAATCGCCCTATCACCACCCTGAGTAAATGACGGGTCAAGCCCCGCATACAAAACCGGCTCAGAATCCCACTCATTTTCTTCCACCTTGTGGGATGCCCTACCAGAAATCAAATCCGCCGCAGTGTATATCTGGAATTCATTACCATCTGGGAACCAGAAACCCTTGAACATCCGGTAATACATCAAAGAGTGCTCCCCATATTTGGCGAGTGCCCTGTCAATTGATTCTTGACTTGGCATCCACGGATACTCCCCCGGATTATCCAAGTTTGGGTTTTGGGTTGCATCAAACCGAATACACTTACCCAATACTGTGTCCCACTCATAATCATTTTCAGTCACGGTATCCCAACCACCCTTGGGTTCGCACAACACGCCAAAAGCGTCGAAGTAACTGTTGGGGTTTCCAATCCCCACCATGTGGAAATATGGGTTAGTGGAAAGGTTAGTCACAGCGACATTCAAAAGTGATTCCGGCAGTTCTGGCAACTCATCCGCCACAAGGAAAACTCTCTGCTGCTTGATACCCGCCAATTTACCAATGGCGTCTTTCTCTTTTTTCCTTTCGGCGGGGACGAGAGTCAACCCCGTGGACTCCCCATAGGAACCGTCTGATTGCAACCCCTTGATCAAACCCAAAGAAGTCACTGGTTTTCCGGGGAGATACTTCGCTGCCAGCCACAACTCCATCACAGACTTCCATATCCTCCTTCGAGCTTCTCGAAGTGTTGTGGAGGTCATCATCACCAGAGTATTATATGGGGAACACAAATAGTTCATAATACCCCAAAGTGCATAGGCGTCGGATTTCCCTGAGGACGCACACCCCGCGCAACCCAAAAAATTCCCCATGATGGCCTCATAAATCATATCCTCTGCCCAAGGGGACCACTTAAACCCCCGACTTGCGGGAACCCTTGGGTTGTTGTAGATTAAATCCGTGGCGCGGCGGAAATGTTCGAATGGCCCCAAACCACCCTGCTCTGGCTCCCGTCTATCTCGATATGCTTTTAATTCTATAGTAAGGTCTGTTGTCCCATTTGGGAACTCATAACCATATCTTTGAATTGCCATAACACCAGAGTAAGCCTAAAATTACAATTGCCAAACTAAAATCGACGTATAATATACCGATATGCCAGAGGAAGACGGAAACGATAAAGTCACTTTGTATCTCCCCAAAAAATTAACGCGGGAGGCTAAAGATTACGCCAAAGAAAATGACACCAGCCTAAGCAGGGTCGTGACTGAACTTCTCGAAAAAAAGGTAAAGGGGAAAGTCATGCTGCGGGTTGAAGTGACGGATTTCACCTACACGGGACTCAAAGCAAGGGCCGAAAGGGAGGGGGTTACCCCCGAACAACTGGTCGCTCGACTCGCCACAGAATGAAACCCGAATCAATCACAGTGCTGGGAGTAGATCCCGGAGCCAAGGGGGGCTGGGCGCTTCTTGTGGGGGAGACCTCCTCGATTGAAAACTCCAGTGTCATCACTTACGACAAGTTTCGAGATTCCGAATCCTTTCTCGAACAAATGAAAAGACTTGACACAAATCATTCTATAGATAAAGTTATCATAGAAAAGGTTCATGCACACCCACAACAAGGCGTTTCCAGCACATTTAAATTTGCCGCCAACTTCGGATTTGAGAAAGGGGTCTTGGCTTCTATTTTTGGTTGGGAGTTGGTGGAAGAGATCATGGCCCAAAAGTGGCAGCAATATCTTGAGATCCCAAAAAGTGAGTCCAAGACAGAGCACAAAAACAAGCTCAAGGAGAAAGCCCAAGAGTTTTGGCCCGACTGCCGATGGACCTTGGCCACCTGTGATGCTCCCTTGCTTGCTTTATGGGGAATTCTCCGATACAATGAGTGAATGGACCCTTTTCTCACAAAAATTATCGTCAGTGCCGCAGTCAAATGGGCCGCACCCCGAATACTCGACGCTGGAGCCAACCTCGTCCGAAAACGGAAAGAGAAAAAATCCCGACCTTCGTGGGAGGAACAAAAACAAAGGGAGTTTACTGTCGCTCAGATCCGAAGCCGGAAAAGGTGGCAGAAGAGAAAACACAAATTCCACAAGCGCCATTAATTCTACACTACTACCATGTTAGAGTTATTTGATGTCCAGAAAAAACACGTGTTGGCACTTCAACGTGCTCTCGAAAAGAATAAGGCTGCAATTGACAGTTCAGACACCGGAACAGGCAAAACAGTATGTGCCATTGAAACATCGAAAGCCATGGATCTTGCCCCGTTCGTGGTTTCGCCGAAAGCGGTAATTCCTTCATGGGAGGAGACCCTCAGAGGGCAGCAAGCCGATTCTTGGTGCGTCTATGGTTGGGAAAAACTCCGAGCCGGAAACACCCCCTACCTCAAACGAAGCCCCAAGGGGAAAAATTTTGTGTGGCAATTGGACAAGGAATCCGTCCTTCTGATCTTCGATGAAGTCCACAAAGCAAAAGGCAAATTGACCCAAAATGCCCGAATGCTTATGGCCGCAAGAAAACAGGGGTTCACCATTCTTTGTCTTTCTGCCACCGCTGCCGAAGATCCAAGGGAAATGCGAGCCTTGGGATATGCCCTCGGACTCCACAAAAACCAAGACTTCTTCCAGTGGGCTCAAACATGGGGGTGTAAATTTGATGATTGGGGACAACTGGTTTTTGACCCCGAAAAAAAGCACCTCCTTGCCGCCCTGAACAGAATCATTTACCCTGCCAGAGGCCACAAAATGAGGAGGCAAGATTTGGGGGACAAGTTCCAAGAATGCCAACTCATCACAGACCCCATCGATTTTGGGGCTGCGAAACTCAAAGGTCTCGCCCAAGAATTGGAGGATGAGTTGGGTATCCTCAGAGAGCGGAAAAAGGAAGATGGGGATGACCCCATAGCCCTAACCAAGATCCTACGTCTTCGCCAAGAAATTGAACTTCTCAAAATCCCAACTCTTGTCAAACTGATCGAGAACGCCAGAGAAGACAACCATTTCGCGATCGTCTTCCTCAACTTCACTGACTCTATCACGGCCCTCTCCCGGAGGCTCAAAGAAAGGCACACCTTCATCTGGGGGCACCAAACCGAAGCCGAACGAAAAGAATCCATCCGACTTTTTCAAGATGGTGAGGTGGGTATCATCATCTGCAACATTCAAGCTGGAGGGGTCGGGGTGAGCCTTCACGACTTAGACGGGAGTCGTCCTCGGATAAACTTCATTTCACCAACCTACAACGCCAAAGATCTAAAACAGTCTTTGGGTAGGTCCGACCGTCTTGGGGCAAAATCTCCCACGGTCCAAAAAATCCTTGTGGCCGCAGACACCATCGAAGTGAAGATCGTCAAATCCCTCTTCCAAAAAATCGAAAATATAGCTTTACTACATGGAGAAATCAATAATACTAAACCTATGGATAATACTGATAATACGCAAAAAGTAATTACAGAGGAACCCGCCCACGCTGAATTTGGGCCAAGTTCCATGAAGCTTTTCAAAAAGTGCCCCGGCTATTACCCCAAGGTCGGCACCAACGATGCCGCCGAATCGGGAACCCGAATCCACGAAGCGGTGGAAACCGGGGACTGGACCAACCTTTCTGACTTCGAGCACAGTCAAGCTGATTGGTTGGTTAACGCCCAACAAATGGTTCTGGAAAGTCACGGCCTGACCAAATACGAAGACCACCCGGAAATTCGACTCACCATTGACCTGATCGGTCGAAACACTTTTGGGACATGCGACCGCCTTTGTATCCAAGGACACGAAGCGGTCCAAATCGATTACAAAACCGGGGTTTACCAAGTTGAGGAACCGGCATCCAACACCCAAGCTAAATGCTATGTGATTGGGGCCTTACAAAAATTCCCCAACATCGACACCATTCATTTCTACTTCCTGTGCTCTAAGCGGGATGAGATTTTGTATGACACGTTCACCCGAGACCAGCTTCCATCCCTTATAGAGGAGATCTCTTCCATTATTGCCCGTGCTGAAAAGTTCCGAGACAACTATTGTCAAGAAGCAACGGTAGAAAATCTTCATCCCGACACGCTCCTCTGCGAATACTGCGCCAACGCCCATCGTTGTCCCGCCATCGCCAACAAGCTGATTGAAGTGGCCAAGAAGTTCCAACCGGATTCTGACCACCTTCAAGTCCCTGAAATTGTTCGGGCCGAGGATACCTACGACCGTGGGACAATCGAAGCAATGCTCCTCTTGAAACCCATAGTGGAAGAGGCTTTCGAGGGCTGGAAAACAAGGGCCAAGGAACTCATTGCGGACGGAGAAGAGCTTGATTTCTTCGAACTCAAAACACGAAAAGGTAAGCGCACAATCACCAATGCTTCCGCAGCTTGGGCTGCTTCCCTTTCTACCCTTAGAGAAAAATATGGGGATGATGTTGACTTTGATGACCTTCTTGGTAAGTTCCTCGAAGGTCTGTCTTCCTACCCTGTTGGCGCTTTCGAAGATTTCGTCAAAGCTTGCAGTCGCCGGGGGGACAAATCAGGTATGGTGAAGGAAATTATGGCTGCACTTACCGAAGGAGATTTCGTCGAAAATCGGGACGAGGTAGTCTACCTCTCGCGAAAAAAAGAAACGGAAAACAAAGACTAACATATAAAACATAACATATAAAACATAATGGCTAAAACATCATTCAAGGATATGTCAGATAAGAAAACGCCTTCAAAAAAGGCAACCACCAAGCGCGGGAAACCGGCCCCCGAAGCCGAAGCTGAACTCGCCGCTTCTGAGGAGGAAGAGACCCTTACAGAGGACTCCGCCTCCATAATCCCGGCCACCTCCAACGCCATCGCGCCTCAGGCTGGTTGTGTCGAAGGGGACTTCGACAATGAAGACCTGATCGTTCCTCGAATCAATGTCGTCGGCAAAACTGGCAACCTGTCTGATCAATTCTCTCCCGGTTCCCTCGTCCTCAACAAGGAATTTGAAGTTGTGGAGAAAGAAGAGGATCTCGAAATCGTGGTTCTGGCCTTCGCCAAAAAGTATCAGGAAGACACCGACTTCGACAGCGAAGAAATGGGCCGCGTATTCAACAACAAGCACGAAATGCTTGAGGCCGGTTACCAATGCACCGACTACGACGGAGAAGGTTTCTGCCAACCGATGGCCAACTTCATTCTTTTGGCCAAGAAGCCCGAAGCATTCGAAGACGAAATCGGCCTGTTTACCTTCGAGGCACCGGACGGGTCTGAATGGGGCATGTTCGAAATGACATGCGCGAAGACTGCCTATAAGACCACCGGGAAAGAGGTCGCCACCTTCCTCACCATCAACCGGGGTCGAGCTACCCCCATCCCGCTCCACAAAGCCAAGTGGAATCTTAAAACCGGACTCAAGAGGTTCCGGGAAAACTCGTGGTGGAGCCCCTTCTTCAAGAGGGCCGGAACTCTCGATGATGAACTCTATGAGTTTGTCAAAGAACTCGTTCCCCAAGGATAACACTTCCCGAAAGGGGTAACAAACAGGATAGATCTGGAGGGGAGCCTTGTGGTTAGGGCTCCCCTCCTTTGTTTTTTATGAAAGCAGCAATCGACTTTGAGACCTTCTACAATCGGAAGATATCTCTCACCAACATGTCAGTGTTGGATTACCTTAAGCACCCGGATTTCTATGCTTACATGGTAGCCATCAAGCGGGAAGACGGGTATGGTTGGGTTGGCCCAATCGATGAGTGCCCATGGCACGAGTTGAATGGAACGACGCTTTTCGCCCACAACCGGAACTTTGAAGAAGTTGTGATGAACTTCTCCGGTCTAAAGTTACAAAAAGGTCAGGAGGCCGGTGACTTACAACCCCTTCTCGATAAGTTCACTCCCGATTCTTTTCACTGCACCGCTGATATGGGTTCATATCTCCTCTATGGAAGACCCTTGGATGAGGTGATGAAGAACCGATATGGTGTAAAGGTGGACAAAACCGTTCGGGCCAACATGATGAATGTTCACTACGACAGCCTCACTCGTGGGGATCTCGAAGCCCTAGCCCAATACTGTCTGGAAGATACAGAGTGGACTCTCAAGTTCGCCATAGATGAATTTGACAACTGGCCGGAACATGAGAGGGAGATATCCCGTGCAACAAGCGAGATGTGCTGGCAGGGCCTTCCAATTGACAAAGCTCGTTTGGAACGGGGTATTTCAGACCTCAATGACAAGGTTGAGTGGGCAATCGACACCATTCCTTGGTCCGATGGGGAACGGGAGGGGGCAACCAGCGCCAAAAAATTTAACGAATGGTGCCGATCTAACAACATTGAACCACCAAAGAGCACCGCCAAAGATGATCTGGAAGTGGTAAAATGGCGGACTGAAAACCCAGCGGGTTCCCAAGTTATGGAGGCCATTCATGTTCTTCGGGGTGCCGGTAACTACGGCAAGAAAATGAAAACCATGTTGGAACGAACCAACGAAAATGGTTGGTTGCCCTACGGCCTCAAATACTTTGGTGCGTCCCCTACGGGGAGGGACTCCGGGGATGCAGGTTTTAACACTCAGAACATGCCTCGCGGTGAGTTATACGGAGTGGACCTGAGATCTTGCATCGCCGCTCCTGATGGAAAAGTCCTCCTCAGTGCGGACTTCTCCCAAATCGAACCTCGTGGAGCCGCCTATCTCGCCGGGGAAGAGGGACTGCTTGAAATTGCCCGAAGTGGTGTTGACTGGTATGAGGCTATGGCGAGATCCTTTGGGATGTATGATGACCCCAGACCTCTAGCCGAAGTCGATCCCCCTCTCCGGTATGACATGAAGCAAAGATGTTTGGGGTGTCAATACAAAATGGGAGCCAACCGCTTCGCTCTTATGACCGGGATGGAATACGAACAAGCTGTGGCCAAAGTCCGTCTTTTCCGCCGCAAACTCCCCCAATTGGTCAAACTCTGGGATGAGTTGGAAAAGGACATGCACCGTGCGGCCCTATCACCCGAAAAGGTCTACGAAATCGAACTCCCATCCGGTAGGATTATGAGGTATGAAAACGTGTCTTCCCGTGGTGGTTTGACCGCCAACATCATCCGAAACGGTAGGAAGATGAAACTAAAGTATTGGGCCGGTATCCTCATCGAGAACGTGGTCCAAGCTTTTGCTAGGGACATTTTCATGGATCGGGCACTAGCTCTCCGACACGCCGGTCACAACATCATCCTCCGAGTCCACGACGAATTCCTTTTTATAGGGGACAAATCGTCAGCAGAGTCAGAAAAGGAATCCATTGAGGAAATTATGACCACGGCACCAGAATGGTGTGATAACTTCCCGTTGGCTACTGACTGTCACATCCTCGAAAGATACGGAAAAGTTTAATACATAATGTCTTATCTTAGTTGCTCCACTCTCGGAACTTCGGAAGTCGAGAGAATGAAGAAGCCTCCCCACCTGTGGAAGGCCAAAAACAAAATTCCGAAATTCAGCGATAAGGAGAAGTTCAGAAAATGGTGTGTTGATCCGGGAACGGAACACTGCTTCATTAGCCTAGTTGAGGGACTAAACCCCCACAACAAACCTTCTGGATCTAACCCGCCACACAAAATCCACGGATACTTCGGGGATTATGACAATGATCGGTTGATTGGTGTGGATACAGACACCCTAATTGCCGGGATCAAGAAAAAAGACCTTGGTTCGTGGGAACCTACTTGGATCTACCGAACCTATTCGGGCAAGGTCCGACTGGTCTGGGAATTTGAGACTCCCCTGTTCATTGACAACCAAAAGCTCTCGGACAAAATCATGGACGCCATTGTCCGTGAAACTAAAAGCCGAACGGTGATTCGCCAAGGGGGGTGGGATGAGTGTTCAGCCAACCCCGCCATGATGTGGGAGATCGGAAAGGACTGGAAGGCCATCGGAAAACCTGTCCCCACCGCTGCTCTTGAAGCCCTGTTCTACGATGCGGCGAAGAAAACCGGAGCCCCACGTGGGCGGGTAAACATCCCTTTGGATGTCGTGTCGGCCAAGGTCCAAGAAGATTTCCCTCAAAGGTGGGTGGGTGAATTTGATATTGGAGCGCGGGGTCCTCTATTCTGGATTGATGACGGGATCGATCGAGTCGGCTGTGTGGTCCAAGACGGTGGTATGTGGAGCTTCTCCACCAGAGCAACCAAGAGCTTCACATCGTGGGCCGAGATATTCGGGGAAAAGTTCGTTTCCGAATATCGGGAGAACCAACTCCAAGAGGCCATCGAAGACACGTGGTTTGATGGGAAAAAATACTGGATCAAGGATGGCCGGGACACGTGGTCCCCCATCGTGAAGGAAGACTTCATCACCCGTCTTCGCTTGGCTGGATTCAGCCACAAATCGAGGAAACAAAATGACCCTGCCAGTCAGATCGATGAAGTTCTCGTCTACGTTCAAGACCACCGGAGAATACACGGAGCCGCTCCTTTTCTTTTCGACCACCGGGAGATTGTAGAGAAGAACCAGAAAAAATACATTAACACCCATGCCCATCTTCGAGTCATGGAACCGGCAACAACCGGCGACATCACTTTGTGGCCCAACCTCCATGAGTGGTGGACCAACTGGATGACAGATCAAGAAGCAATCCACAAGATGTTTGCTTGGATGCAAAGGTTCTATAGGAGTTGTTATAATGGACACCCGGAAATGGGTCACTCTCTGATCATCGCCGGGGACCACGACCAAGGAAAATCACTTTTCAGCACCTACATTCTCCCCCTGATCTTCTCTGGGGGAGCAGACTGTGGTAGATACATGATGGGGTTGGAGGCGTTCAACAACGAACTCACGGAATCCCCTATCTGGTATATCGATGACAACACCTCAGGATCGACAATGGCCGAACACCGTAGGTTTTCGGAGATGCTCAAGAAAATGTCAGCGACTCCGAAAGTTACAGCGAGGGCTATGTATTCACCCCCGGTGGATATCGATCGCAGGGGTAGGATCATCCTGACCACCAACACCGACGCTGATTCACTTGCAATCCTCCCGAACCTCGATGGGACGATTCTGGACAAGTTGATGATATTCAAACTCAACGAGGGACATGTCCCATGGTTCAAGATGCTCCACCAATCGGACATCGAAGATACGATCAAAAAGGAATTGCCCCACTTTCTGGCTTGGTTGCTCCACGACTATAACCCACCGGAGATCGTTTTCCAAGGAGCCACGGGCCGGTATGGGATAGCTGAATACCACCACCGGGACATCGTATCAATCGCCAAGGATTTGAACCCCGACCAACGAGATTGGGAGATGCTCTTATTCTGGTGGGCTCAATACACGGCAGAGACCAAGAAAACCGAATGGGAGGGGAATATCTCCGCACTCCTTGGGGAGTTCACCCTTTATGAAAACCTTCGGCCATTGACCCAAACCCTGAACAAGATTGTGTTCACCAGAACAATGGCTAAATTTTCCTCTATGTATCCTCACAAAGTCAAGAGGATCGTGGAACAGGCAAAAGACCAACCAGTGGTTTACAAATTAACATTAGACGTATAGAATACTACCATGCCAACATTACCTTACGGATATTGCACAGAATGCGGGAAACCGGGAGTAAAACAAGTGAATGACATTGAAGCTCAATGCGCCAATGGCCATGTCTACAATATTGCACAGTCGAGACTTGATGAAGTGGGGACCCCTGAAACTGAGCCCCCAATCGAAAATGCACCACTTGAAGATGCCGATTGGGGGATGACTGCAAGCTACTCAGAAACTCCTCCTGTGGAAGAACCTCAGGTCGCGCCGCTAAGGTCCGAGGAGGTGTCCACCATACCAGACCTCATCGCCCTCGCTCAGCGGGTTCAAGCCAAGGATGAAAAAATAGAGAAAACCTTGGGGAAGGTGAAACGGGGTCTCGAAAAACTCCTCAAAGACCTCGAAAGCATTGACTTAGATGATGAGTCAAGTGACTAACTTTGGGAGTCGGTCCCATCGGCTAGAAACCACAAACAGCCGATGGGACCATTGCTACTACCATGTCGCAAATTTAGAACCTATCGAACTGAGCGTTGGCATAGGTGTTGACCGAAACATCAGGGGTCACCGTGGCATAAGCGGTTGAAACGATGACCCACAACCCCGTGTGAAATACAAAGGGTCCATTGACTTCGGAGAAAATTTCGTCATCCCACGGAATTGGTGGGCAGATGAGATTGTTTAGATTGGAAGGTTGGGCTGACGCATCGTGGAGTTGGATGTAGCGTTTGCTTCCATGAGAGTGGGTGAGAAAAAGTGAGAGAAAAAGGGAGCGAAGAATACCTCCGGAGTCTCCCCGGCCAGAAAATAGCTCCACCAGTTGGAAAGAGCCTGTGGTGTTGTTGGTGACCCCAGACTCTTCTTCGGGGAATTCAAGCTTCCAGCCAGAGATCGTATCCGGTGGGTTGATGAGTTTCTTCGCGCCCATAATACGAGAGTATTTTCGGGATTTTGGGGAAGATTGTCAAGGGCTAATCCACCCTAATCCATGTGGCTCCCCACAATCCCAACAAGATTGAAGCAAGCATTGTGAGGGTCCCCGTCACAAGAAAAACCTGAAAGCATTTCCGATTCTTTTGGATCTTGGCCACGATGGATACAGAGAAAAGAGCAACCCCAGCAGCAAATAATGAAAGCTGGAGGTCGCAAAGAAAGAAACCCCAAAAATTGAATTCTTTGTGGGTCATACTAAATCGTCAAATTCTCCTGTCTCAACGAGGGCTTTCCCAACTTCCCAAGCATAGACTGCTTCGGGCGGATAGAGGGTAGAGGCTGTTTTGATCTTTGCCTCAGGAATTTTCCTGTATAAGTTAATGAGAGCTTCGATGGCCGTTTCACTTTTTACTTCAACGCTTTCTACCGTGTAAACGGTGGTCATTAAGGCGATGTCAGTGATTAACTTCGTATCGGTGTTCTCCTCAAACAAATTTTCATGTTCGGGGATGCAGGAAACAAACACGGCCTTTTTTTGTAAGGCCAAGAACACCATTCTGATTGTCTCCCGGATGTTCACAGGATGGATGATGAACTCCGAAGGAGATCCCGATTTTACTTTTCTGAATATAGCCATTATATATACATTTGTCAAGAAAAGAACTTAGTGGTTTCTGCAACTTCTTCCAACGACGGGCGTTCTTTCCTCGGCCTTCCCCGTCCTTTGTTCTGGGATTCGAGCCACGCACGGCGATTCCTGAGGTCTGGTGGTAGGTATATTTCTCCCTCAAGGGCCGCTCTCTGTGCTAAATAGAGTTCATCTGGTTCTTCTCCGGGTTCCAAGTCAAACATCCCACCGGCTGTCCACTTGGAGTCGTTGGGCATCCATTTGTAAAAAGTGGCCCCACCGTGGACCGTGAAAGTCAATACAGGGGACTCCTCTGCCATAGCGGTCAATTGCTTCCCGATGTTGACCGGGGAAGTGAATTGCTTCGTGATCAAACCACCCCGAACTTGGTGGATGTAGGTGTATAATCCCTTCGAGTTGATCCGGTTGGCGGCGGCGTGAGAAGCTGCCTTTGTCTCCATTGAGTCCCCAATAAGCCACCGCAGGGCTTCGGGAATGAGAATGGAAAACGCTTCGTAGACCGACATCTGCCGGTTGTCCATGAAGGTCACTGAGCGAAGATCCTTGACAAAACGGTGATGGGCCGATGGCCGTTCTTCTTCGGGCCGTTTGTCGAGGAGTTCATAGCCATGCTCCCGGAGGGCTTTGTTCAACTCCTCCGGTGTAACAGTTAGTGTGATGGTTCCGAGTTTGAGTTTCATCCCAAATCCACATACCCTTTCGGGTAATATTTGAGGTTATCAGGTTTCCATTCGCCACCGATGAAGATCCGGGAGTAGACCCCACCGAATGTCCTCATAGCAAAAGCTACAGCTTCATCCGGTGAGGCCACTTCGATCCTCGCCACTGTGTCTTTATCAAGCATTTTTCCGTCCACGGAATGCTGGTGGGTCTGACCAAAAGTGATGTAAGCTTTCAACGTCCTCCTCGTTTTAAGTGTTCAACTGTTTTCTCGTGGTGTCCCCCACCACCTCCCATAGCCGAAAAGAAACCCTTACAGCTAGGGAGGCAGAGGAACAAATTAGTCAATAAAATCAGCGCCAGAATTTTCCTCATCCCCCACTATAGGGAATTCCCCAACCTCGTCAACTTCTTTGTCTGGGAATTTCCCGCAAATCAGAGAGCACTCTTTGGGAGAGACCAAAGTGTGGTAGGCACTGTCCCCGCCGAATGAGGTGGACAAAAGGCAACTGTATTCGACCGGATTGTCGATCCGCTCCCCTTCGGCCCCAAGTTTGTAACTTGGCCAACTCGTTTGGAGGATCGCTTGCACTTTGCAAGCCGCTGGATTGTTATCAGGAGTAAGAGCCGGATAGTGGACGACATCTCCCACATAAATATTATGACCATAGGCATCTTTTTGTGGGGAGCCAATTCGAGGAGTCTTAGTTGGTGGGATGGGGTCTGCCATCCGTTCCACCGGCTGGACAGGTGGAGCCGGTGCTGGGGCATCTTCCGCAGTCACCGAGGTATTCATGCGCTCGGATACATCCTCGTGTTTCCTCTTATCGAGTTGGGAGGTGTCCCAAGATTCTTGGAGGGCGTCGGGGTGAGCCTTACTCATTGCTAGGGAGGACTCTTCCTTTTCGATTTTATCGAAAATGCTGTTGAGTATTTCTCGTGCTGCTTTTTGTTCTTTTTTGCTGAGACTGGTGAAGTATTTCTCAATCTCACCTATGGTGACCTTGTTGAAGTCAAAGGTGGGTTTTTTCGAAGTAGAAGGTGTCGGAACTTGCGCGACTTCTAAAGTTCTCCACCGATGGAGACAACACACAGCATCGGAGACATCCCTAACTGCCCTCCGATGTTCAAGGTTGATTTCCGGTTCGTCCCGACTTACAAATTCTTCAAAGAGTTGGAAATACGCTTCGATATCCTTGAGAGCAAGGTTAGTTGAAGGGGGGATGGTGTAGTAGTGGACGTTGGGATTGCGAAAGGGTTCTGGGACCAAGCCGTTCCCGAAGGCGATGAGAGCCCCATAAAGGTGGGCCGTTGGCAATTCGGAGAGGGATTTTCCCTCCGCGATGAGTTTGCGGTAGTGTAGGATTCCTGTGACTGGATTCATCTTTGCGATTACTGTGACTGGATTCATCTTTGCGATTAGGTTGTAACAGAGTGTTACAGATATAGTGTTATGGGGGAGTTACTTCCCCTATTTAACAGTGGGTTACTGTTGTTGCTTCTGAACGGCTCCTCCCGCCTTACTTTTTTTTGGCGGGGGCGGGGGACTTGTCCTTGATTGACTCCGGGACGGAATCCTCACCTTCCTGATCGACCTTGATGAAGCCCATCAGAATGGCAACCGCTTGGACGCTTGCCGAATGTGGGGCCGCTTTGAGGATCAACTCCTTGAGTTGGGGCTTGGTGAACTCCAAGGCCCGATTCATCCTCTCCAGATTGACGGGTCCGAATTCCACGTATCCCGACTCCAGCCGGGATATGGTGTTTTCGTTGATTCCCATCCGTTCGCCGACCTGCTTCTGGGTTAGGCCCAGCTTTTGGCGACGAGCACGTAGAAAATCTCCAACTTCTTTTACTTTTTCTTTGGTATTCATATCTATATTGATTTTTGGGTTAGTGTTTTCCCTAACGGGTCTACCATAAGGTGTAACATAGTGTTGTCAATTACCTTTCTTAAAAACAGTTTCCCTTGACCAGACTCCCATAATCAAAACAAGACGTCTGGATAAAAATTGTTGGTGTGAGTATGCTGACGAGGTTCTGCTTCGCATACTCTAAAGGGATCGGGAAACCTCAAAAATCGATCCCACCACCATTTTAGGGGAAGCTTATTACTAGACTCTGTGGTTGTTGAAATCAGCGATGTCAGCAATGTGGTCGAACCGCTCGTTATTGGAGACGTGTCCCACATTAGAATCGGAAGGGGCGCTGTGAGAGGTCAAACGCTCCCGGCGACGGAAGCGCCGGGGTGACTGGCGCAGAGGCAATTCCTCCATGGTCTTGACCCACCTCCCGGTGAAATACCCCAAAGTGAAGGCGGAAATGAAGATGATGACTGAGAGTCCAATGGTAGTTGCTATTGTTTCCATGACGTAGAGTGTAGGACTACTTGCAGAAATGTGCAAGTCTATAATTATCAAAGAAGTCAAACACATAGTTTTCCATTACCCCACGGCCCATGGATTTTGGCCTTTTTCTGGATGGCCCAATTTGGCCGGTTTTTGGCCGGTTCGGGGAGGTTATAGAAAAATGTGTGTTTATAAATGTAATAAGGGTTGTAGGAGTTGGGCCATGGGGTATGGGCCAGAGTGGAGTGGGTTTTATCTTTTTGAACCCCCACTTTTCGGCTGTGGCCCTTTTGCGATCAAGGATTCCCGCGATGAGATTTTTATCTTTTCTACTTTTGTGGGGTAGATTTTTTTGGCGGAAACAGAGATCGTTTACATCATTTTTTGGCTGGGGATTTTCTCTTTTTCTTTTTTCTTCTTATTAATAATTAAAAAAAGAAGTATAGATAAAAAAGTCGGCTTCATAAGTCGTTGAAACTAAAAGAGTTACAAGGAAAAGGTAGGGTTCAAAAAGATACTCATTTTCATGGTGGAGATAAAAAAAGAGGTAGGGTATCCCCCACCTCTTTTTGTGCGCGTTGTTGGGTTTATGGTTTTTAGACAGGAGAATCGACTTCCGCCAGAAAGTCTACCACGGAGCCATCCTCCATAGGCTCTTGGTCGAATTCATCGGGGTTGTGGGACGAAATGGAGATTTGCCCGTGCTCGGAGTTTCCCGGCAGTTGGATCTTGAGGTGATGCCCCATATTCATGGGGGGTTCAATGAGTCCAAACAGTTCCTCTTGAATCTGGATCAAGGCGTTGTTGATTTCTTCTGGGGTTTCTCCGATGATGTTAATACGGTATTTCATATTGTTATATTTTATTCTATAGGTTTTATTTTGTCAAGGCGAGGGTTGAAAGATTTCTGTCTGAAATTGCCACGAAGTTTCTGCTCCCTCGAATGTAATAGTCGAATGCATTTGGTGAGATGCCCCGGTATGAAAGATAATTTCTGAGGGAGGGTTGGGAAACCCCGGTGTATTCGATGAATTTTCCGGGGTTCTCAATTGCTGTGGTGAATATTTCCTCGATAAACTCTGAACTCCCTGCTTGGGGTCCGGTTGGCATTTTGATTGGAAGGTGGTCTCTGACCCATATTTCTTTCTTCATAGACCTTACTCTATACGACTAAGGAAAAAAAGTCCAGAAATTTTACACAGACCGATACTAAAGCCCCTGCCCCCCTGAGGGGGCATGGGGGTCCCCCCGTGGTGGTCGGACGAGGGCCGAGGGCCGAGGGGGGAGGGGGGAGAGCCCACCGGATTCGTATAGGGGTGAGCCGAGCGACTCACAGTCGAGAAGCGAAGCTCCTACAAATACTAAGATGAACAAGTCCATTGTTGAGCATAGTCAGGATCTCGAATCGCAGATCAGAGGTTTGGTTAAGACCAAAGCACCCTACTTCGTCGAAGTGGAACTGGAGTCCTCGGGCACCAAGATCTACTCGGAGGACTCGGAGGCTTACAAGCTCAAGACCAAAGCCAAAGCACCGGACCCCAAGGTGTGGGAAAGGTTGCGGGATACTCGTGATGAGTGGCTTGCCACCAAGAAATTGGCCAAGCTCCGTCCCGAACTGCGCATCACCGACGAAAGTCCGGGATCAGAGTAGTCAAGGCGGGTTCGCCCCGCACTCTGGGAGCAATCCCAGAGTGTCGGCGAGTCCACCAAGGGGGACAGCAGATCACGTTGCTGGCGGACACTCGCTGTCCCTCTGGGCTCAGACATAGCGGATTACGGCCCATGGCACTGTCGCCATGGCACCGGACTCGCAATGAGGTGGGAGGGTCACTTTGGGCTACGGCTCACGATCTAACCACGATCGGGCGCACCCCGCGAAAGAGCGGGATGCTGCAAGAACCTGAGGCTTGGTTACGGCCAAGCGTAGGGGGGCAGTGGTGAGCCTAGATCGCATCTTCCCCGCGTCAAGGCGCGGCGGCGGACAGCGGTAATCGATGGTCTTTGACAGCGGAGACTCTGCATCGGAGCGGAACGGTGTGGTTGTGGAATCATCCGGGAGGGTTCGGATTAACTACGATCTGGAACCCCGTGGGTTGGAATCCACGGGCAGGTGAGAAGTGTCATCGACAAGGCTTGCGGCGTCCATTGGTACGGACGTGTCTTGCATGGAGGTCTCCTCCATATCCCCTTGGTTTACTGGCGCTGGTGACGTCACTCTGCCGTGCATGGGAGGTATGCGATTGACAATCGTGTCCTGCGTTGCATGGAATAGTGAGGCGTTACAGAAGTGCTACACTGAAAAGCTAATCATCCAAGATTTTACTGTGATCCCGAACAGTCGAACCAACCACTTACATCCTTTGGCCCACGGCCCATGGCCATGCTACGGCATCCCATGGCTCACCGTGTCCTCGTCAGGGAGCGTTCCCCACTATCCGTGATCCGTGCTTAGTCGCAGAAGGATTCACTCTCCAGAACAGTGCCATTCCACATGTCCACGCAGTGATGCGTCGATGGCATGGCTTTCGTATGTTCGCCTTAATCGGCACTCATGCTCTTGTCATACGAGGCCCAGTGAAGCGCGTTTGGGCGCTTGATCCCTTGCGAGGGAGAAGTTTGAGACAACACCGAACACCTTTGCCCTACCACCCTTGGCCGTCATGGTTTGGCCACGGTCCACAGGCTTACCACCATTCTACGTGGATGACTAGCACCAGCTTGATCGCTGGCGGGTTCGAGGCAATGAGGACGGGGGAGATACCGTCATTTCACAGGCACAGGAGCACAACTGTAGACACTAACACTGCACATCCACGTAGATGTTCGCTTGAACTGAAGTGGGTGTGCAGACTACTGTCTATCCGAACAGAAAATCACATCAAAACGTGTAGCACTTGTGTAACACTTATGTTATGAACACTACACTTTTGGGTTATAGTGATTATAAAAGGACAACTGGCGCCCTCCCCACAACCCATGGCCCACGGCCATCTGCCGTGAGAACCCTACCGCTATTTAGCGGCCCGACACCATTGGCCATGGGTTGTGGGGAGCGCGGCTCCAATTACCATGAATACAATTGACGTAATCCTTAGAGAAATCGCAGAGATGCAGAATCAAGTCGAAGGATTGCTGGATGCTGTCCAGCATGAGAACGACGAGGCAATTGTGGACGCAGTGATGGCTCTCGTAGCCACGTTGCGCGGCACCATTGCCCAGCGGCAGGATCTCATTAAGAGGACTGTTGGTCTGAAACTCAATTGATTGATTCCCGTCTGTCCCTTCACCCTTGATCGTCCTCGTGCCGGGGGCGTGATAGGGCGAGGGGGCAGCAGGGAGGCAATACATGAAAAATAACAAATTGACCCCGGCCCAACGCCAGCACCTTGCCGTGCTTCGTATTGAGGCCAAGAGACGGGAGACCTTTGAAAAAGGTCTCAGAACCAAGTGGGGCGTGTCCAACATCGGCACGAATGGTGTGTTCTATCGGAACTCCCAGCCCCCACGGACCCTTCAAGTCAACCGGCACCTTGCCACGGGCTCCTCATTCGAGGCGAGGCAAGAGTGTGCAGCAACACGTTGGGAGGAGAAATCCTGACCTGTGTTGATTATTGAATGTGCTGACTAGCTGAGTTAGTCGCATTCCTCGGACTCATCCCCCATTGGGGGTTGAGTCCCATGGAGCGCGGCTCCACTTACTATGAATACTAACTTCATCGAATTGACCGATATCTCTAACAACATCACCGTTATCAATGTGAACCATCTCGTTGGGTTCCGGAAGTCCTTGCGGCCTTCTGCCAACTCGGTTGTTCTCATGTCCACGGGGTTGGAGATTCCAGTCAAAGAAGAGATCCACGACATCGGGGAAAAGCTGAACACGCTTGCCCAGATCGAACGGAAGAAAAGTTAATTCCCCACGGCCCATCGCCCTATCACGGCGGCGGTGGGCCGAAGGGAGTGAACCACACCACACTCCACTTACCATGGAAAATATATACAGAACCATAAAAGATATTCCTCACGGGGAAATCTCAAAGCAATTGGATTGGGACAGAAAACATATATCCGAGGGGTTTCAAGGTGCTCCCCACTTTCTTCAGGTCCCCCTGAAAAACCCAATTGATACGAAAAAGGAAGGGAAATTGATAGCAAGATGCTATTACCCTTCCAGCCCCTAATACTAAGGTTAATTCCCACACTGGTCACCTCTTCGGGGGGTGGCCAGTAGGGAGTTCACACTCCACTCAGGGCGGCATACTGCGACCTCTTGTGAGGGCGTAGTCGTCTACAATGAGTAATGCAAAGAACCCAGCGGCGTCCACCGCTGGCAAAAAGAAGCCTGTTGCCGGGACTGAAAAAGGCAACAAAATCACCAGCAGAACCACCACGAGAAAGAGAGCAAAGAAGAAGGCGATTCCCTTCTACAGAATCGTTGCTCTCCTCCTCGCTGGGGTGGGCGTAGTTCTGTTGGCTTGTTCGTTGACACACTTGGCCCACGGTGTCCACATGATCACAGGGGATAATTGGGTTCTGGCGTGGTGCCTAGCGATAGGCATCGATGCCGGGATCATCGGTCTTAAATTGGCGACTGTTGTCGGCCAGCGAAAGCCGGTCTGGAAGGAGATTGGCCATACAACCAACTTCTTCCTTGTCTTCGCCCTCTCACTGTCGGCGGGGCTCAACGTGTTGAGCTACACTGACATCCAATTGACTGACTCTCAGCGATTCGTAGCGTCAGTTGTGTTGGGGGTGTTTATCCCTTCTTTCTTGTGGGGTCTTTCTCAGGTCTCGTCCAAAGTATGGATGGACGGGAACAAGCAGAAGATCGGCCCCAAACCAACCCCACGGAAGCAGCTTGAACCGGAGTCTGCTCCCGTGAAAAAGGCGGGTGGTCCTCCCCGGTCACGGAGAGGAAGTCGTGGGTCTAAAGCCACGACCAAGAAGGCAGCGGCCTAACGCATTAGCTGCGTGGGAGTTCTCCATTGGAGGACTCCCCGTAGTATGCCGCTCTGAGTTATTGACAACCATATAGAATAAAACTACCATGGAAAGACACATCGACATCGAATCCAAAAAGTTCCACCTCACGGGTAAACCGGGAGGATTCATAGTCAGGAACAAAGAGACTGACATCTCCGAGTTCGTAACCCCGGAGGATATCTCCTCTGTAGACGTCACTCTGCCGTGCCCGGGAGGTATGCGATTGACAATCTCGGCACTTGCTGCCATGCACGAGATTCAATTCGACCGGGAAATGCAAATCGCCATGGCGAGAGCCATCAGAAGACATGCCGGGACCAGTTAAGAAAGACCCATCCATCACCAGGAAACAAAGATGAAATACAAGTGGAATCCCAAAGCCAACCCCAAAAACAACAAGCGTTGGGGGGTGAAGCTCTACCACTTGTCTCATCGGCCCTGCCTTAGGACTTCGGATTTCGAAGAGGGGGATACCATCCCCTTTGGATATTTCCAATGTGAGAAATGCTTCCCACGGGGGTCCAAAGCAAGTCGGAAGGCAAGGAAAGACGAACAACGTGCGGGTTAATTCCCCACGGCCCTTGGCCCTATCACGTGGGCCGAGGGCCGAAGGGAGTTCACATACTCCAATTACCATGGAATATCTTATCAAATGCACCAACGTCCATACGGGGATCGAAACCTTTGTCACTGACATCCACGGAGAACCAGCTGTTTGGCCCAATGCGGATGCTGCGGAATTCCAAATCCGCGCTTTCGAGGCCACTGCTGGTTACAAACCTCCGGTGAATGTTCGGTGGGAGGCCGTCCCTTACCGACGTTAATTCCCACACTGGTCATCCCCTCCGGGGGTGTTGAAAGGGGGGTAAGTTCCCAAACTGCCAGTATGTTGAATAAAACCCAACATACTGGCAGAAGGGAGGTTATACTATGGCCTCTGAAAAAGAAAAACCATGAGAAAATTGATTGTCAATCACAACAAACGCTCCATTGAAATCCAAGAGGGGGGCGCAACCAGACCCGTGGCGGTCTTGACTCCTGACGCCAGCAGCAACGATGTGGAAACACTTCTGGGTGCTTGCGAAGAAGCCTTGAAAAAGGTTCACGAAGAGGGGGTAGAGGAAGGACTCAAGGAAGCATTGAATTGCGTCCAAACTCTCCTCGACTCCAAAGAAGAGGAGTAATGGCAAACAAAAACCCCGCTGCCCTATCACGGGCGGCGGGGTCGTTTGTCGGGTAATCCCTTGGCTGGTGGCCGGTGAATGGTTAATAGGTCGTGTCAATCGGGTTCATCCGGGAAATGAAACACTTGTCGTTGCCGTCGTTGGCCTCACGTTTTTCAATGTAAGGCGGTTCGAATTCGGCTACACCTTCACGGCTTGCGGCGTCTTTCTCCACGATAACAACATCAAGGTCGCCATGAGCGCCCCGGATTGCTGCGAGTTCTGCTTCGATTTCTGAGATCTTTTTAGCTGCCATAGTGATGATATTATAGACACTCCCCGCACTGCCGTCAACGGACAATTTTTATCCCCACCGTCTTCCCTGTGTTCTCAAAAACATAGCGAAGGAAAGAGGTGGGAGGGCAAATACAGCCCCGTGAATATTTTGAAACCCCCAATTTCTTGTGGATGAGAATGCCCCGGTTCCCTTGCTTTCCACTCAACCGCCATGTGTATTTCCCAAAGCGGTGCCATGGCTCTTTGCTCGCGGTGTATTGACCGGGGGGAGTGCCATTCGATTTAGGGACCGTGGACATGTGAGATCCCATCTTGACTGAGCCAGTTGACCCCTTCAACTCCCCATTCTTGTAAAACTTGGCGGTTTTGGATGAGTAATCGACGAGAATATAGGTTGTGGGGAACTCGTCCTTTGGTCCGTATATCGGGATCTGCACAGCCACCTTATTGAGGGTTTCTCCTCCAGTAGTGGCCACCGCTTCAACATCTCTCCCTCGATTGAACAGACCTTTTTTCTCTGAGTTCCCGGCGTCCTCTACCATCCCTAAGGGATCAACCCAGACAGCAAGTTCATCCGCTTGTAGGTTGGAGAACAAGCCGATTATCACAAACAGTCTTGCAATATAGTCTTTCATGCCTTTTAGATCCTCCCAACTGGAAAGAAAATCGGTTACCGTCACCTACTTTTCGAACGTCATGTGGGTGCTGGTCGGGTTGATCTAGTGGTAGACGGAGGGTCCCGGTCTGGTTTGGCCTCAGGCCGGGGCTCCTCTACCACCTCTTTCGCAGTAACCGTTGGCCTTGGGTTCTCCGGGTTGGGGGTAATCAGAGGGTCCCACTTGAATGGGTCACTGTGCAAGTAATCCCATTCGTGTTTGAATGATTCAAAGGCCCATGTGGTTTCATTCAGCTTCTTGTAGACTGCGGGACCGTCCCCCCTGTCCCCATGGTGACCGGCGAATACAACACGGTGAGCGAATCCACTGGCGAGGAATGCTCTGAGCCGAGCTTGTGCAATTCGCTCTTGGCCCTCTTTGGTCATCGACCAGAGAATCACCTTGTCCCCATTGATTCCATCATCCGCGTAGCAGAACTCATCGACCACGACAGCGATTCCCCGGCGACGGCCTTCACGAGGCATACCATACCGGGAGTTCTCCACCCTAATGTCGCAAGCGTGGTAATGTGACCATCCCTGCTCCTCATAGATTTTCTTATACTCTGCACAGAGTAGCTTGGCGTAGGCTTCGCCTTCCGAATTGCAGATCATCAATGGCCCATGGCCCACGGTTTTTGGATCACGGTTCGGGTTCGGTGCGTAATGGCCACCGGCTCCCCGGCGATTGAAGTGCCTATCGACTAGTATCAGATCGTCTTTTGGATTTTCGCTCACGCCAGCGGCTAAAGAGAGGGCGCTTGACCAAGAGTTCGTCCTGTTGCACACGAAATGGACTGTCCGCCCCTTCCCCACCGGCCCCTTCAACGGGACGGCTATCACTTTCTTGCTGGACGAATTGCTCTTGAGAGGGGGAGGACCGAGGCAAGTAACCGTCGTATTCTCTGGAAGGCTCAAAGTAACCACCGCTTGGTTCTCCCCATTCTGCTTTGGGGGCTCTGGAGCCTCCACACGAATTTCAGATTGGCCATTGGGTCCATAGAAAACTTCACCCTCCGGGGCTGGCTCACCTTCTTTGAACGGCCTTCGCAAGCTGGGCAGGGTTTCTGGGAAGTCATCCTCAGTAATGTCTGGGACATGCTCCTCTTCGGGTATCATTTCCCACGTGGGGAAAAGGGCCGACTCCGGTTCGTCGGGGGCCGTGGGAAGTGAGTCGTTGGGTTCATCCCCTTTCTTCCCGAAAAACAGGAGAGGGGCCATGATGAGTGCGGCAAGCCACACAAGGTTAGTCGTTTTCATCTTCGGTATCAGGTTTGGGGTTGTTCATCTCCTCAAATCGTTTCTCCACTTCTTCAAGGTCGTAGACTTCACCGCCTTCAACCTTTTTGACGGAGGTATCCTCCACATTGACTGCCCCTCCCAGAACATTCAAATTGATCATAGCATCATTCCCTTTATCGTCCATGTCCAAATTGCGTCGAGCAATGCGGTCAAGGGTATCGAGGTCCCGGACGGTTTTGATCTTCGGCGGTCTGTCCTTCACTGATTCGAGCATCTTCTTTGCTAACCCATCGATCGCCACCTTGTGTTCTTCTTGACGCTCGTGGAGGTTTTCGCGGAACTCCTCGATGGTTTGTTTCTTCTTCTCAGCCTCTTTGTGGGAGATGTCCCCGGCTGCTTCCGCCTTGTCAATTTCTTTCAACCGCTCATCCACCTTCTGATCAAGATTCCGGGGTGTGATCCAACCCTCCCTACTGGCGCGGGTTCGGATACGTTGGGGCTTTATCTTATACTTCGACGCAAGTTCAGTCGAAGTGGCCCCAAACATATACTCTTGTTTGATCTTTTCCCATGTTGCTGGGGGTAGGTCGTCGGCTGGCATGAGTGGAGTATAGCCTTTGTAACGGGGTGCTGCAATACCAAAAACGATGAACAGTAATCAAACAACCAATCAGCAACAAGTCTGTGACAATCACCGCACTCTGGAGTCCTTCTGGGGTGAACGTCTTGAGGATCTCGAAAAAGAGGACAGGCAAGCGGCACTTGATGCCATCCAGTTCTTCCGGGATATCGAGGACGAGGAGTCAGTTACAGTTTACACCATGGCATTTGGTGTTAGCGTAGAGGTAACGTAAGTTCCCGTCTGCTCTCGCCCTATCACGGGCGGGGGCAGCAGGGAGTTTACTATGAAGGTGAACTTCAACGGAAACCTAAATCAAAACCATGAGAAAAGGATACGGCCCTACAGGGGCCTCATACCATTATACCAAGAATCAGTTTGCCAAGGATTTGGCGAGCGGAATCACGGTGGTAATCGAAGGGACGAACATCGAGTTCGATGTTGAGTCTGTAGACGGGGACACAATTGACGCTCTTTTTGCGGCGATTGATTGTGTCTGTTATGTGGGAGAAGGAGAATCCAAGAGACAAGTCCACGTGCTTATCTTGCGGAATCGGGAGGGGGTGTCCATTCCATGAGGAGGGACGAAAATGACAAGAAAGTTTGAATACTACAAAAGGTTGAATCTGAATACCCCACGGTTTATGAAGGATGACCTCGATTTCGGTTTCCTCTATCCGGTCGGTGGTTATACAGAGGAAATCTCGTTGGGTGTGACCCACCCAATCGGTCAGGAGGTTTGTCAAGTTGGCTGGCGATTCGGTGTGTATGAATCAGAACAAACCTATCGGTTGAAGCTGGTTGGTAAAACCCGGATGGAGAATCTCTATCTGTTGTGGGATTCGGTCTCTCCTACTGATGGAGCGTTCATGAAAAACCTTATGCTCAAACGGGCGGAGTTCCTCAACAAGATCAGAACCCAAATACTCTGGTGCTTCTTCAATGAGGATCAGGATATGTTGGATATTCTCCTTGAGGGATACCCGTTCTTCGAGGAGATGGAAAAATACAGGAGGTTTAAATACTACACATGATCGCTACTATGAGTTCAACTCTGGTTCTTCGGAGATATGGTTGGCGAGCAGGAAATGTTGCCATCTTTACTGGACCACGTAAGGAGATCCAAATCGATTTACAGTCTTTCAGGTTCTCGTGGAGACAGGTTCGAAAAAATTCGAAAATGTTTCTGCAAGTCATCGGAACTGACAATTATGGGGAGTTTCTCCTCCAGATGTCGGAGATGCGGATCTTCTTCGGGAAAGTAAGCGAGCACACTGCTAAAGCCAATATGGTTCAGAACCTATGTGACTTCTGCAATGAAAACAAAGAACAAATACTCTGGTTCATCCTCGAACAAGAGCATTCAATGTTCACGGATTTCATGTCAGATGCACCGTGGGACAGCAGCGTGAAATACGCTGAGTAGAGGATTCCCCACGGCCCATGGCCATTGTAACATGGAAATTGGATTGTAACCCTTCAAGAGTTACGATTGGATTTTCGAGTTACGGTCGTGGGCCGAAGGGAGTGCTAATGCTCCAAGTATAGTTCGGGATCTATACAATAGCAAAATCCCATAACCTAAAACAAAACCAACATGAGTAATACTAATACTAACAACGTCGTGTCAATCGCATCTTCCGACATCAAAGAAGTCGTGAAGTCTCACGAGAAGCGTCTCAACTGGATGCTTAACAAGTTCGGCCATCGGCGTGGTCTCACTACCGCCCTGTTCATGTCCCTTCCGGGGGCTGGCAAGTCGGAAACGGGTCGCGCTCTCTCGGACGAATTGGGACGGATCTACTTCGAGGATCGCTGCGGTAACCTCATGCCGGGGGACATCAGGATTCCCGGTGTGGATGTCGAGAAGGCAGTCGCCAAGTATTGTGCCAACACCGCGTATCCCTTCGTGGAGACCGGGGTGGTCAGTGCTGACGACAAGGTTCTTCTTGTCTGGGACGAGTTCTTGGATGCGAGTCCTGTGATCCAAAAGATCGTGAAGCAGGGCACCAACGACAACTGTATCGGGGGGTTCAACTTTCCCGACAACACGTTGCAAATCGCATTCGCCAATGGTCTTGACCATGGGTGTTATTCCGAGGCTCTTGCCGCATCGAATGCCAACAGGATGGCGTTCTATGATGTGCTGCCCGACGTTGCTGGGTTTCAGGCTTGGTTGGCTGACGCTGATATCAGCATCGAAGCGGAGGCTTTGGTCGCTGCCAACATCGACATGTTCTACAAAGTGGACATGAAGAAGTGGGATGGGCGGTCGAACTTCGCATCGTTCAGGACGGTCACGGAGATGGCAATGATCTTCGAGTCCGAATGGACGACCTACTCTGGAGGAGATGATCCCCGGTTCAGAGAGCAGGACAGCAAGCGGACCTTCACATACAAGGATGACCCCTTGGCTCTGGCCAAGTTGACCGGCATTCTTGGGGAGTCCTCCGCAGCAAAGGCCATTGCATGGCTCGACCTGTATGATGCTGTCGGCAACATCCAAGACCTCATCGACAACCCGCAGGGTCACCCCCTGCCTGACGACCTCAACAAGAAGTGGATCATTGCCACCAAGCTTGTCGGGGAGGCTACCAACGAGAATCTTCCTGCTATCATGGCCGTGGGCGAACGCCTTACTGGTCAGCGGGGATTCCTCGAAGCCTACATCGCTCGTTCGATTTGCAAGCACAAGCCTTCTCTCAAGAGTCGGCCCGAGATTGTGAAGTGGATGAAGCGTGACGTTGCCGAGTTGTGTGGTAGGTAATTCCACGGGGTGCCTTCGGGCACCCCACCTTGGAACTCAGCTAAACAAAAACAATACTTGTGAATAATCAGGTTACAGATCAGTCTAGTCTCGACGAGGATATCAATCGACTCCTCCGGCAGGTTAGCGCGGATAATCACCTCTCTATGTTTATGCCGGGGCTTCTCAGCCTCAAGTATTACATAGACGAAGCGTGTGGAACCGCTTATACGGACGGCTATGCCGTTTACATTGATCCGGAGTTCTGGAACATTCAGACACCGGCTCAACGTGTTGGAATTGTCTTCCATGAGGTGGCTCACTGCCTCTGGATTCATCACTATCGATTCGCGGGGGCGAATCACGAGCTTGCGAATATCGCTTGTGACTTTGTAGTCAACAAGTTTGTTCGTGAGCTTGCGAAACTAACGAATCGCATCGCTCTCCCAGCACCACCTCCGGGTAGTGCCTTGTTTGATTCGGATGAATTCGGAAATCTCTCGGAAGAGGTTATCTACAACCAGCTTGCGAATCGCAAGGATGAGGAACCGGAAAAGTTCGAAAACGAATTTGGCTCTACCGAGTCACCGGGGAACTTCTCCACCACACCACCTCCCCCTCCCGAACCTGACTCAGAGGATGACTCCGATGAGGATGGCGACGGGGGTGAAGAGGAAGAGGAGTCCAGTAGTGGCTCTGGTGGCGACAGCGATGACGACAGCGATTGCGATGGCGAAGGCTCTGGTTCCGGCGACGGTTCCGGGGATGACGCTGATGGCGATGGCGATGGCGATGGCGATGGCGATGGCGATGGC